>Ga0163180_10001346_pt1 | contig 14040 bp, 9 predicted proteins | sample AtlANTMetagenome_2_FD_109647 | JGI IMG/M metagenome (GOLD analysis project Ga0163180, IMG submission 109647) | Marine eukaryotic phytoplankton communities from the Atlantic Ocean - Atlantic ANT 4 Metagenome | ecosystem: Environmental > Aquatic > Marine > Oceanic | place: North Atlantic Ocean...
GCCGGTCCTTGCACCCGTCGTGGAGCTGGCGGGCTCGCAGCCCGTGGGCACCACGGGCACGGCCATCGAGGACTCAAAAATGCAGCCGCCCTTTCCGGCATGGACCACTGCCACCCCCATCACGCTGGTGGCACCTGGAGGCGCAAACCTGGGCGTGCTGGACAAGGTCGGGGTGCGCGTGAAGGTCTTGCAGATCCGCGCCGGACGCATCCACGTCTCCTGCACCGCATGTGAGGGCGAGGCCGCAGGGGCGGAAGGATACCTGCCCCGCGGAGTCCTCTGGATGAGTCCCGCTGCAGCCCAGTCCACCCCCGATGCCGCCGACGACCCCCTCAGCCTCCTCCTGGCACAGCGGGCACGCTGGTCGGAAGGCCTCGATCTCCCTGCGGGCACGACTGCAGGCGCAATGTGCTGGCTCACCGACAGAGGCATCGCCATCGACGGGAACAAGGCAGAGGGAGAGGCTGGTGGCGGCAGCCTGAAATTTCAGCGCAAGGGTGCCAGCTGGCGCCTGACAAATGCCACCCCCCCCACCCAAGCGCCGGACCACTGGCGCTGCAACGCGGGTTAGCTCTTTAGTATGCAGCGTCACCTCCACAGCATTCTTGGAAACGCCCAGCGGCTTGATGGCGGCGCGATGTTTGGCAATGCGCCCCGCGAGCTGTGGGAGCGATGGGCCACCCCGGACGACCGAAACCGCATCGAGCTGGCGTGCAGAACACTTTTGGTGCGTGAGCCCGACCGAAACATCCTGCTGGAGACCGGCATCGGTGCCTTCTTCGAGCCCAAGATGAAGGATCGCTTCGGCGTAGAGGGCTCTGAGCACGTCCTGCTGCACGGCTTGGCTACCCTGGGACTCACCCACCAAGACATCGACATCGTGGTGCTCTCCCACCTGCACTTTGACCATGCAGGCGGCCTCCTGAGCGCGTGGTCGGACAAGCACGCCCACCAACTCCTGTTTCCCAATGCAGCCTACGTGGTCGGACAAGACGCCTGGAATCGGGCCAATCGCCCCCACCCCAGAGACAAGGCCAGCTTCATTCCCGAGTTGCAGGCCCTATTGGCACAGAGAGGCCGACTGGAAATCATGGAATCCGACACGAGCGAGGCATTGGGAGAGGGATACCGATTTCACCGCTCCGATGGACACACTCCCGGCATGATGCTGTGCGAGCTTGAAGGCAGCCTTGGCCCGATCGTCTTCGGCGGTGATCTGATCCCAGGGAGGGCATGGGTCCACCGGTCCATCACAATGGGCTACGACCGCTTCCCCGAGCGCCTAATCGACGAGAAATCTGCCCTGATGAGCGACCTGGTCGAGCGCAACGGACGGATCTTCTTCACCCACGACCCCACCTGCGCCATGGCTCGGGTCACCCTGGATGAACACGGCCGATTCGGAAGCACGAGTGGATCCGCCTCACTTGACGGCGAGCTGGCTTAGCGGTGTCCAACACTTGGCAGCATCTCGCTCGGGACCTGGCAGACCGCCTGGACACGGTGGTTCCGGCCCGCCTCTCCGGCTCGCTCGGCATCGAACCCAGTGCATTTCGCGCAGAGTTGATGGACAAAGGCCTCGCCTTCCATGATCCGGCCACAGGAAACCTGCCGCAGCAGCAAGCACTCGAGCGGACAGCCCAGAAGCTGATCAAGAAGGCCAGCCGACAAGCGATACTCAGCGGAGCCATCGGTGGAATGGCGGGAATGGCCGGAGTCGCACCCGAGATTGCCTGGCGTTTGGTTCAGTTGCTTCGCCTGACTCAACGCCTCGCGATCGTCTATGGCATCGATCCAAGCACACAAAAGGGAGAGCTCCTCATAAAGAAAGCGCTCGCCGCAGGGTTTGAGGTCGACCTACCCAACCAGCAGGGTGTGGGACTTCGGATCAGCAATCTGCCATCGGTCCTTCGCGACGTCACGCCCAACATGCATCAAGGTGCATCGTGGCTCGCTCAAGTCGCCGTACGGCAAACAACAAGCGCAGTGATAAAGCCGATAGGGCGTTTTGTACCTGGCCTCGCCGCAGGCCCAGCCGCCTGGAAAGCGCGGCGTTCCCTGCAAGAGCAAGCCGACCGAATCCATCAGGTCATTCGGCGAGCCGGCGATGGTCCAAGGTGGCCATCCTACGACTCAATCGAAGCGATCGAGGTCCCATAGTTTGATCGGGTTATGCCCACGACACTCCGAGGTCCCCAATGGTGCGACGTTTCCAGAATCTGCTGACTTGGCCACCGCTCGCTGCAGGCGAGCTTGCTCACCCGGTGTCTCTGACTGCCGATGAGGGCACCTGGATCAAACTCTCCGACTTCAACGACCACCTCAACGTGGTGCTCGTCTTCTTCCGCTCGCTCACCGATGATGCGACAGATGCCTGGTTGCTGGATTGGCACCGCCGGCGAGGACAGCTGGAAGAGCTGGAGACGGTGGTCTTTGGCGTCCACACCGCACGAACCGACACCCTGCGTGAATTTCGGCATCGCCTGAGCCTCGAGTTCTTCCTTCTGTACGATCCGCTGGCTGTCGAGTCGCGCGCATTGCGATGCAGCTCACGCACTCGCCCGGTGACCAAGGACAATGTGGTGGTCATTGGAAAGGACGGACACGTGGTGATGGCCGAGCGCGGCCAGACAGACCCTGCATCCGTGGTGGAGATGCTCGCCCGTGCGCAAGGCAAGAACATCGACAACATCGACGCGGTCGAAGAAGAGGCAACTGCATCCGATGGCGCGTCAGGCGGACGCAACGTCGGCCAAATGCCAGATGCCGTGATGGACATTGACTCCGACAGCGCAGTGAAGCTCCTTGATGAGAAGGATGGCGGGTACATCCTGATCGATGTCCGCACCACAAGCGAGTACGACGCAGACCACAGCCCGCGCGCAGTACACATCCCGATCGATGAACTTCCACATCGCTACAGAGAGCTCAATCAGACCTCCCGCATCCTCTGCGTGTGCCAGGCAGGAGGCCGAGCAGCAGCCGCAGCGGAGTTCCTCACGAGCATCGGCTGCTCCGAGATCTACAACATCAAGGGCGGAATGAGCGCCTGGACGGGTGAACACGTTACGGGTGGACAACAGCAGCCCTAGACTCCGGGGATGTTTTCGCGGACTCGGGGGTTGACGAAACCGACCCGCCGCAGCGCAGAACCGGAGAGCAGATGAATCCCGCGGGAAATCATGCAATGCAAATCTACTTGGCCACCGTCAACGCCTCTACAGGCGAGGACACGCCAGGTGTAGTCGAATTGATCTTCCAGGCCGATGCCGTCGTCCAGCTGGTGTTGCTGGTGTTGGTGTTCATGTCGCTGGCCTGCTGGGTCATCATCTTCAACAAGTTCTCGATGCTTCGAAAGGCATCCAAGAACTCACAGTCCTTCCTGGACCTGTTCTGGAAGAGCCGACGACTCGATCAAGTCTATGAGCGCGCTGACAGAATGGGGCCGAGCCCCGTGGGCGCGGTCTTCAAGGCCGGCTACGTCGAGCTCAGCAAGCTCACGAATAAAGACAATGAAGAGCCCGGAGGCGAAATTGCTGCTGTGGCCAGCGAGGAAAACCTCGCGCGCGCGCTGCGGCGAGCGGCGACCGTCGAGCGAACAAACCTGGAGCGAATGACCACGTTCTTGGCCACCACAGGGTCCACAGCCCCCTTTATCGGCCTGTTTGGAACCGTCTGGGGAATCTTGCTGGCCTTCCAGAAGATCGGACTGACCGGCCAAGCAAGCCTCAGCGTCGTCGGGCCAGACATCGCCCACGCCCTCATCGCAACCGCCATCGGACTGGCTGCCGCAATCCCAGCAGTCATGGCCTACAACTACTTCAACGCCAGAATCCGTGTCCTCAACGATGAAATGAGCAACTTCTCGAGCGATTTTCTCAACATCGTCAAGCGCCACTTCGGGAGCATGTAGAAGATGGGGATGACCGGCCCCGATGGAGATGGCGGACGCGGAATGATGTCCGAGATCAACGTCACCCCCTTCGTGGACGTGATGCTGGTGCTGCTGATCATCTTCATGGTGACAGCCCCGCTCATGACGACTGGGATGAAGGTGGAGCTTCCCCGCACGGACGCCCCACCGCTGCCGCAAGCAGAGAAGCAGATGGTGCTGAGCATCACTGCAGACGGCGAGTACTACATCAACGAGCACGCATTTGGCATCGAAGAGCTTGGCCCCAAGCTCGCCGCCATCGTGAAGTCAAACCCCGACCAGGAAGTCTTCCTGAAAGCGGATGCGACGGTCCCCTATGAAAAGGTCGCCCAGCTGGTTGCCTTGTGCACCAATGCAGGCGTACCCAAGCTCGGGCTTGTCACACAGCCCGGAAAGAGCGACTGAGCATGGCGGTGGTCTCACAATCCACGCTACAGCCAGCATCCTTTCGGCCCACCTGGGAGATTGCCGCCTCAATCGGGGTGCACCTGCTGCTGGTCTGCAGCGTCTGGGCATCCTCCTTCATCGAGCGGGACACGGAGACACTCTTCCCGCCCGAGACGGTCATGGAAGTGGCTGCGATATCCGTGCTGCCAAAGTCGACCACCTCCGTTCCACAGCGGCGGGAGCGAACCCCGGATCCCATCCGTGGACTCGACGCGCCGGAAGCCGCCCCCATTCCGCCCACCGCCAGCGAGATGGTGAAGCATACGCCACAGGCGAAGTCCAAAGGAAAGACCAAGGCAACGAACCTCCAGCAGACCCGAGAGGAGCTCCTCAACAAGGCCCGAGCGGAAGCACTGCTCAAGGACATGACCGCGGCTGTAGGCGAGACCAATCGCACAGAGACAGCACCGGATGGGGTCGATCCGAGCGAGGCCATCTTAGGCCCGATTGGCGCTACCCGCCTGCCTCCCGAGCTGGCCCGATGGCACAATCGCTGCAAGCAGCGCCTTCACGCCAACTGGACCCCGCTGCCCTCCACCGTCTCCGCCAAGCCAGAGATCGTGACCAAGGTAAAGGTCGACTTCCGGGCAACCGGTGAGACCCGGAACCCACGGGTCGTCAAGAGTTCTGGGGACGTGGGCTTCGATCGATCGGCCGTGATGGCCTTCCACAAGACCGGACCACTCCCTCCTCCTCCAGCACGTTATGCCGCACAAGCCGAACGCTACGGCCTGACCTTCACATTTCCAGCCCGAGATAAGCGGTGAACGCGCGCATGCTCCCCAGCCTCCGACGCACCATGCTGATGCTACTGGCGCTGTTCGCGCTCAGCACTCCCGCAGCAGCCCAGGAGATGTCTGAAGCCGCCTTCCACATCTATGTGGGTGCCCCGGGCAGAAACAAGGTTCCGATCGCCATTCCGACCCCCAGTGGCGGCCACAGTAAGACCAGCGAGTTTTACGCAGTGATTCGCCGCGATCTCGACATCAGTGGCTGGTTTGATGTGATTGATCCTGCTGCTTTTGTGGAGCCAAAGGGTGCCGGCATCACCCCCGGCAAATTCCAATTTACGGACTGGGATGTGCCCGGAGCTGTGGTACTGGCCAAGACCAAGCTCGGCGAGGCTGGACCCGGCGAATTGAGGGCGGAGGTGTGGGTCTACGATGTTCCTGGACGCCGCCGACTGGGTGCAAAGGCATTCACGGTACGGGCCACATCGTGGCGCTCACTCGCCCACCGGGTCGCCAATGAGATCATCTTCCAGGTGACGGGTCAGACCGCCCCGTTCAACACACGCTTTGCCTATGCGCGACGAACGAGCACTGGCAAGGAGATCGGACTGGTCGACTTTGACGGACATGGCCGGACCTCAGTGACCAACAATGGCTCCATCAATCTCAAGCCGATCTGGTCCCCAAGCGGCAACAAGCTGTCCTTCACCAGCTACAAAGAAGGCAATCCAGATCTGTACATCGCCGACCTCTCAAAGGGGCAGATTCGGCGGATATCCAATCGGATGGGCATCAACATCGGCGGTGTGTGGAGCCCCAGCGGTGGCGCCATGGCGTTGACCCTGGCACCCGACGGAAACCCCGACATCTACACCATCAATCCACAAAATGGACGGAAGATTGCGCGACTGACCACCAGCGGGGGCATCGATGTGGCCCCCTCCTACTCTCCAGATGGGTCCAAAATCGCCTGGGTGTCCGAGCGGTCGGGTGGGGCTCAGATCTACGTCATGGGTGCAGGCGGTGGCGGCGCCAAGCGGGTCACCTTTAGCGGCAGCTTCAATACGGATCCAGTGTGGTCACCCGACGGCAGCCGCATCGCGTATGTGGGCCGGGTGGGCGGACGCTTCGACATCTTTGTGGTCAACGCCGATGGAAGTGGAGTGGTCCGGATCACGCAGAGCATGGGCGACAACGAGGATCCTTCCTGGAGTCCCGACGGCAACTACATTGCATTTTCCTCCACTCGAAAAGGCGGGAAGCACATCTGGATGAGCACAGCCGATGGCGTCCACCAGGTACAGCTGACCCAAGGTAGCGGTGGATACAACAACCCCAACTGGTCCCCCTCACAGACCTGGTGACATGGCTCGCGCAAGCATCGACATCGGTAGCAACTCTCTCCTCCTCCTCGTCGTCGACGATGACGGCGCACCCGTCTACGACCAGGTCAGCGTCGTCGGCCTGGGCAAGGGCATCGGCCACCGGGGAATGTTTGCGGCCGACCGCATGGAAGCCGCGCTGGCCGTGCTGACCGAGTATGGAAATACCGCCGAGTCAATGGGTGTTCCAGCCGATCGAATCCAGGCGGTCGCCACCAGTGCAGCACGGCGAGCCATGAATGCCACCAGCTTCTTCGAGCGCGTGAAGGCCGAGACCCGAATCACGGTCGAGATCATCTCCGGTATTCAAGAGGCACAGCTGACATGGTCGGGCGCACTCATCGGACTTCCCATTCCATCCGGAGCTGTCGCTGTGGTCGACCTGGGCGGCGGAAGCACAGAGATCGTCATCGGCAACCCCCAGACAGATGCGGACACACAGCAACGCTCACTGGAGCTGGGCAGCGTTCGCCTCACTGAGAAGTACTTCGGTAGCGATGTCGATCGGTACCACCCCTCCGAGCTCGCCAAGCTGCGCAGCGCGATCGTGGCAGAGGTGGAGACCATCAACTGGAGCATCATGCCCAGGGCACTGGTCGCAGTCGCCGGCACGGCGACAACACTGTGCGCGATGGAGCTGGGCCTGACGGAGTGGGATGCCAAGCGCGTGCACGGAAGTCGGCTGGGCAGAGCAGCACTCCGAAGATGGATCGATCGCCTCCTGGACTCAACCAAGGAAGAGCGCCAGACTCTGGCCGCCATTAGCCCCGAGCGCGCCGACTACCTCCTGGCGGGCGCATGCGTGCTGGAGGCCGTTTGCAGCTCCGCGCATCGAGACAGTATCTGGATCAGCGACGGCGGTGTCCGGCACGGCTTGCTTCGAACCAGCTGAGCTTAGAGCACGCCCAAGGAAAGGTGCGGCAGAATCCAAGCCTCACCACGCTCTGTGATCGGGTTGGGGTTGATTCCCACATCAAATGATGCCGGGCCAATGGGCGTTGCGATCCGAATCCCGGTCCCAAAGCTGCCACGGATAGGTGGGTCGGTTCCCTGCAGTGCGGATGTCGTAATCACAGCCGGGTCGATGAAGCCGACATACCCGGCATCCGTAAAGAGCACCAAGGATGTGCCGTCGAGCTGACGGAGGCCAAGTACCGGCATGGGGACCTGCAGCTCCAGCGTAAATGCGGCAAAGGAATCGCCTCCGGTCGCAACCCAGTGCGCGGGCATGTCACGCAAGCTCAGTCCATCGACAACAGGCTCGACCTGCGAAGGAAAGAGTACCTCTGGGCGCGAGGTGAGGTTTGCTGGGCCAACGCTGTTGAGGCTGAAGCCTCGAAGGGTCCGTCCACCTCCCAGGTAGAACCGGTCTTCCAGTGGCAGAGTCACCGAGCGACCCTCAGCCCAGCCCAGGCCTCCCGACCCCACCAGTCCCAGCACGATCGGTCCCAGCGGGACGAGCCGCTCCACACGGGTCGTCCCACGGACCGTAGCCACACCAGAGATGGCGCCATCCCCCATCTCCAGATGGGTCGACGATGTTCCGCCGCTCGTGGGAGAGAATCGATCGTTGCGCCAGTCTCGATACACCAGAATGGACCCACCACTGAACACCAGCGGGTTGGATGTCGAGAGGACATCACCCGACAGATCCTCACTGAGGCCAAGGAGAGGGACCCAGGGATCGCCATTGACCAACGCGCCAGGGTCTACGTCCTCCAGTCGACGGGATTGAACCGTGTAGTCAAACACCAACTCCGTCTCCGCCGACAGGCGCATCTTCAGCGAAGCAGAGACTCCAGATCGACTCAGCCGCCAGGTCGGCTCCTGAACCGTCTCCTTGAGCAGGCCCTCGAGGACAAGGCGATGCCCTCGGCCGGGCACATACGGAAGCTCATAGCGAGCCGCTGCCCGCCAGACGGGTACCGCGGTATCCAGAGACCACTCATCCCCCACCCAGCCGTAGCCGACCTGCCCCAAGAGGCTCGCACGCTGCCCAAGGCCCCACAGGTTGCGGTGCGTGACTCGGCTACGCGCCAGCAGGCCCTCATCGGTGGACACACCGCCGCCTGCCTCCATCACGATGTTTCGACGCTCCTCGACCTGCAGGAGGAGGTCCCTTGACCGAGGGTCCTCTCCCATCAACTCGGGCCGCACATACCGAAATATCTCCAGATCGTACAACGCAGCCCGCGTCTGATCCACTCTGCGGGGTGTGATCAACCCGCCCTTCTCCAGCGCCAATTCTCGAGAGATGACGTGTCGCTGCGTTCGGGTATTCCCCCGAATCACAACGCTCCTCAGCAACACCTTCTGGCCCGGATCCACCACAATCTCGGCATTGCTCTGCTCCCGATCGGAGGTGAAGCTCAGGTCCAACGCACCGGATGCATCCAGGTACCCAAGATCACGAATGGCATCGATCAACTCATCGAGAAGATCATCCAGCGCCCCTGGGTTCAATGCCGCTCCCTCCAGCGTGGCTCTCCGCTCTTCAAAGAGCGCCTCCACGCCCAACGTTGGGGCCCTAAGAGAGAGTGTGCGCAGTCGGGTCTGTGGACCCTCCTTGACCACCACCTCGACCGTGTTGGCCACACGATACCGAAGAGAGAGCTCCGCAAGCCCACCCATCGCTCTCGGCTGATTCTCGACGGAGACCTGCGCAGAGAGGTGTCCCGCACCTCGATACAGCTCTTTCACCATGGCCTCCGCGCGCGCGGCACCACCGGAGACAATCAGCCCTCGCCCATACCCGTCCGCATCCGCATCACGAACCGCCGCACGAACCGAACGAGCCCCCAGCTGCTCAGCACCCGAGATGCGAATCTGCTGGACCTGATGTCGGGGTCCGCGAGTGGCCTGCACAAAAAGCTGCCGGCCTTCCGACGCAGGGCGGCCATAGATCTCCACCTTCGCATCCAGGTAGCCGCGCTCTGCATACCAATCCTCGACTCGCTCGGCCGCATCACTCAGGGCACGAGGAGAGAGGCGAGCGCCCGGCCTCAGTCCCATGATCTCCTGAAGCGCGGAGTCCGACGGCAGCCCCCTGCCCTGCGCCGTCACCTGCACACGCCGGCCGGCAGCTACGAGGACGCGCACTAAGCGTCCGGGGCCATCCTCCGCCTTGGATGTAACGATGTTCACTCGAGCCTCAGCCCATCCCTCCTCGGCAAGCCTCTCGATCAGCGCAGCCTGTGCATCCCGAATGCTCTCATCCGAGAGTCGATGACCCAGCTTGACTCCCTGCGTTCTCAGCCATCTCAACATCTTGCGTTGAGGGATCACCCTGTCGCCATCAATCCGGATGCTCCCGACCGCACGTGGCTCCCCCAAGGAGACTGCCACCCCCAGCTGGATCATTCCCACCGCATCGACTGGCGCGGAAAGCGTGACCTCCGCGCCCAGCCAACCTTCCGCCTGAAGTCTGGCCCGAACGCGGGCCTGTGCATCCGCCAGGCCCTCGTCGGGGAAGAACACTGCGCCCAGCTGCATCCCCAGCGCCGACTCGACAATCTTCTTCGCATCGCCAGTCGCTCCCTCGAGCACGATACTGCCAATGCGTGGAGCTGGACGCACCTGGTAGATCACGTGAACCGCATCGACGGCCTCGCCGCCTTCTCCAGACAAGATCCACGGCATCACATAGACATCCACCGAGGCAAACTCGCCTGCCCGAACGAGCACATGCACATCATCGCGCACCAAGCCGAGATCCAGTACCTCTCCCTGGCGGCTACGAAGAAGTGGCGAGAGGTCCTCGAGCGGCAGCCCCCCCTCCGGCCCCTCGAACGAGACCTGCGCCACAGGCAAGCCGACATACCAAGGCAGCTCTTGCGCCTCGGCAGCCCCTCCCCACAGGCAGACAAGCAGCCAGATGATCAGTCGACTTCCCATCGCACCTTCATCTCCAGCCCGTAGGCGCCGCCAATGGCAAGGTGGCGCCCGTGCTGCTCGCTCGCCCAGTAAGACCGGGCGAACAGCGTACGCGCGAGGCGCTGCTCAAACCCAAGGTAGGTATCGGATACTCGAGTAAGGTTCTGCTCAAAGATCATCAGGGTTCCGGGCAGATTCAGATCATCCAGTTCGTTCTCGTACAGAAGACGAAGATCGGAGGAGAGAATCCCGGACCCACGCTCACTGACACCACTGACCAGATCGAGTCGATCCGGACGAAGTGGCTCCACAATCCGAAATAGCCCGCCACGGCCTCCGCCATTCCGCCCACTGAGGAACATCTTGCTGGCGAGAAGATCGCCGCCCTCTACCGCGAGCACGCCACCCAACCCGCCGTATCGCTCCAGCTCATCGCGGGTCATGCCAAAGAGCAGCAGCGCATTGATGTCCGCGCTGGGCAGACCAGGATCCGACGATGTCTCTGCACGCCAGTCCTCGTAGGTTCCCACAACTCGATACTCGACATCGTAGCTCTGCTCACGGGTGCGCACGTCGGTCTGCAGCACGATGTCGAGATCGGGGTCATAGGCCAGTGGATCCACGAATCGAAGCTCTGCACGCTCGAGCTCAAACTCTCGCTCTTTGAGGTGCACTCGTCCACCGGGCTCCGCACGGATGCTCCCTGTGAGCCCTGGCTGAGCAGTGTCACCGACCAACCGCAGGGAGCCCGATGCCGTCAGATCCGCAACGTTGTTTCGCATGCGAACCGTCTTGTCTGCCTCGATGGTCAAGTCCATCGCAAACAGTGCGTCGGAGTCTTCGGCCACCGCAGACTCCACCCACTCATCGGTCACAGCGAGTAGCCAGTCCTCCCACTCGATCCGGCGACTAAACATCATCTCGTTGATCTTGATCTCACCGGACAGCAAGAGATCGTCGCCCACATCCCCATCAAAGTTCAGATTCACATCCCCTACCGCCGCAGGGAGAAAGTCAAAGAAGGCGACGCGTCCCTGAGCCATCTCAGCCGACAAGTCAAAGTGCGTGGGCACCCACCGCCGAGCATGAATCTCCCCCTGCACACGAGCGGCCCCGCCACCAATGCTTGCCAGCAGCGCAGGGTCCTCCGCGAGTGCGTCCCCACATCGCTGCAGGCCCTTTGACCGCCGCAGCCAAGCTGCGTCCCGCCCAGAGGACTCAAGCGATCGGAACACATACCCATCCTTGGTCCCACGAACCAAGCCCTGCACCCCTTCGAACGGATGCGGGAACCAGTCGCCCTGAATGGTCGAGTCACAGATCGCCAAGTCGACGACAAAGCCCTGGTCAGGTGCACCGGTAAAGGCCCGCAGGTAGCCTCCACCATCCGCCCTCTCCAGCCCTGGCACCCCAATTCGTGCCAGATCGAGATCGATGCGCCCCCCACCTCGCCAGTGTACGCGGCCGTCTTCCTCAGTCCGCGCATCAAGGTTCAGGCGGGTTCCCGTACCCCTCAACTGCAGACCCTCCAGCGCCATCGTCTTGCCGTCAAGCCGAAACGTCCATGGCTTGGTCGCATCAAGGCGATGCCGATCCCACCGAAACGCAAGACCAGTGCCTCGCGCATCCACATGAGCGATCGGATCGTTCCCACCGAGGCTCCCATTGGACACCATCTCACCCGACAGCCATGCCTGCACCGGGCTGCCGTCTACCGCTTGGGGCAACACCGTGTGCAGCGGAAATCGATCAAGACTGGAGACGAGGCGATACTGCCGCTCTCCGGCAATCTGCAGGTGGCCACTAAAGCCCATCCCCTGGCCAAGTAGGTGCCCCTCCACCTGCATCACGCCCTTGTGGGTATCAAAGAACACAGTCGAGTTCGGAACAGAGTGCCCAGCAAACCATGTATCCAAGACCGCTATACGCCCGTGTGGCTCGGGCGCAAAGAGAGTGCCACCAATCTGCGCATCAACCGACAATTTACCCAGAAGCGGCAGGTTGACCCGACTGAGTGCATCCAACCGCTTCAGTTGAAACCCAGTCGCCACCAGATCGAGGTTGGTCTTCCACCCCTTGTCGATGGTTCCGCGGACGACGACGCCTTCCTCCCCATTCCACCGAGTCAGGTTCAAGGCCTCGATGGTCGCCCGCCCACCGTCCAACCAGCTGTACAGCTCACCACCGGCAAACCGTTCACCCAGGAGATCCACGCTCTGCAGCGAGAGCACCACATCACCGTTGAGGCCATACGGATCACCCGCCAGCGCAACCGATCCCCGCACATCTCCGCGCAGGACGCCGACGTCCGCATCCACCATGGCCAGGACGTCCTCTACGCGTCCCTCCACAATCTGCAGGCCAATGTCCAGCGCCGCACCATCTGCGACATCGACCTCCACACCGCCCCGGTATCTCGTCTGCGCAAAGATGGCGTCTATGTCATTGAATTTCAAGACTTTTCGGTCATTACACTCAAAGCTGGTCTTCACCTTATGGGCGAACGGGATCCCAAACATAGAGAAGTCGGTGAATTGCCCATCTGCGGCGAATTTGATGTCTTGAAATGGTCCATGAATTCGGCCGTGGAGCGCGCCCCGTCCACGCAACTCCAGCCCCTTCAATGGGCGGGCAGTCACAAGGTCGAGTCGCCTCATGTCCAATTTCACGTCCAAGGGCCCGTACCAACTGAAGCCGATCCAGGCATCCACCTCACCCGATGTCGCACCAAAGACCGCATCCTTGGCGTGGATGCGGATGCCATCCGGATCCAATTCCAGCCGTCCACTGAGGCGACTCCGGGGCACCTCCAGCAAGCGCTCCGTCGACCTGCTCGCCACCGGTCCGTTGTTCACCAACAGGTCGATCACTGCCAGCTTAAAGTCCGCCTGCATGGAAAGCGGGCTCAGCGTCCCGGTCGCATTCATCTCCCCATCTGCGGTGAAGGTCGTCCACGCTTTGGGATGACCAGATGCCTGGCGAATGGCCTCGGATAGCGAGATCCCCTCCAGTCCCAGGTTGGCTTGCAGCTCAGTGGACTGGGTATCGATGGTTCCCGTCAGCTGCATCTCGCCATCCGCCCACTTCACCGTCCCCTTGGGGACCTGCAGCTCACGGCCGGAGATTGCCCAGGCCATCGCCACCTGCTCCACTTGATACTGGATTGGCTTCTCGGAATGGTTGAGTCCGTAGATGACGAGGTTGTCCAGCAACAGCGAACCCTTGGCCTCGGGGTGCTCCACGGTTCCGGAGAGCCCCACGTCCAGATGCAGTTCTCCCTCGAAGCTCGTCGGCGGGCTGGCCAGCGCGTCGAGCGCCGGCAGCAAGACCTTCAGGGTCAGGTCTCCGCCAAGCGCCCCTCCTGCCACCGCGGCGAGGTTGCCAGAGACCATCATCGCGTCGGTCGAGAGATCAATTTCGGGAATGTAGAACCGGTCAGGGGTCACCTGTACCCGCTGCAGGACGAGGTCGCGGCCGACCTGGTCCAGCCCCGCATGGGTCCAGTGAAGCTCATCAACGGCAAGGTCGTACAGCTCTTCTGCGTCCTCAACCGATGAGATGGTCAGCCCATCGAGGCCATCCTCCCCATCCGGCGTTGCCACAGTGACGGTCCCATCTGTGAGCGATAGCGCCGACCAAGGAAAGGAGTCCGACACGGTATCTGCCGCATCAC
>Ga0163180_10001347_pt1 | contig 14028 bp, 11 predicted proteins | sample AtlANTMetagenome_2_FD_109647 | JGI IMG/M metagenome (GOLD analysis project Ga0163180, IMG submission 109647) | Marine eukaryotic phytoplankton communities from the Atlantic Ocean - Atlantic ANT 4 Metagenome | ecosystem: Environmental > Aquatic > Marine > Oceanic | place: North Atlantic Ocean...
GTACGGGTACTTTTACCACGTACCTAATTTTTGACCTACGTACAGTTTTGGTATCACTACTTTTACCAGTTGGGCATGATTATGGTTGGTATTCTTTCTTCCTCTCTTTCTTTCTTTCTCTTTCTCCTTTTTTGTACTCTTTGCTCTTGTGGGTAGGTACGTAGGTAAGTACGATAAATATGGTAGTACAAATTTTCCGCGTCGTCGTCGTCGTCGTCATAATTAAAAATAAATTTCTTCTTCATCATTCTCTGTGTTTGCGTTTGCACGCGCGCGCGCACCCGTACGAATCACACGCGGATTGACGAAAGAATCTCTGTCTTTCCCCGTTTTTCTCTCTGCGAATAGTCGATCGCGACGAATATCACGTTTAAAGAATGCGTCACGACACGTTCGTAAGAACACCTCCCGATTCACCGACGCACAATCCAGCTTCGACACAAACGCACAATAACGTATCCACGCCTTCAGGGCACGCGATATTCAACGGGAATGGGAGCCCGTCGAAACACATCTCACAGTTGATGGAGTTGAACTGTTCGGTTGGGAAAGGGAGACGGAAAATTACGCAAAGTTCTAGTAATGATAATGGTTCGGTAGAGTCGAGCGCTTCCATGCCTTCTCTTTCGCATCAGCAACAACAATTCTTCCGCTCGAAAGTGGACGAACGCGTCTCTGCGAATGGAGGGAATCGGGAACCATTTTTGATTGGCGTCGCGGGAGGCACGGCTTCGGGTAAGTCTACCGTTTGTAATCTCATCATGAACTCGTTGCAAGAGAAACGAGTCGTGTTGTTAGCTCAAGATTCGTTTTATCGACCTTTAACCGAGGAGGAAAGAAAAAACGTAAAACAGTATAACTTTGATCATCCAGACGCGATTGAATGGCCTTTGATCGTGAAAACGTTGAAAGATTTGCTCTTACGAAGGAATGTGAAAGTGCCCGTGTATGATTTCGTGACGCATTCGAGGAAGGAAGGGGTGGATATCAACATCGAACCCGGGGATGTGATAATCATCGAAGGTATTTTGGTATTAGCGATGGAGGCGGTGAGAGATTTGTGCCACATGAAGATTTTTGTGGACACCGACGACGATTTACGTTTGGCCAGAAGGATGAAAAGAGACACGTTGGAACGAGGGAGACAAGTGGATGGGGTAATTTTGCAATACACGACGTTTGTGAAACCGATGTTTGAGGCGTATGTTTCGCCGTCGAAAAGAAACGCTGATATTATAATCCCGTGGGCGGGAGGGCAAAACTCCGTCGCGATTGATTTAATCGCAAAGCACATTCGAACAAAGCTAGGCCAAACAGATTTGAGGCGAATTTATCCGAACTTGGTCGTGTTACCGCCACACTTTCAGATTCGAGGGATGCACACGATTATTCGCGACCGAACGGTTTCCAGGTCAGATTTCGTCTTTTATTCTGATCGTATCATTCGTTTAGTCGTTGAACACGCGTTGGGGTATTTGCCATTTAAAGAGCACCAAATTGAAACACCAACTGGAGAAACGTACCGCGGTGTTTCCTTTTATTCGAAAATATGCGGCGTTTCGATGATTCGAAGCGGCGAGGCGATGGAAAACGCGTTGAGAGCATGTTGTAAAGGGATCAAGATTGGTAAAATTTTAGTGAAAAGAAGAGATAAAGACGGTTTGGGAAGTGATTTATTGCGACGAGAATCGCCGCCGTTTGAGGAAAACATCGACGACATAGATTCCGACGAGGACGACTTAGATCTAAGTAAATTACCGGACGTCTTATACCAGAAATTACCGTTTGACATTTCGGAGCGGTACGTCTTACTCTTGGACCCGTTATTAGCGACTGGATATTCCGCCATGGCGGCAATAAATACGTTGAAAGCCGGAGGCGTCTTAGAGGAACGCATTTTGTTCGTCTCCGTGATTGCTTCCACGCAAGGCGTACATCAATTGTGCACGAAATTCCCAAAGATGAAAATTATCACTTCCGAAGTCGACGCCGGATTGTCGGACGACAATCGAGTGTTGCCGGGAGTCGGGGAGTTTGGCGACCGGTATTTTGGCACCGAGAAGGAGGACAGTGAATTTGTTGGCTCGCCGAGTAAATTTGAATGACTGATGTTATAAATAGTCATAAAATAACGTTGTGTATCTAAAAAGGTCTACGTAACTACTACTTCAATTGTCTACTTTTTGTGTTGTCACCTAAGAGCTTCTTTACTTTCGCTTCCAACTCGTATAAATGCTCGTCTTCGATATTGAATGATCGCATCGCGTCCGCTAAATTGAATAAATATTCATAATTCGGACCGCTCGGACCTTTCGCCTTGGCTATAACTGCCGCTATTTCATCTATCGTTTGTTCGCCTACCCAGTTAACGTTCTTTTTATCCTCTGTCGCTATCCAACACACTGCTTTCGAGCTAATCATTTTCTTCTTCTTCGTCTTCGCGTGGTCGCCGGTATCGTCGTCGTCGTCTTCATAAATTTCCAACTGGACTCTCAAATCGTACTGCTTCTCTCGAAACTCTAAATTTTCCATGCACTTCTCCACGTCTTCTTTTTTTATTCTATAGGCTACGCCATACACGGGAGAATCCTTCGAGCATTTCGTCATAGTCACCGTTCTCCCGGGAAACTCCAAAGTCCCTCGGTGGTCGGTAGAGCCTTGATAAAATCTTCTCTGCCACCCGAACGCTTTGCACCGGACGGTTTCAATCGGTTTTATCCCTTCAATCTCAAACTTCCACACTATAGAACCGTATCCAAACACGTACAGGTCTCCGTTATTTTCTAATTGAACGAGCTCTTCTCGTTCCATAGGACTAAAGCCATCGTTTCTCATTGCAGAAGTATTAGGGGTTGTCGTTTGATGTCTTCTTCTTCTTCTTCTTCTTTTGTTTTTGTTTTTGTGAGCGCGATGAATAGCGAGACGATTGTATGAATTGTGAGACAGTAGGGATGATACAGAACAACAAGACTGTCCGTTCATGTGTTTTTCTTCTCGTTCTCTCTGTTTTGTTGCGAAGAGCGCGCGATGCAAGCGATGCAATGAGTGATGCTGGATGCTGATGATGTCTCTGTGGATAAAAATTTAGGTGTGTTTTCACATCTCGAGAGCGGTCTTTTCTTCTTTTCTCTTTTTTTCTTCCACTTTTTTCGTGTCGGGACTTTGTGAGCACGCTTATCTCTGTGCTTGTAAAAGGTGGACGCTCCATCGTCAAAGACGAGTATCATCTTCACCGGTGAGAACATGAACAACAAAGATTTACCGGTATCAAAAGCAATGCTCACTCCAGAAAAGACGGATCAAACGAGGAATGAAAGTATGGTCGCGTTCAAAAAGGAATTGAGAGAGGAAATTTCGAAACTCATGCACTCGATATGCGTTCAATACGACAATCTGGAGATGAGAATTCAAAGGGTGGAAGAAAAGATGGAGAAGGTTTTATCAAAGTTGAAAAAAGAAGAAGACGATGATGGACGGAGAATTGGGAGCGAGATGCCGTCCGCATTTTGAGACACATTGGGAGTGACGATAACAATAAAAGGGCGACTGAAGAAGACGACAGTTTTTCTGTTTCCCCTATATTTTTTAGATTGTTGTAAAAACATATACACATACGTACGCGCGCATATCTTTTTATTCATCACCCGGTCGCACCTCATCTGGCATGTACAAAGAATACACCAGCGTTAAGAGCTGATCAACTTTATCCTTTTGCAGTTGCTCACCGCCACCATCGCCGATGTTCTTTGCTCTGTCTCTCAAAACATCTCTAGCGTGCGAGACGTCGATCTCGTTGTTTTCTAAATCGACGAAAATCCTCTTTTGAATCGCATCGTCTAAAGTTGCCCATAAATGCGCGATGATGATGGCGACGTTTTCTAAACTCGATAGTCCGTGATCGAGCTTTTCTAGGTATATGTCTTGCTCTTCCTCGGAGTCTTGCGGGTTTTCGTTGATTTCGATTTTCGAGACTCTTTTACCGTAGGAAACGTACGATTCGACGAGTAAATCGAGCTTCACGAACGAATCTTCCACGAATTTCGAAACGACTCGATTATACTTATCCGTATTTGTCGAAACGTTAATGTTTTGAAACAGAGAGGCGATGATGGACAACGTCCGTTCGCACTCTGCGTCGACGTAATCGTTGCCGTACTTCTTCCGAATCTTTTTCATTTTCTTCTCGTCTCCGCCGAAACAACCGACAAACGTGGAAAAGATGGTTTTCAAACCAAACGCGTCGATGAATTTCAAACACCCGAGTTCATTTTCCGTCAGCGCAAAATCTAGACACTTCAGTGCCGACCCTCGAACAAACAGTTTTGATTTCACGCACATCAACATCAGCTCTAAACCTTCTAAATTAAAAAAAGTCTCTCGACCTTCCTTCGTTTGAAGTAAAGCGCACAAGGCGTCGGCGAGATTCTCGACAATTTCTCGTTCTTCGCTATCTTGCGGTTCTTTCTTTTTATAGGGTGCTATAGCCATCATGATTGGATCCATAAACGTATCGTTCGCTAACAACATCGACACCTTGACGGTTTCGTCGCACCCGGTGGTTAAAATCGAGAGCAACTCGGACGCTTGTACTTTCACGCCATCCGTATTTTGCTTCTTCCCTACTCTTTCGAGTAAATACTCTTTCAATCGCGTGTTGCTTTCGTTTAAAAAGTATTCGCAAATCTCGCTCGTGCCTCCGCTGATTTCGATAGCATTTTCCACGATTTGTAAAATAGTCTCCTCGGCATTTCGTTTCGTCTCTTCTATGGCTAAATCTTCTTCTTCTTGTTGTTGTTCTTCGTTCTTCTTCTTTGGTTTCGAAAAGAATCGATCCATCAAGCAATCGACGAGCATTTTGATCCCATCGTTCTCTCTTAAGCAATTCAACAGCTGAAACGCTTGTCTGTTCTCGTCCTCTTCGCCTTCGTTACTCGCGTCTGGATCGAACAACTCTCGAAACAATTCTAATATGTCGACGCATATGTCCTCGTTTTCGTGCGCCAAGACGGAGAGTAAACTCGGCACACATTTCGTATCGATCAAAACGTGAAACAAACTCGGTGCGGACGCTAACGATTGCAAATTCTTAATCGCGTTATCCAAGTCAACCTCTGAGTCTAAAAACTTCTCCGGTTTCGTTGAAAACTTTGCTCGCTTCTCCGTGTTTTCATTCAGAGCTCTTTCGAATTGAACCACCAACTTCTTGACACTTTTCACGGATAATTCCGTGGTTTCTTTCGTAATGTCCGGGTTGTTGTGCTCAATTTCTGCTAGCATTTTATCGTAATCTATTTTGTTGGTTTCACTAGTAGTTGTTGTTGTCGTCGTCGTCGTGGCGGTCTCGTGCGACGTCTTTCGCCGTTTCGATTTCAACTCGTCCTCGGCGGCGAATTCTTCTTCATCATCATCCTCATCATCACCTCTTTTGTAATACCCAACACCTTTCTCTCCGTTTTGAAATATATACCCGTCTCTCGGACCTTGAAATCCACCCGGCGCCGGGATAAACGCTTGGTTTGCCCCGTCCTCATCTCCGCCGTCTAATGTTTTGATGAGATTTTCAGTCAGTTGAATACCAGACATTGTTGGTACCACCTATGTTGTGTCTCCACTTTTCGCGCTGTTGTGGCGGTTCGTTCGGAATGATGATGAAAATAAAATCGATCGCTTCAAAAATTTAAAAAAGAGAAAAGACAAAAAGACAAGAGACACACACTCCCTTTGTTCGCGCGGGGTGCGCGCGCACGACTACAGAGAATGTATTTGATACGTGCGTAATAATGTGTTGTATTTAAAATAATAATGACAACGATCAATGCAATCCAATGTGGAAGAGAGCTAGTTATGTATCTACGTACTTACTTGCTCACGCCGGTAGAACCAAAGCCGCCCGCGCCTCGTTCGGTGGCCTCCAAATCCTCCACTTCTACGCACTCTGGCGTCGTGATTCTCTCCAAAATCATTTGCGCGACTCTGTCGCCTTTCTTCACCTCAAAATCCTCGTCTCCGAAATTGGCCAAAATAACTCCGACGTTTCCGCGGTAATCGTAATCCACCACACCGGCTAAGACGTCGATGAACTTTTTATACGCCAAACCACTTCTCGGGGCGATTCGAGCGTACGTGTTCTTCGGGATTGCAATGGACAAGTCCGTTTTGACGAGCTCTTTCGATTTCGCTTTGACGACGCAATCGTACGCGGCGGATAAATCGTACCCAGCCGCACCGTCCGAGCCTCTGACTGGAATAGTCGCGTGCTCGGAAAGCTTCTTCACTCTCAACTTGTTTTCAAATGCTTCTTCTTCCATGATTTTCGCCTTCTTTTCGCCTTCACCTCCGGATCCCATTTTTGTGATGATTGTTCTTTTGCTTTGGTTAATAACTCTGGTAGCAGAGCGATTCGTACGTTTTCGAGTAAGCGTGACGCGTGAGATACAACACTGTTGATAGTTAATACGCGCGAGTACTCGTCTATACATTAAAGTAAAGAAGAAGACACCAAAGAGAAAGAGAAATATATTTCTTTCCTTTTTTCTTTTTTTTTGAATTTTTCATCGTTCAGTCATCGTTCAGTCGTTAGGCAAGTTTGGGTTGGAAATCCACCCCCAAAAAAGAAAAGAGAAATGGGAGAAAGACGAAAGAGAAAGAAGAGAAAAAAGAAGATGATCCAAAAAGGACACCTTTATCGAATGAACTTGCACTTTTCTGCACACACAAACCACACGCAGGATATATATATATAAGTATATATCAAATACATACATACGTATATCTACACACACACACACACACACACCGGATAAAAGCAGACGCGCACGTACGCGAAGCGCATCGATTTCGGATACTCGGAAAAAGGACAGGTCTCAACTTCAAGCGCGCCACAACGCCGACATTGTGTGTGATTTTACAATCTTTCGTACGACGTAACAAGAAGTGACGATGGCAGAACCAGAAAAAATAAAAATCGGCGTGCTCGCTCTCCAAGGTTCTTTTCGCGAACACTGCTCGATGATTCGCAGATGCGGAGGCGAAGCGGTTGAAATCCGTTCTGCTTCCCAATTAGAAGGGTGCCAAGGTATGATTATTCCGGGTGGAGAAAGTACCACCATGGCGAATATCGCGAGACGATGGAACTTGTTTGACGCTTTGAGAGAGTTTGAAGACGAAGGCGAACGGTGCGTGTGGGGGACCTGCGCTGGGTTGATCTTCTTAGCTGATCGAATCGAACAAGGAGCGAAACAAGGCGGACAAGAGTTGTTAGGTGGTATCGATGTGGACGTCTCTCGTAACTTTTTCGGCTCCCAAATCGATTCATTCGAAACGACGATACCGTGCGATATCCCGGGATGTTCAGAAAACGACGTCAAGTGTCGAGCTATTTTTATCCGAGCGCCGGCGATTAAAAAAGTCGGGGAAAACGTTGAGATTTTAGCCAAATATTATTTATCAGAGGAGAAGAAAAAGGAAATGGGCGTGGATATAGAATCGGTGGTGGTGGCGGTGAAACAGAAGAATTTGTTGGCGACGAGTTTTCACCCGGAGTTAACGAGCGATTTGAGATGGCACGAGCTCTTCATGCGAATGAGCAAAGGATGCAAACCGTTCCAAAGCAAATTGGCAAAAGTTGGCGAAGATAGGAAACCGGAGGAGTTCAAGCCGTTATATACACATCCGGATTTGCCGGTGTTTAAGGACCAAGTTATCGCGGACGTGATGAAATAATAACTAAGTACTTCTTTTGCACTCCTTCGCGCGTTGATTGTTTTGTAGGCAAAATTTTTCATCTATTCGAGTACCATGGTACCTACACATCTATTGAAAGTAACATACAAAAAAAAAAGTTCTAATTAAAGCTCATCGCTATACATTTTCATCTCGCTCGGTTTTATGACTTGCGCTGCGCCTGGTGGGATAACCTTAACAAACTGTTGGTCCGAGTTCCCAGCCAACATCCACGCCGTGTTGTGGATGTACGGGAAATTTTGTTGCGCTTGCGCAAATGCCCACGTCGGAAGCAAAATCGGGTGCTCCGTGTTAAACCGGTGGATACCATCGTATTCGTGCTCTTGGACCTGAATATCAATTGGTATACCTCGAACGTCTTTGCACGAAATGAACGCCAAAGAAACCATTTCGCCTTCCTTCGTCGTCAAGTCGTGCAGCATTTCTTGCACCATCTCGTAATTCACGCGCACGTCCGATCGATGGTACAACATCCACTCTTCGTCCCAATCTACTTCTCTCGGGTACACATCCGTCGTAATATAAAACATGGGTCTCTCCGCGAAAGAAGGCGCTTTTTCCATCTTTGAAAGCATGAACGGAAGGTTTTTCGTGTGCGTTTCCAAAGCTAATTTCAAAACACCGTCGAATCCCGTGGCGACGCGATCGATCGAGAACTCTTCTTTAATCCACTCCACGGCATCTTTGCTCTTTTTCTTCCACTCCGCGGTTTTTCGCTTCTTGCTAATAACACCTAGCGCTTTTGCCACGCCTTTTACGTCTGGCATCGCCCATTTCCCACCTAAAGCGGTCACGTGTTCCCATTGAGCGGGGGGCACAGAGATGCCATTTCGTGTGAAATCTTCCATAGCTCGAAACTTTGTTGTCACGACTGGCGTCCCCACGGATTGACATTCTAACACGTTCATTCCAAACCCTTCAACTTTTGATGGATGTAAGCACATGTCCGCGTGAACTTTCATCGCCGCAACTCTACCTCGTGGGTGCAAGTCGATATCGACCGTATAAATGTCCGGCGGCAAATCCATTTCTTGGACCAATCCTCGCAAATCGATGCCTTGCGGTGCCAACTCCGGTGGAGCTTGTTGTCCCTTCCCATCGTGGTCGCGCATGACTTGTGTTGACGAGAACGAGTGTACCCACAAGTGTTTCTTGATTTCCGGGTGCGTCTCGTGGAATTTCGCGAATGCTTGGATGGCGACATCCCACCCTTTCCTGTCGGCGGCTTCGTAATTCGTCCCCGAGGCGAGCACTAAAAACACATCATCTTTATCATCATCTTCACCAGTTTCTACCGCACTAAAAAACGAGGAACGTCTTTTGAACATCTTATCATACTTATTTGCATTGAAAACAATCTCCCGGTCCGATTTATTCTTGTTCTCTTTCAATTTACGTTCATTCTTCAACCAATTCTCCGCGTCGGTTTCCAGAACGTTTGCGTCTATAAAATGTGGAATATACGTCACGTCCGATCGCACGTCCGAAATGACTTTCGACGTCGACGGCGATAACCCAACCACGTATGTATATGATTTAAGCAATGCTCTGTTTGATCCTCTGACCGTGTTGTAATGAAACGGCACCCAGGCGATGACCGGAACTTTAAAATCGTACGAATCGTGGTACACGACATTGATGTCGCCTAAAACGATAAACGCATCGATTGCGTATAACTTGGACGCGTCGTTTAGTTCGGACATAGACACCGCGGCACCGTTCACTCGAGCAATCGTGCTTGTCAATTTCGTCCTAGGTGGCAACCCGAGAAACTGTAAATGGGAAGTGTCCCAGTCGTGCGGCATTTTCGGTACCTGAGGTGGTGCCAAATTGGAGATTTGTCTCCCCGTATACACCCCCGGCGGAATATCGTGCACGTTATTCCCTCGCATCATCCAATACGTCTTGAAATTAAACTTTTTGTTCAAACTTTTCATCAACTGATCGCCTTGCATTTGATAAGGACCGTACATCCAGGGGAATCCCGCACACACGAAGGCGATATTTTCCAACTTTCCCGATCTGTCTTCGTTTTTCCGTCCTTTATATGGGGCGTTTTTTTTCCCGGACGTGTGCCATTGCGCGTGCGTTTTTGAGAGGAAAATATCAGAGATACATAACGCGAATACTAGAAGAATGTGGCGCGCGTTTGGACCCGCCACGCTCTTCTTTCCAGAGATCATTGCATCGATTGGTTGATTGATTGTGTGTCAAATTTACGCGGCGAGTCAGAAAACACACGCAAAAAGAGAAAATCAAAAATGAGAAAACGAACGACGTTTTTTGTGTGTAATTATTGGGTAGTTATTATTATGGCCCCCCCCACTTTTGAAATGGAATATAAGAAATGAAAGAGAAAGAGGAGGAGGAGGAAGATGAGGATGACACCACGAATACGACGAAGAAAGAATCAACAGTAGTAGCAGCAAACGTGTCATCTGCGACGGACGAGGTCGGAGGCAGATGGAGCCGACTGTTCAACTTTAACAATGCTTCTTCGTCATCGAATTGTACACCATCAACAACAACAACAACAACAATAAAAGAACAAGAAGAAGAAGAAGAAGAAGAAGAAGAAGAAAAAGAATCCAATACGAGTGGGTTCCAAACGCCTTCCCCGACCTCGAATCGATTCGTTGGCGCCGAAACGACGAGTTCAAAGAAGAAGAAGAGACAAAAAAATACGAATTATGTTTCGCAACACATGACTTGGTTTAATCCAGAAGCGAAAACCGCAGAGAAACGGTCGTGGTTACAATCTAACAGAAAACTGAACAAGAATAACATCGGAAAAGTAGTTGAAGGAGTAGACGAAGACGAAGATGACTGCTCGCCTTCGACTTCTTCTGGAAATGAGAAGTCTCAAAAAAGAAAGAGGATTACGTTCGAGAAGTTTCTCGTAGTTGGTTTACATCCAGACCGGAGCGATTTTACCGCGGTGGCGGAAACGTCGAAAGAGTTTCGCGAAGCTAATTATCATCAACATCATCAACAAGATAATCCAAATAATAATAATAATAATAATAATAACAACAACATCGACGATGACACTAGTAATAGCAGAAGAAACGCGTCCAAAGACGTGCGGGTATCGCAACCGAAACACACCCCACCGCATCGAGGAACGGTTGGAGAGACGTACTCGGCGGACGTTTTGTTTTCATATCCACCTCCTCCCTCTGAAAAAGAAGGAGACGACGACAACGACGACGAAATGCAGCGTAACAAGGAATCGTTGGATATTGAATCGATCGCACATTTTTGTTTTCCGAATGGCGTGGAACCAAAATTGGTGGAGAAAACGCCATCGATGTCCAAAATTTTAGAGGTGGCGTACGGCAACGCGCAGAAAACGCACGACACGTCGAGTTTTGTCTTTAGATTGACCGGAGGCGAAAGCGGAGAGGAGCCATTATATGGTGTCTGTTTATACGCGAACGAGTTTGTGAGTCAAATGCCTGTGATCGCGTCTTCTTCGTCGTCTACGCTTTCACCAGACTCCTCGTTTTCGGAAGAGAATATACCTAGGGGCGATGAAGGGGAAGAGGCAAATTTGAGAAAGTACCTCGTCGCGGCGCCGAGATGTTATTGTTTCATCACGAAAACGCCGTTTTTCAAAACAATCTTTGAGGTTTTGAGAGCAGTAGTCACTTCAGAAAAGCTCGAGAGGTTACGTCGAGACGAGAGGCGACTGATGAAAGATTTGGAACTGGCTTTTGCGCGTTCTGGTATTACCCCAACTAAACCGCCTCCACCACCAAAACCACTTCCAAAGACGAGTGTCGAAGGCGGAGATAATGAAAAACTTCCGCGCGATCTCAATTTTAGCGAGGAAGCACAGAAACCTCCATCAGAGATAGATAATGATGACATCACGACCACGCCACTAGCTATCAATATAAACAAACAACTTGCGCGGAAGAACGACGATTCGTTGCGGATACTCGAGTCGTTTTACGCCGAGTCAATTCCGAAACTTGGCGACGCGACTCGCGTTTTTACTGGTCCTATGCTAATGAACCAAATGGACAATGATTTGGATTCTGGTAAAACAAAAAGTATTCTGGACGCGCCTATTCCGTTTCCTCGACCCGCGAGTACTACCGATGATCCGTGCTTTGAAAAGAAATGCATACACGATTCTATGAGGAAAATTTCATACACGTTTGACGAGGAAGCCGCGCACATCGAACCGTGGGCAATTGCCGCTTTGTGTCGATCGCTGAGCATTGAAAACATCATGGCATTCATGGCTTGCGCGCTGTTAGAGAAACAAGTTATCGTGTTTTCCCCGAATCTAGGTCAACTATCTGGCGTAGTTTTATCTTTGTTAGCGATGTTACGTCCGTTACGTCCGAGAGGATTGTTTTTACCGATTTTGCCGAATTCTATGATTGATTTTCTCGAGGCTCCTGTGCCCTTTATCGTAGGTATTCAGCACAAAACCAACGACATTCGACATCGGACGCAGCACATCACGCGATTGAATGCGTATAAAGACGAGATTAAAATTATGGGCGGCATAGTGGCGACGGTGCCGGACTGGCAAGGGCTGCGAGAGAAATTGAGACCAATACACGCCTCCATACAACTGGCTGCCGAAACGCAGGTGTTCTCATCGGTTTTAGAACCATCGGAGAAGTCTTCCAAGCTGTGTGCAGCATTCGGTGAATGTTTTAGAAATCATATGCGCGACGCGATACTGGGTCGCATTCGGAGCTATTCAATCGCCGAAGTTGGAAAAGATGGACAGAAAGTGGCGGTGTTGTTGAAAGATGAACTCATCGATTCGTACGTTGGGCGCGATCGCTCGTTCATGAAAAACTTTTGTGAGACTCAGTTGTTCACCGCCTTTACTGATGAATTATTCGATAATTAATGTAGAACGTACCACTGTAGGTATGATTGGAATTGCAGTTTTACATAGATTACATTCACGCGCTTCGACTACTTAGTACTAGTACGTAAGAATAAAATAAATATTTTCTTCATTTTTTAGCAAACAATCCCTGAAAAACGTACACGCCCGCGATGGCCAGTGAAACTGAAATAGCACCTACGTAGTTATAAATTTGAGAAATACCTCCAGTCGCGCTAGCTTCGTTCAAAACTTGTATTTGTTCCGGTGTTGCGATTTCATTAATCTTCCCGAAGCCCCATATAGTCATAAAGTCAATGAGAAAAATCGATGCGGCAATGGATAAATTCAGCTTCTTAAAAGTTCCTCCTCCAAGTCTATTTCTTTTACTCGCGTCTAACAAAACAAATTGCGCCGGCGCTAAAGCGAAAACCGCGCCTAGTCCGAACAGTCTTCTGATGAATTCGGCACTTGCGTATGGTTCATTAATGGCACTCAACGGCGATGTGGGCGAGAACGCAAACGCGCCGCCGACGATTAACGTGGTAAAGAAACTGAGCTTATAGTATCGGGATAAATACGATGCATCTTTATTGGAGAAATCTTTCAAATCGTCCCAATCTTTTGCGAATAAATCTGAAACTCCGGCAAATCCACCCCCGTGTGTATTGATTGCACTTATCGATGCATACAAACACGGTAAAGACAATCCGGTGAACGTTGCGATGGCCAACGCGTTTGGTCGAGGTGCTTCGCCTACGGCTTGAGACAACACTAAAGCGCCTATGACAGACGTCAACACTAAGACGTTCCCAATCGCTAATCGTTGATACGTTTGGGATTTCAAGCGGTTGTTTTCTGCGGCGTCTGCCAGCACGTAGCACGAACATAAAGTAATCAACGAAAACGCGTCCGAACCGAATAGGTTCGACCAGTGCGTCAAAGTTTCGACAGACGTAAAATCAGGAAATTGTTCGGCATCTTGGAAATCTAAAAACGTCGTCAGGGTCTCCGGCGTGTTGAATAAATTCGTCAGCGTAATCGGCAACAACGCGAGACCAGATGCCCGGAACGTATTCGTCTCGTTACCGTTTCCATCGCCCGATGATGAAGCGGAAGAAGTTTCCGATGACGAGGATGCCATAATAGTACTAATCATTTTTTTTCCGGGAGATGACGACGACGATGAGGACGAAGAAGACGCTCGAGTGTTCGTCGATTTCCTCGTCGCGAGTCCCGGAGATGATAGCGATGCCACTGTTGCTCTCATCGCTGATGTTTCAAAAGTAAGTCGCGCGGTCAATTTTTTATGGAAATATCTAAAAACGTGTAATCATAATGAATAATGATTCAATAATGAGTGAACATATACGTACGTAGCTCAGTTTCGGTTGCAAGAGGGAAAATTGAAAAAAAAAACAAAAAAC
>Ga0163180_10001348_pt1 | contig 14020 bp, 23 predicted proteins | sample AtlANTMetagenome_2_FD_109647 | JGI IMG/M metagenome (GOLD analysis project Ga0163180, IMG submission 109647) | Marine eukaryotic phytoplankton communities from the Atlantic Ocean - Atlantic ANT 4 Metagenome | ecosystem: Environmental > Aquatic > Marine > Oceanic | place: North Atlantic Ocean...
ACTACTCCTTGATTAGCAGTAGTAACTCGACCAATGTAAGCATGATCACTAGAACTAGAGCCATCTTTACCAATGATGTCATTAGCCGCAGTTGAACGCAAACCAGTAAGATCTATCAAAATTTTAGTTTCTACTATATTAACGTTTGTACTTACGTCACTCTTTAATCTATTAACTTGAGTTATATAAGTAGCAGCTGTGCCTTCTATACCAGCACCAGTAGCTGCCTCTGTACCCATCTTATCACCACTTGTTACAGTTATTGTACCTGTAGTGGCATTTTTAGATACCATTTGAAACCCGTTTTCTGAACGGACGGGACCGTTAAAAGTTGTTGTACCCATTATAAACTCCTCTGTCTTTTATGTCAGTTACCTCATGTAACTGTCAGGGATAAAAAAAGTATATACTATTCCTTAAAAAAAAGAAAGGGGCGAATAAACGCCCCTTAGTTATTTAGGAGGATGTGCGATTACGCACCGGGTGAACCAAAAACACATCTTGGATCTGAAAAACCAAAAGAATATCTTTCTCTGGCTTTATATCTCATGTTTCCAGTATCAAAATCTGCCTCCATTTGAGTAGCTAAAGGCACTCTTTCAAAATGTAGAAACCCTCTAGGAGCATCTGTCATAATGAAGAAAGCATCTGAATCTGTTAAGAAATCATTAACAGCATAGCCATCAGGAAGCATACCCATAGACCTAATTGCATTTGTATCGTTGTCAGCAGTACCTACTCTTAAGTTAGATACCATTAATCTTTCAGCGATAAACTGCAATTGTCTTGGTATTATTAGTTTAGTACCTCTAAGAGCTACTTTTAAACCACGCTCATCTACAAAACCAGCAATACTAATAAGAGCGTCTTCGAGAGAAGTTTCGTTCAAATCAGCAGCAGTGCTTGGTTCATTTGCAAATGTGCTTCCATTTGTTAATGGATGGTTTGTAGCACATAAAGCTACGCCATCACCACCAGCAGTTGCACCAGCGGTAAAAGCATTATTAAGCACAGCAGCAGCTTTAACCTGCTTTGTATGTGCCATAGATCTAGCAAGCGCACGAGTGTATCTTGAAGATAATCTATCATAAAGATTGTCTTCCACTGCTTCTTCAGTAATTGAAAAAGCAAGTGCGATAGTTTCGTGATTATATCTTGCTGTGTAAGCTTCAGTAGCATCATCAAAATTAATTGAGGATCCTTCTGATTTAGTTGGAGCTGCACCAAACCCGCTTAACATTACTTCTTCTTCAAAAGAACGATCTGATGATTCAGTAGTAAATATTTCTGCGTGTTGGTTTTCGTACCTGTCATATTCCATGCCGAAAAGGGCATTAAGACCAGGTTCTAGTTCCTTTGCAAGTTGCGCTCTGGATATAGCCATGTCTTAACCTCCTTATACACCAGTGGTTGAAACTGTACCACCAGCAATCGCACCATTTGGTGAATTAAAGTGATTGTTCAACCTAACAATTACAGGAATACCAGCTGCAGTAAAATCAGCGTTTTCTGGGTCTTCTTGCCAACCCATAATACGTAGATTTAAATTATTCGTAGTAGCAACAGTACTAACAGCTAACGCAGCTGAAGACATTCCAGTTGTTGTTGAACCAGATGTTCCAGATGAAAAATTAGCGTTAGCAAACACATGACCACGAAGCGTTGCTTTGCTGGTTAACGAAGCGTCTGATGATATTACAAATAGTTGCATTGGATCATCATACACGATAGCCTTTACTGGATGATTTGAATCTGCTCCAGATCCAGGCCAATAGTTTGAAAATGTAAGTTCACCAGTTACAGATGAAACATATTCACAACCGTAAAACACTCCTACTAGACCAACTGTTCCACCTGCTGCTGCACCGACTATATCTATATAGCCTGTGCTTAGAGGTATTACAGGAGAGCCTTGATAGATAACATTTGAGTTGTTACTAGCAATCTCATACTGTGTGTATCCAGATGAACCTGTAGAATTAGAATTAGACCCCATTTTCGCTATAGGTCTAAGTCCGAAAGCACCACTAGCATTTGCCATTGGATAACTCCTTTTCTTCTATGGTTTACATTTATTCGGAGTCACGACCTCGCCCTCCGAAAGTTACACGACTTTGCCTATTATTCTCAATAGGCATTGAAGGATGCTGTTCCTTCATTAAGTCCTGGTCAACAGCTTTCATCTGGTCACGGGTACGATCCCGGTAATATGCGTTTCTTTCGTGTGCTGTTTCTTCAGGTATTCTTGCAAGCATTAGGCCACCTGTTCCAATTACCCCTGCGTGTTTTCCATCTTCGATGGTAGCAAAGTCATGGTTTGGATACTCTTCAGATTTAACGGGTTCCCAACCTTCACGCAATTTTGCATGAACATTCATGTTATCGTCTTCTCCTCTTAATTGAGTTCTTATCCATCTATGCCTATACCCATCTTTAGGTGCAGGAGCATCTAATCTATTGGGAGGTGTCCAAGGTTTTCTTCTAGAAGATTTTTCTCTAGTCTGTGTTGACCTGTCTGTTCTATCTGCCATGTTCCTCAATCCTTTACATATTTTGCATATTCTTCAAGAGGAACACCAAGTTTTTTCGCTATAGCAATTTGCGAAGGTGATAACTTGACGGTCCTGCGCCCGGATTTATTTGTGCGAGATGCAGAAGTATCAGCCGAAGCGACTCTGGTACTTCCCCCGTTTTTACGTCCTGAATTAAACTTATGTGGAAATTCAGTACGAATTCTTGAATCAACTTCAGTATAGTACTCATCGCTCTGCGGGTCAAATCCTTCTTCTTCAACTAATCTACGATGAATACCAAAAGCTGCATATGTCATAACCTCATCTTGACCAAACCATTCATTTTTTTCTGCCCATTTTTCTGCTTTTGGATCAGGTCTACGTTGTGGTTGTGGTTGTGGTTGTGGTTGTACTTGTTGTACTTGTTGTGGTTGTTGTACTTGAATTTTAGTTTGTTCTTGTCTCTGTTTGGCTAACCTGTATCTTTCTTGCTCTATAGATATTTTAGATAAAGCTTCTTGTGCCTTAAACATTTTATCTACATCACCTGCTTCATGAGCTTCTTTATAAAGTTGTTTTGCTGTAGATAATTGAGAATCCAATCTAGTTCCATACTCATTTAAGTAGCCTGTATCTAGATTATTTAATCTTTGCTTTAAATTTTCATTTTCATTTTTTACAGTTTCCGCAAACCGTATTGCCTCATCTTTATTTCTCTCCTCTGTCCTATACTTTTCAGTAAGATTTTTTATCCTTTTTTGAACTCTTTTACTATAATCATCTAGTTCTTCTTCAGATTCTGTTTTTTCTTCTGAAACCACCACTTGAGTTTCAGAGGAATCATTATTTGTTGTATTGCCATCCATCTTAGAAGGACTTTCCAATTTAACTTCAACTTCTTGTCCTTCCTCTTCTGTTTTTTCTACTTTTTCTTCTGCCATCATATACCTCAAACTTGCTTAATATCATCTGGTTCAAGAATAGTTGCAATCACTTCATCATCATTTATGATGCGAACCTCTCCACCATCTATTCTAAATCTAGATCCTGCATATCTACCTATACAAACCCATTCACTTTCTTTACACCAAGGCTTTGGATCATCTCCAAACTTGCTTGAGTCTTTATAAGCTAACGGACCAATTTTTAACACATAGGCCACAACAGTTGCTAAAGCTTCTCTTTCTCTAACATGATCTGGTATGTGTAATCCTTTTTCTGTAGTAGCTTTTCCTTGATAAGGCATAACAAGAATTCTCCACCCCGTAGGTTGTGGGAGCCTTTCAAGTAAAGGTTTTTCTAATAAAGTAGGATCTAAAACTTTTTTATTGGGATCTATGTAAGCATTGTTTAAGTCAGACGACTTAGACTTTTGTTCTTTTACTTTTTGCGCTACATGATCAGGAACGTAAAGTGTCTTCGTCATAGTCAGCGTTTCTCTCCAGCAAGGACTTAATTTCTTCTTTAGCAAAAGAGAGTCCTTGTGCCTCTCCTACTAAATGGCGATACTGCTCATAGTTTTGTACGCCACCACTTATTAACAACGTAGAAATGTCTTGTTCTCGCTGTTCTATCTTCTTATATAATGCTTTTGAAAAAATTACAACATCCATTTTTAACAATTCCAAGCTCTTAACGATTTATTTATTCTACTGTTTGGATCTCTTCTTGTTTTTGCACTAGTTAATTTCTTCTTCATACCTTTCATTCTTGCACAAAAAGATTTTCTTCTAGCGGCATCTTTTTTAGTTTTTGGTTTTGGAGCAGGTGGTTTTAACTTACCTCCAGTAGCTCTATTATAAGAAGCTCTACCTTTAGCATTCAATCCACCTTTAGGATTTTTTCCTTCTTTTCTAGTCCATGCAGGACTTTTCTTTTTTCTAGGCATTTATCCTATATGCGGTTTTTGATTTGTTTTGACCATTACCGCACCCCCGTTTTTAAAACCTGTATTTGAATAGCCCATCTTTCTAACGACTTCTGGCTTTTCTTTAGCTAGTTTTGCTAATCCGGGATTCTCTTTTGGACTTATTTTTTTCATTTTTTATTCTCCTTTTGTGCATATAGATTATCAAAAGTTATTCTTGGGTCAAGATAACTATTATGAATTTCTGCGGCATGAAGATGTTGACTTGGTTTAAAATCAGGCGCACCTTCTCCTGTTTGCCATAAGGCAGGACTTGTGGCTCTAACTCTGTTATTAGGTAAAGCTACAATATTCCCTGTCCACTCTCCTGCATCTGTTAATTGTAATACATGACTTTGCTTGTGTTGTGCAGGATCATCTGCGATATGACTTTCCGTATAATCTACAGTAAAAAGATACTTTCCTTGATAAAATTCACCATCAATTTTACAAAACCAAGGGGAAGAACTCACTCTTTCCATGTTAATAACAGAATGATTATGAGAACTACAATCCCAAGGTTGAACTAAATGTGTTTCCATCATAGTAGGCCATTCTTGTAAAGGAATATCTGCAACTAAAGCTGTAATTGGCATTCTTGCCCACATTGCTCCTCCGTGTATTGTATCTTCTGGGTCTCCATCTGGTTCACATCCTGTGAAAACAATTTGAAAACTTAAGCATCTATCAGGTATTGTATTAACAGCAATAGCTAAACCATGAAGAAATTCTCCATGATATCTTTGATGATTACACGTAAACTCTTTTCGCACCCAACACTTAAAGTGTGGAATGTTACTTATTAAATACGACATTAAGCTTTAGATACTTTATATCCCATTTGTTTAGCCATGGATCTAAGTTGCGCCACCGTCATTTTTTTAGCACCACCTGCACTACCACCTTTAGTCATAACTCTACCGCCATTGCGATAACCTTTAGTCATAACTTTACCACCATTACGCATACCTTTTGTTTTCATTCTTCCCATCATGCTTTTTTTCTCCTTCTTACTGATTTCACTCTTCTGGGTTTTCCTGCCGGCTGCCCAAGTCTATTTTTTTGTTGGACCCTAGATCTTTTTTCGCTTGCTGTAAGTTCTTTTGTTGTTTTGGGAGTTTTAGAACTGATTCTCTTAGAGGGGCGACAATATGGAGTACCCCGTTTTTCACCCTTGCTACGGCCACACGCCTTCCCCGTTTTGACATCTTTCCAATCTTCCTTAAACCAACGTTTTAACGCTAATCCTTCTTTTGTTTTACGAACCATTAAAAGATCCTCGTTGACTTCCTTTTATTTTCTTGTACATCTCCACAACCCGCAGCAATAAAAGCACCGTCTTTAAAATTTTTTGTAGGTAGTCTTTTTGGACTATCTATGGCAGATATAATACCTCCATTTGCTTTTTTTACTGTTTTCTTTTTTTTACCACCAGTACCATAGTTAGCTGCACCTACTTTTCGACATTTAGCTATCGCACCACTAGCGTAAGCTGAAGGAAAAACTCTATATCTAGCTTTTACTTTATGATAACAAGCGTCTTTTGGCATTATTTTTTACCTCCAAAAAATTTAGTTGCAGACCTAATTCCAAATGAAGCTGCGATTACCACTCCAAAACTATACGTATACCATCTAGGAGCCTGTTCAAGTGCTTGAAAACCAGCAAATGCCATCTCTCTTGTAGTATTAGAAATGAAGCACAGCAAAAACGGTATACTTAACAAAATTGTCAACCATTCGTCTTTCCAACTCGATTGAGTAGCTCTAATTGCTTCTAAATCCCAATCAATCTCACCAGTAAGTTGTTTTTTTTGTATTTCTGCTTTGATTTTTTGCGTTTGAACCTTACCATCTACATAAGATGAAGCTAAAGAACCTATAGATTTAACAATACTTAAAATCATTTTTTAACTCTTCTTACGTGTTTCTTTTTGTATCTTGTTCTTTGATCTTTCTCAATTTTTCCTAAAGCTTTAGCTTGCTTTGCATGAGTTTTAGAGGCTTTTTTAAGTCCTCCAATTATTTTTTTCAAAGGTCTTGTATAATGAGGCATTATTCAAACATCTCTCTAATTTTTGTAGCACTATCTTTTTTAGTTGCTTTTTTATTTCTATCATATCTTTTTTTAGATTCAACCACTTGCGGCGATTTTCTTTTTTGAAGCATTTCTCTTGCTACAGGATTTATTTTTTTAACTCCATAAAGCTTCATTCTTCAAACATTTTCCTAAGTTCCTGTATTTTTGTGTCAAGGCTATCCGCACCTTCTTTAGCATAGCCATCTTCATCATACTCTTCCCGTGAAACACGTTCCATTTCTTCAAGCTCTATCTCTTTACTCACGCCCATTTTTTACTCCTCTTTTTGCTAGTTGATTAAATCCAATAAAAGACCCGATTATTCCCATGTTTGATAATATCCAAATTTCTGCAATCCCACTCAAATGATCAATTCGGTCAATAGGTATAATGGGGGTCATTAGTACAACAATAAAAACTGTAACTGTCATTGCAGAAAACCAGACAAGCCAACGTTGTTGGTCTTCTTTCTTATCACGATTCTCAAGAAGAATCATACGCTCTTTTATTTCTAATTCTTTATCGGAAACAATATCATCACCATTAGTATCGGCTTTTTCCCAAATACTGCCTTTTTGTAATTTCTTTTGTGTCATTTATGAAAATTCCATCCTGGTTCGATAAAAAAAGTTTCTACCCATGCTACCAAAATGATAAATAAAAGTATAGCTAATTTTATAATTCCATGTCTATTTTTCATAAAAACGACCATAAAATATAAATGGCTCCAAAAGAAGCTCCAAGAACAATTAAAAAAATAAAACCCAGAGATACCATTTCTATAAGTTCTTCTTGTTGCTGTTTTTTTACTCTAATTCTTTCTTTTTCTATTTCTTTTAATTCATCGATGCGTTTTTTTCTTTCTGAAAGAATCCCCGCCCAAGTTCCATGCCCAAATCTTTGATCTACCAAAACAGAAACATTATATAATTCCTCTGCAGCTAATTTAGCATCTAAAACTTCTGTTGCTACACTTGAAATGCTTAGTCTATTTTTACTAAATCTTTTTTTTTGAACTTCTTTTTCTGCATCAAGAAGATTGTCTATTTGCCCAGCTATTTCTGAAATATCTTTACACGTATCAATATTTGATTTAATGAAATCTACACTAGATTTCACCAATGCAATACCAGCAACGATTTCACCAAAAACCATTTTAAATACCAAAAATTTAGAATTTTAAGAAAAGCGTGGGTTATCCACGTTTTTGCATAGCTTCCCTTTGAACAGCTATTCGTTCTCTGTTCACGTCTGCCCTATCTTCAGCTATGTCTTCTTGCAGCTCCATTCTTGCAGCATCTGTTACAGCTTGCTGTTGAACTCTCGCACGTTCTAAATCTAATCTTTCTTGATCACTCATGGCTCTTCTTTGCGACTCTGCAGCTTTAATTTGTAACTCCTGCTTTCTTATTTCAACAAGAGGGTCTTGCTGACCTTGAGGTGGCGAAATACTTGCCATTAATTCTTGAATAAGTTGTGCTTGTATTTGTGCAACTCTATTTTCCATTTGTTCTGGACTAAGCATTTGTGCTTGTTGCATTTGTTGTTGTGCCATCATGGGATCCATGGCTCCTGTTTGGGCAAGCATTTGTGCTTGTTGTGCTTGCATCTGCAACTCTTGCATTTCCATTTGTGCCATCATTCTAGCTTTAAAAGAAAGATGTTCAAAAATATGAGAATAAAATACACTTAATGCAGGAGGAGATGTTTGAACAAGAGTAGATTGCATAACAGCCACATGAGAAGCAATATGAGAATCATGATCTTGTGGGGGAAAAACTTGAGCTTTTTTACCTTGTAAAATCATAGCATTTTCAATACTAGGATCCATTGGTTGTGGTTGTGGCTCTGGTGGTAATATTTGTTCAATATTTTGAACTTCTAACGCTTGATACATTCTCTGGTACGCCGCATGAAGATTATGCAGTTGTGGATTAGACTGAGCGAGTTGGAGTTGGGTTTGAGCTAAAGTGACTCGCTGAGCCATGGAGAAAATATTAGGGTCAGAAACAGGCAAAATATCGACCCTGCCATCAAAATCCTGCATTTTTACTTCCGCAGACGCACCAGAAACCTCGTAAGGATAGATAGGAGGGAGATTTTCAGAAAATATCCTTGCGAGTAACCTAAATTCTGTTTTTTGAGAATAATGAAGCCTTTTATGAATAGCAGACATAACTTTCATACCACGTTCAAGTAACGCAACTGTCGTACCAACAGGCATTTCTTGACTCATATTACTTATTTGTTGATCTGCTATTGATACAAACCTTCTTCCACCTTCTATTAAAGATCCAAGTAATTGAGCTAACGTTCCAGATGGTTCTTTAAAAGGTAATGGTATAATAGAATCTCTAATACTACCTCCAGGAGCGTCAATATCCCTAAATTCACCCGGAGAAAGTGGCTCATCATCATTTCTTATACGAATTCCTCTAGCTTTAAAGCCAGAAGGCAGGTTTGCAAGCGTTCCTGCATCAATTAATTGCCTCAAAATACTCGTAGCAGCTCTTCCAAGACCACCGATCATATGAATAAGACCAAAACCATAAAAACCAAGCCCAGGGAGGAACTTATAATGAACAAAATACTGTCTTTTTCTTTTAGTAGGGTCATTTTGATCATAATTTCTAATAATTGAAAGAATTTTACCTGAACCATGGTCAATAGTTACAATATAAGGTAATTTTATGCCTGTTGGTTGACCATCTGCACCTAAATCTTCAAAACCTTCTATGTCTAAATCAGCATGAATCTCTAAAATAGAGTACATATCATCAGAATAACTCTTTGAAACCCCCTCTATTTCGTTTATTTTATCTTTTACAGGGTCCTCTTCTAGCTCTGAAGAAGAAATATCAACATCTTTAAAAATTCCTGCTACCTGTAACTTGCGTACTTCGTTTTCATCCATGCGAAGAACATGAGTAACTCTTGGGGATGTAGCTAGATCAGTGGCAGAATAAGGAATAATTAAATCCTCTGATGGTACAAACTTAGAAACTGCTCTGTTTTTTGTTGCATCAAAATAAACTTTTTTAAAAGTAGAACCAGATAAAGGTAAATAAAAAAGCATTTGATCTGTATCAGGATCAAATTCTTCCATAATCTCTGTAATTTGATAATTCATGAATTCTTTGACTCTGGTAGCTTGATCTTGCTTTTCTCTAGTCTCCATTCCTAAAACTTTTGTTCTAACTGGACCACCAGCAGGTAACATTTCTTTATAAGCTTGCGCTTGAAATTGAGTTACTGATTCAGAAATTAAAGGATGTGTTACACCTGATGCACCTTGAAAAGGTTCTGTTCTTTCTTGATATTTTATTCCAAGTAAATCTAATCCCTTTGTATAAGTCTCTCTCCATTCAGAGCTAGATTCTAAATCATCTTCATATTTTCCTCTTAAATCAGAAGAAATCTCTCCTAAAGTTGCTTCATCTAAAATTTCAGCTAAATTAGCATCATGATTATATTGTTCAGTTGCTACTTCTACAGGCCCTTGACCCATCATTCCTTGTAAAGCTTGAACAATGGCTCCTCCTTGCCCATCATCAATGACTTCCGCACCCCCTTCAAAATTTAAAGGTTGAGGAACTTCGACCTCCACTTCAGGAGTTTCTATTTCGGGAGAACCTCCTTGCATAAAACCAGAATCAATATTTACCATTTTAAATTCCTTTATCTAAACATTTTCGCAAGAGGAATATTTTCCGAAAGAGGAGCAGCCATTGTTACCTCTTCTCTTTTTGGAGCAGGAAGAAGAGTTGGTGGTGGTCTTCCAATATCAGGATTATATTGAGGAGCATAAGCTTTTATTTGAGAAGCATCAAAAGGATCATAATTACCAAGGAGGTCTAAATCGTAAACTCCAGGATATCTTTTACCAAAACTACCATCCAAGTCAGGAGTATAACTTGAAACACCAAATTCATCTCTAGAATTTGTTTTTAAAAACTCATCATATGCTGTGCCTTCTCCTCTTGTGTTATCAAAAAATCTTCCATCCGCAGCTGTATAAGGTTGTACAGCACCTGTATAAACTTTTCCTTCTGTACCCTTTATAAAGTCTTTATAAATGTCAGATTGCTTAAACGGATCATTAGAATCTGTTCCATTTCCAAGAGGAAGACCTGTTCCAAGACTACCAATGCCTTTAAAAGCACCAGAGGAACCTCCAAGAGAAGGAAAATTTTTATCTACCAAAAAATTAAGTTGCTTTTCAAAATTTTGTATTTTTTCTTGAGAGTTGTTTTGCATCATACCTTGAATGGTCGATATCAAACTTTGAATACCTTGAGAAAGATTACCCGGACCAGAAGAAACATCCGTAGCTCCCATATCAAAAAGATCAGGTATTTTTGAAAAAGCAGACTTAAATATATTAGTATTATCCATAATTAATAAGTACCAGCAAACTTCTTTCCATAAACAAGACCACCTTTTGAAAAACCTCTAACTTTTCTCTCTTTACTTTCAGAATCAAATCCAGAAAACTTTTTTCTTGGGTTTCTATCTACTCCTCCTAAAAGTTTTGCTGATGATGCAGGAAATTCAACATTTATTTCTCTTGTTTTAAGTACTTTATCAACATTTTCTGGATTTATCTTTTTATCTTTTGCAACTTTTTCTTGTGATGCTTTAAATGTTATAGCTTGACCCCTTTTCTTTACTTTTGCGTTAGTTTCTGGGGTTCTCTTTGTATTAGTTTTTTTACCAAGACCTTTTTCTTTATCTGCATCAGACATTGGCTTTTTTACAACTTTATCACTCAAAGTCATTCTTGTAGTGCCACCACCAAGATCTCTTTTTACATTTACAATTTCATCAGCTTTTCTTGTGGCTTTGAAGTAAGGATCAAATGTTTCTGCACCACTTGTTGCTTTTACTAACTTACCAGATTTTTTTGATTCACCGGGTCTATCAGCTTTTTTCATACCTTTTCTAACATCCCCAGATTCAATAAGATTCATTGCTCTTTTAAATTCTTCTGTTTCTGTAACCATCAGTAATACTCCCTTTTTCTTGGATACCAGTTTTCATCTCTCTCGTCTTCGCCTTCTAAATTGACAAAGCCACCTTGCCTGAATCTTATCAAAGCCATGGTCATACTGTCAACATAATCATCATAATCCCCATTTGGGAAAGCAGCGCATTCCTCTATCACTTCATCCGCAAAACTCTTTTCTGGCGACCAAACCATGTTTGCTTCAAACAAAGGCGCTACTGTGTGCATTCTTGTTACCTTATCACGTCCTTTGCCCGGTGTATAGTTCATAACTGGAATTCCTGCTCTTCGTAGTTCGTCCGTCAATGGCGTACCTGATGCTTTAGCTTCAATAATCACCATATCTGGCTCCCAATATTCATATTCCTCTGAAGCTACAGATTTTAATTCTGGAAAGTTCCATCGTCCTCTTCGAGCATCCATAAGAATAATATGATCTGGACCACCTTCCTCTGGATTAAATACACCCCACGTTGTAATCGCACTATAGTCAGCTGTTTCTTTTTTGGAAAAAGCTGTGTCATAACTCTGCATAATATACTTAACTGGAGGTATTTTTTCCTTTTCCCATCTTTGCCACCATTCTTTTTTAACAATCGCTCCCTCTGTAGCAGTGGGTTGTTGTTGCCATTGAGCATTCCATTTACCCACAGGTAAAGATGCTTTAACTTTTAATAAATCATCTTTGTTCCAAAATTCTGGCCATAAAGGTTTATCAGAAGGCATAATTGCAGGAAATTCAATAACCTCCCACGTATCCGACATTGTATCTGAACCTTGTGCCTTGATTAATCGACCTGTTAAATCTTTCATACCCCAACGGGTCATAACAACAATAATCGAACCACCGGGTTGAAGACGTTGCCTCGGACCAGAGGTATACCACTCAAAAGCATTATCAAAAGCAGATTCCGACAAAGCATCTTGTTCGGAGTGCGGATCATCAATAATAAACAAATCCGCACCACGACCTGTGACAGCAGCACCCACCCCCGCGGCGAAATATTCGCCCCCTTTACTTGTTTCCCAGCGGCCCGCTGCCTTACTATCTGCTTTTAAATCAACTTTCGGAAAAACATCTTTAAATTTAGGTTCATTTATTAAATCTCTAACTTTTCTACCAAATCGTACCGCAAGTTCTGTGTTATGCGTAGCTTGAATAATTTTTAACTTTGGGTTCCTTCCTAAAAACCAAGCGGGCATTAAATAACTAGCAAACTCTGACTTGCTATGTCTCGGAGGCATATTCACAATTAATCGCTTCAGTTTCCCTTGAGCTATTAGTTCTAGCTTTTCAGCAATAACTCTGTGATGCCTACCCTCTATAAAATTCTCATAAACATGATGCACAAAAGGCATAAACTTTTCTTGTGCTTTTTCTCGAACTATAAGTCTTGTTTCTGCTTCTTTTAATGAGAGTATCTCTCTCAATACATCTTCAGGTATAGTTTCTAGGTTCATGGACATTGTATCTTAGAATAAACTACCTATTCCCTTACCACTAATTGCATTGCCCAAGATCCTTGCAAAAAAACCTTGTTTTTCTTTTTTCTTTCTTTCTAGAACATTGGCTAAATTTTGAAGAGAATCTTCAGACATATCCGATCCCTGCATCAACATTTCCGCAGGAGTTCTTTCGTTTGTTGCAGTTGTATATTCTGTTGGATATCTGGATACTTCTGGTTTGCTAAAAAAATTTGGATTAACCGTGCTTGATAAAATATCTGTAGAATATTTTTTAGCAGCATCAGAAACATTTCCTTTATTTACATTTCCTTGTCCACCATTGTAGGCTTGTAACGCTTTATAATAATCTCCATTATTTCTTTTAAGTAGTGCCGCTAGATATTCTGCTCCGAATCTAAGGTTTTCATGAACATCATACCCTTTGTTCCAATCCATAGGTTTTACCTTATATCCGGGTTTCTTAGCTGTAGATTCTAAAACTTGTGTTAAACCTTTTTCTCCCAATTTACCCGTGATTGTAGGATTAAAGCTACTTTCTTTAAAAATTTGAGCAAGAAAAACATCAGGTCTAATGCCATACTTTCTAGCGTATTGAACTGCTAGATTTTTTATTTGAGCAGTAGTCATCTCACTCATGGAACTATACCCCGGTGTTGCCAGAAGTATCAGTAGTGCCAGTAGTGCCAGTGCCTTGAGCATTTTGTAAAAGTTTCATAAGAGCATTTGCATCAGCTTGACTAGGAGTTCCTAATCCTAATAGTTGCCCTGTTGTCAATCCGGGTAAAGGTTCATATAAAGAAGATGAATAGTAAATAGGTTGAGAAGCCGTAATAGAGCCTGATCCATCACCCGATAATAAAGAAGCAAGTCCTGTCGGACCTGCATAAGTATTAACTCCACCACTAAGAGGATTAAACGTAGAAACAGAAGGAGGGGAAACTGCCATCTGTCCACCGGGTGTATTTACATAGGTATAAGGCGTTCCGGGAATAATTTGATTCACTAAATTATTACCAGGAGTCATTCCTGTTGAAGTAATATTTTGGGGTA
>Ga0163180_10001350_pt1 | contig 14004 bp, 16 predicted proteins | sample AtlANTMetagenome_2_FD_109647 | JGI IMG/M metagenome (GOLD analysis project Ga0163180, IMG submission 109647) | Marine eukaryotic phytoplankton communities from the Atlantic Ocean - Atlantic ANT 4 Metagenome | ecosystem: Environmental > Aquatic > Marine > Oceanic | place: North Atlantic Ocean...
TGAAACCATCTTTAGGAGTGACCCACTTGTTGATCTTCTTGAGGAAAACACCTTTTCCTTCAAGAACAGGCTGAAGGGCAAGCAACTTGTTAGAACCCAAATCACACTCATCAAGGAGCAACGTGCAACCACGTTCCATTGCCTCAATCACAGGGCCGGGAACGAACTTGGTTTCACCGTTCACCAAACGGAAACCACCGAGAAGGTCATCCTCATCAGTTTCGATGGTGATGTTCAACCGAATAAGTTCCTTCTTGAGTTTAGCGTGAACCTGTTCGATCATCAGAGTCTTACCGTTACCAGAAAGACCTGTAACAAATATCGGGTAGAACATACCAGACTTGACAACTTTCTCAATCAGAGAAAAGTTACCCCAAGGTACGAACCCTTCAAATTTTAAAGGAACAAGATTTTCCTTTTCCATGTTAGTCGCAACCAGATTAACAGTAGAAACTGCATCACCAGCAGGAGCGGTTACAGGAGCAGGAGCACCATACTCTTCCTCATTAGGAAGTTTGAACTGGTTATAACCTACCTTACAGGCTTTCCAGAACCAAGTAGGTTTCGGAATATTGAGTTTTGTGGAAACCTCAATACTTTCCGACTTTGAAACAATAGAACCAGCACCAAACATTTCAGTGGCGGTATCAACCCAAAGTTTTTTTCGTGGAGACAAATACATATTTAAACCTTTCTCATTTCTCATCATATATACAGAATACACTATAGAGATCAATTTTGCAAGTAAAAAATGAACTCTTATGTCGTTTTTTTGTGAAGTGTGACATTTTTATCACGCCACCAACTTCACAAATTTGTTCAACAACTGGCGACTTTCGATCTTACCTTTCATGGATTTTCCGAAGGCAGTCTTGAGTTTTGCCTTAGAAGCACCGACCAGTTCATCACTGAGTCCTTCGTTCTCAACTGCAAGAGCGTTTCCACCAGGCAGTACATAGTACTCATCATAACCGCACTGTGTCAGAGCAAGATACTTTTCTTTATTGATCTTCTTGACTAGTTCCATAACCTTAGTCATATCGTACTCATCAATAAGATACTGAATTGTACGTTTATCAACTCGACCAGATTTTCCAGAACCAGCGATAAAGAACCCAATCACATTCATACCATCAACTCGATTTTTGAGAATTTCAAGTAATTTGTTGGTGGTATTACCTTCCAACATGTAGGTTTTGTTGATTACAGGATCGGTGATTACAAATTTTGACTGAGAATACCGAACACTGTTTATCGTTTTAATGTGATCACCTTTTTTGTTATTTTCATTATCTTCAGTAACTAAGTGGTAATCATACACACCATGCAGACTGTTAGAAGCACCATCAGTCAAGAAGATTGTGTGAACTTTCTGAACACCAGTTTCTTCTTTGAACTTAGGAACGATATCCATCATGGCAATGATTGCATCATTTAGTGGAGTTCCACCCATGTTGTAATTCTCATTGTTACCAAGAGGATAACCTAACGTGCCCCAATCACGATATCCACTATAACGATTAGCGAACATCATCAGAGCGTGCATCATGTTAGTCTCTTCTGAAAGAGTCATGTTACTGGAAAAGAAGTTCAACAATTTGAAATCATGGAGAGCGATTTCACCACATTTGAAGTTATCTAAGAGATCGTCCTTCCACAGGTGCCGATTTTTACGACCATAGGCATCAGAGAAAGCAAAAACTTCAAAAGGAATCTTTACCTTACGGCAGAACCAAACAAGATTGAACAACTGAGATAGAGTACCTTTTATGTTGTCATGCATCGAACCAGACCAATCCAGAACCATCATCATGCCGTGGTTAGTTGCACCAGGCAAAGTAGTCACCTTCAAGAACAAATCTTCATTGTACTTGTAAGTGTGAAGTTTGGACATATCCAGAGAACCAGTTTTGGACTCAGAAGCACGTGCATACGCATCAGCAGATTTCTTCATCTCGAATTCTTTGACCATGTAGGCAACAGTCTTTTTTGAATCGTCTTTAAGTGTCTCGACATCTTTAAGACAAGAACTGAAATACAAACCATCATTTTCTGAAGAGTTTTTAGTAACATAGTCATTGTAGAACTCATCAATAACAGTCTTGTATCCAACAACATACTTGTCGATATCTATCTTAGGAATTTTACCGTAGATACGATCAGCAGCAAGTTTGTCTCGCATCGCATCCATCGCCTTACCAAAGGCAGAGTCGGTAGTTGCAACAGGAGCACCACCTTTACCATCAGAGTCTACACCACCTTCTGTTTCAGAGTTTTTAGTTTCTCCATCACCAGAGTCAGCAGTATCTTCTACCTCACTCTTACTGGATGTATCATCAGAACCGGCAGACTTATCATCGCCAGAGTCAGACTCAGAACCAGATGTGTTATTATCAGAATTTCCATCATCACTATTTTCCTCTACAGACTCATTGCCAGATTCAGTAGAAGTGCCATCATCACCATCACTACTGGAACCAGTATCACCAGTTTCATCAGACCCACTATTAGATTCGCCATTTGAACCTTCTCCTTCTTCACTATTAGGTTCTGGTGAACCATCACTTTCACCAGAATCATGATTATCAGTTTCGGACTCGTTTTCTTCCATCCACTTGTATAACTCTTCTGCAAGATCAAGAACATCATCAGGAGTCTTGGTTTTTGCAGTACGATCTACCCAAACCTTTTCTTCATCAGAGAAAGTAACATCAGAGTTACCTTTGAAAAATAGGTTAATTTTGTCAATCAAGTTGAAAGAATTGATATCTTTACCTTTAGTACCGAAAAAATCTTTCGCAATCAACTCATTATAACCACGATTGAAACAACCAATCGAACCAGCATATTTTTCCTTAACAAACCGTTCAATACGAGCATCTTCAATAATGTTTACGAAAGAGTGATTGATCTTTCGCAATGCAGCCTTCTCTAACATATCCAGAGGAGTCCACAGAGCGTGACCGATTTCGTGACAAACCATAAGATCGTAAATGTCTTTGGTCATATCCTCATCTTTCCAGATGGGAAGACCTAATTCACGCTTCTTAGAGTCAAAATATGCAGTCTCCATATGTTTATGGACTACATTGATATCCTCATTAGAGAGGAGTTTTGCAAGTGTGGATTTCTTTTTCATCATGTTTATAGAATACACTATAGAACTTAAATTTGCAAGAAAAAAATGAAGTCTTATGTCGTTTTTTTTATTTTTGGACGATTCTGTGATATTTTTGCAACAGTTCTTCCTCTTTTATACTTTTATTTAGTATCATAGGTTTGAACTCTGTACTTTTAAGTTGCTTTATTAAGATGTATTGCCAACATGATCGACTTGTTCCGTTTGCAACTCTATACAAATCTGGGGGCATAAACCAATCTTTACTATCGTTTTCACGTAATTTTGGTAATGTTCTTTTCGATACGTTTTTGCCTGGATATTCACGTGATAAAAATATAAAATCTGTCTTACAAATAATTGATTGTTGTTTGATCATCTCTATGGTATGTTTAGAAATTCTATGACTTAAAGCAAAATGATAAAGAGATTTGTATTCCCTCTTATCCTTTTCTATGAAATCTGGTGATTGATAATATCGGTTAAGTGCTCTTGAAGCATTAAAATATAAAGGAATATGAAATAAAGTAGAAACACTAACAATTCTATTTTCAAATCGTGCAATAGAAACTGCAACTTGATCTAGATAGTCTAATCTTTCTGGTGTATAGTTTTCTATTAACTTATTACGTTTATCTTGTAATATTTGATCATGACGAAACCTTTCTAAATCTTCGATAACATTTGATATGTCCTTTTTTACATACGTTTTTACCTCTGACTCATCCTCAAGAATCATACGCCCACCATCCGTCTAATTTTCTTATGTTGTTTTTGTTGACGTTTCTTTGCCATATCCATTCGCAATTTAGAAACATGACTAGTAAAATCTTTACCCTCCATATGATCCATCTCATGCTGAAAGATACGTGCTTCCATATCCTTCATGGGTTCTTCTATCAACTCCCCTTCTACATTTTCATACTCCACAAAAATGTTATAAGGACGTTTCACTTTCAACCACAGGCCTGGATAGGATAAACAACCCTCATCCATAAAAACTTCTTGTTCACCATAATGAGTAATCTTAGGATTGAAACAACCTGTTGCTTCTCTCTCCTCAAAATTTGTATACATTACAAATACACGTTCCATGTTACCCACTTGATTTGCAGACAACCCCAAACCCTTAAAGTTCTTCATAGTTTCTATAAGATCATTTTGTAACTTTTGTCGATCACAATCTTCACTCACACCAGACAGAGGAACTTTCAATATTGGATTATCCGAATCAATTAATTTTATAATCGCCATTTTTTATATCCTTATATAATTTGTTTGCAATTCTTTTATGTCCTTCTTCATTTGGGTGTGAGTCTGTTTCGCTAATTCTTAGTTTTGATTTTGATCTTTTAGAACCACCGACTTTATCTAACCAAGTGTCAATAGTCCACCCACCAATATCTTCTAGAATAGGCCACCCCAACATTTCAATTTTGTGAAAATAAGGACTATTAATAATTCTCATTCCACCCATATATCTATCTTCAAAGAGAATGGGTTCACATCCTACCATATGAAGAAAAGAAATATTTAGACTTCTTGCTATTGTTTGTAAACTATACATAAACCTTAATGATCTATCTATTTGATAATTTTTGTTATCAAATCCTTTTAGGGTTAGTGTATCCATCAATTCATTTCTCCAATCTTGTATATTTCTATAAACATCTCCACACTTAAAATGTAGACAATCCCACCTACCATTATCTCTATACCAATCTGTTCTTTGAAACTCCGACCACATTACAACCATTATACCAATATCAGAAAATCTATTTAATGCATCCAATCCTTGACTAAAAATATATTCATTACCAGAACCGCAATTACCAAGATTTACACAATCCAAATTTAATTTTTCAGATAGAACTTGAGGCCACACTGGAAACGGCCAATCAGATGCAGTATAACTACATCCTACTGCAACTAACTTTTTTACCATAGTGGATATATCTTACCTTTATTATAGTCTTTCTTTTTTCTTTTAAATTTAGAAAAGAACAATCGTATTTTCAACCATACTTTTCTCATTATACTCTCCCATGAAATGTTGTTTTTGCTTCACTATCGTAAAATAAATACCATGCACAGTTATCTTTGCCTGTCATGTTACCAAACCACTTGATTCTACCTACACTGACAATCCTTGCACAGTTCTTTATATATGGTGCAGACTGTTTAGTATGAGCCCAATCTGCATCAAATAACAACCATGTAGGCCGTAGTTTAGTGAAATGTTCGATCATAGGATGTAACAACTTTCTATCCCAAGGTGGATTTGTGATAATGTATTGAGACTCCAGAACTTCGTTTTCACCAATTTCAGTATAATCGTTTTGTAACACCCCTTCTAACTGTGGTACAATGTCACTTGCCCACATGCAATCTCCACCAAAATATTCTAGGTGACGGCATAATTGGCCATCGCCTGCACATGGCTCTGCAAAGGTAAATCCTTGTGGTAGATGTTCTATAAGAGGTTCTACAGCCGCAAATGGAGTCGGATAGAAATCTCTTGGTTGTCTTTCAAAGTCAGATCGTTTTCCCATCATATTCTCTCATTTTTTTGTCGATACTATCACGTAAGTCATTGATTTCATTGACTTTTTTATTCAACAACATGACTAAAGTTTTTCACCTTCTCGAATCTAATTGTGCTTCTAAACTTATCTACTAACATATCTTGTTTATGACTAATAACGAATACATTCTCACCATCAAGAGTATTTAATATTTTAAGAAACTCATCAGTACCAGAACCATCTAAAGAACTATCAAATATTTCATCCAGTATCAACAGGTTCGTATTCGTACTGTTCTTCATCTTTGCAACTGCTCTCCATGTAAATAGTAATGCAAGGTCAATACGCATTTTCTCACCCTCAGAGAATGATGCATAGGTAAACTCATCACGATATCGTGACTTGATAGTTTCGTTAAAGTTTTCATCTAGTGTGAAGTTTACATAGAACTCCATAGACGTTAGATACGTATTGATCAGTTTATTCATGATAGGAAGATACTGTTTAATGATCTTGGTCTTGATACCAGTATCCATCAACATATTTCTTGCTGCCTCAGCATAAGTCTGATCTTCACGCAATTTTGATTTTTGCGTATTTAGAACCTTGAGGTGTGTCCTCAACTTTTTAAGTTCTTTCAAATCTTCTTTACCAACATCACCACTTTCTAACTGAGCAATCTCACTTAGTAGTGTAGAGTTAAACTTTTCTAACTGCACAATAGAACTATTCTCCTTTGCAACAGTTACTTCGTTTTCTCTGATCTTGTCTACAATTGAACCGATTTCTTTTTGTCTACTTTCAGTTTTGCTTAGTGCATCTTTTAGTTCATTCAATGCATCTGTAAACTTATCAACCTCTGCTTGTTTGACTTTTATCATTTCATCAGCATTATTTAATGGTTGTTCACATGTAGGACAATCTTCATTTTCTTGAAAGAATTTAACCATCTTACTATTACTGTTTTTCTTTTCAGTAAGAGTTGTTCTGATAGTCTTTAACTTTTCTTGATTCTTGTTTACTTTAGATTGATCTTGTATTTCAGAAAGAAGTTCTTCATTAGAACCGTTAAGCATAGTTACACTTGCTGTTTTCTTATGTACCTCTTCTTCATTGCCCTGTAAAAGATCATTCTTTTCTTTAATAAGTTTTTCTCTATTGTCCTTGATGTTTTCAATATACTGTTGTTTCAGATTAACCTTCTCTTCTGTAAGATCATAGTTATAATCATTCTCTCTCTGATCCTCACTGATAGATTTCAACTCTTGTTTCAACAACATGTTCATCAGTGAAAAGATTTGAATATCAAGAATATCCTCGACAACCTCTCTACGTTGACGAGCCTTTAACTGCATAAACGGAATGAACGTAGAACTACCAAGAATGACTACCTGTGTAAAACTACGGTAGTTTAATTTCAGTATTTGTTGTTCAAGATACTTCTGATAGTCTCTGGCATTTGCATCTTGATTATACATCTTACCATTGATATAGATTTCAAAGGTGTTTGGTTTAATACCACGTACTACTTTGATATTCTTAGAACCAATCTTAAATTCCACTTCAACTAATGCAGCAGAATTATTGATACTATTCAACAACTGTGATTTATTGATATTACGAAAGGGTTTACCAAATAAACCAAAACATAATGCATCTAGAATAGTAGACTTACCAGCACCATTTTCACCAATGATAAGTGTAGTATTATTTCGGTCTAGTTGTATTTCGGTAAATTGATTACCAGTTGAAAGAAAATTCTTCCATCTCACATACTTAAATTCAATCAACTATAAACGCCTTCCATTTTATTTCTAATCTCTGTTCCACTAATACTTTCGATATCTTGTCCGAAACTCTCTTGTTCAATTTTGTAACCAACATCTCTACCATAGGTGATGTTTACAATATTAGGAACATCCATAATCTCGTAGTCTACTCCATACTTAAACCCTGCTTGTTTAAGAGAGTATAACATATCGTTTCTGCTGTGATACTTCTCACCTGTATCACGTACCATAATTATAACTTGGCCAGTTTTTGCATGAGCCCGTCTGAAAAGTTCTGTATGTCCTTCGTGCCATGGCTGATATCGTCCAAGCATTTGAACAGTTGGTCTTCGTCTATCCATTTTGTGATCCTCAAATCATATTTGTGTGGTGGTTTAAATAGTTTATTTGTATTTTCATATTCTGATTCTTTAATAGTGTCCATAAAAATAAGTTTATCTGGAAAGAAAAAAGACCTATATCCAGGCAAGGGACAAACAAACCCAGAAATACTTATAGGGTCTATCTCTGCAAGTCTACGCATACGTAATGCTTGTTGTTCTCTACCTCTTCCAGAAAAATCCCAATCATTGTAAATTCGTCTAACATCGTCTGCATCCCAATATGGAATATTAAAATGTTTACCCAATCGTTCACCTAACCAAGTCTTACCAGACCCAGGCAAACCCATAATTAAAATCTTCAAAGTTCTAAATCCTGTGCTTCATTGTACAGTGACTTCATTGTATTCTTCAATCTTTTCTTATCAAGATCAATCGACAAATCATCAATATATCTTTCAAGTAGTGTCATCGTGTCCTCTGCATTTTCTACGATATCATCAGACACATTACTTGCATCTAGTTCTGAAAAGTCCTCTATGATCTTAACTTCGTATGCATCTGCCTTTAACAATCTATCTACAAACTGATCAAAACCATACAGGTCTTTCTTATTCACTACGATTAGTTTAACGTATGTCTCTTTATACTCATCAACTGATACTTCTGTCCAATCTTTATCGGAGTCATCATAGTATATCTTTTTAAATAGTCTGTAGTGATTTACGATACGTTCAAGTTCTCTTGTCTCCGTATCATAGATATGAAACCCTTTAGGATCATCACAATCATTCCAATAAATTTCATATGGCGTACCAAGATAATATATTTGACCATCATCTGACTTGTGATGAAAGTGTCCACTAAACACCGTATCAAATCGTTTGAAAGCATCCTTATCCCACCCACCGTCACAAACCATTGCGTTTGCGTTCATGGCAAACCCATTAACTTCTAGGTGACCCATAAGGGTATCTGCTTTCGATTGTTTCAACGCTCTGATAGATTTATCATAATTGTTTGTATTGATCCAAGGCATCAACAGAATTGGTAGTCCATCGAACTCCACAACCTCTGGATCAGTATAAACACTAATCTGACTATTGTTCAATAGTTCAGTCATAGAGTTAACTTCACTCGTATTCTTGTAGTACGTATCGTGATTACCAATAGTGATATGTAAATCAATATTCAGTTCTTCAAACTTCTCAATAAACTTCTGTCTAAAATCAGTCGCAGTTTTATACGAAACATATTTACGCCTATCCATAACATCACCCATATGAATAACAGTTTTAATATCTCTGTCAACTAGAGTGGGAAAAAATATATCGTCATAAAACTTATAGAAATAATCACTGAAATTCTGGTTATCATTTCTGGCACCAAAATGTGTATCCGTTATGATTGCAAGTTTCAATGTTCATCACCTCTTTCAGCAACTTTGTCTACTTCTTCTTCTTCAGAGGGATGCATAAAAGATTCCAATCCTTTTGTTTTGTTCATTGCCTTAGTCTTGGGTTTATATACATCTTCATCAGGCAACATAAGATTTGGATCAAACCCCATGACACTATAAGAACTGTCATCACCTTCCATAGTTGTCCAAGATTCAAAACTTCCCTTCTCAATCATTTTATTTTTTACATGAGATTGTTTTTTCTCTTTTGCAATCCTTCGCAAAAATGCATAATAGATAATTTGGGTGAAGTATGCAAAGGGGTTCTTCGATTTCTCTGGATTAAAGTTTGTCGCATATTGAAGACAATTTTCAATCCCATCAGATATCATCTCCTCTCTATAAGTGTAATTGATAAAGTTAGGTCTATATGAAAGATGTGTTGCTATCTTTAGGAAACACTCACCAATATAATTTGTTACTGCCGGTCTGTCATCACCGGCCTCTTCCGCCTCTTTTATTTGTTCGTTCCAATCAATCATTGCTTGCAAAAATTTTTTGTTGTCCACATAATGGACGCTCCTTTTTCTGGGCATACAAATACTCCTAAAAAATATAATTTATTCAATATACAATAATTTGTACATAATGTCAAGGGACAAAGGGAACTTGACAAATTAAAAAAACTGTGTATAATAAGCAATGTTGCGTTTAATGAATAGTATCTGAATCAGGTTCTATATCCTCTAAAATTTCCTCTAGAAGATCAACCTCTTTTGGTTCTTCAAGTCGATTTTCAAGATAATCTAAATCTTCAATTTTACGCAATACATGTTCATAATATCTCTCAAGCCCAATAGACACGTTTGCGATTGTAAGAACGTGACTCATATTAATTGTATAAATTTGTTGATCACTAAATGGTTGTAACCACCTACTCAAGTTCAATGATTCTGCCATACCTTTTTGTGTCATATGAGTGACCACATCCATTCGTAGGGGATGGGAGACTTTTAATTTTTCGTTATCAGATACTAATTTACAAATAATATTTTCGCCACTAGTCAACTTAACTATTCTGTATGGACTTGTATTGACTTCTTCTATCATTTGAGTTTTACCTTGCTAATTTCGTAATCGAATTGTTCTTCGTTGTAAATATTTAGTCGTTCCGTGAAGTGTGTTAAGGTGAAATTGGGTCTATCCTTATAAGTTAAATCATCTGCAATATCATAAATTAAAACGGAATCCTTAGTTGATGATGTACGCAACCCTCTTCCGATTGATTGAAGCACTCTGATTTTTGACTTACTTGGACTAGCGAGCACGATGTTGTGAATGTTACGAATATTAATACCAGTGCTAAAAACGCCAAAGCTTGCAACAATGATCGAATCTCTCGACTGCTCGACAAGGGTTCTAATTTTTTCCCTTTCTTCCGTTTCTGTTCCTCCGTATACAAAGTAATAATCTCTTCCGCTTGATCGTTCATTTTCTAACCTTTCAAATAATGGTTTACCATGTTTCTCTACTAACTGAAACAAACATAAAGTATTCCCCCTAAGATGCTGTAATAAATTAACCACGAAACTAATTCTTTTTTCGTGGGTAACAATATATTCCAATTCTTCAGCATATTTCATTCTCTCCCTTATATTAGAATGTTTTAATATTATACATTTAATTTTTAAGTTTGCTAATGTATTTTTATCTATAAGTTCTTTAGTAGTAATTATTTGTTCTGCCGTACCAAATAACCCCTCTAGGACAAGGCGATGGGTTTGAGTGCCATCTAATGTTCCTGTAAGACCAAATCTATACTTACATTGATGTAACTTAGTCATTATACCTGTAAGTGATTTTGCCTTGAACAAATGTGCTTCGTCACCAATTACACACCCAAATTGCTCAAAGTACTTCTTAGGCATTTTGTATAAAGATTGCCATGTAGATACTACTACATCGTTTTCTACCTTTGTTGTGTAACCTTGATATACTTTTTGTACGTGACCATACCATCCGTAGTCTTCAAAGTCTGAACTCATTTGTTCGACAAGAGATGTAGTTGGAACTAATATAAGAGTCCGTTCTCCCAGATTGTGGTAGTAACGAACTAATGAATAAATTATAAGTGATTTACCAGAAGCAGTAGGACTAACAAGAAGAGCCCTATTTCTGGATATGGCCAGTTGAACAGCCGAAATTTGATAGTCTCGTATTTTGAGACTTTTTCCTTGCGACTTTGGTTTGAGTGATCGGATAAAACCTCTAACGTCCTTACGTACAACATCCCTAACATTTTCTATCCCTTCGTCTATAGTGTACTTTATATTATTAGTATTACAAAACTTTTTAATATATTGTAACAGACCAACATAGATTTGTCCAGTACTTGGTGAAAATAATCTTATTTTACCATCCCATATTCTATTACGGACAGTCGGCATAAACTTTGCACCTGGCACTTCAAAAGTAAAGAACTCTGTAAGTTCCTGTGCAGTTGAAGGGTCTAAATTCTGAAGAACCAAGTAAACTTCATTTTTCTTTGATATATGCATTTTGTAATGTTTTTGGTTCACCGTAATGACCATTCACCTGTATATTCCATGATACACTCATTCTTTCTTCTTCGTTAGTCTTTACCCAATGTTGTAACCAAGATGGAAAAACAAATCCCTTATAAGTATCCGCTTCAAATTGTATCATACTAGAATTATATATAGTGTTTGTTTTTCGTCTAGGAACCATCACACTTGCTTGTGGTCTAGGATCAAAAAATTGTATTGGTGCAGTTTTGTTTCCAGCATCTAAATAGAAAACACCAGAAAGAAAATTGTTACTATGGGTGTGTGGAGGATGAGTAGCACCAGCCCGCATGATATTACCCCACATACTAGTGATACTAAGTCCTTCATATTCATAACCCAATTCATCTAATATTTTTTCATTTACTTCAAGTATTTTATTGGCAAGGGCTCTAAAGAATGACATTATTTGTAAATCATCTTCTGTCTGATATAAATCAACTTTTGTTTGACTATTTCTAATATAAGTAGTCATATTTTTCATATCATAATCATCAATGTCTAAAGAAAACGAATGTATAACGGTGGGAAACATTTCGTGTTTTTTTACATCAACCATGTAACAATACTCCATCTTGTTCCCTTAGTAACTACTTCTGCTTCATGTGGAAACATAAAGTTAGAAGGGAAGATTATAGCAGAACCTTTCTTTGGACTAAACCTTTCACTAGCAACATAAAAATCACCACCTTCATAATCATCATTCAAATATAACAAACATGATACTTGAGGAAATCCATATTCTTGTCCATGACTGTGATGTATGTTGTCTACGTGACTTGACATAAAACCACCTTCACTATATCTATTTATTCTGAAATCTGTAGTCCTTTGTACAGAAAATAAAGGATGTATTTTACTATATCTTTTAATCACATCTTCATAACATGACTTTAATGGTTCGTAGTATACTCCATCTTTTCTAACCCAAAACTCATCCATTAGAACTCTTTGTTCACTTTCTACTTTACCTTTGTGATTAGAGTATGTTGATGGTGTGAATACAGTATCGGATGCAAAGACAATTTCTTTACACAATGCACTTGGTACTACATCTTCAAAATAACTAATATAATCTTTAATATCTTGGGTCATTTTTTACGTAGGACATACCTTCCTTTTGGTAAACACATTGAATACCATTGAATGTTTCTGTTTTCCATTCTTCCATTCGAGCTCTATATTCTTGTGCAAACTCTTCTGTTTTAGCACAGTATACTTTACCTCGTCTTTCTTTATCTACTGTAAGACCAAAAGGAAATAACTTATTATAACCAGATAACATAGAGAACATATTGTCCAGTGGAGTGAGTTGTAAATTATCAAATGAAACAATACTTCGATCTGTTAACTTGTCGAAAAAAATATCTACTGTAGATTGAGTTGTCTTTCTATCTCTACCAGCATCATAGTGTACAATATCTACACTTTCATTTTCTAGAGAGTTAACTTTTTTGGATTGTCTAACATCACAAATTTCTAGTTCCCACCCGCTTTTCATTCTTGGATGTACCCATTGACTAACAAAACTTTCGATATCTTCTTTAACAAAAAAGTAACTATCTATACCATATACTATATCAGCATACTCTCCTAGTAGTTCGAATGTTCCACCTTTATACACACCATATTCTATTGCAATCTTAGGTTTGTCTATAAAGGAAAGTATATTCTTCATGTATAGAGTATTATATCGACTTTGAAGCATTATATCATTCCTGCTTCGAACTTCTTCCAATCTTGTGCGTTGCGTATATCCCATCCACGATTATCAATAGACTTGATAACACCATCAATATATTTGATGATACTTTCATAATAAGATATTTTATTTTGTAATTCTAGTATTTCATCGTCCGATTGAATATACATTGTTAGATCGGTTTTCAGAACTTTTATGTCAAATGGTTTTGCAGCATATACTTTTGCATCGGCCTTACCACCATAGTATTCCCACTTCTGTCTCCACATTCTTTGATGGTTTGTCTTAGACATAATAAGAAGTTGGTCATACCTAGATCGGTATTCTAACCATTTTGGTTTGATGTTTTGATTTTTAAAAGATTCTTGATCAAGTCTTTCTTGATCTATAATTGCAAGGTCTTCTCTTGCTTCATGCTGTAATTCTTCTAATTTCATAATATAACTTTCAAAAAGTTGAGCAGAGTATGATTGCTCTCTGTGTTTAAATTGACTCTGATCAGGCTTGCCGAGTAGTGATCAGAATTTAAGTCTAAGATTATGAATTATGTTAAAGTATATCATAA
>Ga0163180_10001355_pt1 | contig 13976 bp, 16 predicted proteins | sample AtlANTMetagenome_2_FD_109647 | JGI IMG/M metagenome (GOLD analysis project Ga0163180, IMG submission 109647) | Marine eukaryotic phytoplankton communities from the Atlantic Ocean - Atlantic ANT 4 Metagenome | ecosystem: Environmental > Aquatic > Marine > Oceanic | place: North Atlantic Ocean...
CCGCCAGTCGCGCTACCACCGACTGCGTCACCTCCGATACCAAATCCTTCATCGCTTGTTCCACTCTGAGAGCTGTCATCTTTTCCTCACTCTACACACCCACGACTACTTCAATTTTTTGGCGGGGGGACACCCCCCTGCCCCCGTCCAGCCGAATTTCTAACCGTAGTGTATAGCAATGTACAATGGTACTAGAGCTGGAGGGGCCCGCCGCCTCATATTCGTTAATCCCAAACAGGGACCTATATGGAACAAATATATCGTAGGCTCCGGAGTAGGCGCTGTAACCCGGGCAAACCGTGCAGCCTATAGAAAACGCGCGAGCAATAACGCCCAGCAGAAACCGTGCGGCCCCCGCTGCTGCAACTACGGATGTAGTGGATGTAATATCGCAATATGGCACAGGCTGTACGACCCTTTCGCCCCTGATTTGCCGTGGATTCCCGTTCCCATAGAGCAGTTTCCCGAGTTCTACAGGAAGTACTTCTATTGTACTGACGATAGGGACTATAGGTCTATGCTGGAATGGGATAGAGTCAATCACCCGGCAGAGTTTGCTGCCCTGGTCACCAGCAACCCCCAAATCGCACAGCTACTCTCGAACCCGATGGCTACGGATGGTGACTTCTGTCGCGAGGTCGCGAAGGGATGGGCCATTGCGCTGGCAGGGCCTCTTCAGGATTCTCTTCCCGTCAGCCAGAGAAGTATGGTTCGGGTAGCTACCACATATCCTACCGGACCACCGTCATGTGGGGGCACTGGTTTCACGTACACTGCAATCCCACCAGTCGACACATTATAGGCCGTCGCTATACGTTCTCTCGGCCAGGTCGAAAACTATCCAACTAGTAACATGTCATTTTCTGATGACATCTTGCCGGCGAACATATATAGCGAAGCCAGGGATGATGGGTACGGGCACACCGTTGTTCTGTGCCGCCGTCTCGATGATATCAAGCCCGATTCGGAAATGAAAGAGGCCGTGATAAGTCATTTGATCCGGAAGGTGGCGGAAGCCCTGGAGATTTCTGAGAGACAGGGTCACAAGAGGTCGTATGTACACATCCACATGGGAGGCTGCTTTCTTAAGCATTACTCGGCAGGGTTTTACAAACGGTTGTTTAAGAAGCTCGACTCTACCTACGAAGACACGTTGGAAGTGGCATACGTGTACGACGCACCGCCTATGGCAAAACGGGTCTGGAACGTACTGAAACTCTTCATTGAGCCCGACACCCGCCGAAAAGTACATATGGTTTGAGGCGCGGATGCGTTGAGAGACAGTCTTTATTCATGTGAGAGATATATCACATGAACAGGACGATCTGTTCGCGCCACAGACTCGGAGACGCCTATGCTGGGAGCACCGGCATATTCCAGACCGGCCGGACAAGCTCGTTGCTCGACAGTGACGGCACCCCGAACGTCATCTCCATGAGGCCTCCGGTAGACATGGTCGTGAGAGATGGAAAGGTCGTCATTACAGCGGAGATTCCGGGGGTCAGGAAGGAGGACATATCTCTCGAAGTCTTTGGTCGATCTCTAGTGATAAACGCGAAGTACCGAGAGAAGGGGTCACGAGCGGGAGACAATGTGTTCCTCGAGGAAAGACGGCGTCATGACGTGTGTCGCTACATCTTCCTGCCTTTGACTGCCGATCCAGCGAGGCTCGAGATGGCTCGGTACAAGGACGGTGTCCTCCATATTCATGTCCCCGAGATGACACAGAGTACCCTCGCGAGCCGCGCTATTCCGGTGCGAGGGTGATTTCATTGACAGGGTTCTATCTAAAGGTATAGAGACATACCTAGGCATAGAACATGGAACGTTTTACCAAGGCCGCTAAGATCCTGCTTGACCGCGAATTCCTCTCGGTGAGAGACGAGCTGCGGGCACTTAAGAAAAGCACCATGACACCCCGTGTTAGGTACGAGAACAAAACGCACTGGAGGTCCGTGTGCGAGGAGTCGATGGACATGCTTGCCCATGGCCTATCGAATTATATTAAGGACAACCTCGTATCGGGAACCAGTATTGAGGAAATGGGAGGCATCCCCATGGTTCTACCTAAGTTCGAACGGGAAATCGACACGCAGCTCCGCGCCTGTCTAGAGCAGATAACGCAGAACAAGCCCTGGTCAACGCGGCGTGCTAAGGAGATATCCCTAGGTCTCGGGACCTCGTTCGCATCGTTTGGAGGAGGTGTCGGCCTCCTCACGGGCGAGGGGAAAAACCAAAGCATTCTCAACTACGTTATGACGTTCATAATGTGTGCCCTTAAGACATCATCGCCATGCGGTGAAAGTATCGATGCCGTTCCTGTGGTACCCTGCGAGTGCTGTGGCAAAGATATGCCGCTGTGTTGGAGGTCCGGTGACTTCGCTACCGAGCCTTGGAGCTGGAGAGTCCTTGACATCTGCGACGACTGCGAACTGGTACATCAGGGCATGTAGAGAGAAAACCCTAACCCTAACTCTAATCCATACCCAACCCTAACTCGCGTTTGCCTCTATCCCTCGAGGTCGCTCTGCTGGAGCAACACGATCAGCTTTTGCAGGAAGCTGATCTCATCAGCAAACCACCCAGCCGTCGGTAGCGTGCCGTGATCTATGATCTCTCCAGGCAATGACCCATCCCAGTTGTCGGCGCACACGGAGCAGCTGTAGCGAGTCCCGGGAGCACCGACCATGTGGTCCCCAAGGCCGTCGTGCAACTCGCAGAACCCGATCTCCTGGGTTCCGCCTCCAGGAAACCCGCCTGTGAACTCCATCTCCTTAGTCGGCCCGACTAAGCGCCAGCGCTTAACGTATTCCGCTCCACGGCTTCCATAGGACACCATCTGCACTGGTTCTTCGCAGATGTTGGTTTCGATGCCTTCTAGGAGCTCGACGATCTTGATGCCCTCCATCTGGACGTTGTAGCTCCCTCTCCGGCCCGCGTAAACGGCGGGTGTCACCTGCATGTTCCGAAGGATGATGCAGATAGCTTTCAACCGGTCGACATCACGCATCGCTGCGGCGCGGCGCGCGATCGCGAGAGCTGTCCGGGGCGGAATCGCAACTGGCAGTCCTAGCCTGACGACCTGTTCTGGCCGAAGCTCGGCACCCTGTGTGTGTTCATGTTCCATTGATGCGTTGCTCATGTTTTTGAAAGCATCCGAACTAGAAAACGCGTTTCAATTTCCTGCGTCTTCTCGTCTCTTCTCCGAGGTATACTCAGTGTAGCGGCCGGGAGAAACGAATCGGGATACCGTAATCATGACTCTTTCGAGTTTTTCAGTTCCCGAGTGCGCATTTCCTGTTCTTCGCGTCGACGCTTGATTCGCTCTTTCCGTGTTTCTCTCTTCCCCCATGTCTTGGAAGACTCGCGCTCTGCCTTCCATTTCTGATGCTCGGCATCTAGAATCGCCTTGATAGCTCGGTAATCGCCACCATCCATATTCAGCATGCAGGCCGGATAACTGAATGCATATCAATTTACTGCTCTAAGCCTCTCCATAACAAGGAACTGTATGCCTATCGTCGGGAACAGCTTGGCACAGGTGGCTGCCAACCCCCTATACAGTCCTACCGCGCCCTCACGTGCCACCACCTTCTTAGCACAGTCGAATATCCCGGTGTAGCTGGGAACACTCTTATCGAAATTCTGTAACTGCAACCTTCTGCGAATGAGATCCGATGGATATGTGATCAGTATAGCGGTTATTCCAGCTCCTCCGCCGGCCAGTATTTTAACGAGATCGGGATTCATCACGCAGGGTGATCGATGGTCTAAGTAATCTCTGTACGTGAAGTAAGTCGAGAAACTGATAGCGCTGAAGGGAGCATACCCTAGTATGCTCATTCGCAGCCCTCGGAATAGGTCCTTACTCGGGATTGACCCGAGGGCATCCACGAGCCCTCTATAGTGCGTGGAATTCATTTGGAGGGACAGCCTGGATCTCACTGTCTCGAGAGGATACGTAAGAGCCATTGAGACGGCCCCGCCAAGAGCACCGGACGCCAACCGTCGTTGCCCTCCGTCGTGCACGGCCTTGAACAGATGTTCGTCGCAGAGCGTATAGACCTGGTAGTTAATGGCCGTTTGCGGAAAGACCCTTACGCAATTGGTGCCGTTGCCTTTCCACAGATGCCGAAGACCTTCATTCCGAACGACCTCCCTGAGGGTCGATCCAGGCATGAAACTGTTCTGGCGTTGCAACTTCCAGAGTTCGAGAGGAGCGGTAAGGGTTCTGGACACCATTCCCGAGATACCGCCAATTACGAAGTCCGGGATCATTAGTACTTAGGAGTAATATATCCCTATATACTAATGGACCCATATGTATACACTGCCACGGTGGTAAGCGTGTACGACGGCGACACCATCACGTGCACGGTCAGGTGCGGGTTCGGCGTTGAGCTCATCAAACAGAAGATACGCTTGTACGGGCTCAACACCCCGGAGGTGCGCGGGGAAAGCCGAGAGCAGGGGCTAGTTGCCCGAGACAAGCTGAGGGAGAAGATACTTGGCAAAGAAGTCTACCTCAGAACGATCAAAGACAGAAAGGGTAAGTACGGCAGATACTTAGGCATAGTGTATCTGGGCGAGGAAAACGTCAATGACTGGTTAGTGAACAGCGGACTAGCGGTGGCTGCCGAATACTAACCGTAATCGTCGCTCCCTCCGTTGGTGTAGGCAACCAATATTAACTTGACATTATATACAATGGACAAATACAAAGTAATAAAGTTCTTGAACCAAGGGTCTTTCGGTAAAATATACCTCGTAGAGAGACACGACTGCCAACAGCAGTTTGCAATGAAAACCATTAAGCTGGCGGGCATCGACCGCTATCAACGATCAAGCATCCTAACGGAGGTCAAGATACTTCTTACCAACAGTAGTGAGTTCTTGCTCAGGTGCTATGACCTTTTTGTTCACCGACAGCGCCTGTGTATCATTACAGAGTATATAGACGGGGGTGACCTGGATCAGTACATCAAGGACAACAAGGTCATCGATCCCGAAACAATCACGCGAGTGTTCTTGAAGGTTTGTGTCGGCATCAACGCCATGCATGCTAACAGCATCATGCATAGGGACATTAAGCCCGCGAACATACTTATCACTAAGACAGGGGACATCAAAATATGTGACTTTGGTATATGCAAAATGCTAGAGTATACGAAGGTCGCGACCACCATGGTGGGTACCCCCTACTTCATGAGCCCAGAGCAAATGAACCATCGCCACTATGACTGCAAGAGCGACATCTGGGGGATTGGATGCGTGCTATACTCTCTTCTCTACAACAGGTACCCGTTCAGTGGCAGGACTCTGCACGATCTCAAAAAGAACGTCAGAACCAAGGATCCTTTTGTGGGGATCAATCCACGCCACAATGCACTACACAACATTGTCAAAGAGATGCTGGACAAGAACAAGGGGAAACGCCCTGACCTTGCTACGTTCCTGGGCGACGCTTCTAACCGAAAACTGATGGCTCACCACGGCATTCGCTACCAGGCATCTCCCTTCCGGAAATACACACTTCAGTCGATTCCGTCCAACGAGAGAGAGTGGTGCTCCGCGGTTGACAAATTGCGCAAGGACTTCTGTCTTCCTGCTCTTCTCCACGACAGAACCCAGGAAATCCTGCGCGAGACCCGCCTTCCGACCACTGAACGTTCCTTACCCGATATCACGCCGTATGCAGAGATCAGACGCGAACACGCACCCCAGCCTGTCGTGAGACCCACTCTACCCCGAGTTCGGCCTCCGCCCAGGCAACCGGACAATCGAGCAATGCAGCATGCCCCTCCCCCTCCATGCAAGCCCCCCAATGCTCGACCTAGTGTAGCTAGATCCAGCATGGCTAGACGCAACGCTCCTCGCCAAGTCCAGCATTCCCAACCCTCGCAACCAGTCCACCGCCGCACCCCAGCCATGGGACGCCCTCCCACACCGCTATATCGACCCGCGCCTCAAGTCCCAGCCCGATCCAGACCAGTGACACCGGCGCTTAGGAAGCATGAGCCCTTGTTGAACTATTTGAGGAACAAAGACTATCCGCCGAGAGAACGGCCGTCGCCTCCTCCTCGACCGCCTGGTGATCGACTTCCGCGGGTGAGGAACCGCTACAAGAACGTCCAGAGCAAGGTAAAGAAGTACTGGGCATAATATCTCTGCCTGTATTAATGACTATGGATGACCATCTTCTACTGTCGACCCTCGTGGGAGGCATGGCCCTCCTGTGGAGCTATTACGCGGTGTTCGCCCAGGAACAACAGGGCTACCTCGACTCAAGGTTCTGGGTTGGGATTCCGAAGCCACTGATCCGGGTGATTGTCGCAGTACAGCTGGTATCGTTGGTGGGGTTCCTCATCGCGTTCTTCGCGCCATCAGGGCTCATCACGGGGCGCAAAGTCCCGAACGCGGCACACCTCACATGTCTGTTCTTCGCGGGGAGCGTTGCATGGGCTTTTCTCGCTAGAAGTGCTCTCGAAGGCGGCGGCTCGGTGTCTGGGTTGCTTACGGTCGTGTCTCTGATTGTGGCTGCCGTTGCCAACGTCATGCTCCTGCTGGCTTCCATTAAGGCTCGCAACCACACGGCGTCCGTAGGCCTGTTGCTTCTCGCACTGACAGTGGTGCTGTCCGATGGCATCCTGTGGAACATCATGTTTGCGCGAGCTGTTAAGTAAGTATTCGAGCTTTGTCTACGCAAAGTGAACGTAGACAAAGACTAGGCCTCCAGGCGGGATCGAACCACCGACCTTCTCATTACGAGTGAGACGCACTACCACTGTGCTATAGAGGCATAAGGTCTCGCGGGCTGGAATCGAACCAGCGACCCTCTGATTACTGCTGTCCCGCAGTGAAACCAACTACAGTCAGATGCTCTACCAATTGAGCTACCGCGAGGATGTGTGTGCAAATGTGGAAATGAATCCACTCGGTATGACAAAGCGTGCTCCATGCGGGGATCGAACCCGCGGCCGCGGCGTCATAAGCACCGTGCTCTACCACTGAGCTAATGGAGCTCTAGTCGACTAATAAGCTCCTCTCACCATAGAAACTCATGGCTCAGTATTTTGGGGTTATAGTGACCCCTCGACTTGCGTTTCTCTTTACGGATCGCCTCAGCTCTATTCTTCGTGCCGCTGTGGCGGTTGAAGTAATTCTCCATCCGTCTCCTATCACCATGATTCCCCATCGCGTACAACTTTAGAGGCGTACGGTCTTTGTACTGCTGGTAGCCGACCGCGCCAAAACTGATTCTTCTCCTCTTCTTCGTTCGGCGGTTTTCGACTACGACCGTGTACTTCTTACCTTTACTGGTTCCTCGCATGAACTTGATGATTCTTTCCTTCATCCTTCCTCCTCCCAACTGCACCTTATTCTTAACCCTCTTCACCTTCTTGGTCGCTCGGGCCAACTTTAACACCTTGCTTCTCGTCTTACACCCCTTCTCCAGTATGTGCATGTCGACTCTGGCCGCAGGACCACCGGTTATAGCGCTGGCTAAACGCGCGATTCCCCAGGACGTCCCAGTCTGATTGGGTCGGGACCCCGACGAGAAGTATGCGCCTTTGCCCTTACGAACTATATGGCGTAGTGCTTTCTTCGTGCAACCCGTCTTGCGGGATAGCGCCGTAGAAGGAGCTATGGACTTAACCTGGTACATGGTTTTTGCCCTGCGGACATGGGGTGACTCGCGACTCTTGAAGCTCGCCACTTTCTTTCTAGTGTGATACTTTCCGCGCTTGTAGTCCTTCCGCGATTTGCGCAGCTGGCGGATTTGCTTCTCGCGGTCTTGCCGTGAGAGCCCTTTCGGTACATAGCGCCTCGGAACTCGCGCCATTACTAAACATACGTGAGATTATTAGTCTTCTACTAGATTATCGAGCTGAAGCGGCGAACATCCTCGCCTTGGACGGTTCGTACAGGACTTGAACCTGTGACCTATCGGTTAACAGCCGATCGCTCTAACCAGCTGAGCTAACGAACCAAGTGCCCACCGTGGGGATCGAACCCACGACCATACGGTTAAAAGCCGTACGCTCTACCTACTGAGCTAGGCGGGCGATGTGCATAGTCCTTGCTTTGCTACAGATACCGGGCGCAGCACCCCGTTCAAGGTTTATTTGTGGAAGCTGTAAGGACTATTGATTGAGTACCCCTTGTGGGACTTGAACCCACAACCTCACGATTAGAAGTCGTATGCGCTATCCAATTGCGCCAAAGGGGCAGGTGCGTTTAGCAATCGGGTTTACATAAATTGTGTGGTAACGCTGTTTGCTAAGATGCTGTCAGCAATCGGGTTTACATTAAATTGTGTGGTGACGCTGTTTGCTGACAATGTTTTGCTTCCACAGAGAATTGAACTCCGGTTTCCGCATTACTAGTGCGGTGTCCTCACCACTAGACGATGGAAGCTCCTCCTTCACACTAGAACATGGTGCTACGTCTCTAAGTCCATTCGAGTAATAATAAACCGTCAGCTGCAGGATTCGAACCTGCGCGGGGACCCCCCAACGGCTTAGCAAGCCGCCGCCTTAACCACTCGGCCAAACTGACAGCTCGTTCCAGAAAGGAACGGTGAACGCCGAGGATCGAACTCGGTTCTTCCGGGTAACCCCTGGACTCTCTACCAATGAGATACGTTCACTGAATGCAACAAGCCGATACGACGGACAGCGTCTTAACACTCGACCACTGCTGGTTAGGCAGAGGAGGATTTGAACCCCCTGGTTACTGTCCGAAGTTAGCAAAATAGAGCAAGTTTGTTGATTGCTGCAAGCTTGTTGAGGTTATGGGAGAAAAAGGTGTGCTCCTTACAGGTTTCGAACCTGTGACCTACGCGTTATCAGCACGTCGCTCTACCACTGAGCTAAAGGAGCATAATAGGCCTGTCTCGTCAGTGCAGGGAGGCCACCCGCTGCAGACTTGAAAACACAACTATCAAGTTTCGACTGTGTCCATAGTGGGGATTGAACCCACGACCACCGCGTCAAGAGCGCGGCGCTCTTCCACTGAGCTATACGGACCAAGGTCACACCCAGACTCGAACTGGGGTCTAGGGGATCAAAACCCCTCGTGCTAAACCGCTACACCATGCGACCTTTCCCACACCGGGACTCGAACCCGGGCCGGTGCATTGAAAGTGCACTATCCTAACCGCTAGACCATGTGGGATTGAAAGGGCCGAGAAAGAAAACCTGTCGGCACCGCTCGCTTCATGCACAGAGATGAGAGTTCTGCGCATGAAGCCTAGCAGCCGACTAAGCGCCGATAGCGCTTTCTTTTTCCTTTCCACTAGGGAAATGGCGGTTCATGTATTTCTGAAGGTTGAAGTATGTGACTTCATCGCTAGGCGACACACCCAGGAGCTTTCGCAGCTTGTCGTCGGGCTTTATCGTTTTGCGATTCTGGGGGTTTTGGAGCTTGTTATCGTTGATGTAGCTGATTACGTACTGCGTAACCTCCGTGCGGGCGATCTCCGTTCCTTCCGCCTTTTCCATGAACTCGCACAGCTCCCGGGAGATCTTCGTAGGCTGAGCGAATCCAGAACGCTTACGATTGCCTCGCGCCTTGCCTTTCTGGGCGTCGCGTCGAAGGCCTTTCATCTCTTTCTTCACGTGTTTCTCGAGACCCCGCACGACTTGCTGGATCTGGGTGATCTGGGCCCGGAAGGCCGATAATGTCGACAATACTGTATCAAATTGCGCCCCTATGGCGTCTTCATTCAATTGGCTTTCGGTCGTGTTCGAAATCTCGACTGTAGCTTCGCTCATGGCGTATTACTATATCACAGCGGCCCTTTAAGTCCTTTTAGCCTCTATATATTATTTCCTACCTTCATCATTCAAGGGCATTATCAAGAAAATTGAAACCACTACATTCCAGCATGTCGAGCCACAGATGCCTGAAGGTCCCGAGTGCCACTACACAGCCTATAGACTTAACTCTCGCCTAAGAGACAAAACTTTAGTGCGAGTGGAGATAATCAGCGGCCGCTATGAGAAACACGGCCCCCCTGAAGGCTTCAACGACCTACAGGAAGCGATCAAGACAGGAGATGTTGTTATAAGGGGTGTCTGCGCTAAGGGCAAGTTGATATACTTCCTACTCAGCAACCACCAGGTCATACTTAGCACGTTGGGCCTGAAGGGAGCATGGTGCCAGACATTCTCCAAGCACTGCGGGATTGTCCTCGAGGCTATGGGTCCATCTGTCACATACTGGTTCCGAGACCAGCTGCACTTCGGAACGTTCACCGTCATCCCTCTTGACAAGCTCCCTGCTAAACTTGCCACGCTGGGACCCGATGTAACTGTCGGCGAGGCCATCCCCGACTGGAAGGGACTATGCCGCAAGCACGCGCGATGGGAAATATCGAAATTCCTTATGGCCCAGAACAAGATCGCCGGCATCGGGAATTACCTAAAGGCCGAAGTGCTCTACGCTGCGAAAATCTGCCCGCACGCCATCATCGACGACCTCACGGACGAGCAGCTCGCGGCGCTCGAAACGCAGCTGCTGAGAATACCAGCTGCGTCGTACCGGAGTAAGCGCAGAATCGGCCCACCTTGCCCACTCCTGGTCTATAACAAGCGCAAGGACCCCAGTGGAAACCTCGTAGTCAAGACAAAGACCCTTGATGGGCGCAATAGCCACTGGGTGCCTGCTGTTCAGGACCCCGGTCAGAAGTATTCCAAGTCTTAGCTAATAGCAGAAACTAACGTACCTGGTATTACCTCCTATATGCTTCTTCTACACGTCATCGCCATCACGGGGGCGAGCCGCTCTCCTTCCACCGCGCTCCTGCCCTTGGCCCTGACCTTGGCCACGGCCCCTCGAGTTCCCTCGACGCACCTTGACCAGCCTCCATTCCACATTCTCTTCGTCTTCCCGTGGACCTCCACCGCGGATGCGATGAGGAGGTCGGCTTGAATGGGCCTCGGCGCCATCTCCACCCTCGCTCCACCTGGGTCTCCCCTCGCCGGACCGAGCCTGTTGCCGTGTATCATTTCTTGTCTCGCACATCAGCTTTCCCGCCCCCATGCCTGTGACTCCCGTCGCCTGCCACTCATGAGCACCTGTGTCCGCCTTTGACCAGTCGAACTCCACATACTCTCCTTGGACCAGGTAACGGTATTGATCCTCTCCAGTACGCAAAGCTGTATGATGCACGAAGACATCCTCGTCTGGCCGATCGCTGGAACTACAGGTGATGAATCCGTAGCCGTGCTTGTTGTTAAACCACTTCACGCGTCCGTTAGACCGACTGGCAACCTGTGTCACTGTGGAACTCTGCTCGGGATTGTCACTCATCCTGTAGGTGACTATGCACGCCAAGCTTTAAGTCTTTTCAACCAAGGCTTTCGAGCTACTTAGCGATAAGTTTCAGATTCCCCAGTAGCCCACTAAGGTAAGCATAATTCGGATCCTCCTCGAAACCCAAACCTCTACAATACCGAATAAAGGTCAGAAACTCCCCCGGACAGTCGGCTAGATCACTCCATATGCCCGGCTCGCGTTTTCTCTCCGCTACCAGCGACTTCAGACTCTCCCCAGATGAGGAAACCAGACCTTTCCACGGAAGAGTCCCCTGGAGCAAGTGAATAAGCACGTAGCACGCCGACTCGAGATCGTCGCGGCGAGAGGGCGTGAGCCCGTCGTGGACGTTCAAGCTGACGTACCGACACGTTCCCGTCAACCTTCGCCCGGTTTCCATCTCAATATGCTTTCCGTTACCGGGAGATAGATAGAACTTCGCAAGCCCGAAGTCGACCACGTGTAACACCGACTTCTCGTCCTCAGTTCCAAATATAAAATTGTCCGGCTTGATGTCCCTGTGTATCACGCCCTTGCTGTGCAAATACTCGATTCGCTTGAGCATCTGCTGACCAATTAGTATCACAACGTTCAGGGCCAGCCGCCCTCCTTGTGTCTCCCTCGTGTCCTCCAGCGTCCTGCCTAGAAGATCCATGACCAGGTACGAGAACTTGCCTTCCGTTCCAAAACTGCGCATCCGAGGAACGCCCGGAACCACACCAAAATGTTGGTACATTCTGGCCTCGTTCTTCAGAAGGAGCCCGCCTTCATCCTTATCGATCTTAATTGCCACGTCCGCGCCCGTATTAGTATTCCTACCTCGGAAAATCTTCCCGAAGGAACCTTCTCCAAGTTTGCCAGTTACCTCATATTTCCCTTCAATTACCAAGGCCATTAATATCTCTCCCCAAGAATATGTCTAAACTGATATAGAAGTAAGAAACTACTGTCCTAGTAGTCACGGCATGGTTATTGTCAAAGACGGACCGTTCGACGCCACCGGCTACGACGATGTCTTCGATCGCTTCAGTAGCTTCGAGCTTAGCGATTTCCAAAAGTGGGCATGTAAGGCTATCGCCGACGGCAACCATGCACTGGTAACCGCCCCAACCGGCTCGGGAAAAACCCTCCCGGCAGAGTTCATGATACACTTGTACACACAGAGAAACACCAGGAAGAAGATCATCTACGCGTCTCCTATCAAAGCTCTCTCCAACCAGAAGCTCCACGATATGCGCATACGCTTTCCAGAGATATCATTCGGCCTGCTGACGGGCGACTGCAAGGATAACCCCGAGGCAGACGTTCTCATCATGACTACGGAGATCCTTCGTAACACTCTCTTCAATAAGAAACTGCGCGACTCGGCCGCCGCCCCTGGAAAAGTACCCCTGGCGTTCGAAATCGATGTGGAGACCGAGCTAGCAGGAGTAATATTCGATGAAGTCCACTACATAGCAGACAAGGACAGAGGAGCCGTTTGGGAACAGGCTTTACTCATGATCCCTCCGCACATCCCGCTCCTGCTTCTCTCCGCTACGATCCACAAACCCGAACGGTTCGCTCAGTGGATCGAAACCCGGCACGGCAGTACGCCTGGACTAGATGTGTATCTTCTACCCACTACGCGGCGCGTAGTGCCACTCACTCACTACATGTGGAGCGGCATAACAGAGAAAACTATCAATAGTATACGCGACAAAGCAGTCCAGGGGGACGCACGTAGCCTGGGCAAAGCGCCCGTCCTTATCAAGGACGCACACGGATCGTTCTCAGAGCCTGCATGCCACAAAATGAGCAAAGTATGTACCTTCCTCTACAAGAACTACATGTCCCCTAAGAGAAAGCAGGTACTGAACTCCCTAGTGTCGCACCTGAAAGACAACGGCCTCCTGCCTGCCTTATGCTTCATCTTCTCGCGAAAGCAGGTAGAAGTCGCTGCTCGGGACATAACAATATCTCTACACGACGACAACGGGGAGATGGCAAACACTGTGGAACAAGAATGCCGGAAAATCCTCATGGCCAAACTTCCGAACTACAAAGAGTATCTGAACCTACCAGAGTACCAGAACATGGTGTCATTACTTCAGAAGGGAGTAGCTATCCATCATGCGGGGGTCCTTACCGTACTGAGAGAGATGGTCGAGATACTGTTCGATAAGGGATACATCAAGTTACTGTTCGCAACAGAGACGTTTGCGGTTGGAATAAACATGCCGACCAAAACTGTTATTTTCACGTCTCTAGAGAAATTCGATGGTATGGGGCTTCGTCGCCTTCTCCCCCACGAGTACTCCCAGATGGCAGGAAGAGCCGGCCGGCGAGGAATTGATGTCCGAGGGACCGTGATTCACTGCAACACTCTCTTCGAACCTCCTCCGGTTTCTGACTACCGCCATATCTTGACCGGACCCTCGCAGACGATAACGTCCAGTTTCCGCGTGTCGTATCACTTCGTACTCAACATACTGCTCCCGCCCAACTGGCAAAGAAAGACGTAGTCGCGTTCGTCGCGAACAGCCTCCTCAATTCAGACATCGAGAAAGAGATCGCGGAGATTGATTCCAAGGGCGACCAGCTGAGAACTACACTGGAAACTCGAGTGAGCATCCTCGAGGCGTTAAAGACACCTACAGAGGTCGCAAGTAAGTACA
>Ga0163180_10001356_pt1 | contig 13955 bp, 10 predicted proteins | sample AtlANTMetagenome_2_FD_109647 | JGI IMG/M metagenome (GOLD analysis project Ga0163180, IMG submission 109647) | Marine eukaryotic phytoplankton communities from the Atlantic Ocean - Atlantic ANT 4 Metagenome | ecosystem: Environmental > Aquatic > Marine > Oceanic | place: North Atlantic Ocean...
ATCAGCCGGTGACCATCTTAAAGAATGGAAGGACCCAGATTCTTCCCCAGTTCGAGGACTACTACGGGGTTACGGTTCAGGGGAAAAACATGCAGGTCAATAACGTGGGTGCCCGCGACCGACTTCTCCGCAACGACGGAGACCGCTTTGTCGATGTCACCCGCAGAGCCGGAATCTCGGAAGGGCGTTACCATGGAAACTCTGCGACATGGTGGGATTTCAACCATGATGGACTCCCTGACCTCTACGTAGGCAACGATTTTGAAGACCCCGATCTGCTTTATCGTAATAATGGGAACGGCACGTTTACCAACGTGGCCCGGGAGCAGTTGCCTCATACCGCCTGGTTTACGATGGGAGCGGATTGTGGAGACCTGAATAACGACGGACTCATTGATTTGCTGGCTGCCGACATGGCCGGGACCACCCACTACAAGTCGAAAACCACCATGGGAATCATGGGAGCCAGCGCATGGTTCATGCAGAATGCCGTCCCTGCCCAGTACATGCGCAACTGTCTCTACATAAACACCGGGGCCGGAAAATTCCTCGATGCCGCCTTCTACTCGGGACTGGCCTACTCGGACTGGACCTGGGCTGTCAAAATAGGAGACCTCGACTGTGACGGGGCGCTGGATGTCTTTATTTCCAATGGCATGACCAGGAGTTTCAATAATTCAGATAACCCCCTCGACGCCAAGAAACTTCATGGCAACACGGAATGGGACCTTTATGAAAAATCCCCTGCTCGCCCCGAACAGAACCTTTCCTTTCGCAACCTGGGAGGACTGAAATTCAAGGACTCCAGCAAACAATGGGGGCTGAACAAGGTAGGCATGAGTTACGGGGCCGCCTGGTTTGACCTTGAGGGAGATGGAGATCTCGACCTGGCGGTAGCTAACCTCAACGAACCTCCGACAATCCACCGTAACGACTCACACCAGGGAAACCGTCTCGTCCTGGAGTTACAGGGTAAAGGACTCAACCGGAATGGGATTGGATCCTCCATCAAATTAGAGACCTCTGCCGGCATCCAGATTCGTCAGTTCAATCCAATGCGTGGATTCTGCTCGTGTGATGAGAGCCTTGTTCACTTTGGACTCGGCAAAGCCAGGACGGTCAAGAGCCTGACCATCACCTGGCCAGGAGGACGTTCCGCAACTTACCGGGATCTCCGGGCAAACCGACGATACACCATCCATGAGGATGATGCGGGTGATCCCGCTGAATCCCCCAGCCCAACCGCTACCCTGTTCCGGCCCGACAACGCATTATCCGCCGCCCGCCACTGGGAAATGCCCTTTGATGACTTCCGTCTCCAACCCCTCCTCCCCAACCGTCAATCGCAGTGGGGTCCCGGACTGGCATCCGGAGATGTCGACGGCGACGGAGACATCGATTTCTTTCTGGGCGGGTGCTCCGGATACCTTGGCTCGCTCATCCTGAATTCCGGCTCCGGCACATTCTCTGTTCGACCCTTTACGGCCGCTGCAGGCCATAAGCTCAGCGAAGACCTCGGCGCCCTCTTCTTCGATTGCGATGGAGATGGGGATCTCGACCTTTTTGTGGCGAGCGGAAGCGTAGAGCAACCACCATCCAGCCCCGCTTATGCCGATCGGCTCTACCTGAACAACGGAAGAGGCGTCTTCAGTTCCGCAAAACCCGGAGCGCTACCCAACGGCCTGCACAGCAGCGGCACCGTGGCCGCGGCCGATTACGACCGCGATGGCGACCTTGATCTCTTCGTTGGTGGACGGGTCCAGCCAGGAGCCTATCCCAACTCCTCCCGTAGCAGGCTCCTCGAAAACCGTGGTGGCATGTTTGTTGATGCTTCTTCTGCCTGTCCTGCACTTGCGCAGAAACACCTCGTCACTGGAGCGCTCTGGTCAGATGCCGACAATGACGGATGGATCGATCTTCTTATAAGCACCGAGTGGGGGCCAATCCGTTTCTTCCGGAACGAGCAGGGAAAACTCGCCGACCGCAGTGAGGCCTCAGGACTGGGAAAACTCTACGGATGGTGGACCGGAATCAATGGAGCGGACCTGGATCACGACGGAGACATCGATTACCTCGTAACCAATTTCGGGCTCAACACGAAATACAAGGCCACCACTGAAAATCCGGAGATCCTTTTCTACGGAGACTTTGAAGGCACAGGGCGCAAACGTATCGTGGAAGCCGGGTTTGAGAATGGGGCCTGCTATCCGCACCGGGGCTTCAGTTGCTCTCGTAATGCCATGCCCTTCGTGGGGACCAAGCTGAAGACATTCCACAACTTCGCCAGGGCCACCCTCCCCGAGATCTACCCTCGGCCCAACCTGCAGAACTCCCAGCACTTTCAGTCCAACATGCTCTCTTCCGGAATCTATCTCAATGACGGCAAGGCACGCTTTACCTTCCAATCGCTACCCGGACTGGCCCAACTCTCTCCCTCCTTCGGCTCCGCTATTCTCGATGCCACCGGAAACGGACATCCCGATATCGTCCTCGCCCAGAATTTCTACGGCCCTCAGATTGAAACCCGCCCCATGAATAACGGCCTCGGCATTCTCCTGGGGGGAGATGGAACGGGAAGTTTTACTCCGGTCTGGCCGGCAAAAAGCGGGATCATCCTACCCGATGACTCAAAGGGAATTGTCCCTGCAGATCTCGATGGGGATGGACGTATCGACCTCGTGGTAGCGATCAACGATGCCCCGGTCCAATCCTTGATTCGAACCGGCGGCCCCCGGCCATACCAGATCAAACTCCGGGGTCCTGCAGGCAACCCCCGCGCAATTGGGTCCCGGATCACGGTCAAGCTTTCCGATGAAACCTCCCGCAACGGAGAAGTCCGGGCCGGGGCCGGCTACCTGTCCCAGTCTCCACCACTATTCACCTTCACTGCTCCCGCGGGCGTCACGCCAACCGCCATCACGGTCCGCTGGCCGGACGGAACCTCTACCAGGTCAGCTTTTGGAAAAGGGGTCCTCAACGTTACCATCCGAAAACCGTAAACACCCCACGGGATCCTATTCTCTTCCCAGCAGGCTCCGGACCCGTGACAGATCACGCCGGGTCTTGGGTGAGTTCGGTTGCAGCGCGAGGGCCTCTGCAAGCTTTCGCTCCGCCTCCACCAACTTACCGGCATTAAGGTAATGGAGACCAAGGTTGATCAGGCCGGGCACGAAACTGGGTCCTGCCCTGACTGACTCCTCAAAGGCCTGACCAGCCTCCTCCAGTCGACCGAGTCGCTTGTATGCCACCCCCAGATTGTTAAGCGCATCGGCATTCTGTGGATTCAGGGTAACTGACCTCCTCAAGGGGGCCAAGGCCCCCTCGGCCTCATTCAAGGACAGGTGAATGAGCCCCAGATGATTGAACCCCTCTGCGAATTCCGGATTCACCTCCGTCTCCTTCTTGAAGTAGCTCTTCGCCACCGCGAGGTCTCCCATCTTTGCATGTAGTAAACCAAGGGCATCGTTGGCCTCGGGCAGGGCGGGGTCCAACTCCAGCGCCCTTCGCAGGCTCTGGCGAGCCTCAGCAACCTCGTTACCAGCCTGCAGGGACAACCCAAGGTTCATGTGGGCTGTCGCAAAATTGTCCCGGAGCGACAACGCTTTTCGATAGAACACAATGGCCTTCTCATGTTCCCCCCGGGTCGCATGGACCAGTCCCAGGTTGTTGGCGGCTTCCGCAAAATCCGGGGCAAGGGCCAGGGTCTCCCTGAATTGAATCTCGGCAGAATCCAGCAGACGACCCTGCCACATGTCCTGTGCAAACTGAAATCGCTGGGAGACCTCCAACTGGTCTGTCGCCTTTGCCACCGTGGGATGTGATTCCTCGAGAGACACTCCCCCCAGTCCAGCGGCAGCTCCCAGCCGTTTCCATCGCGGACCTGTCGAATGTGCAAGGTCCGACAGGATCTGATCCACCCCCGGGGCCCCTTTGTAGATAACCGCCAGACGCCCCTCCCGGTCGATCAGGAGGCTCAATGGAATCACCAGTTCCAACTCCATGGGAGTCAACCTCACATGCAATCGCTCCAGGACAGTAAGGATCTGCTCACTGGCTCGCCCAACCCTGAAGGGCAACCCCATCGCGTCTGCCCGCTGACTGGCCCCGGCAGGGTCCCCGGCATCCTCCCCAACCCCATCCAAGGCGAGAGCTACCACCTCAACTCCCGCATCACCCAGGTCGCTGTGCCTCTCCTTGAACTCTTCCAATTCAGCCAGGCATGGAGCACACCAGCTTGCCCAGAGGTTCAGCAGCGTGAATCTGCCTTTCCTTGGAATAGCAGCCAAATCACCATCCATCGTCCGGTAGTTCATGGTCGGAACCTTCAGCAGCGTCACCGTTGGCACCCTCACCAACTCCCGGGGCAGATGTCGTTTCGCAGGCATCTCCTTCAATGCCAGTTCCCCCCGCGGCCTGTCCCACCGGGCCGGATTCTCTCCCTCTACAACCGAATAACGAGCATCCGGGCCTACATTCTCAATAACCTGCACGACCCCACCCGGCCACCGCACGGTCACCCGCAGTGCTCCCTCGAAATCTCCCAGGCCAAAAACAAGCTCCTTGCTCGACTGGGCGAGATAACCATCGCCAGCTCGCACCGTCTTGAGAAAAGGAACCTCCTGCCCGGGCACCGACACCTCAACTCGCGCTCCTATCGCATCCCGGTTTCCTTTTCTCCCCTCCAGTCGCAGGGCAAGGAACCTCCCGGCCCGGGATGCATCGTTCCGCATGAAGCGCAACTGGGGAGCGGTCCGGTTGGAGATCCAGAAATCAAGATCCCCATCATGATCCCAGTCAGCCAGGCAGAGAGCTCTCCCATCTTCCGGATAATCGATTCCGGAGACCACCGAGACATTCGCAAAGCGAGATAGCCCACCCTCCCCGCTGTTACCGAGATTCAGATAGACACAGTGCCTTTCCCTTCCACTCCACGAACGGCCCCTCTTCATCATGCGTGAAAGATCAACATGTGCCTGGGAAGGGCTTCCCGGGTTGGCCTGATGTGACCGCGACACGACCTGCCGCCAGAAGAAACTTCACAAGTCTCCGGGATCGGGAGTTGTGATATAGCCGTTGGCAACCAGAAGGTCGTCCCATCCATCGCTATTGATATCCGCGAACATGGAACTCCACGCCCAACGTCCCATCGTCACCCCCAGTTCCTCACTCTCGTCCCTGAACCGTCCCTCGTCCTGCAGGAGAAGGGTATTTCCCCGGGCGAAGCGCAAAAGAGCCTGCCGGACCTCGTCCGGGGAGCCCGGACTGAAACCTTCCTGGGGCGCGATTCGCTTCCCTGCCGCCGAGAACATGTTGGCCACGTAGAGATCCATCCATCCGTCCCGGTTGACATCCCCCCACGATACCGACATGCCGGAAGCCCGGTCCTCTCCCTGCAACTCTGGAGCCACATCCGTGAAACGGCCCCTTTCGTTACGGTAGAGATTGTTCCTCCCGAAGTCATTGGCCACATAGAGATCCTGGTCCCCATCGTTGTCGAAATCCTCCCAGGCCGCGGCAAAGCTGAACCGGCGGTTGTTTACATCCAACCCTACCTCCCTGGTCACATCGGTGAAGACCCAGCCCTCCTCCCCGCCGTCGTTCCGATAAAGGTAATTCCTCCCCCCGTTATTCGCGTCGTGATAGACAAACTGCCCTCCCGATCCAATCACGGTGGCACCGGCCTCGAACTCGAGGTCTCCCCTGCTGTAGTGACACACATAAAGGTCAAGATCTCCGTCACCATCATAATCTGCAGAGGCAATCCCCATCGCTCCGATGCCTGCCTCCATGATAGCCGCCACCGTGAAGCGCCCCTGCCCGTCATTACGACCAATGACTACGCGGGCATAGGAAACCACCGCAAGGTCCTGGTCCCCATCATTATCGAGGTCCACCAGAAGGGCGCTCCGCGAGGACTCCAGCCAACCTGCACCGGACTCCTCGGTAAAATCCTGCAGTGTCCCATCCAATCTCTGGAGATAAAGACGATTCGGCACTCCCCCGGCCTGGCACAGATACAGGTCCTCCAAGCCATCTCCATTGACATCCCCAAGAGAGGTTCCCGGGGTTCCCAGCAGGGTCATCTGCCGGGTATCCTGGATCCGCTGCAACCAGTGGGGATATCCCTTCAGGATCTGCTGCTCATAACTGTCATTCGATCCCAGCACGGATTCAGTACAATCGGCGAAAATCCGCTTCCTGCCTTCGCTCTGCTCGAAACGTTCCAGCATCACCTTCACCAACTTCAGATCATCGCCCGTCGCGGTCGTCTTCCAGGTCGTCATCCACTCAGCATGCTGCTCCACCACCCCACCCTGGTCGATTCGCGCGCACTCCACCGAGACCCGGGCCCGGATCCCTTCCTGACTGGACTCGAGGGCAATCACCTTGAAGACGCAACGCCTCGTTCCCGCATTGCCTCCGAGGGACTTCGGAATCATTTGCACGGCAGAAGCAAAGCCTTCCAGCCCACGGTAGAAAACCCCGGTTGAAGGCTTTCCTCTTCTCACAGACACGTCTCCAGCACTCCAGACGGGCTCGAGACCGGAGAGAGTCAACTCAGAGACCTCGACCTCCGTATCGGCCAACTCCCGGACCTCGTCCTCAGCCCCCTCTCCACTGGCGACCACCTTGGCCAGACCCTCCAGCTTTTTCTTCAGAAGCTCGTGAAGCACCTCGGTATCCCATCCGTCGCTGCTTGGATCATCCAGACTCTTCCAGTCGTCACTCCCTGTGGCAAACGTCGTCAACCCATCCTGCATCCCTCCATCCGCCTCACTCGTCCTGCTGGCTCCCGGTTCCTGCGAAACAGAGGAACGGTCCTGACTCCCTGCCTGCCAGAGAACAAAGCCACCCACCACGAGGAACAGGAGCCCCGCCAATCCCAGGATCTTTGGACTCAGCCTCATCTCTAGGATAATTTTCCGATAGGGAGGGCCAACTGGTCAGCCCTCATTTATCTGCCACTGGCAGCCATGACCCGGGATCCTTTCCCTTACCTTATCGCAGGGGCGCGGCCGGACTTCCATCGGGGCGCGAAGCCACCGAATCTCCATTGCTGCTCCAATAGCTTGCTCCCAGGATCTTCCCAGCCTCATAAAGGATTTCACTCTGCTGCTGACCATTCTCATGCCAGCGAGCCCATTTCCCATCCTGGGTCCCATTGTTGTAGTTTCCCTCCATCATTGACTGCCCATTCGGCCAAGCCTGAGAAAACTCACCATGCAGCACACCGTCCGCATAGTTACGCACCCCGGCCACTTCTCCATTCTCATGCCACCCAATGGAGGGTCCGTGCCACTGGTTGTTCCTGAGCTCCCCTTCCATGGATCGAGTCCCGTTCTTGTGCCAGCTCAAGGATGGCCCGTTTTTCTTCCCACCCTGAATCATCTCCAGGCTCTGCACTTTCCCATCCAGGCCAACCTGCTTCACCCAACCTTTAAAGGCTGTATCCTTCCCCTTCTCATAATAAATTCCATCCTCACGCATCTCCAGCGCCTCCTTCATGTCGAAAGCTTGTTCCAACGCCAGCTCAACCTGCTCCTTGCTTAGGATAGCACCCTCAAGATCCTCCTTGGGCTCTGGCGCGGGAGCAGGCTCTGGCGCGGGAGCAGGCTCTGGCGCGGGATCAGGCTCCGGCGCAGGGGCAGGATCTGGCGTGGGATCAGGCTTCGGATTCGTCACCGACTTGGCCGGGGGCCTGGGATCCGACTTGGCCGGGGGCTTGGGATCCGACTTGGACTGATCCTTCTCCCCACACCCGACACTCAAGAGGGCAGCGAATAATATCAAAATGGAAAATGCCTTCATGCTGGCGCAAATCTAACAAACCCATACATGGCGCACCACCCAATAATTTATCCGGATGAGGCACAAAAAGCAGTCTCTGGCAGCGCCTGAACACCTGTTTCGTCTTCATGAAGCCCTCCCCGTCCGCGTGCCATCCGGCACCTCGGAACCATCACACCCGGAGATCAGGGCTTTGGCTGAACTGTCACTCTTCCCCCGGAGGCATATGTTCCGCCGGCAACTCGGAGACCCAGGTCCCCTCGTCTTCAGCGTAAGCCACCAGTTCCCCTTCCCTTTTAAACTCAACGGCCACCTTGATTGATTTTTCCCTGCGGATCGTATCACGCATTCGCATCTGCATCCCCTCTTCAGACAGCCTCACCGATTTCCATTCCATCAGCTCACGCCAGTACCGTTTCCCGGAAAACTCATTGATGAAACCGTCCGGCAGCAACTCCCACCAACGATAAACCTCCGTTTCGTAATCATAGGTCATCACCGAATACTGGACCCCCCCATCATGAGAAAATTCCGATACCGCGAAGCGCCGGTCAACCCACTTCGATATCAAGGAGGATTCGAAGCTCTCAACCAGGCCTCCCTTACGCGGTCCAATCCTGCGCACCCACTTCCAGACTCCCGGCGTAAAGTCAGCTTCCAACCCCTTGATGACATCCCGTTCATCATGCGACTTGGCCCACAAGGCCATGATGAATTCCTTGGTCATAACCCCAGGTAGCGGAGGAAGGCCCACCACTTCGCCCGTCGCCCTCTCTTCAACGCCAGACTCTCCTTTCTCCTCAGAAATCTCTCTCACCGGCGCCTCCAGGCCTGTCGTCGGCGCCGGAACTTTTTCCGAATCAGATAAATCCTTCTCACCACACCCAATCACCAGCAGGACCATCAACGTCACCTGAATTACTCTCATCGTTCTCCTTTATAACCGCACGGAAAACTGGATCCAGTCCCTCTTGGAGGGACGAAAACTTTCTTGATCGAGCCTCGGGAAACCTTATTATCATGGGCAATACTCATGAAAGAATACAAAGCTGTAATCTATATGGAAGGAGCGCTGGGATCTCTTCTCCTGGGGCAATCCAAGGTGGACCCCATGAAACTCTCCTCATTCCTGAACGCCAATGCAGCCGAGGGTTGGCGGGTTGTTACCATGGACAAGGACCAGCGCAGGATGCTGCTCTTCTGGAAAAGAGAGGCCCTCGTATTCATCCTCGAGCGCGACAAGGCATGAAGTATGCGTCCATCACCGCCGCCTTGATGCTGGCGGCATGGATCATCATCTCCCTCGCAGGATTGTGGGGATTTGGTTTCTCCGAGGAACTCTATTTCAAGCTCTCCATTTCATTTGCCCTGATCGCCGGCTCCGTCTTTGCGATTGCCATGATTTGCACTGAATACGTGACCGGCGACATGCAATGGGCCGCCCGGACAGCTGTCACGATCACCGCTGTATGGACCCTGATTACGCTGGGGCAGTTGTGGACGGAGGCATTGGATGCAGTGCTTTACTTAAGACTCACCCTGACAATGCTTCTCGTTGGTGGAGGCTGCGTTGCCGTTTCCCTGCTGCGCAGAAATTACCTCGCGAGTAAGAAGCTCAAGGACGGGGGATATATCGATTGATCGAAAGGAGCGGGGTTCGGCACCTTATTGACTGGCCCCGCCTCCTCTCACCCTCATTTAAGGATACGCCACCCTTCACAGGGTGGCGTATTTTCATGGGCCGCGGCCAGCAGCTTTACTGCTTATCCGGGGACCGGTGTTCCTCCGGCACACCGGAAAGCCATGCACCCTCGATCTTTCCGTATACTACGACCTCCCCGTCCCTCTTTAACTCCATCGTTGCTTTTCCTCTTTTCCCGTCCTCGCTCTGATACGTAGCCCGGACCTTCATCTGAACACCCTCCTCCGGGAATCTCACCGATTCCCATTCCATCAGGTTCCGCCAGTAGCGCCTCCCCGCTGCCTCCACAATAAATCCATCAGGCAACAGGCTCCACGACCGGTATTTCTTCGTTTTGTAATCATAGGATTCTACCGAGTATTCCACCCAGTCCTCATCCGAATCTGGCTGCTTTGTCACATGGCGAGTCACCACAAACCGGTGATCGACGATCTTCGAGACCGATATCGTCTCAGGGCCCTCCTCCAACTCTCCCTTGCTCGGCCCCAACATGCGGACAAATTTCCAGACTCCCGGCAACCCATAGCTATCAAACTCCTTGATGACCCCTCGTTCCTCATGGGGCTTGGCCCACAAGCCCATGATGAATTCCTTGGTCATAACCTCAGGCAGGGGCGGAAGGTCCGCCACATCCCCCGTCGCGCTCTCCCCGGCGCCAGACTGCCCTGCCTCCTCAGGAGTCTCTGTCACGGGTGACTCCTGACCCGCGGACGGCACTGGAGTCTTCTCGACGTGACCACCCACCTTCTTTTCTTCCCCGCAGCCCACCACCAGGAGACCCCCCAGCAGGATCTGGAACAATTTCATGCCCGATTCCTAACAAGGAACGAGGCAGATGGCACCTCCCCTTTCATGCGACCGCCCGATATACCCCATTCCCTCCCAATACTCTATTTCAATAAACAAAGGAAGTGCTCGAGGGGGGACTCGAACCCCCACGGGTATTACCCCACTAGATCCTTAATCTAGCGCGTCTACCAATTCCGCCACCCGAGCATGAGGAGGTTTCCTTCACAGTGGGCGGGAGGCTTACGGGGGCACCGGAGGAAAATCAAGTGAATCCTCACCAAGAACCATCAGTTTCCCCTCCCTGCTCATTGTGTCTGGACGCCGCATTGCCCCCGTGGGACGCTCCTGCCAAGCGAAACGCCATGACACGACCCATCCTCGCCGCCTCGCTTGTGCTCTTGCTCTCCGGCCTTTCCGGTAGCGCTCAGGAGCTCAAACTCACCTTCCACGCCGACCCCAAGCCCCTCGCCAAGGGAGCGGTGATGGAGGACTGGCCCCGTTTTCTTGGAATTCGCGATAACGCCACCTCCAAGGAGACCAGGCTTCTTGGCAAATGGCCTGCTGGAGGACCCGGGAAAGTCTGGGAACTGGAAACCGGTGAAGGCTACTCCAGCCCCCTCTTCGCCGAGGGCAGGCTCATCTACTTTCATCGCCTGAACCACAGTAACCTCATTGGCTCGGGGGAGGAAGCCATCGACTGCCTCGACCCTGACACCGGAAAGCGGCACTGGCGCGTGAAATATCCCGTCACCTACCTTGATCGCTACGGCTTCAGCCCCGGACCCCGCTCCAGCCCGGTGATCCACGAGGGGCGTATCTACGTCACCGGGGTCACCGGCATCTTTCATTGCCTGGACCTCAAGACCGGGGCCATCCTCTGGAAGCGTAACCTGCAGAAGGAGTATAACATCCCCACCTACTTCTTTGGTTACGGCCCAAGTCCCAGCCCGGTCTGGAACGACCGCATTATCCTGAACGTCGGGGGGCGAGCCGCCGGCAAGGGCAAGGGCGTCTGTGTGGCAGCCTTCTCCATCAAGGACGGCTCCACCCTCTGGGAGGTAAAGGACCAGTGGGGCGCAAGCTACGCCTCCCCCACCATCACCAAGCTGCAGGGCATTGATTGCGCGATCGTGGCTGCCGCCGGAGAAAGCCGCCCTCCGCATGGCGGACTGCTCGTCATCGATGTGAAGTCGGGGAAGGTCCACGATCGCTTTCCCTGGCGAGCCGACAAATACGAATCGGTCCTCGCTTCCTCTCCTCTCATCCTCGGCAACAACCGTATCTATCTCGGGGACTGCTACGGGGTCGGCGGAGTGGTTCTGGAATACGACCAGAAGCTCAAGTCCAGGGTGGTATGGAAGGAGCGATGGTTTGGCATGCACTGGATGATGCCCCTCCAGATTGACGGCCACCTCTACGGTTTCGCCGGACGCAATATCCCGGACACCCAGTTCAAGTGCGCCAATGCCGCTACCGGGAAAATTCTCTGGGAGGACGACATGCAGTGGCGGGAGGGCGGACGGGTCAACGGACTTTTCCGGGGCAGTCTCCTGCAGGCCGACGGACGGGTCTTCTGCCTCGGGGAAGACGGCGTCCTTGCCGAACTGAAGGTCAGCCCCCAGGGAGCCGGGATCATCCAGAAGGTTCGTCTCTTTGCAGCCCGCTCAAGCTGGACCCTCCCTACCCTTCACAAGGGACTGCTCTACGTCTCCCAGAACGAGCACGACTTACTCACCCAGGCCCCACCACGAATCATCTGCTACGATTTCAGGGGAAAATAGCTCTCCTCCTGCCCGTTCATGAAAGCCCTCGAACTGATTTCCGCTTCAACTTTCGACTTCGTCGAGAAACCGGTCCCCGAACCAGGGCCTGACGATCTCCTGGTCGCAGTGCGGGCCTGCGGGATCTGCGGTAGTGACATTCACGGGATGGACGGCAGCAGCGGCCGGCGCATTCCCCCGCTGGTCATGGGACACGAGGCCGCCGGAACCGTCGAACGATGTGGCTCCAACGTCACCAACTGGTCGGAGGGAGATCGAGTTACCTTCGACAGCACTATCTACTGCGGCGAATGTGACTATTGCCGGTCAGGACGCGTCAACCTCTGTGAGAACCGGGAGGTCCTGGGAGTCTCCACCCCCGACTTCCGGCGACAGGGGGCCTTTGCCGACTTCGTGCTGGTCCCTGCCCGTATCTGCCACCGCGTCCCCGAGACGGTCCCCTTCGAGGAAGCAGCCTTCGCCGAACCCGTCTCTGTTGCCCTCCATGCTGTCAACCGTGTGCAAATCGAGAAGGGAGAAAGCGCGGTAGTAGTGGGTGCCGGATTGATCGGGCTCCTCGTCGTACAGGCCCTCAGGAGAGCCGGATGCACCAATATCATTGCCATCGATCTTGCCGATGAGCGACTCGAACTTGCCCGGCAACTGGGCGCCTCTTCCACCCTGCGCTCCGATCAGGAAAATATCCTCGAGGAAATTCACGCCCTGACCGACGGAGAAGGCCCCGAGGTCGTCATGGAAGTAGTTGGAATCAGCCCAACCGTCGAACTGGCTGTCAATGCCGCACGCAAGGGAGGACGAATCTGCCTGGTCGGCAACCTCGCGCCGAGTGTGCAATTTCCCCTCCAGGCGGCCGTCACCCGCGAACTGGACATCCTCGGGTCCTGCGCCATCAACGGAGAATACCCCGACGCCATTGCTGCCATCTCCGCAGGTGAAATCGATGTCCAGGCCCTGACTTCCTGCGTCGTCCCCCTCGCCGAGGGAGCTTCCTGGTTTGCCCGTCTCCAAGAGGGCGCCGAACCCCTTCTCAAGGTTATCCTCCGACCCGGATAAAGTATTCCTTCTCTCTACCACCAGCCTTTCTCCCATGTCCCCTTCCCCTTTTGATCTCTCCGGAAAGACCGCTTTTGTCAGCGGAGCCAGCCGCGGTCTTGGCAAGGGGTTCGCCCTCGCCCTCGCCCGCGCTGGAGCTGACCTGGTCATCTCCAGCCGTAACGGAGAAGGCCCTCTCATGGAAACCAAGTCCGAAATCGAGGCGCTCGGACGCAAGGCCTGGACCGTCGCCCTCGATGTCCGCGAGCAGGAAAGCATCAACGAAGCCACCTCCCGCGCATGGGAACAGGCCGGCCAGATTGACATCCTGATCAACAATGCCGGCTGCAACGTCCGCAAGCCAGCTCTCGAGGTGACTTGGGAAGACTGGAATCTCGTCCTTGAAACCAACCTCCGGGGCCTCTTCTTCCTCGCTCAGGCTCACGCCAGCCGCATGATCCCCCGTAAGTATGGCCGTATCATTAATATGGGATCGGTGACCTGCGTCGCTGGTTATGCAGGCCTGGCCCCCTACGGAGCCAGCCGCGGCGGAGTGAAGCAGCTGACGATGAGCCTTGCCCACGACTGGGGCTGCCACGGACTGACTGTAAATTGCCTCGCTCCCGGGTGGTTCCGCACCGAACAGAACAAGGTCATGTATGACGACGAAGGGTGGGTCGATTACCTGCGCGAACGCATTCCCCTGGATCGTCCCGGTGCGCCCGGCGATCTCGATGGGACCGTGGTCTGGCTTGCCTCCGATGCAAGTGCCTACGTTACCGGCCAGACGATCCTCGTCGACGGAGGCATCTCCGTTGCTCCGGTCCGCGCCGTTCCTCGTAAGTAGAAGGCGGGCCAGTCCC
>Ga0163180_10001358_pt1 | contig 13947 bp, 6 predicted proteins | sample AtlANTMetagenome_2_FD_109647 | JGI IMG/M metagenome (GOLD analysis project Ga0163180, IMG submission 109647) | Marine eukaryotic phytoplankton communities from the Atlantic Ocean - Atlantic ANT 4 Metagenome | ecosystem: Environmental > Aquatic > Marine > Oceanic | place: North Atlantic Ocean...
AAGTGGGGGTCGTGATGCTCGGCGAATCGAGGCACATCGCGGAGGGTGATGAGTGTCATACCACCGGCAAGCTGCTCTCCGTGCCAGTGGGCAAGGGGCTTCTGGGCCGGGTGGTGGATGCTCTCGGTCGCCCGGTGGATGGCAAGGGAGAGGTTCAGTCTGATGACAGTTACCCGGTAGAGAAGATTGCCCCCGGAATCATCAAGCGGAAATCCGTGAGCGTGCCGGTGCAGACCGGGATTGCGGCCATCGACGCCATGATCCCGATTGGTCGTGGGCAGCGGGAGCTCATCATCGGGGACCGCTCCACGGGGAAGACCACCATTGCGGTGGACACCATCATTTCCCAGGCGCAGCAGAACAAGGCCGCCCGGGAGGGTCGCCTGAAGAACCACAAGCCGCTCTACTGCGTCTACGTGGCGATCGGGCAGAAGCAGTCCAATATCGCCCGGACCATTGCGACTCTTGAGAAGGCCGATGCCATGGAGAATACCATCGTGGTTGCCGCTGCCGCATCGGATTCCGCCACCAACCAGTTCCTCGCGCCTTATGCCGGTTGTGCGATGGCCGAGTATCTCATGGACCAGGGGGAGGATGTCCTCATCGTCTATGATGACCTCTCCAAGCAGGCGGTGGCGTATCGTCAGGTTTCCCTTGTGCTGCGTCGGCCATCGGGACGGGAGGCCTATCCCGGGGACGTCTTCTACCTGCATAGCCGCCTGCTGGAACGCTCCGCCCGCCTGTCGGATGCGGAGGGCGGAGGCTCGATTACCGCCCTGCCCATCATTGAGACCCAGGCCGGGGACGTGTCGGCCTACATTCCCACTAACGTGATTTCGATTACCGATGGCCAGATCTTCCTTGAGACGGACCTGTTCTACCAGGGGATCCGGCCGGCCATTTCGGTAGGCCTCTCCGTTTCCCGGGTAGGCTCGGCGGCCCAGACCAAGGCGGTCAAGAAGGTTTCCGGAACGACCAAGCTGGACCTCGCCCAGTTCCGTGAGCTGCAGGCGTTCGCCCAGTTCGGCTCTGACCTTGATGACGCCACCAAGGCCAAGATTGAACGGGGAGAGCGGATCGTGGAGCTCTTCAAGCAGAACCAGTACAGTCCGCTGGGGCTTGACCTGGAGATCGCTGTCCTGTGGGCAATGCAGAACGGGTATTTTGATGACGTTGATGTGAAGCGGATCAAGGAATGCCAGGAGGCACTCGAGGAGTTTCTCTCCACGCGGAAGGCGGATCTCCTCCAGCTCATCCTCGACGAAAAGGCCCTGACCGATGACGTAGTCAGTGGCCTTGAAACCGCTCTCAAGGATTTCAAGGCGGCTTGGAGCTGATCCTTCCCGCAAAAGAAGCCGATTATATCACAGGACAGACCTCACCAGACCACGGGTAACTGAAGAATGGCCAACCTTCGCGACATCCGCCGACGTATCAAGTCGGTCAAGAATACCTCGCAGATCACCAAGGCGATGCAACTGGTGGCGGCCGCGAAGATGAAAAAGGCCCAGGACCAGGCTATTGCCGGGCGTGATTATGCTGACCGGCTTAACGAGGTGCTGGTCAATCTGAAGGAAAATATCAGCGAAGAGGATCATGTCCTCCTGAAGCAGCCCGGCGGCAAGAAGGAGCTTATCCTCGTCGTGTCCACGGACAAGGGTCTCTGTGGGGGTCTTAATACGAACCTGCTTAAGAAAGTGCGGGCTGAAATGGGCGAAGATGCCGATGTGGTCACGGTAGGTCGCAAGCTCCGGATGTCCCTCGGCAAGCTTGGGCATAATATCGTTTCCGACTGGGAGGTAGCCGATCCCACGCCCTTTGCCGATGCCAAGCCCATCGGGGCCTACCTCACCGAACAGTTCCTGGAAGGGAGCTACAGTGCGGTGAAGGTGGCCTTTACCAACTTTGAGACCACCCTGACCCAGACGCCATGGATCCAGCAGCTTCTGCCGGTCCAGGAGTCAGCTCTTGCGGAGAAACGGTCCTATGAGGGCATGGGGCGGGCCGGAGACGTCGGTGAAACCGCCCGCCGTGATTATGTATTTGAGCCAAGCCCCGAGGGTGTTCTCGATTCCCTCCTGCCGCTTTACATCAATTACCAGGTTTACCAGATGATCCTGGAAGCCCGTGCCTCCGAGCATTCTTCCCGTATGGTAGCCATGAAAGCCGCGACCGACAACGCCGAGCAGATGATCAAGGATCTGACCCTTGAATACAACAAGGTCCGTCAGGCCGCCATTACCTCCGAACTCCTTGAAATTACCACCGCGATGAAGGCGATGGAGTAGAAGTTCAGAATTCAGATTTCATCATACAACACACTCTTCCGAGACGAACCCGCCCCATACTATGAGCAATACCGGAACAATCGTGCAGATCATTGGCGCCGTGGTGGACGCCGACTTCTCAAGTGCCGAGAAGCTGCCCGCTATCTACAACGCCCTCGAGGTAACCTATGACCTCTACGGATCGGAGACCACCCTCGTTCTTGAAGTGCAGCAGCACCTCGGGGATGGCTGGGTCCGGGCCGTGGCGATGACAACCACCGACGGGCTGAAGCGGGGAATGCCGATCGTTGATACCGGGGATCCAATCACCGTGCCGGTTGGCAGCGGGGTTCTGGGCCGCATTTTCAACGTGACGGGTAATGAGGTGGACGGTTTCGGTCCGGTTCCGCATGAAAAGCGTTATCCTATTCACGCTTCCGCGCCTCCCTTGACGGACCAGGCGACCTCGGCTGAGATCCTGGAGACCGGGATCAAGGTCATCGATCTGATCTGCCCCTTCACCAAGGGGGGCAAGGTGGGCGCCTTCGGTGGGGCCGGGGTGGGCAAGACCGTGGTCATCATGGAGCTCATCAACAACATCGCCAAGAACCACGGGGGCTATTCGGTCTTTGCGGGAGTGGGGGAGCGGACCCGGGAAGGAAACGACCTCTGGATGGAGATGATCGAGGCGGGGGTTATCAATGCGGAGAAGGATTCCAACGGAGAGCTTGTCCTGGACGAACACGGGATGCCCAACGTGATCAGCGAAGGGTCGAAGGTGGCGCTGACCTACGGTCAGATGAATGAGCCTCCGGGAGCCCGTCTCCGGGTAGCCCTTTCGGCTTTGGCGATGGCGGAATACTTCCGGGACGAGGAGAACCAGGACGTCCTCCTCTTCGTGGATAATGTCTTCCGTTTCTCGCAGGCAGGTTCCGAGGTGTCAGCCCTCCTGGGACGGACGCCATCCGCGGTGGGGTATCAGCCTACCCTTGCAGAGGAAATGGCCGGCCTGCAGGAGCGGATCACCTCCACTAACAAGGGATCCATCACGTCCTTCCAGGCGGTTTACGTGCCTGCGGATGACCTGACGGACCCAGCTCCCGCGAACACGTTCGCCCACTTGGACTCCACGGTCGTTCTTGAGCGCTCCCTGGCTGAACTCGGGATTTATCCTGCGGTGGATCCTCTCTCCTCCGTCTCTACCGCGCTCGCTCCTGATGTGGTGGGGGAAGAGCATTACCGCGTGGCCCGGGGTGTGCAGGGAGTCCTGCAGCGCTATAAGGACCTGCAGGATATTATTGCCATCCTCGGGATGGATGAGCTTTCGGATGAGGACAAGCTGACGGTCTTCCGGGCCCGGAAAATCCAGAGATTCCTCTCCCAGCCCTTCAGTGTTGCGGAGGTTTTCACCGGTACGCCCGGCGTCTACGTCTCGGTCGATGATACTGTGAAAGGCTTTGCTGAGATCCTCGACGGGCAGCATGACGATGTGGCGGAGGGGAACTTCTACATGAAGGGCGCCATTGACACGGTGGAGAAGGGATAAAGTAAGGCTTATCAGCTATCGGTTATCAGGACATGCCACTGCATCTTGAAATTGTAACTCCGGAGAAGAAAATCTTCTCGGGCGAAGTGGAAAATATTTACGCGCCGGGGACCGAAGGTGAGTTTGGGGCCCTGGGCGGGCACGTACCGATGGTGACGGGAATTAAACCCGGAGAGCTTCGTTATTCGGTTGGAGGCCAGGTTGAGGAGCTGGCAATCGGAGGTGGTTTCGTGGAAGTGCACCAGAAGAAGGTCACCGTGCTGACGGATCTTGCTGTAGCCGATGCTGAGATTGATGAAGCGAGGGTGGAGGAGGCCATGAAGCGGGCCGAGGATTCCCTCGCCAAGATCTCGGAAGATGAAAATGCGGAGGAGGTTGCGGCTCTTCAGGCCTCGATCGCCAAGTCGATGGCGCAGCTGAAGCTGAAGAGAAAGCGGCGTCAGGTCTAGGACTCGGCCAGGCTAGGTCTTTCATGGGAACCCGGGGTCTCCGGGGAGGGTTGTTCACAAAATCTGGAGAAAAGAGGCGAAGTGGGCCTTCTTTTGCTCTTTTATTTCCACAGGGCTTGACCGCGGGCCGGGGGCTTGGCAGTAAAACGGAAGTTTAGGCCAGCCACCCGAATGCCAAAGGACGAGAGCCTGCAAAAAATCCTGCTGATTGGATCGGGGCCGATAGTGATCGGTCAAGGGTGCGAATTTGATTACTCCGGCACCCAGGCGTGCAAGGCTTTGCGGGAAGAGGGTTACGAAGTCGTGCTGGTGAACTCGAATCCGGCTACCATCATGACCGATCCGGAATTTGCGGATCGCACTTATATTGAGCCGATCACCCCCGAGGTCATCCGCAAGATCATCGAGAAGGAGCAACCGGATGCCCTCCTGCCAACCCTGGGCGGGCAGACCGCTCTCAATGCGGCCATGGATCTCTGGCATAGTGGAGCTCTTGAGGAGCTCAACGTGCGGATGATTGGAGCGAACGCCGATGCCATCGCCAAGGGTGAGGATCGCCTGCTGTTCAAGGAGGCCATGCTCAAGATCGGGCTAGACCTGCCTCAGTCCGGGGTGGTGCATACCATGGAGGATGCCCGCCGGGTTGCCGGGGAAATCGGCGACTTCCCCCTCATCATCCGACCGGCCTATACTCTCGGAGGGAGCGGAGGAGGCATCGCCTACAACAAGGAAGAATTCGAAACGATCGTGGCCAGGGGGCTTGATCTTTCCCCGGTGACGGAAGTCCTGATCGAGGAAAGCCTCCTCGGGTGGAAGGAATATGAGATGGAGGTCATGCGTGACTGTGCCGACAACTGCGTGGTCATCTGCTCCATCGAGAACCTGGACCCCATGGGGGTGCATACCGGAGACTCCATCACGGTAGCGCCAGCCCAGACCCTGAGCGACAGGGAATACCAGATCATGCGCAACCAATCATTTGCGGTGATCCGGGAGATCGGGGTGGAGACGGGTGGATCGAATATCCAGTTCGCGGTGAACCCCGGGAATGGGCGCGTCGTGGTCATCGAGATGAACCCCCGGGTTTCCCGGTCTTCGGCTCTCGCCTCCAAGGCGACCGGGTTCCCGATTGCGAAGATTGCGGCCAAGCTGGCGGTGGGCTACACCCTGGATGAACTGCCCAACGATATTACGAGGGAAACCCCGGCCAGCTTCGAGCCCACGATTGATTACGTGGTGACCAAGGTCCCCCGTTTTACCTTTGAGAAGTTTCCTACTGCGGATCCCGTGCTGACCACCCAGATGAAATCGGTGGGAGAGGCGATGAGTATTGGAAGGACGTTCAAGGAAAGCATGCAGAAGGCCCTGCGATCGCTTGAAACGGGCCGGTTTGGATTTGGGAGTGACGGGAAGGACCCGGGAGACCCCTCCCGGGAAGATATCGAGCGGAAACTGCACGTGCCCAACTGTGAACGGATTTACTGGATCCAGACGGCCTTTGAGCATGGCTGGAGCGTGGAGGAGATCTTTGAAGCGACCCAGATCGACCGCTGGTTCCTGGTTCATCTCAAGGAGATTGCGGACGAGGGAGCAGCCCTCGCCGACCTTGACCTGCGGAGAGCCAAGAAGCTTGGTTTTTCTGATCGTCAGATCGCGATTGCGCGCGGGGAAGCGGAAGATTCCGTGAGAGAAAAGCGCAAGGGGGTGGGGATTGTCCCGACCTATCGACTGGTTGATACCTGTGCGGCCGAGTTTGAGGCATACACTCCCTATTACTATTCTACCTACGGGGATGAAAATGAGGCCCGTGAGTCGGACCGGAAAAAGATCATTATCCTCGGGGGAGGCCCCAACCGGATCGGCCAGGGGATTGAGTTTGACTACTGCTGCGTACACGCCTCCTTTGCCCTGAAGGAACTGGGCTACGAGACCGTGATGGTGAACTCCAACCCGGAGACGGTATCTACCGACTATGATACCAGCGACAAGCTCTTCTTCGAACCACTCACGCTGGAGGATGTCCTCAACATCTGCGACCAGGAAAAGCCTGATGGAGTAATCGTCCAGTTCGGGGGGCAGACTCCTCTCAATCTCGCCGCGGACCTGGAACGGCATGGAGTTCCCATTATTGGAACATCCCCGAAGTCAATTGAACTGGCTGAGGACCGGAAGCACTTCTCTGCCCTGCTTGAGAAACTGGGCCTGCAGCAGGCGGAGGCGGGAACCGCTGTTTCCGAGGACGAGGCGGTCAAGATCGCGGGCAGGATCGGCTACCCGGTGCTTGTGCGCCCATCCTTCGTGCTTGGTGGCCGGGCCATGATGATCGTCTATGATGACGACGAACTGCGACGTTACATGAGGGAAGCCGTGGATGCCTCGCCGGAACGGCCTGTCCTGGTAGATCGCTTCCTTGATGGGGCCATCGAGGTGGACGTTGACTGTATCTCTGATGGGGAGAATACGGTGGTGGGTGCGATCATGCAGCATATTGAGCCCGCTGGGGTTCATTCGGGAGATTCGGCCTGCGTGATTCCGGCCTTCAGCCTGGGAGAAGAGGTTGAGCAGCAGATTGAGAAGGCCGCCATAAACCTTGCGCTGGAACTGGAAGTGCAAGGGTTGATGAATATCCAGTTCGCGGTGAAAGACGGGGAGTTGTACGTCATTGAAGTTAATCCGAGGGCTTCGAGAACGGTTCCCTTCGTCTCAAAGGCCATCGGAGTCCCCCTTGCGAAGTTGGCGGCGAAGATCATGGTGGGAGAGAAGCTTCCCGATCTTGGCCTCACCCAGCGGATCATTCCCTCTCACTACAATGTCAAGGAAGCGGTGTTCCCCTGGCCCCGTTTCCCAGGCATCGACATCGTGCTGGGCCCCGAAATGAAGTCCACCGGCGAGGTGATGGGGATCGATGAGGACCTGGGCATGGCATATGCCAAGAGCCAGATCAGTGGATTTAATCCCCTGCCCATGGAGGGTAATGTCTTCATCTCGGTCAGCGACCGGGATAAGGAATCAGCCGTCCCCATTGCAGCCCAGTTCGTGGAGGCTGGGTTTACTCTATATGCGACCGGAGGGACGTTCCGGAAGCTTGAGGATGCGGGAGTCCCGGCCAAGCGGCTTTATAAACTTGCTGAGCGGAAGCGCCCCAACGTTCTGGATATGATGAAGAACGGAGAAATCCAGTTTGTGGTGAATACGCCAAGCAGCCACGAATCGAGGGAGGACGAAGTGATCATCCGGAGTACCGCAGTAGCAAACAAGGTCAGTCACTGCACGAATCTTGCGGCTGCCGATGCAAGTGTGAAGGCCATTAGCTCCCTGCAGCAGCGGGAGTTCACGGTCACTCCGCTGCAGGAATATTACTAAGATGCCAGGGGCAGCGTCCTCTCCGCGCTATCTGAAATCCCGGCTTTCCATGAACTCATACCAGTCCTCCTCGAGGGCGGCATCATCCTCGTAGCCGTAGGCGTCCAGAAGGACGGACTTTGTGATTTTCTCTCCCTGCCGGGCTCGCTCCATAAGTTTGCGGTACTTGGCAATGTTCTCATCATTGCCAACCAGGAAATAAGTCAGGGCAAAGATGTAGCCGGACTTGTTGGGAGTCAGGTTCAGGGTTTCCGCCTTACAAACGGATTCCAGGGACTCCCGAACGTCCTTTCTGCACATCTTCTTCAACGGACTGGGCCAGGACTCATCCGGTTCCAGTGTAGCTCCCCGCTTGAAGTCGGCTTTCTCATTCGCGTAGTAGGTCTTGAAGTCAATATAGTGTACCCGGCAGAGCCGGAAGATACGGTGTTCAACGTAGTACCCCCATCCAGCGGTCATCCAGAACGGAAGGTTGCCGGTGAGGCCCCGGCCTTCAAGAATGGTTGAGGCGGTGCCGTGGACGAAGGAGGCAGTGAGATCGGTTTCGCCTCCGGCAGATCTCTCCGGGTCGGCCTTGCAGAGCACCCGGTAGCGGTTCTGAGGGTCGCCATAATTCCGGGTGATCCTGCAGGCCTGAATCTGGTTGGCATCCCAGCCACTGCGTTTCTGCTGGTGCTCGAGAACAGAGGTGTAATCCAGGCCTGATCCGACGAGATAGACAGTGAACCGATAGGGGGCGGTATCGGACCCTGTGGATCCACCCGGGGTTCTGAACTTGTTCTTGGCGAAATCTTCTTCAAGCCCGGGCATGATTCGAACACATTCGTCCCAGACCTTCTCAGCATACCTGCGGGCAGGATCATGGTTGGTGCCGTTGGACCGGAGGGCAAAGTGATCGGTGAGTCGTTCCCTCCACTCAAGATTCTCGAAGTGCTGGTGCTGGCCCAGCACGGCAGGAGAAGAAAAGGCGGTGATGAACAACAGGAGGATTGGCAGTCTCTGCATGGGAAGCTACCTTATGCGTTTTGTGTGATGATAGCAACGGGAGAGGGGGTGAAATTGCCGGGGCTGTCTCGATTTTCAGGGTAGCCGGTCTCCGTCCTTCCTGATTTGACTGCTCCGGGGACGAATTTAGTGGGGTGTCCTGCCTTCTGGCTGGGGCTGATCAGTTTTGCGATTGCGTAGAGTTGAAAAGGAGGAAAAGGCGACGTACGCTTCTTTGGGCAAAGGCCCTTTCTGGACGAGATGAAGGCTGAACAGGAAGAGAAGACCAGATCCGGCAGTGTCGTGGGTGGGTTTGCCTTTGCGCTTGGCTTGGGTGGACTCTATTTCGCCCTGCAGTTGTGGATCCTGCCGGCTGCGGGTATTCCTACCTGACTGAGCGGAGAATGCCGCCCGGTCGGGGAGTCCAAGGATGAGAAACCACAGGTTAAGGAGGGGGAACCGGAAGAATGTGCACGCTGACCCGGTAGCGGGAATCGGTACTATCTCAAGCTCAATGCCACCCTTCTTGAATTCAATGTAGACCCGGATTTTGCGAGCTGCGAACTGCCTCCGCAGGGATACTCCAGCGCTACATGGGCAGGAGGCTCTATCGCCGGTTCATGGCGGAAGCGGTCCGGGGTTGCTGCGCTTGCCAGGAAAGCGCAGCAAAAAGGCCACGCTTCCGCGTGGCCCTCTATTGTCCAGAAAAAGGTTCCCTACTTGACCTTGAGCACACCCTTCATGACCCCGAAGTGGCCTGGGAACGTGCACAGAAATGGGTATTCCCCGGCCGCGCCGGCTTTGAAGACGATCGTTTCTTCCTCCTTGGGGCCGAGGATCTTGGTCTTGGCTACAACCAGAGCGGCAAGGGCTGGATCTAGGGGGAGGTAGTCGCCCGCTTTATTTGCCACGCCTCCAATGGCAAATTTTACGATGTCGGAACCGGGCTTGAGGATCACCACATTGTGGCCCATGGCCTCCTTGGGGAGGGCTCCAATATTCTTGAAGGTGATCGCAATGGTCTGTCCCGCCTTGGCCTCGATCTCACCTTTGTCATACTTCATCTGGTCGTTGCCAGTGATAGTGACCTTGACGTCGGCCTTGGCAGCATCGGCCTTCGTATCTGCGAGGATGATTCCGGTGGTCAGCGCCACGGCGGCGGTGGTAAGGAGGAACTTCTTCATATCGGCGGGAAGATGGGCCGTGTTTCTCGCTACGCAAGCAAATCTTTCTGATCTGATTGCGGGAGAACAAGGTGCCGTCAAGATGGTTTATCCGAAGGTGGCCCCGGATACAGGCTGTTCCGGGAGCTGGGATCCTTCAATGAAGCGGGAACAATGAGTTGGGGGCTCATATGATGGGATGATCGGGGTTCTCCGGGTGTAGCCGGGAGGTCAGAGATTCATTGCTTTTCGCAGGAACGGGGAGGTGCGGGAGGTCTTCGACTTGGCGACCTTTTCCGGGGGGCCTTGAACGACGATACGTCCTCCCGCCTCTCCTGCCTCGGGGCCCATGTCAATGATGTTGTCCGCTTCTGCCATGATTCCGGTATGGTGTTCCACCACCACGACGGTATGGCCTTCGTCCACCAGCCGATGGAGCACGTCGATCAGTTTCTTGACATCTTCAAGGTGGAGACCGATGGAGGGCTCCTCGATCAGGTAGAGGTTGCTCTGGGGCTTCCTCGTCTTTACTGCGGTCTTACTGATCCGGCCGCGGGTGAGCTCGGTGACGAGCTTGATGCGCTGTGCTTCGCCCCCGGACAAGGTGGGGCTGGGCTGACCGATCTGGAGATAGCCAAGGCCGGTGTCCTTCAGCAGGGAGAAAGTGCGGTGTAATTTTCCGTGGGCGGAAAAGAACTCGGTGGCCTCATCGATGGTCATGGCCAGAACATCGCCAATGGAACGACCGTTATAGCGGATTTCGAGGGTGGCGGGGTTGTACCGTTTGCCGTTGCAGGTATCGCAGTGGGTCCAGGTGGAGGGGAGGAAGTCCATCTCAAGCTTGATCCGCCCGTTGCCCCTGCATTCAGGACATTGCCCGCTTGAGTTGTTAAAGGAAAAGCGTGAAGCATCGAACCCCCTCAGGCGTGCCTCCGGAAGCTGGGCGAAGAGCCTGCGGATCTCGTCGAAGATCTTCACGTAAGTGGCCGGGCATGAGCGTGAGGTCTTACCAATGGGAGACTGGTCCACCTCGTAGCAGTGCCGGATGGATTTGATCCCGGAAGCAGAGGTCCAGGATTTTTCGGGCTGGCGCTTGAAAAGTTCTGCGATCGTGCCCCGCATGAGAGAGGATTTTCCACATCCAGAGATCCCGGTGATGACGGTCAGGCGCTGGAGCGGGAGGCGGACCTCGAGGTCCTTAAGGTTGTTCAGGGAGCAACCCTTCACCCGGAGCCATCCGGCTCTGGCGGAGGCCTTGGGGAGGGGCCGGCGTTCCCCGCGGACCGGATGGACTAGGGGATGGGCGAGAGCACGTCCGGTGATGGACTTTTTAAGCTTCCGGATTTTCCCAAGCGATCCCGAAGCGATTACCTCACCTCCGTCGCGGCCCGCCCCGGGACCCAGGTCGATGATGTGTTCGGCCCGCTCCATGGTTTCATCGTCATGTTCGACCAAGAGGAGGGAATTCCCCTTGTCGCGCAGGGTCTCAAGGGTCTTGAGGAGCCTCTTGTTGTCGCGGGGGTGAAGGCCGATCGTTGGCTCGTCGAGGACATACAGGACGCCCCGCAGGTTGGATCCGAGCTGGGCAGCCAGACGGATGCGCTGGGCCTCTCCACCCGAGAGGGTCTTGGCAGAGCGGTCCAGCTGAAGGTAGCCGAGGCCCACTTCTTCGAGGAAGTGCAGACGCTGTGCGATTTCTGGAAGAATGTCGCGCGCGATGGTGGCTTCCCGCCCCGAGAACCGGAACTCCTTCACCACGGTTGCCGCGTCTGTCACCGGGAGCCGGGCAAGGTCCTGGATGGCCCGGCCTTGAATGCGGATGGCCCGGGTTACCTCATTGAGCCTGCTTCCTTCGCAATCGGGGCAGGGGATCAACTCGCCCTTGTCGGTTCGGTCGAGCTTCCGGTCAAATTCGATTTCGGCTTCCGTGATGGAGTTGTAGGCAGTGCTGTTTCGCCTGTTGGGGCGACGCCGGGTTGCTACAATCTCACCATGACCCCGGCAGGTCTTACACCATCCTCGCGGGGAATTGAATGAGAAGTGCGCGGGGTCCGGGGCTTCGAAGGAGCGGCCGGTGGCCGGGCTCACCCGGGCTCTTGAGAAAGGTTGCAGATAATTTTCCTGATCGAGGATGCGCAGGGTGCCCTTTCCCAGTCGCAGGGCTTCTGTGACTGCTGCACGGAGATCGGCCAGGCGGACGCCGCGTTTGGGAACATGGAGAATGAGAATATCGATATCGTGCTCCTTGAACCGTTCCAACCGCTCGAATCCTGCGACCTCGACCCACTGGTTGTCGACGAAGAGGCGGGTATAGCCCTGGCGCCCGGCCCAGTCCGCGACGTCAGTGTGGAATCCCTTCCGGCCCCGGATCACGGGAGCGAGGAGATCGAGGGGCCCTTGTTCCAGCCGGGCGCGGATTGACTTCACGATGGCGTCCTCAGTCTGCGGGATCACGGGTTCCCCGGACTCGGGACAGTGCTGGGTTCCCAGCTTGGCATAGAGCAGTCGCAGGAAGTGATAAACCTCCGTTACGGTGGCGACGGTTGATTTTCCTCCCCCCTGGGAAATTCGTTGTTCGATTGCAACCGTGGGAGGGAGCCCCGAGATCCGGTCGATATCAGGTTTTTCCATCTGTTCGGCAAACTGCCTTGCGTAGGGCGACATCGAATCCAGGAAGCGCCGTTGCCCCTCGGCGAAAATGATATCAAAAGCGAGGGTTGATTTCCCGCTTCCGCTCAACCCAGTGACCACCACGAACTTGTCGCGTGGGATGGTAACATCGATATTCTTCAGATTGTGTTCCCGTGCCCCGGAGACCCGGATTGTGTTTTCGGTGGGCCGCCTGCCAGAGCTGGCGGCGACTTTCCTGTCGGGGCGCTCTTTCCCGGCAAGAAGGGGAGCGAGGTAGTGGGCGGTCTGGGTCTTGGTGGTGGCAATTTTCTCAGGGGTTCCGACGGCAATGACCTTCCCCCCTTCCGTCCCGGCACCCGGACCGATGTCAATCAGGTAGTCGGCGCTCTTGATCACGTCCAGGTTGTGCTCGATGACGAGCAAGGAGTGGCCGGCGTCAACGAGGCGTTGAAAAACGGCGAGAAGTTTTTCGATATCACCGAAGTGAAGACCGGTGGTGGGCTCGTCGAGAATGAGAAGCTCTGTCGAGGCTTTCCTGCTGGAGAGGGCCTCTATGAGGATGGTGCACAGCTTGAGTCGCTGGGCCTCTCCCCCGGAAAGGGTGTTGAGAGGCTGACCCAGGCGAAGATAGCCAAGGCCAAGGTCCTCGAGGGGTCTCAGGGCGAGGAGGATCCTCGCCTTGAGACCTGCTTCCCTGGTGGCCGCTCTCCGGGTTGTTTCTGCGGCCCCCTGCGCAAAGAAGGAGAGGGCCTCGGTCACGGTGAGATCCAGAACCTCTGCGATGGTCTTGCCTTCGAAATGAATCTCGAGGGCAGACTGGTTATATCGGGAGCCGCTGCATTCGGGACATGTCAGATAAAGGTCCGAAAGGAACTGCATTTCGACCTTTTCGAAACCATTGCCGGAGCAGCGTTCGCAGCGGCCGTCCCCGGAGTTAAAGGAAAAGAATCCCGGAGTGACTCCGGAAAGCTGGCCATCCGGACTCCTGGCGAAGAGTTGGCGGACGAGGTCGAAAGCTCCAAGGTAAACTACGGGAGTGGAGCGCGGGGTGCGGGAAAGTGGGCTCTGATCCACGATCTTCACCCCCGTGAGCTGTTCGGCGCCGGTCAGGGAACTCACGTGGGCGGGTTCGTCCTGGCTTTCCATGTGCAGGGCCGCAGCCAGGTTACGGTAGAGGACATCGTGAACCAGGGTGGACTTGCCGGATCCGGAAACCCCGGTCACGCAGGCAAAGAGGCCCAGGGGGATGTCCACGTCCAGCTTGACGAGGTTGTGCCGGGAGGCCCCACGGACCCCAAGGTAGCCTGAAGGCTTGCGGCGGGCGGAAGGAATGGAAATTGAACGCTTCCCCAGAAGGAAGGGGATGGTAGAGCTCTCGGGGCAGGACTGGAGGGCCTTGGGCTGGAAGGCCTTGTTTCCCGGGAGGTCTGCAACTATTTCGCCCCCATGCTCTCCAGCCCCCGGGCCTATATCGAGGAGGTGATCGGCTGCTCTCATGACGGCTTCTTCATGCTCGACCACGAGGAGGGTATTTCCTTTGTTGC
>Ga0163180_10001360_pt1 | contig 13930 bp, 11 predicted proteins | sample AtlANTMetagenome_2_FD_109647 | JGI IMG/M metagenome (GOLD analysis project Ga0163180, IMG submission 109647) | Marine eukaryotic phytoplankton communities from the Atlantic Ocean - Atlantic ANT 4 Metagenome | ecosystem: Environmental > Aquatic > Marine > Oceanic | place: North Atlantic Ocean...
CCTTCAACTAAACCACCCGGAAGAGTAGTGCTTTTATCGAACCAGTTCTCTCCCCAACTTCCATGCCCACGGTCCCAGTCAGCGAGTAAGTCATCTCCGGTAGCCCAATCCGCAAGGTCGTAGGCGCTTTCAGCTAGACCGCCTATAGCGGCTAAAGGGGAACGAGCAATGTCTCCAAGATAGTCTCCTACATTCTTTTTCTCCTTTTGCCCTCTAGTGCCGAGGTCTTCATGCCACTCTTGCTCTTCCACGCCCTCCGTAGGAGTTTCTTCTCCTAGCATAGGGCTATTATCGGAATCCAAAGGAGAGCCTCCTTCAGAAGTTCCTCTACCTAAAGAACTAGGTTCTGTAGTAGCTTTGCCTAGAGTGTTTAGCGTCTTACCTATATTCATATCTTAAAATTCTATTTTCTTCTGAGAGCCCCGATTTTAAGCAGCGCTTCGTATTCAGGTTTTTGCATTTGAGATTCGTGAAAAGAGTCCCAGTCCCCTTCTCCCTTTTCGTTCTTAAACCCGAACATAAACGCTATGTCAGATAGTTGCTCATCAGAAGCTCCAAGTTTAGTCTTAACCTGCTCCTTAGAAAGCCGGGTGTAGCGTATTGAGTCTTTGGCACTCTTGCTTTTTGATTCGTCGGTATAAACAAGTCCTTCAAATAAAGGTTGATGAATTGATATAAAGTCTCTGGGTAACGATACAGTTGTTTCCTCTTTGCCCTGCATCCTAGACCTAAAAGCTGATGTAGCTTCCGTAGGTAAAAGACTTAAAGCGTCAGTGATAACGTAAGGGCTTACTTCGGCTTCTTTTCTTGTCAGGTTAACTTTTGCGGATTTGTCTTTATTAACCATCCTCATAATAGTTCCTGCATCAACGACGGTTTTGTATCGGTTTTCTGTCTTTTTTCTTAAATCGCTAAAGTAATCATTAAGCGCTGCTACGTCTCCTTTTTGAGGTTTACTGTACTGAATGTGCCCTGTCTTACGCGCCCCCAAGAACCACCTAAGTCCTTCTACTTCTCCGTGGTTTAATTTAAGTAAACGAAGCTGTAGCGCTTTTTCGTCAGGTCTGTAAGGAGAACCTAGTAGTTCCACGTTCGTAGGGCGCGAAATGAATTTTTGCGCGGGTTTATCTACCGTGTAGTATCTAGACTCTTCAGCTTTAAGATGACTATGGTAAGACTCTACCTCTTTTAAATAAGAAACAGCAGCAGCTCTCTGCTCTTCTTTAGGTAGTTTATTAGCAGTGTTACTAGCAACAGAGTCAACAAACCTATGGTCTAAGTATTTACGCGCCTCTTCTCCCTCCACGATTGCCATAGAAAGCATTTTAGGGTCGTTAAGCGGCGCTACTTGCCTAAGCTTTCTAGGCCCGTCCCAGACTAAGTCTTGAACTTCACCATTACCTAATTGCAGCATAGCTGGTTGAACGCGACGCCGTGGCGTGGTTACGTAGCGCGTTGCTGTATCGCGAACAATGTCCATCTCCTTGTCGCTTACTTTTCCTGAGTAATTTGCAACAAGCGAATCAGGTTCTCCGTCCCCGTCTGTGTCTACGCGATAAGCCCTTTGTTTTGTCTTACTTGGAAAGGTCACTCGCTCAGTAAGCTCTCCGCTTTCTTCTTCTATGGCTTCTTTTACTGATTCAAAATAAGCGCTTCTATTTTTCTCGTAACCTATAGCCTCCTTTTCTTCTTCTTCTCTTTTTTTGACTCTCTCTTTTAAGTGCTCTTTCAGTACATCAGGAACCGTGTCCCACAGCTGTTCCATTTCGACTCTTAGAGCGTCTTCTATTTCACCGCTTCTTACGCTTCTTCCTTCTTCTTTGGCCTCTCTTCGTATCCTTAGCACAGTGCTGGTAGACAGTTTCTTTTCTTGTTTCGTCAAACGAGAAACAACCGAATTTAGCTCTCTCATTGCATCGTCGCTAAGTTCCCTTACCGCAGCTGGGTCAACTGTGTCTCCCTGCCCCGCAAAATAAATATTTTGTAGCTCTTTGTATTCGGCAGAGCCCTCAGGAAGAGTATCCAAAAGCGACTCTGCGGTATCTCTTAAAAACCTTTTACTGCCTACGTTTGTCCACCACGTCTGATTTTTAGCAAAAGACAACTCGTCTTGTAATTGAGCGGCCTCTTGAGAGATAACAGACTCCATAAACTTGTCAGCTTGTAGCACCGCTTCAGTATTAGAAAGCTGATTAAAACTAGCTAGATAAGCTTCTTGAGCCTCTGATGGTAACGTATTATTTGAAATAACTTCCGCAATCTCTTCTGTGGTAGGCAACCCTTCATCCGAAAAAAGGCTCGCGTATGCCGTTCTAAAATTCCTCAAATCTTCCTCTCCTCTTGGTATAGAGGAGGCTATAGCGAGTGCTGTCCCGTTTTTCTCTAGCAAGTCGTTTCTAGCCCTTTCCGCATTCGCTTCGTTGGTTTGAGCTTGAACTAGAGCTTGGTCTAAGCGGGTTATGAGGTCATAACCTACCTGATGCTCGCTTGCCTTTTCTCCGTCCCAAGTAGACTTTTCGAGGATATCAGGTAAATTTATAAGAGCTTTTTGGATTGCCACTGACCCTTCTGCAATAGCTTCAGACGCGTAGTTGTTCAGTGTCTTCATTTGCCTACCCTGCGGTTTGACGATGTAGTTTTTAAAGGCAACGCTATTAGTTATATTTGCAGCCTCTTCATCTCCTGTAAACTTTTCGACTGCCTGAAGGGCGATACTAATACCCATTCTTACTTGAGCACTAGTAGGACTATTGGTGCCGATTCCCTCAGGGTCTAGTGGAGGGTCTTCGGTTTCTATTTGAGGGTTAAGAAGAGAGTCAACAACAGTGGGTAGGTCAACGCCGTGCTTTTTTAGCTCCCGTGTAACCGCGCTTTGTTGTTTTGGATTAAGGTCTCCAAGAGCTTTTATAAGTCCTTCTGTTTCTTCTCCACTAGCGGGTGCTTCTGTGTGCGTGGTGTCGATGTCTTCAGGTAAAAATCCAAACTCACTATTGGTAGCGGTTTCTGCGTTATTTAAGTCTCTAGCTGTGTTTTCAGAGTCTTTTTCTTCAGCCGCTGTCATTATAGACTCAGCGTGCTTTTCCAGAACTTCTAGATTGAATTGCTGAGTAGACTCCAAAAGACCTCTAGCAACACTTGAACTAGGGTCGATTTTCTTTTCTTCCAGCCACTCCTCAGCCCACCCTCTTATCATCTCTTTGATGTCTTCTTTATTAGTAGGAAGAGGAATCTCAGACTGCTGGATGCTTTCTAGGTGGTCTTTTACTCTCTGGTTTATCTCCGCCTTATAAAGGGGGGAAAGGCGAGCACCAGTAGCTAGGTGTATTCTTTCGTCAGCAAGTAAATCATCTCGGATGTCTTTGTCCTTGGATACCTCATACTCAGCTGCTTCTACTCTTTTTCTTTGGCGCTCTTGCAGGTCTTGTAGTTGCGTAGCAAAATTAAACAACCCCTCATCATCTAAGTCCGCAAGGAGCTTGTCTTGATACATATCAAGATTATCAAGAGCGATGCGGTCGTTCTGAAGGTCTTGCTGAATGATGCGCTCATCTACCGCTTTAGTGGCCAAGCCAATAGAAGCGATGCTCTGGTTTACCTGTTTCAGCTTTTCTCCTTCAGAGAACTTTTCAAATTCAAGAGCCTTCCCTCTTTGGGCGATTTCCTCTTTTTTGAACAGGTAATCGTTGTATTGGTTCATCAACCCACTAACTCCCGACAGGGCGCTAGCCATGCGTCCTAAGCTAGTTTCAGAGGCTGGGGTGGTTCCGGGTATTTCTACCCTACCCTGAGCGGAGCCTTCACGCACCGCCCCTCTAAAGGGGCCGAATTGTCTGATGGAAGCTGGGTTTACTTGTACTCTAGCTTCCTGCTGGCTGAGCAGTTTTCTCCATCTTTTTCTTTCTTCAGGACTCATTTATTTAGTTTCTTGGAGGACCGTAATTGGGAATCGCTAGACGAGAGCGGGCGTGACCTGCATTCCGTAGTAGTTGCCCTTCTGTTTGCACTTCAGCAAGGCGCGTAGCGGCTGCTTGTCTACCAGTACTTGCTATAGCGGCTTGTGTTCGCGCAACTTCTGTAGCCCTTCTCGCGGCATACAGGTCGTTTTGGGCGCTAAAGTTAGCTCGCTGAGATTCGTATAGCTGCCCTTGTTGGTAGGCCCCTAGCGAATTACCTAGCGTCTGCATTCCTATGCCAAGTAAATCAGGCCCTTCAATAGGAGGATTGAGTCTCCTCCAATCTTGAGTAAACCGCATCGAGGCTCCTTCTTGTGCAAGCCCTAGCGCGGTTACTTGGGCTTTTTCTGACAAAGAAGCCATAACCTTATATTCTAGCACTTCATTCCTGAGGTTATCTAGCGCTATACCTACTGAGCTACCTTCAACACCGCTTTCAGCTGCCGCTGTGGTTCCTCTGGAAATTTGTTCATCACCTTCTCTTTGCGCTTCGGCTGCTTCTAAAGCGGCTGAAATATTAGCCTCATCTTGCGCCCTAGCTTGCTCAGTGTTTGTGTGAGCATATTGAGCAGCAAGGTCGTTAGAGGCTTGCTCTTGAGCCGCTGCTTGAGCTTTTGCGGCTCTAGACTGAGCCACTACTTGCGCTACGCCAGAGCCCACAGAAGAGGCTACCGATAAAGCGGTTAGCATAGGTGGTGGAATGCACATATTAAAGTTTGTCTCTTGTTATAGTAAATTTACGGAAAGATTCTCCGTTGATAATTAAAGGGGCGCTGAGCGTTGCTCCGCACCATTCAAGCCACTTAAGGCATATAAAGTTTTCTGCGTGTATGTAGTTTGATACCTGACCATATAATTCAGTTAAGGCCCATACCCATTTACGACAATGCTTAAGAAAGTCCTTGGAGTAAGCGTCAACTTCAGGAGAGCCTAGCATCCAAATATAAGGGTCTTTAGGTCTCCCTGCCCCAAAAATAGCCATGACGCTACCATGCTTGGTGACAACGGTTAGCGTTATGTCATCTTCGGTAAACGCCTTATTCAGAGCGTCTTCAGGTGTGCTTTTGAAACAAGCAACCTCAACCTTATCCATCTCCCTGAGATTCTCCTTAAGCTCTTTTATATGAGCTTCTGTGGCGACTCTTATAGAGTGCCCTTCTGGAGTAGTCTCGACGACGCTATCCATACCTTCTGGAACGCTGATGGACAAAGGATTCAAATTCCGCGCTTTGAAGATTGCAGGGTAGAGCGCTGGAGTTTTCTACCGTGATTTCTGTTTTTTCCGGGTTGGTGAAAACAGGGAACCTGAACTCCGCGCTTTCCAAGGGAAGAGTTCCAATAGTAGACGAACCCACTACAACAGAATTATAGGCCACTTCTGATGTGTCTCTTAGATAGGGGGTAACCTTAACAACGAAATGAGCCGTCTTGTTAAAGAACAGCGTTCCGTTGCGAATCATCATTCTACCTGAGTTGGTGGGTGTCTTTCCTTTTTCAGTAGGCTGGGTGAACAGCTGCTCCGAAAAGGTATATTTCATTGTGTAAGGAATCCCTGCGTAAAAAGGTCCAGAGACTCCCGCAGGGAGCGTGTTATTCTTAAACCTAACAACGGTTTTTCCTATATCAGACCCGGTGCCGTCTGCTGTCGTGGTCCCTTGGACAAGCAAGCCGTCCTTGGTATACACTTCTATAGTCTCTGAAGCGTCTAGCTTGTAGTCGATAACAAGCCTTGGATACCCTAGACTGGTGTCTGCTGTAAGAAACTCTACACGTTGGTCAAGGTGTGTGTTGTAGCCTTCAGGGTCTCTATACTTGTTTTCCAGAGGAAGCTTCAAAAGAAGCGTTTGTCCGCTAGGGTCTAGGATGTCAAATAGGTTGTCTCCAAAGGTAGATTCTTCGTCTGTCTTTACTATGTATAAGTCAGAATCAACAAAACCTATACCCCTGATATTACCTCCCATAGTGAACTTACTCCATGAGCTGAGGACCTTCTCCTTATTAGCAAAGAAATACTTATAGATGTAGATGTCATTGCCGTCAGTCACCGCCAAGATTTCATCAGCGCTTGAGGCTGTCATGGCTGTAATGTTCTTGGGAATATACTGAGGAACGTGGGCCGTAACTTCGTTAGCTTCGTATACGTCAGTGCTGCCTGATACAGCATACTCGTTAAGTCCCGTGAAGTCTCCCCTTTGGAAAGGAAAATAAATATAAGACCCAACCGTCAAAGGAGGAACGCTACTACTGTAGTCAAACTCTGTAAGGGGGTTAACAGCAACGGTCTTGGGAGTCAGTAAGTCACCGCCTCGTAGTGAGAACTGACCATAATCAGAAAAGAGAATAAGGTTCTCTTGGAAGGCTACAGCCTCCCTTAAGTTAATGACGGAAGAAGAAGCTATATTAACGTCAATAGGGTCCCCGTCTAGAAGGGAGACAACCGAAGTCCTGTAGAAGTTGTAACTCTGGATGTCGTTTACGCTATTATAGCTACCGAACTTGACTTCGCTAAGGCTAACGGAAGGGCCGCTAAGAAACCCTAGTCGGCTTTTGAATTGGAACATTCCGTCAATTTTAGAGCCAACAAAAGACGGGTCAGGGTTTGTGTCTGCGTCCCCACACATAACAGGGTCTAAGGGAATATGAGAAAGCTCAAACGTGTTTTCTGCGGTGCTCTTAAGCACAAGGGGCATCGTGTTCTGGTTGATGCGGTTTTCCACTTCTGGGCCTACCGTTTCTTGCCAATAGCCCTTACCTATAGTTCCGTCTAAAGTGGACTCATCTGAAGCGTCTACCACAAACTCAACATAGCGGTCGTCTGTAGCTTCATCAGCGTCCCCAGCTACTTTAACCTTAAAGCGGTGGGGGGATACGTTTGGGAGGTCTATGACAGATTTAACGCTTTGGTGAATTACTCCCACAGCTTCTCCATTAAGGCTGTCTATAGGAGAAATAATGAAATCTTTAGTGCATTCTATTGTCCCCAGCAACGGGTGAGGCAAGGTGCTGGTAAAGTCTGCGTCGGTGCCTACAGGGTGGTAACCTGAGGACGCATCGTTTGGGTCGTTTAAAGCTTGGTTTGTGCCTACTGGGTCGCCTTGAGAGTCGTTTACCACAGCTGAGCCTGCTCCATCGAGGCCGTCACCAAAAAGCGTTTCTAAGATGACCTCAGCGTTCGCGTTTTGCGCCTTGTTGTAGAAAAAGTCACCTAGCTTTTCCTGACTAGGCCCAGAAAAGATAAAGCTCTGTAAAGGAGTCGAGTCGAGAAACCCCCCGGTAGCTTGTCTCTTCGTGACTTCTACCCCGTATTTCTTTGAGAAGTCCCCTTGGCGGATAACCACTAAAGCCTTCTTATCTAGCTCTTTTGTTTTAGTGATGTCTTTCTCGACCGTCTTTTTAGTGTTCAACACGTAAGTAACATCCCCCGTGGTGAGCATTTTGATGTCATCCTTCGGCGTAGTAGCCCCAGAGTCTCCTTGGGCTATGTAATGTGAGTCTCCTAGAGATAACAAAGAAGCCCCAGCTAGCGTCCATTCTACGATAGACTGCAAACCACCAGAGCCAGCAATACCTAGCCCTACGTTGTTTGAGGAACTAGTGTCGCCTTGCCCTCCTGAAAGGAGGAAGGCGTAAGGGTCAGTAACGGTGAAGACTACTTGTTTTTTATCCGCATCGGCTCCGACAGAAATCAAAGAGTATTCTGTATCAGAAGCATTACGCCCCGCTACTACCGTAGCATTCTGTCCAGTAAGCCTAGAGTCTCCAGCTTGGACGACTACAGGAACTTCCTGAGACAAAGTAACAATTAGGTTCTGAGTGTCATGTCTGGAGGAGCTATCGAGCCAACTGGGGTTAGTCCATTCAGCGCTAATTACAGTGCCTCTGTATCGCTCTGATATGGTGGCTTGTTGTCCGGTGGAAAGGTTGAAAGCGCATACCGTCTTATTCTGGTCTCCGTGAATAATAACCACATACCTTTCATTGGAATCCCTCTCAATGAAATGCACCTTCGCGCCTTCCTCTAGTATCCCGTCAAGAATACGCTTAACGAACTGCGTAGAGGGTCTTTTCTGTAACCCGTCAATTACGCTGCTTAAAGCGTTTTCTTGAACGTCACACTGACCAGCATATCGAATAGAGTCAGGCTGCTGAGAAACCCCTTGAATAAGGTTACTCACCGAAGTGTTAATGAGCGGCATTATCTTATGTTATATTTACGACGCACACCTAAACGGTATTGAACGTCTTGGCTGTCGAAAATGGTTCTGTCAGAAGACTGTGAGTCTAGCTCTTGAAGTCTAGCCCTTGCTTGCATCTCATCGACTGCGATAAGGGACTCAAGCTCCCTGCTTCCTACGATTCTTCCTTGGAAAATCCTAGAGGCCCTGAGGGTGATGTAGCGCTTAGCTACTTCAGGTAAATCCTCCCAGACCAGCTCTTCCGTCAGGTCTACCTTAACTGAAGAAGTAAAAGTAAAGGTCCTGTCTTTGCGATTATACAAATACGAACCACGTTGAACGTAGTCGTCTGTATTATCCACGGCGTCTACAAACAGCGTCTTCGCCGGAAGAGGGATTTTGTTATCAGCATCTGGAGAAATGGAATGGTCAGTCACTGTATTGAAGTGCCATTCCTCAGTCTGAACTTCTCTAGCGACTTCACGCAGCGTGGTGAGAGCCACATTAGCGGATACCGGCAAAGCTTCTGAATTTGCAATGCTGTTAATAGGAGCTTCGCCAATATGGCCAAGCATTTGGTTTACGCTTTCTAGTTCTGTAGTCATTAGAGAAAAAAAGGGGGTCTCCGCAGAATAAACTACGAAGACCCCCTCAAGGGTTACGTTAGGGATTACGCCCAAACGGCCACAGCCGCTTCAGGACGCAGAATACCATGACCCATAGCGTATTTCGCCAGCATCAAGTGAGACTGCTTTGGCATGGAGTATTCGCTTTCAACCGCGAGGTCGAGAAGCTTAACAGTGCCAATAGCGGACTTGTGACCACCAACCAGCTTAAGGTTGGTAAGGTCGCTATTGTAGCCTCCACTCGTATATGGAGCGGAAGTGTCGAACGGGTGGTTATTCGCAGAAGCGTCATCAGACTCTTGGGTAGCCCCCAGAGTGATGATGTCCTGCAAGTGGTTCGACTTGACGATTTCAATACCAGCCAACTGGAAGATGGTTCCAGCAGAGCCGCTACCAGTGTTACCGAAATCCTTATGGATTGCGGCACTGTCGGCAGCAGACAGAGCGTGGTATTGAGCCGGGGTGACAATAACGAAGCGGTCTTCCGCTGGGATGTCGTTCTCGTCCATCTTTTGCGCGATAAGCGTAAAGGTGTCGATAAGACCCGCAGCGGTTGACGTGACAAGGCTGTCAGCAGTCTCACCAAGGTTAATGCCAGTACCAGTTACATCAGCGATATTCTCATGGTTGCTGTTAGCAGCACCAATGAGCGTCTTCATGGTAGCAATATCGAAGCGCCTAGAGAGCGCACGTCCAAGTTCCGTAGCATACGTCGAGCGCACGTCATAGTGGTTCTTGAGTTCGTCGATATTGGCGATAGAAGTCGCCGCGATGAGAACATCGTCAATAGTAATCACACGCTCATTGTGTTGAATTACGGATGGATAGGTAGCCCCATCACCTTGTTCAAACACATCCTGACCGGGTGTATGGTATTTCGCAGTTGCTTTCCCGATAACGGGGAACTGCGCCGACTTACCGCTCGAAATAGTCCGAACAGTGTGAAGGTTTTTCATAACATTCGACTCCTCAAAAGAAGTCAGAACCTCATTAGCGAAAACCTTTAGGAAGAGGGCATCTGCGTCACCGGAGGCTTCTACCTGTCCAATGCGAGATGGTACAATAAGGCCATTAGCCATAATATTTTATCTTTCTAGGTTAAGAGTTAAGTTAATTTACCGTTTCAAGTCGTTCTTTTCGCGTCGTTTGCTCTAAAGCGGTATCCTTACGGGCGCTCAGGCTACTAATCCGTTACTTTTCGACAGGAAATTCTTTATACCTCTAGCGTATACTCGCGCTAGGAGGCTGCGGGAGGTAGAGAACATTCTCCACTCTCGTTCATTAGAGCCAAAGAAAGGCTCGCATATTACGGAAGGGCACTTGGTCTTAACCAAGAAGCCTCCACCCCGCGAAAATCTTTGCATGGGCTTAATGCCCCTATTCTTCGTGTTGTATTCCACAATAACTTCTCTCTGAAGCATTGTAGCTAGTCGTTTTCCTTGTGTTGAGCTGTGGTAATAAAGCATCTCGCACCCTGATGCTGTAGGGGACGCTGAGTTAAAGTGCAGCTCTATAGCCACAGTTACTTTGTCCTCTGCCATCTTGCGTGCTACCCAGCGCATGGCACTTCCGTAGCTGCTTCCTTCGTACTCGTCATACAAAATAGACGAAATACCCTCGTCATACAGGTGCTTTTTCAAGAGCGCCCCTAAGCGCACGTTGTAGAGCCATTCATTTACCCCAGTCACGCTGAGCGCTCCTGCGTCGTTAGGTCTAGAATGCCCAATACAAATACCGACAATATCACCGGGACTCAAGGTCGTTGGCGTATCGGAGGATTTCAGCGATTGTTTCTTTTTCTTCAGGAGAGAAAGAATGCTGTTCCAACTTTTGAATAAAGCCCGGAATTTCACTCTTCTTAATCGTCGTCGTGCACCCAACGATTGATAAACTTATCGTTGCGCTTATGGCGGCGAGCTTTATACGCCTTAAAGTATTCATCCCTGACCTTGAAAAACAAATCGGCCAGCTTAGGGAACTGAATCAATAAACTGACAACCAGTTTAACCATTACTTCTTTTTCTTCTTACCTTTTTTAGGGCGTCTAATTGCTAGTCTAGAATAACCACTCATTTGCTCTTAGCCTTTCCGATGTTCAAGGCGAGCCAGCTCACCACTTTAGATACGCGAGCAACCCACTTGTTGTCGCTTTCGTTGGGGGTCATTGTGGCTACTAGACTGGCGACAGTCACGATACCCGTAAGGATGCCGATGACTTCACCGCTGTTATCGCTGAGCCATGTAATTAAGTCAGTCATTATTCTACACGTTAGATATTGCTAGCCTTCGCTCCACTTCTTTTCGGTAAGCGGGGTCAACTTCGTATTTCTTTTTACCAGTGGCATCTCTTTCAGCCATAGCCGCTAGGACTTGCGCTCTACTTTCAAAGGGCAGTGAACTAGGTCCTTGGGTTTTTCCCTGCATAAGAGAAGGATTTACCCCGTTAGCTTCGCTGTGTTTAGACTTAAGCCAGTCAACGGCAAGCTGTGCTTGTTCATTTGAGCCTGACTCAATCGCTTTGTTATAAGCCTCAAGCTGGGTTTCAGAAAGCTCTTCAGAAGCCCACTCGGCCATAGCGCTGTAAGCTTCCTTACCGCCAGCTACCGCCATAAGGGATTCTTCTTCTGCGGTAATCAAAGCGTTTTGCCCCTCGATATAAGAATCAACCAACTCACGACTCAACCCTGCTTTAGATAAAGCTTCGTAAGTCGTGTTACTCAGCTCGCCTTTTTCCTGCCATTCAGCGGAAGCGGATTGGATTGCTTCGGTTTGCCCCACTTGGCTTTCAGTAGGAGCTTCCGTTGGTGGGAGGTCTTCTGTCTTGCCAGTATCCTCAGCTGAACCAAGTTTTGACTCAAGACTGCTATAGGCTCTTGCCAAGTCTTCAGGTGAATTGAATTTTTCAGGCAGCCATTCCGGGCGTTCACCTTGCGATGCTTCGTCTGGGATTGCTGAGGCTTCTTCTTCAAGAGTGATATTCTCTGTTGGGGTGGTGTCGTTTATTTCGTATTTATCTGCCATTGGATTACTCCTCTGCTACTGGGGCTCCTTCTTCTTCTGGAGTAGGAGCCATAGCATCACGCGCCAAGTTGCCTATAGCTGCCGCCCCTTGAGGAGCTGCTTTTTCCGCCATAGCCATCATTTGCGCTTGTTGCATTTCTTGTTGTATTTGTTCTTGTGTCTTAATGAGCCCTTGGGTCTTGATGCCAAGACTAGTAGCTCTCCGCTTAAAATATTCCTCTACGTTAACGTGCTGCCCAATAGCTTCTGGCCCTACTACTTGAGCGGCCCCAGCTAAAAACAGGTCTAGTTTTTGTAGGTCGTTTCCGCGCCCTAGAGCTTCAATGCCTGTAATTATTACAGGTTTCACTAGGTCTTTTGGTAGCTTAGGTAGCTGTTTCTTACGGCCCATTACGTCTATGACGCGAAGAACCATAGGAAGCTGTAGCTCATTACTAAGAAGCGAATAAAGACCACCCAAAGAAGACTCAAGCTCCATAGTGAGCATCCTGATTTCTTCAGCGGTAACACGCTCAGCGTTACGCACTACGCCTGACGTAAGAAGAAAGGCATGGCCTAGTCGGTCCTTAATAGCGCTGATTGTGTCGGAAGCGATGCGGAAATCGTTAAACTTGTCCAACTGAAGAACAGAGACATCAGCTGCATTACCTTGAGTAATGGCCCCGTTAGGACTTTCAGCCAACGTCTTTGCTCTGGTGGTTCCGTTAGGATTAACCAAGAACAACACTTTTGCAGCAGCGGCAGAACCTTCAACAATAGCTTGAGTGAGTTTCTCAAGACTGATGAGGTCTCCCATATACTCTTCCACATATCCCCTTCCGTAGTCCTCGCCATCAATCTTGGAAAACCTAAGGGGGATGTAAGGCATTCTATCTTTCTTAAAGGTGCCTTCAGAGCCGGGGACAATAGTCCCTTTGATTTCCTGATGGACAACCCATTCGTCCCCGTAAAGACAAACAGAAGTAAACAGCTCGCAGTCTTTATCCGGTGAATCTGATTCAGTGTAACCAGCAGCGGCTTTTAACTCATCGCTTAGCGTAGCGTAAGCTAGAGTTTCTTTAGTAATTATTTTAACAGGGTTCCCCATTGGGTCCCTCTGAACAACAAAGCGGTCTAGATGGAAGACTCTAAGTCCTCCTTCTTCTGGTAAATAAAGAAGAGAGTTACCTGTAACTACGAGGTGCTTAAGAGCTTCATGGACTCCTACTCTATAGGACTGTCTGCTAACCTCCTCCATTACGGATTCCTCTACTTGTTGTAGAGCGGACTCCATCTCGCTAAGCATTTCTTCAGTAGCACCTTCTTGCCTGAGGATGTTTTCGTCAAAGTTAAGACGGAAGAATGGGGCATTAGGAGCCAGTAAGGCTAGTAGTAACTTTGAAGCTAAATTGTTGACTCCTCTTGCTCCAATGCCCTGAAAGGGTGTATTAAGGCGTGAGTGAGAATTGTGACCCTCTTCAGGCATTAAGTAAGGAAGAGTCAGCTTTGAGGCCTCCCTTGCTCTGTCTAAAAAAGTTCTCCTACCCCCTTCAAGAGAGATGTATTGAGATTCTGCCGATGTAGGGTTCATTTAATTTTGAGAATCGACTGGTCCATATTTAAGTAGCCAAGCATCAAAGTCTTCTTGGCTCCACTCTTCTTCATCGAGGTTCGTTTTTTCGTCCTCGTTTAGTAAAGCACCGTCGTCGTGTATAAGTAGATAAGACCCTCCGAAGCTTTTGGAGGACGCTACAAAGTCGTAAAAATATTTAGTGGTTGATGTTGTGGAAACCGGAGAGCCCAGCATTTGTTCCCATATTTCCTTGCTGCGCTTTTCAGCGGTGTTCTTTGCTCGATATTTAATAAACCTAACCATTTTACAAGGAGGCTATACTGAATTGTGACATTGTGTTGGTCTCAGCGGCAGCTGCGTCAGTAGACGACAGGGCTGTAGCCCAGAGAACAACTTCGTAAACATTACCGTAGAAGGTTCTGTCAGTAGCTCCGTCAGACTGGTAAGCCCATCTACGCCCGATTTGAAGCGGGCCGTATCCGTAATCGTTTACATCTTTGGTGCAGTTGGTCTGAGTCAACGTCTGGTTTACACGAATCTTTTGTTCGTTCGTTGACAGACTTGGTTCGTATGAAGCTATGACAATGTCTTTCTGACCTGCTC
>Ga0163180_10001361_pt1 | contig 13927 bp, 19 predicted proteins | sample AtlANTMetagenome_2_FD_109647 | JGI IMG/M metagenome (GOLD analysis project Ga0163180, IMG submission 109647) | Marine eukaryotic phytoplankton communities from the Atlantic Ocean - Atlantic ANT 4 Metagenome | ecosystem: Environmental > Aquatic > Marine > Oceanic | place: North Atlantic Ocean...
GCACCCCCAATTCTCGGAACAGCGTCTTCGTGTGGAACACCTGGATGTAGGTCTCATTGCTCGATTCCCACGCGCGGAGCGTATGCCCATCGGGCAAAGACTTGTTCCAGATCTCCAACAATGCAAACCTTAGTTCCTGCTCCGCTTCTTCCTGCTCGCGGTCCCGCACATGCTGCTCCATTTCTTCGGCGTACTCGGCGTCCTTCTGTTCCTCGATCATTTCGTCGTCACTCATCGTGTTGTGCCACACATTGATGCCATTCGGACACCATAATCATATAAACATCATAAGTATAAGACTCCGTTAAAATCTTTTAAGTTATAACTCATACAATCTCGGCGAGTCGTTCGCGCAGCAGGTCACTGAATCTTGTAAGTTTTGAACCCGATGTTTTCGAAACAGCGCATACCGTAGAGTACGCGCTGACTGACGCCATCATCCCAATTTTCTTCCTCGCACAGTGGAAAATAATAAACGCTTGTGCCCCGGCTGCTGACGCAGGCGAACCACGCATTGTCGTCCACGGGCGGCAGGTTGTTGATGTCGACGGGCTTCATCTGTGTCCACTTGTCGGGGGCGGTGCGCATTACGTTGCGCAGCATCGACTGGAAATCCTGTGGCAGCGAACCTACGAGATGAACCGCCATGGTGTGCTGTTTATTTTGAATTCTGTTTCGGGCACCATAATCGGCAGTTTTCGAAAGTTTGTGGTGGAATCTCGACCGAGGGGTGATACTCCACGTGTGCCAAACGGATGCAATCATAAAACACGTGCTCACCCAGAACTGTGTTTTTTGGCAGCACGACCATGGTCAACCGTGTGCATTCTGCGAACGCGTTGTGACCGAGCGCGACGTCTTCGCCAAGATATAAATGCAACAATCGCCAACAACTTTGAAACGCGCGCGCACCTACCTGCGTGTGGGGGGGAATCTCCACCGTGTCCAAGTGAATACATCCTCTGAAGGCGTCTGCGCCGATGTGTGTGCAATTTAAAAAAATACGTGTGAGATGCAAACAGTTACGAAAGGCGCGGTCGCCGATAACATTGCAGGGTAAATCAATACAGGTGAGATCACAACCGACGAAAGCATCGTCTCCAATTTCCTCGAGCGTATCTGGGATGTCGATTTCAGCCAAACGTGTACAGTACTCGAACGCGCGGTTTGGAATTCTTTTCAACCCCTCTGGCAGAGAGACGGACTCGAGGTGCGTGCAGAGACGAAAGGCGGCGTCTCCTATGGTGACGTGCGAGGGTAGCTCCAAGGTGGTGATCCCGCAGCGTTCAAAAGCACGGGCGCCGATGTGTGTGAGCGTCGATGGGAACACGACGGTGGCGAAATGACATCCTGTGAACGCGTCGTCGTCGATGGTGGTCACCCCTTCGGGGATACACACCGTGTCCACGTCGGCAGTATATTTAAGTAATTTCCCCTCGTGGATGTGAAACATTTACATAGAATGTAACGGATAAATACTACGGGATGCGGAAAGGTGTTGCCTTGAGTGTGTCGATCTCCTGTTTCAATTGTTGGAGCGCTGCGTATAATTGATTCAGCAATTCTGTATTTTGCAAGGTGAGACGATTATTTTCCACTGCCAATGTGTTGTTGTGCGCGGCATGGTCGAACGTATTGGCGATGGTTTGTTTCAATCTTCGCAACTCTTCCTCCACCCGCTGCAAACGTCCACCCAGGATATTTTTTTTGAATGTGTCCGCTTCTACACTGCGCTCGAGGTTGTGGATACGTTTCCGGAGGTGTACGACGGAATCCGACATTTGTTGCAGCTTCGTTTGCATATCTCGCACCGCGCTGTTGGATTCCACGATACGTTGTCTCGACTTTGTGACGAGGGACATTTACGTACACCGCACACTGCTTTTATAGTATTGTTTTCCAAACGTTGAGGTTGGACACACCTGTACTAGTCTGTCACACTGCAAACAAAAATGTTCGCGCTGTACTTTGCGTACGCCACGTACGGGTTTGTCTTCGCCTTCTCGGGCATTGCGATTCAGTACACGTTGGTGGACCATTTTGGGTTTACGCCTGCACAGATAAGCTACACGGCGGGGATCATCAGCTCCCCCTGGATGTTGAAACCGTTGTACGGTGCAATTATAGACAAGTTTCCGTTGCTGGGCTATCGTCGCGGGTACGTGTCGCTGGGCGCGTTCTTCACCGGGGTATTGTACGTCTTTATGCCGTCGGTGGCGCACGACAAAGTGTCGGTGATCGCGTGCCTGACCGCGGCGTCCTTCTACGTATGTGTCGCCGACGTCGCGACCGACTCGTTGGTGGTGCAGTTGGTCAAACAAGGACAGAACATTCAGAGTTACTGTTGGCTCTGTCGTTGTTTGGGAACGTTGATCGCCACTGCACTGAGCGGCGTGGCGTTCGAGCACCTCGGCTACGAATTTGTCATTCGGAGCACGTCTATTTCACCGTTTATGCTGAGTGTGCTCATTTGGGAGTACGACGAACCGGTGCAAACGCCCGGGCATGTGGGCGCCCCTGCGTTGCGCGCGGTGTGGGAGATGCGCGATTTGATGATTTTCATATTTATTATGGGGTTGGTGCCAGAAGTGAACGGGGTGCTGTTCTTTGTGTTGAAGCGGGATATCGACCCGGTGGCGATGTCGCTGGTGGACATTTGCGGAGCGTTGTTCTCGGCGATGGTCGCCGCGGCGTACAACCACATGAAGTGCAAAGACCGCACGAGTTGGACGGTGGCGATTTGGTTGAATCTCGTGTGCACGGTGCTGGCGCTGGCGATCTTGACGGGGGCACCACCGCTCGAGTACGCCTGCGTGCGTGCGGCGTTGTCGGGGATCGGCGGGATGTTGTACGTGCTGCCCGTGGTGATTTTGGTGGCGAAACACTGCCCGGACAGCGCGGAGAGCACGACGTACGCGCTCGTCATGGCGTGGATGAACGCGTGCAATATTTTCGGCGAGTTCTTGCAGTCGGTGGTGGTCACGGCGCTCCACATTACCGAGCAAAACTACAAACATATATTAGGATTCCTGGCGTGTGCGATCGTGGTGGGAATTGTACCGTTATGTTTCAAACCGCGTGAGATTATGGCGCGCGAATGCGCGGAAGGTCGGCACATCTAATGGACGCTGCCGAGTGGGACCGTTTGTACCAAAAGTGCCAAGCCTTTGCGAAACGTGAGTATCAGACTACGAAGGACCAACGGCGTCGGCGCAACCAGACCAACGAAGCGCGGATTCGCATTCAGGTGGCGGATGGGAAAATGGGCGAGTTGTTGGCGCAGCGGCATTTGCAGGCGTGCGGCTACGCGTGCACCGACCCGGATTTCGAAATCTACCCCGCCCACAAGAAATCGTTCGACGCCGATTTTCACGTGAACGGGTATCCGGTGCACTGCAAGTCCCAAAACGCGGAGAGCGCGGCGCGCTACGGGTTGTCGTGGATGTTCCAAAAAGGAGGGCGTGGTCGCGGTCATTACGACCCGGCGCTGCAGACGCCTTCCGACAAGGCGGTGTTCGTGCTCGTCAACCACCTGAAGCGCACGGGCACCGTCTACGGACCGTTTTCCATGGGCAGTCTCATCCCCAAATTCCGCGATCCGCAACTGGCGCGTCTCAAGGGAATCAAAACGTGCATTTACGCCGAGGATCTTGCCGACGTGGAGACGGACGGTTGCACGGCGGATGTGGCGGACAAAAGCGGTGGGAGTGTCGCGCAAGATGAACCACGTTCGAACGTTGCTCAGCAAGACGATGCACACGGACATTAGTCGTGCGAGTTCGGACGTGGAGCTCGACAAAACCCCGCTGACGAACGAAGACAAAATAGCAAGAGTATTATCAGATCCCAAGTTTGGTATGTTTAGTCTTATGAGTGTGTGTAACGACCGTAAAAGCGAATATTGTTCGCGCACCTTTGCCACCATCCTGGCGTTGCCCGTGTGCGTGTTCGTGGCGCAGTGGTTCATGTTTCTGGGGTTCGTGGTCCACCGGCTGCACAACCACGGCGAATGGTGTCCGATGCAAAGCACGTTGGACGGCAAGTTGGTGATGGTGGGCATCGCGTTGCTTTATTTCGTCAACTCTTTCTTCCAGTGGGACTCGGTGTTGTCGCGCCGCGTGCAAGGGCGGGTGTTCCCCTCTGACAACGTGTTGGTGGTGATGGACACGTGGCACGAGTTTAGTTTCTCGTTGTGCGTCTACGTCGCCAATCTGATGATCGTGTACACCACGCAGGACGTCTCGGACATGCTGTTTAACAGTTTGGCGATGGAATTCGTCCACAGTCTGGACAACGAGTTCGAGCGGGCGTTTTTCTCGTTTCATCCGCAGCTTGGTGTGGAGATTTACGACACCTATTTTGTGACGCCTGCCGAGTCGAGAGAGTTGCGGAAGCGCAAGGGGTGGATGTTCCGCTGCTGCTTGTGCCCCTTCAAAATCCTCAATGTGTGCTTCGCGTTGCTGCCCGTGTTCTGCGCGTTCATGGTTATATTTGGCGCGGTCTGTAAGTAAAGAGCCGAGGGTGTATATTTAACGGTGTAAAACTTTTCCAAGAGTAATAATGTCGCATCTGGTCGGTGTGTTCAAAGTGCCCGAACCGCGTCATGGGCAGCGTGCGCACGTGCCGCGGTACTTCTACGACGAAACACAGGTACTTGGCACGTGCGTTGTAGTAGGTGCCGCACTGTTTGAGCAGAGCGCGCAGGACGTCGGCGCATTGCAACGGGGTGTGGTCCGGGTGGAATAGTTTCCCGTTGGTTTCCTCCACCGCTTCGCGCACGGCGGTGTCGAGGGCGCACGCGTCTTTGCGGTCGGTCTTACCTCCCATGTCCTCGTACCTTCCTTTGACCCGCCGCCACAGGGTGTATCCCCCGCAGGTGACCAAGACCCCCGCCGCGCGCACCGGGTTGCCTTGAAAGTCGAACGTGGGGCGCATTTCTCAAGGCACCGCATTGCCTAAATACCTACCTGTCCGCACTAGGGGACTACTTAGTCGGAGCGGTGTTGTACAAATGTACGCTCTTTGTGTCGGTTGTGGTTTGCTCGTGCTGGGGGTGGTGCTCGGGATTTTCTCACCTCTCGCGGGCACCTACGTGTGCATCGCCGGCGCCGTCGTGTTGGTGTTCAGTTTGTTTTGTTACGCGTCGAGGGGGGAACACCATGAACCCAGAAGTCCGAGAACCCCCGACAGCGTAGCGTGAATTATGGTGGTCTATTCTGGGGCAAAGTCCTACGGTTCAGGATGCACCATCTGGCGCGTACGTGCCAAGTGTTGTACGATCACGAAATGTTAGAGAACGCCAGACAGGTGCACGAATTGCGACAACGTGAGAAACCCGTGATCACGGCGCAGGCGCTGCATTTGGGGGTCGAGTTGCAGTGGATTTATTTCGAGGACCGGTACCACGAGTGGGTGCACACGAGTTGCATGCATATGCCCTACGACGCGTTGCTGCCAACTCATTTGTTCAACTCGGAGTTTCCGATGCACGGCGTTTTGGCAGGCGTCAACGCGGTGTTCCGGACGCTGCGCTACTGTCACTACGATTTGTGCAGAGCCGAGTGTTTGATGTTTCTGGAAAACCCCTTTAAGAACATAGTCTACAACTGTTGGTACCCGTGTTTCACGGTGGAGGATGTTCCCTTCACCCCGTTGCCCCAAACGTTTGTGCGCCAGCACTCACATTTACCTTTGTCGCGTATTTTAGAACTGTCAGTACAGGCGTGAGCGAGTATAAATAGTGGCGTGTCGCATGCCAACCGATGGAGTTCGCCCAATTTCATGAACCTGTTCTGGATGTAGATGTAAGCGAAATCACGGTGTTGGACGACCATCGTGTCGTGCTCGCAACGGATGTGGCACAAGAGCTCATTATCTGGAACATCACGACGGGCGAACAGACGGCGAGGCGCGCACATGCGCCAGTTACGTGCTTGGCGGCGATGGACGAGCATCGTTTCGTTGTGGGGACGACTCGAACACTCAAGGTGTGGACAGAAGAGTGGACTGTGCAACACACGCACGAGTATCCTCGCGAACAGGATTCCGGGATCAACTATGCGAAAAGTCTGGCGATCTTGGACGAAACCCGAGTGGTGGTCGGTTTGAAAGACACTGCCAAGGTGTGGGATTTGTCGACGGACCAGTGGGTTGTGTTGGAAGGGCACGAGCCGAGCGAACTCAAGCCTAGGAGACAGATGGTGCATGTGGCAGTGTTTCCAAACAAAAACGTGCTGACATATCACAAGAAAACTCTCCGAATATTTCAACGGGACGGAGAAACATGGCAGGTTGTTCGAAAAGCGGACGTTGACGACGCCTTTGACGTAGCCGTGTTAGATAATCAACGTGTGATCACGGCATCGTCCACACGAATCATGATTTGGACATTTCTCCAGCAGACATATGACGGACAACCGTTGGGCAGTGTTCTACGTCAGGGTTTTTTCGACTCCGATGGTTACAAGTTTTACAGATATGCGGTAGTGCTGCCCCATGGTAAAGTGCTGGTGACGACCAATCGTAGGTCCACCCTGTGGACGGAAACACGCGGGGAATGGCATGCAACGCAACTTCCAGGTATGTTGCCTAAAAACAATACGACAGCGTTGCCGGACGGACGAATCATCAGCAGCGAGTTTTTTGACGTCGGTGGTCTTGTGACGGTGTGGGATTTGCCCGCGCGGGTGTGCGTGCAAGCGTTGAACAAGGTATGGGACACCTGGGGCGGATTGACCATGACGAGCAATGCGACCGCACAAAATGCAAAAACATTAAGGCAATTTCACGTGATCGCACTGAGGATTGTTCCGGTCTTGAACATGTACAAGGCATTGGTGCGCAAACCTACGGGGGTCATTCAGGCACGTTACACACAACTAAGACGTTTTGTGGACGGCGTGTTGAACGAACAGGTCGCAAAGAAATTCAAAAGACCCAGGTTGCGTCTACTATAACCGTGATGTGCCCACTGCAAAGCATGGGACACGACCGCACGTGCGCCTATTGTCGCCGACATGTCGACCGTCTCACGCAGGAGCACTTGTTGCCGCGTTCGGCGGGCGGCACGCTGGTGATCCGCGTGTGCGAACCCTGTAACCGCGCGAGGGGGAACCGTGGTGATTACCCACCGTTTTGCAGGTACATTCGAGACCACCGGGACCAGTGGCGCGCCGCGGTCGCGGCGACGTCGGACGCGGTGAAAACGTTGGCGTGGTTGCGGGATTGGGGGTACGACGACTGGTGTGCGGAGGTGTTGCGCTTGTAGCGTGTGTGGGGTGCACAACCCAAACTTTAGTTTTTGACGTATAAGTATACATATTTTTTGTGGTAACATATGTCGTTGGACGACCCTACCTTTGTCGAACAGTTTGTGAACCATGGCGCACCGCTGGACCTGAACATCAAGTTTGCAAAAGGCAAAGCGATTCCGTTCCAATGCACCGTGTCTGTGGAAAACGGGAAACAATATCTCATCATCAAACTGAAGCTGAAAGAAGGGTTGTCTGCCAAACTTGAGTTGATGGCGGAACATATCCCCGAACAAGTGCAGATAATGCTCCAGGAAATGATCCCACTCATCATGCGAAAAGATGCGGACAAGATTCGACGTTACTTGGACTCTGTGAGACTTTGAAGGAGGATGGGCACGAGCAGCGCCGCACTCAGGTAGAGCGCGTTGCCGTTGTAGACTTTGTCGGTGTACTGCCAGCGGTGGATCCACACGCCCAGCCCCAGCGACGTGAGGGTGGTGAGCACAAAGACCAGCAAGCGTCGTTCGTACACGAGAGACAGCAGCGACACGACCCACAAGACGTAGGTGTCGCGGTACCGTCGCGCGTGCATGCGGTACTTGCATTCGGCAGCCAGTACGGATAGAAACAAGAAATGTAGGTTGTGTTGTTGTTGGAGTTCGACGAGTTCAACGAGGGCGAGAACGCCGTGCAGGGCGGCGGCGGTCCACAGACTGCGCGGGGTCATGTCGACGTGTTTCCACAACAAGGTGGGTATCACGCAGAGGGCTTGCGGCGCCAAGTGGACGTAGACGGCGAAGAAACTGGTTTGCAGAATCTGCATCCACAGGGGGAACGGGTAGCCCATGAGGCAGAACAGGAGCAGGGGCAGCCACGTGTAGTCGAGCAGCCGGGTATGGGTCTGTGCGACGGAGAGCACGGCGAACGCCAGCTGCCACCCGTGTTTGGGGTAAATGTCGGTGCCGTCGTAGTGCAACGGGATGGGGTCTTCCACCGTAAACCCCCGCGCGAGGTACCAGAGGGCGTGTACCAGATGTGTGTAGGGATGTGGAAAGAGTTGGCGGGAGGCGAGGGTGGCGCCGAACAGCGCACCCCACATTGTATAACAGAAGTCACTTTTTATAGGGACGACGTTCGAGCTGAAGACCAACGTCGAGACACAACGCGAGCACGGCAAGCGTCGCCCAGACCGAGGCGCCCACCGTCACTTGGACGACGACGCCCGCGCACAGCAGCAGACATTCCCACAGAAACCGCCGCACGAGCACGACCGACGCGTAGAGGTAGACCAACACGTGGTAGGCGACGAGAGACGCGTCGTTGGTGGCGATCACCTGGCACACGACCGTGGTGATCAGCAGCATGTAGCGTGTGTAATCGTGCCACGGCAACGGCACCGGCGTCAACGGCGTGTACTCGGAGCGCCGCGCACACCACCATCCAGAGACGACGGCGACCGCGCTGGTGGTCCAGAACAACGTGGTCCAGATCCATCCGCGGTGGGACACGCTGAACGTCTCGTACGTGTACGCGCCCCCGTCCAGCAACGCGCGCGTGTAGTCGTTCATGAAGACGGCGTCCGGGTCGACGCGGCGGCGGTAGTCTTTGAACGTCTCCGGAATGTTCAGTTTGTCGAACTGCGAACTGTAGTATTTGCCCCAGTGCGTGCGTCCTCCGTAGTCCGCGATGATGTTTTCGACCTTGGCGTGGTAGGCGTTCATGTCCGTCTGGTAGTGCGCGTGCAGGTCCATGAACGTGGGTTCGATCATGCAGGACGCCACGGGGGCAAACGCCAGCACGTCGTTGCACGGTTGCAGTTTGCGCACGATGAGGTGCACGAACGACCCTCGTGAGACGTCCTGCACGCGGCGCAGCGCGGCGGCGCAGTGCTCGAGGGGGACGCTGTACTCGGCGGACTTCATCCCAAACCCTTGCAGCGACGCCCACGCGTTGATGGTGGGCACCCGCGCGTCCATGGCGCTCACGGTGAGCGGGACAAGGTTGACGTGCCGCAGGACGCGCGACCCGAGGATGAAGGCGGGTGGCAGTATATTGTCGAACGCAAAGCTGAACCACGGCGACATGGTGGCGATCTCCACCGTGGTGTTGGTCGGTTGCACGTCCGCGTACTCGGTGACTTCCATGTCCGTGTGCGCCCCGCCAATGTACCCGACGATCGTCAACCCGACGAGCGAATTGTTGTGCAGTTGCGTCATGGCAGTCTCCAGCGGCAGCACCCGTATCGTTTTGTGGACGGTGCTGTAGGGCGCCGTGTCCAGGGTCATCTCGGTGACCACCCCGAGCATGCCCATGGAGTGCTTCCAGTACCGCAGCGCGTCGCCCTCGAGGTGCACGACACTCTGGTTCGCCAACACCGCCGTCATACCCTGCACAGCAGCCGTAAACTCCATGAACATCGACCCGTGCAGCGACGTCATCGACCCGCCTGCCAAGGTCTGTGCCATGATACTGCCGTACCCCAAGAGCATTCTGCCCCGCGGGTTGAGGTAGGTTTGGACTTGTTGGATGGTGCACCCGGCACTGGCACGGACGACGTGGTTGTCCAGCGCAATGTCGCAGTACTCGAGCACGACGAGGGTGTCGTTGGTGCACACCAGCGGGGACCACGAGTGTCCGCCGCCCACCACGCGCACGTGCGACGCGGCGCCCACCGCGCGAACGACATCTTCCTGGTCGTAGGCGCGCACGAGGGTCGGTTCGCAGGATACCGTGTCCACCCAGTTGCGGACGACGCGGCTGTCCGTAATGTTGCGGGCGGTCGATTTCAAAATGCGAGGCGCCCCGCGGAACATGGGGTTGTGCAGATACCACACCGCGTAGGTAAGCGTCCAGAAATACAGCGTGAACGCCACCGAACCCCGCCTCCCGCGGACACACGGCACCAACACCAGCAACCCGCCGAAAACCACGTAGAGTAACAGACAGGCACCCCACATTTTGTACGTATGCATTGTATATATATACTCCTCACTGTACGTCCATCAAACAGGTGGCGAACCCAACTCCGTGCGCGGCGAGCACCAGCCACCACATCACCACCGCCTCGGTGTCCACCGCGTCGTCGTACGTGGCAAACAGCGTATCCGCAAAGGCACCGTTGCCGACGATCCACAGACTCTCGTAGGCGACCGCCAAACAAAACGTCAACGCGCACGTCTGCAGCGCGATGCCCATGTATACCCCGGCGGCAAACCTGCGGCGCAGGACCGGGATACACAAGCGCGCGAACAAGGCGAACAACAAAATGTCAAACTCAAAACTCGCGTTGAACCCCAGTTTGCTCGAGATGGGGTCGCTGGGTTCTGGGAAATTGTACGCCAAGATGCACGCCGCGCAGATCAACACCACGGTGCAGACTTGGAACACGACGTATGCCATCCTTGGGTCGTTTGTCGTCCGTATTTATAGGCGAGGCTGTGTGACCCCATGCCACCAAAAAGACGGCGATCGACGCGTAGTACACGAGCAGCGGGGTGCTCAGTGGGATCCAGGTGACGTTGAGATACAACGCGCCCACGCCGAAGAGAACTTTTGCCACCCGCGTCTTGCCCAACGAGTGCACATAGTACGCGTAAATGCCCAACAGCAGTGTCATCAGGGGAATGCCCCACGCGGTCTCGTCGCAGCGGAACAACCAGTGCTCGCATTCGAAATCCAGCGGGGACAACAGCGACCACAGCACTGCGAAGAGAAAGGTTGGCAACCACACCCGTTTGTCCAGCAATTGCAAGTCGTGCTGCGACGCGACGAACCACGCCAAGAACAAGCCTAGGAACCCGTTGCCAAGGTCCAGCACGACGACATCGCACAGGGTTTCTTGGTCGCCGGGGAACACGTGGTAACTGCCACTGGACTCGAATACCGCATACTCGACGAACTCCCACGCCACGAACAAGGACACGGTCAGAAAGGCGTTACGCGTGAGCAGGTACAACACAAAGGGCGTAAAGACGTGGGACACGGGGTACAAGGTGCGTCGGTCGTAGAGACATTCCATCTTGACCAAGCGTGTTGCCTATTTATACGTACAAACCCGCGTATATATACAACATGATGTATGTACAATGGCGTCGTTGTTCTGGCAGAACTTGGCAGTGGTGTGTGTGCGCACCAGTCGGCACCACCACAACGCCGTGTGGCACCGCGGGTCACAGGAACTCATTGCCACGCGCAAAATCTTGCCAGGGGACCGTATCACACTCGAACCGCCGATGACCGTGCGATTGTCGCCGCCCGCGCCAAAGCCACCCCCACCGCAACCACAGTACGACGTGGAGCGGGAACCCTGGTTCGCATGCGCGTAGAAAGCGTAGAAAGCGAAAGCGTAGAAAGCGAAAGCGTAGAAAGCGGAAAAAGCGCGGGAAAAAGCGGAAAAAGCGTAGAATAAGCGAAAGCGTGGAAAGCGGAAAAAGCGCGGGAAAAAGCGCAAGTCAAAAAAAGCGTAAAAAGCGTAGAAAGCGGAAAAAGCGCGGGAAAAAGCGCAAGTCAAAAAAAGCGTAGAATGAATGAATGAATGAATTAAAGCGGAAAAAGCGAAAGCGACAGCGGAAAAAGCGCAAGTCAAAAAAAAACGTTATGGTGGATGATTTGCGTAAATAACGCCGGTGGATTGCAACATAGATCATGTCGCAGCAGCTTTCCCGTATCATGGGAACTCTTGCGCCCCAAAAAACCGAGAAGCCCAAGCGTAAGAAGAAGAAGCCCAAACCGAAGTTCGTCGGGCAACTACCACCGTGGAAGCCGCACAGCATGTCGGAGATGCAGTGGCAAGCGCTGCAGGCGAGGCACCAGGAGTTTGAGGACTACCGACATGATCTATACACAGAGAAACTGGACGCACGCCTGGCGCACAGGGCGCACATGGTTCGCAGTGCGGTCAAGCTCCAGAGGTGGTGGTGGATGTGGCGTTTCCGCAAGTGGCTTCCAGAGCGTCGCAAGTATCGCGAGTGGGTGCGAACCAACAACTTCCTCCCAGTGATGTTAGAATTCCAGTTCCCGTTTCGCCGAGACCCGCTGCTTCTGGGAAGACAACTTCCGGGAGTACACATAGATAAATTGCCGTTCACTTGAGACAAACCTTTTTTTATAATCTAAGCTTATAACCTGAGCTTCTGAGACTTCTTGTACAGAAAATCTATATGTTTGCGCAACTCCGAATTCTGAAGTTCACTTTGTCTCAAGACTCGCTCAAGTCTCTTGATCTCCTCCTCTGACCAAGTGGGACTGTGTTATAATCTAAGCTGTGAGACGAGTCTACCTTCCCAGTTGCGAAACCGACGAGGTTCCGTGATGCCCAGATCCTCCAACACCTGTTGGAATACTTTTGTATTTTTTGGTTGGTTCAGATACGATTTCATACGGACCAACTTCCGACCGCCTTCCATGATTTTGCGAAATAAGTGCGGAGCTGTGTAATGCATTTTATAATCCAGCACTGCTTTGATCTGTGTCCAAATCTTAAACACTTCGTCGCGTTCTCTCAACGACGTTTTGGTTTCACTTCCCTCACCATTCTCCGAGAGAAAATCGTCAAAGGATTTTCCTGTTTGCCTCAGAAGCCCCTGCCTGCGGACATTTTGCGACCACAGGGCAAGAAGTCGTTGTCTCAATCCGATGATGCTGGAATCCAAAACGATACTATTCGGAATAGGTTGACCAGATGCATTCAGCACGCGTAGACAACCCGTGAACGCTTCCGGATGTATCTGACAGCCACCTGGGTTCTGCTGGGGCGGGACAATTATGGTAAGGCGGCTGCAGTCTCCGAATGCCTTGTCTCCGATGCTGGTCAAACTCGATGGGAGTTCAATATTGAAGAGCCCTGAGCAATCTTCAAATGCTTGGTTTTCAATCTTGGTCAGAGTCGATGGGAGTTCAACAATGGTGAGCAAAGCGCAGCCCCTGAATGCATATTCTTCGATGCTGGTCACAGTAGACGGGAGTTTAATACCGTGGAGCCGTGTGCAGTTTTCAAATACACTTCGTTTGATGCTGGTAAGTCTTGTTTGAGACAAATCCACTGTATGCCTGTTGCCAAGTACAAAACACGATCGGAATGCACACTCCCCAATGCTGGTCAAAGTCGATGGGAGTTCAATATGGATGAGGTTAGTATATTCGAATGCATTCTCTCCGATACTGGTCAGATTTGATGGGAGTTCGATACTTGTGAGTCTTTTGCAGTTTTTAAATGCACTCCGTCCGATACTGGTCAACGAACTGGGTAGCGCCACCGAGGTGAGCTGGCTGCCCCGTCTGAACGTACCTGGTTCGATACTGGTCAGGCTTGTCTGTGACAAATCCACCGAGGTGAGCCCCTTGCACCATGCGAACGCATCTGTCCCGATACTGGTCAGGCTTGTATTGGAGAAGTCGATGGAGGTGAGGTCACTACACATGTTGAAGGCATTCGCTCCAATGCTGGTCAGAGTTGATGGGAGTTTGACACTGGTGAGGTCGAAGCAGTAATCGAATGCCTTCGGACCAATAATCTCGACCCCCTCTGGAATCACCACATGAGGTTTATTCAGACCCTTGACGAGCGTGTTCCCTCGGATGTCCATTGATATGGAGGAGCACGCCTATTTATAGAGTTTTCTCACTGTTGGGCGACAAGCATTATGGTGGGCGATTTGCGCGTGCACGCGTGTAAA
>Ga0163180_10001363_pt1 | contig 13910 bp, 4 predicted proteins | sample AtlANTMetagenome_2_FD_109647 | JGI IMG/M metagenome (GOLD analysis project Ga0163180, IMG submission 109647) | Marine eukaryotic phytoplankton communities from the Atlantic Ocean - Atlantic ANT 4 Metagenome | ecosystem: Environmental > Aquatic > Marine > Oceanic | place: North Atlantic Ocean...
AGGTCCAGAATGGCAGGGCCTCCGCCCACGCTTCCCGCTCCGCCTTGTCGGACTTGCCGTCACGCATTACGCCTTGGCGAAAGCGGTTTAGTGTCGTCCCAAGGTTGTAGCCCCTCTCCGTGACGTATGCATGCGGTACACGCGACGAGTCAAATTCCTCGACGTACTCTTCCAACTCCACTTTGAAGCGGTGGAAGCACTTGGCGTGGAATGCTTCCATGGAAACCCACCAATTGGCGCCCTTCCCGCCAGGCAGGATGTTCAGCGTCTGCTTGAGACACTTGTTCATGTCGCGCAACGTGCCGTTCTCGGCGATCAACGCCTTTTCGCGCTGATCGGCCCATGCTTGAACGATGCTCATCGGTCCGGTCTGATACTCGAGGACCTGGCTGTCCATGGCGTCGGCGCCAAAGCAATCGATCACCGCCAGGAGGCCAACCTCTTTGTCCTCGCGCTTTGCACGACAATCCTCCGCTTTCCACCGCGCTTCGGCCACTTGTTGCGGCGTGCCGACGCGCACGGCCTGACCAAAATATGGGGTGCGCCACAATGGTTCCGACGAATCGACATGCTCGAGCCAACGTCGGTATATGACGGCGGTACGGATGAGATCGACGGCGGTGTCCGACGTTTCCGACGTTTCCGACGTTTCCGACGTTTCTAGCGTTTCCGGGCTCTTTCCCTTTTTAGCCATCAAAATGTCGAAGACATTCATCGATTTCGTCGACTCGTCGCTCTCCAAATTCATGGGGTCAACGATTGATCGGTTGGTCAACAATGGTGGCAAGGTGGTGGATCTTCCAATTTAGGCAACCACTTCGAAGCCTGATCGATTCTTTCTTCGAGATGCGTTTCTTGCAGAGAATCGCGGACCCCCCCTTTAGCGATGATTTAAATGATAAAACCCACATATAATTGAAAATCACATAACCCTCACTCGAACCGTTCGATTTGATTCGCGTTGGTCACAGATCGATGTGAAGCGGCTTTTCACCCCAAGTGCTTGTGCCGTTCACCGTCGCCGCCACCCCCTTTTGGCACTGATCTCGATTACGTGTTTTCGGGGCTTGGCGATGGATTGCGCCGCATCGACGAAGAAACGGACGATGCGGGCGAATCGTTTGAGAAACGCCTGAGTTATCGTCAGCGTGGCCACGCAGGCGCCTTTTACAAGCGGATCGCGTCCGACATCGCGTTACCAGCCGATTTCCGAAGCCACGAGACGCAGTTTCTGTGTGTTGGCGAGGATAGCGGTGGCGCAACATGCGCACGTAATTGTGCCGAAAGAGCGGGCGCCGATTTGATCGGCTTCAGTGTGACTGGCAAATCGCGTCATCGTTTACCGCGGCCGCCACCTGCTGGGCCAACGCCGCCACCACCGCCCTTTTCCCCGCCGACACCGTTCAACTCGCCACCAAACGCCATCTGGCACGGCCAATCCGACGCTTGTCGCATCGCCAACATTTACCTCGGCGAGGAGTGTCGAGATGGTGGTGTCGGCAGCGTGTTTCCGCATCTTTGTGATTACGGCTCTCAAAATGATCAATGTGGTCCCCGTCTTGAAGCGCGGAATGGCGACTACATTGGTGATGACAGTTGCGGAGGTGGACACGCGTTCAATGGCGTGTGCGAGGACGGAGGCGACGGATCGGTCTTTTACGAGGCAGCCGACGGTGCCATTAACTCGGCTCGTGTTGCCGCATGTGGGTTTGCGACCGATTTACACGATTGCCCCCTCCGACGCCTCGTGAGTGTGGGCCCTCTGAGCTATACCGTCAGCTATTCGCCGCGACCACCGAAGCCTGCGCCACCGCCTCCACCGCCGCCTTTTCCCCCGCCTCCGCCATTGATCACCACCGACGACGATGCTTTTGTGGCGTGCAATAACACGTGCGACGCCACATCCATTTGTTCGGATGGAGGCTTGGGCGCAAGACTCGTAAACGGTTCATTTTTATGCGATTACGGGACAAGTTGCAATCTTTGTGGCGTCCGACGCGACGTGGAGTGTATCAGTACCGATTCTCACGTGAGTGCACGCGATGGTGTCTGTGATGATACGGCGGCGGGTGGCTCTGCGGGCTACGGCACCGACGGCACGGACTGCGGCGCCAGACCCGTGCAAAAGCGTGCAGGTCCTTGGCTTGCCGATCGCGATCGATTATATCGAGCATTGCGTCTGAATTGCTTGGAGACACCCGACGAGGATGTTTTGCTGGCATTTGGTGCTCAACGACAATTGCAAGAGGAGGGATTCGACGATTTAGACGCGTGCGAGTGCTCGTGCGCGACGGAGCGGTTGGCGGTTGATTTTGAGGCATCAACCTCCTTCGGACCCGATTGGAGCTCGGAGATCGCGCTGATCGCACAGAGTGTGCCAAAACGCCATACCACTCTCTATATGGCGACATTTGCCCTTGAGCGTGGCGCAGAAATGCGCCTCATCGGTGAGGTCTTGGTGGCCACACCGTCTGCTCGCTACGTCGCATCGCCGGCGTTGACGGCTCCCGTTACTCACTTGAACTCCAATTTCGACGCACGAGGGCTTTCCAACATGCTCGGAATGAGCTTGCGATCATACCGTGTAGAGTCTACTCCCGACAATCTCATCAACGCGTTCGTCGCCGGGAACGCCACACGCGTCTGCCTTGCACGCTGCCACCTTTACAAGGGATGGAATGAGACGTTACAGCTGATGCAAGTGGATCGGACTCGTACCGCCTCTACCGACTCGTCGGACGCCGTGATCGATGTTTACTGCCATTGCTGGAGCACGTCGCATCCTGAGCCGATGGACAATTCCGACTTGACGCGTGCGATGCGTTTGGCCGCCTCCTCTTCCTCCTCTTCCTCCTCTTCCTCCTCTTCCTCTGACACCCACACGGCGACTGATACCGCCACCGAACGTGATTTTTATGCAGTCGGCACACGTTCGTGGACCCCAGTGGTGTTAACCAATCCCGACGACTCCACCAATGGCATCATTGGCACCATTTACCACGCCATGCTCTTTGAGCGCGTTGCGATGGGAACAGTGCCTTTGAGTGACCATTTCACGACGCACTTTGCCGTGCGCAACGTCTCACCTTCTTCATCATCGAATATGCTCGACGAGTGCGTGCGCGCGTGTGTCGTCGATGCGCTCGCGCAATCGCCACGCCAATGGGCAATCGTCGCGCAATTCGTCGACAATGACCCTCCGAGTTCCAGTCATGAAAGCTGCACATGCGTCTTCCAATTCGACGATTCGTTTGTGAGTTCGGCCGGCAGAGGCAGCAGCCTCGCGCAGCTGATTGAGGCGGGACTTGCATTTACGCCCACGAACGAGAATGCTGATTTAATTTCGATGCATTCCATCGAGTGGTGCGAGGGTGTGGAGCCTGACCACAACGATGGCGTCTTCACGTACTCGATGTCGAGTCGGCGATGGTGCGCTGGGCACGTGGCGCAGCAAATGGGTGGGGCCGTATTGGGTGGCGAGGTCTTGCAAATCGTTGACGGTACTCTGACCGAGGCGTGTCACGCCAGTTGTGTGGCGACGACGGCAAACCCGGTGTTGGGTGACGTCGTGTGCGATCGATTTGAGGTATCGGCAACGTCGTGGAGCGACATTGTGAGCGCACACAGAGAGGCGGACGCGTTGACGCCGTCGCCGCCGCCATCACCACCGGCGCCCTCACCGACTCCGAGTCCGCCGGTGCCCGAGCACCCACCGTTGCCGCCGAATTTTCCGCAGTTGAAGGGGTATGACGAGGGTTTGGAGGCGCACTTTTATCGACGTTGGATTCCGGATGGCGGTGACGATTTGACCGATTTGACACCGCGCTTGAGTCGCGAGTTTGGCTTCGAGGACGTGGCCGCCAAGGTGTCGGGCATCTACTCGTTTGCGTGTGCCGTCCCCAGCTCGTGCGGCATGACGCCGATCCCCTTCTTCCGTGGCGATTACTTGACGGTGGTCCAACTCGCACGCGAGTTGCGCGCCGACAACCGGTTGACGAACGCGCTCTGCCCCTTTGAGTGCCGGCCGACGATCGAGTCGCACGAGCTCACGCTCGACGATTCGATGACGTTGCTCAAGAGCGAGCACGGATTGGCGGGGCTCCGGTTTGCGCCTTTTTCGAGTGATTTGGGGACCGAAGTCGACCGACTCGAGCCTACATCGAGCGCGTCCAACGTGACGTTTGAGCAATGCAGGGGCCGAATGCGTTCTGACGGAACGGTGGGCGCGTTTGCGTACGGACCACTGGCCATTTGGCACAAGCACGATGACAATGGTGACAATGGTGACAATGATGACAATGGTGGTGGTGGTGGCATTGGTCGTTGCTTCACGTACAATGTCGTTCGATCGTCGAGTCAGCAGCGGCTGTGGGCCGCTTGGAGTCGCTACGCCACACAGCTGACAAATCTGCCGCATTTTGCGCCCATGGCCCAAACCACGATGACTTCGCGTGTGCCGCTTGAGATTCGTCCGTGCACAGCCACGTCGACGGTGTGCGCCATTTGGGCCGAATTCGACGACGATGTGTATGGATGCAAGCCGAATCACGATTTGGAGAATGTGATCACGCCAATGAGTCTCCTGCAAGCGGTGGAGCAAGCCAGTCCAAAGATTTATTATCCGCCACCTCAGCCGCCGCCGCCATTCCCGCCGGCGCCGCCCGTACCGCCGCCACCACCGCCGCAAACGTGTATGAATGATGAGCTTCCCGCGATGGAGGCTAAGCACATTGGACAACACGGAACGTCCATCGCATTGCTCGAGGCACATGTTCGGCAGCGATTTCATTACAACTCCGACATTCTCGGCGACGGCTCAGGATCCACGGCGAAATGCTGGATGTGGATTCGCGACGCGGGCACGAGAACGGATTTCTGGCCACCGTTGATTTCGCATCACAATCGTTATCAACCGCACGGGGCCTGTCGTGACAGATTGACGCGGGTCGTCGATTTCAATGTATTCAACCAGTTCAATCCCGACTCCAATTTAGCCGATGCTCATGAGCGTCAGAATCCTTCGGGTGCACCGTACGTCGATTGTGCAATTGCATCGTCGACGAGCTGCTGTATCGCGACACACCAAGTTAGCTACTCATCGACGACGCTTTCGACGACATCATCGGGTTGCACGACACGCTGCCAACTTGAGCGACGATTTGGTTATGAGGGGGCGTGTTTGCCCGCCCATCCCGAATGCATGAACGCGGAGGCGACGGGGCTTCCCGATGAAGGCGACGAATTTGATGCTTCGTCGTTTGTGTTTGAGCGTCCGGTGACGATCACTTGTCTCTGCGGCGCGCGATACAATGTGCATCAGCAAGCACCGACGCCGCCAACTTTGCAACCACCTCAAGAATCAATGGGGCGCCGTCGGTTGGGCCGCAGCATCGACCCGCTTGTGGGCGGCCATTTCATGGTGAACGATACGTGTCGTGTAGACCTGATGGCCTTCAAACGCCAGTGGGCGGCTCCGGGTTCGTGCGACATCGACGAAATTGACCCGTATTCAGTTCTCTATCGCGTCTCCTTCGACGCTCGCTTTGACATCGATGCCGTCGTTGACGAGGCGCTTCAGACGTTCGCCCGCAGCCGACTCGCGAACGCCCTAGCCGCCTTTGAGTATCCCAATACATACGAGACCATGACAGTGCGCCCACACGAAAATGGTGGCGACGTCACGACCGTCGTAGTCCATGTGGAGGAGCTGGAGACGGCGAACAACATTCATGAGCGACTCGAGGAGTTCTGTGACGCGTTCAAAGCCGCCGAGCAATCAGCAAAGTCGGGAGATGGGGCGAAGGCGCTGGTGGCAGCGAATTTGACGACAGCGAATTGGGTGGGGGCACCGCAGCCGTCGCTGTATTACAGCGCTTGCACACCAAATCCGATTCGCACTGTTCTCACGGCAAATTCGATCGAAAACTGCAGCACCGCGAGTGAGACACAATGTTGCTCCGTTTCTCGCCACGCGGCGCATCGCTCGATGATCTACTACAACCAAGACGATGAGGGAACGAGCTGGTCGGCGGGCGTCGCCGTCGGCGCAGATGTATTCGGATCGCACCAGTCGGCCGTCGACGTGGCGGATGTGAACCTCGATGGATTTCCGGATCTCATCATCGACAACTTGCTGTACACGGGTCGTGAGAGAGGAGCAGCCATCGAATCCGGTACTAGCTTTTTGGATGGACCGGCAATGACGCTCGACGCTCAATATGCGTGGAAACAGAGTCACGTGGTCGATTTCGACGGTGGAAATTCCTATCCCGACTTTGTGGCAATCGACCAAGCCGATCGCGCTTGGGTGCGTCGATCCACGCACATTCGAGCCGACAGACAAGATTTGGATGGTCGCTGGGCGTCGAATTGGCCAGTGTCCAGCTGTCTCGACAATACCGACAATACCGACAATACCGACACCGCATCGTCTGCATGTGAGGGCGTCGGAAGTTTCACTCAGATTGCCATCGATATACGCCCCACGCAAGTCAATCGGGCCATCTTTCGTGCGGGCGATTATTTGTGGATTACGATAAACGCCAGCACGTTGCCAACACCAGCGACGAACAGGTTTTCAGCGAATGAATGCAATCAAGCCTTTTTTGAATCGAGACCCTTTCGTGTTGCGCGATTCGAATTGTACGATGCCCAACGTGTGAGCAATAGGCAACGTTCGAACGATGAGTCTTTCAAAGTATGGGACACGATGGATGAAGCAGCAAGCGATTTCTTCACGATTCATGGAGCCCAGCAGCCATGGTACAAGACGCACGGTTGGCGATTCCATCATCGTCTTGTCCTCGATTTGGAGCGTTCGGACGCGTGTCCACGACCAACTGTGCCACAGGATCAGAGAAATGACGCCTTCGATGTGCACGTGATCCTAACCGCCGATACACCACCGCGGCGTCATATTGCCGAGAATCCTCCCGAGGGGGGGCAGCTTCCCTCGTTTCACGCGGCCCAACACATTGGCGATGTGGACGACGTGGGGGTGCTCGACATTGCGGTGCTCGACATCATGGACTCGTCGGGCGTCGTCGATGACATCAAAGACGTGTGTCTATTGTTCGCAACGAAGCCCGTCAAATGCTTCCTAATGCCCGAAGACGCGACGCAGCCACATTTCGACTCGTCGAATGTGAAACAAGTCGTGTATCCAATGGGGCAACAGATCTTTGCGGATGCAGTCCGCTTTGCGAGGATTTCGTCGATCACCGCACGCGATCAAGAATTCTACCCAACGTCCTGGAGCGTCGATGGCGAATTCCTCACGATGGCGTGGGAGGGAGTGCCACACGGGATTGGAATTGGGTCCAAGATTCAAATCCTCGAATGGCCCACCACGTGGGACCTTTCCTTCATCTTGTCGGTGAATAAGAACGAGCACGGAACTTCCCAGAAAGCGCCCAATTGGTTCACGGTGGCGCGCGCGACCGAATTCACCATCACCGTTCGCATCGGCGTGGCGCTCTGGCGATACATTACTTACGATAGCAACGGCGTCAGTGATGCCGAGTGCAACAACGTGCGGAACCTCGTGGCGTCGGCCGAGTGTGACGAGCCCGAGCACCTTGCGCAGACAACACGCGGCCCGGGAGTGCTGCCACCAACGTGCGATGTGGTGGCACCACTGTGCCCCTTTGGATCTGACAAAGACGATTGCGGCGAAGCTAAGACCTGGGACGATACCGCGCTCACCGCCACCGATCATTTCGTAAATGCTCCCGAATGGAGGATAAACGCGACGGTGCCTGATGACAATTCGTGCATGGGTGAGGATGAGCCTTTGAGAGGCAATGGAGTTTGCGAAGATTCGACCTTCGACAATCTCGCAGCCATGTTGACTTCTGGCTCCAAGACGGTCGATGCATCGCGGCGGGCGATTTTCCCCCGAGCGCTCAATGATTGGTGGGCGGACGACTCACAAAACTGTCTTGCGCCGCTGCAACGTACGACAATATGTTCCAATGACATCGGTTCGTCTCCAGACGAGTGTAGGGACAATCAGGAGTGGAGCAATATGGTGTGCACACCGGGCAGCGACTCAAGGTGTTACCTCTCTCAACCACGCCGCTTTATGAATTATGGACGCGACGCTTCCAAAGACGGCGTGAGCAATTCCGAATTCGCCTGGCGCAACCTCGGCCCGATTCGCTTTGTATTGCGACGTTCACCGCCCGTTTCCAACGTCGGTGCAATGTCATCAGATCCGGGGCGTTTCGACGGCGCAGGAGTCGTCATCATTCGCGCGCATTCGCAACCGCACATTATGAAGCCGTATTCGTTTCATCCTGGATATTCAATTGGGACGAACGACAAGGATCCTTCGACCACAGCCACGAATGGCGTGGCGGCAACCTTGGGAAGCACGAATGGCGTTTCCGTCTTTGTGGTGACGAATGACGATGGCAGCCTCGAGATGTGGCGCGGTTCGGGGCGATCTTCCATGCGCACGCGCACGGTCATCGGCGGTTCACAACACGGCGCCCTTGACGCGGCCATCTGCAACTTGAAACGCCGTCCCAATGGGGCGCTCAATTTGATCACTGTGGGCGACGGCAACCCCGTGCACATCTCACCCGCCGAAAATGGCGAAAATGGCGAAAATGGCGAAAATGGCTAAAATGACGTCTTTGCGAATTTCGCATCCGGAATCACATTGAATTCGAGCATTGAGTCGAGTCTGCAAACACCCTTGCCGACGACAATTCGCGTCTTCTGTGCGGATTTCGATGGCGATGGACGACCCGACATCTTTGTGCATCGCACGGCCAAGCACCCCGGCTCTTGCGCTTATCGGTGCCAGGAATTCGGCCGATTTGGCTATGAACTCGATCCGACGACGGCCGATGGCACACCGATTGATCGCTGTACGTGTGGTCCAACCCTTCTTAGCATGGAAGGTCCTTCACCGCCGCCGTCACCGCCGCCGCAGCCGGCAGACCCACCGCCGCCGCCGTCGCCGCCGCCGCAACCGTCGCCGCCGCCGCCCACGTCGCCACCCACCCCGCCGCCGCTGCACCGGCATGGACTTTGTCTCAAATATGGCCCACTTGGTGCGAAACACTTCTTGTCCCTGTTTCCACGTCCCCCACCAACGCCCTCATCTTTGCCGCCAACGCCGCTTGCGGCGCCGTCAACATCGCCTGGCCCCTTGCCGTCTCCATCGTCTCCATCGTCTCCACCGTCTCCACCGTCTCCACCGTCTCCACCGTCACCGCCGCCCCCTCCACCTCCGCCTCCGCCGCCCTCTCCGCGGCCACCCACGCGTTCGCCGCCGCCGTCGCCACCACCGCCACCCACTCGACCACCGCCATCGCCATCGTTTCCACCGGTCCGAAATACGCCGTCCTCGCGCCTGATTTACTACCCAATCGACGAAGTCGAGGCGGCGGAGCTGCTCCAATTTGTTAAAGACGATGAAGAGGCAACAAGGCCGCAACAATGGGCGTGGTTGCCACGCGCGGCGCGCGTTTTGCTGAGCTATACGCAAGACTATTTGGACGATGCGCTTCTAGAGGGTGCGTGGCTGCAGGACGCACCGTGCGCAAAAAAGCCAGCGACTTCGGGTTTAGAGGCCAACGAATTCGTCAACGAAGATGGCGAGGCATTTGGTCAAAACGACGAGGGAGTTGATCGTCGACCGACGAGGGGTCTCATCACGCTCGGCACCGTCCTTGGCCGCGAAACGTGCGTTGAGGTCGATCCGAAGCGCACGTTCACCATCTTTTACCGGAACGCCGCGTGCCACACGTCCGCCGACGTGAATTCGGGAAGTGACTTCCTCAAAACGGCGGCCGCGTTCCAACCAAAATGCATCGTTCTGCTCATCGAGGCCGAAAGCCGCCTTGCGCTTCGCGACGAGCTGATGGCCGCCGGTCGCTCGCTCGCCGATCCGTTGCGATTGCACGTCGACTACGTGACCGCCACCGATTTCGCTGGCTCGTTGCCCAATGGTGAAGACGATCGCCCATTATCGGCTGTTTTGAGTACCGTCGCGACCAATTGCGCGCTCGGCCGCTTTGTGCGCACGCTTCACCAGGCCGATCTCGTCGACCAGGACGCGAGGACCGCGTATCAGAACGCCGTCGACAATTTGGCGACTGTGACACGTCAGCTGGAGCTCCTCGAATCAACTCTAGCTGGCACATCGGCTTACCTGCCCCCAGCGTCGCCACCGCCGCCGATGATGCCTGGTGGGGGGGCGTCGACGCCCACCCTTGAGGAGCTGCGCGTCATTCTGCGCACTCAAAAAACCCATTTCGAGGCGGCCGTGCAAGAACGAGGCGACGCACTCGGCGAGTTGGCGCGATGCGTACCGTCGGCGACTCGCACGTGCGGGCGCATTGCTCTGCTCGCACCCGACCCCTTTGTCGCCGCCGACGGCACGCCCTGCTTTGGAAAACGCACTGTTGAGGGTCTGGAAGGCGGCTTTTGCGGCTATTGGGGGTCGGATGTCAACATCGCGGCCGCCGCATCGGCAGAGGCCGATGAGCTGCTCTCGGACGACGGCCGTCCACACTGCTTCGACGACGAAGGTGTAGCGCACAAATGCTCCGCCGAGGCCGATCGCACGCACCGTGCGGGCGTCGTCGAAATGAAGGAGTGGCAACGTCTCGATCGACCGTACTGTGCGTTCGACCTCTTCAAGTCGCTCGTACTGGACAACGGGACGATCTCGGAAGCCGCGTGTCGCAAGACATTCAGCGGCGACCGCCTCCTCGGTGGGCGTGGGGGACGAATTCACTCGTGTGAGCACGGCGTGTGCCCGCAGTGCGTCTCCCCGTGCGTTTACCCGCTCGCAAAAATGGGGGCCTCCGTCTTCCGGTGCGCATCGGGGGAGCGCCACATGGGCTTCGTGTGGATGACGCAAGTCTCCGATGCGGGGCAACTAGCACGCGCGCTGCACGGCGCCGTGCGCTCCACGGGATACAGGGCAGTGCCAGAGAAGTTGCACCAGCACCTCTACCACATTTTCCACGACAACGCCGAGGGGAAGGTGCAACGCGACGCCGTCTCTTGCCGTCGCAACCATCCGAATTCGCACGGGGCGCGCTTCGTTCCCGGGTTTGACGACAACGGCGACCCCAAGCCGCGTGTTGGCTACCACGTTGCGTGCGCCACGCACTCCGACTGCGCGATTTGTGGTCGACATCCCTTGACGGATCAACCATATAAATGCGCCAAACGGTTCAAGCTATACGATACGGTCGAGACACTAGACTCGGGAATTGCATTTCGAAACTCGTCAATCGGAGTGGCCGATGCCTTCGACATTGACATGGACGACGGCGCGATCAACGGCAAGACGGGCCTCTGCCTCGACATCGACTACTCGTTCAACGAGGGCTGTAACGTGCAGGCAATGGCGGCGCTCAAAGACGGAGCCGTCGGCTGCTTGGACGGGTTTGTCGGCCAGTTCTTGTGCGGCCTCAGCGTCGATGTGAAACACGGCGACATCTCCACGGTCGCCACCACGGGCAGCGGCGAGTACCCGCGCTTGCTGCTCGAGGCGACACCGGAAAATCCGCGTCTGGAGTGCAATCATTCCAAAGACTGCGAGCAAAAGTGCATGTGGCTCGAGCGAACAGCGCGCAACGGCGCGGGTGCACCGCCGACCTGTGCACTATGTGATCAAATGTGCTCATCCAACGCGTTGACGACGGTCACCGACCTCATCGATGCCTTGTGGAAGGATGTGCAAACGGTTGGCCACATCTTGTCTCGATGCTTTGGCATCGACGGTTCACTCGGCACGTGCATCTGCCAAATGGGGATCACGTTGCAGCCTGCCTGGCGCAAGATTAGCACGAATCCGACGACGCGGTGCGAGAATGTCGACGCGGCCAACTTTATATTCGAAGAGATTGGAAATATGCTAAACCCCTTCTCCGAGAGCGACGAATGGCGAGCGTCGGACAGCGTATTAACCGCTTTAACGGGTGGCATCTTCGGAGTCATCCGCGGCATTGCATTGGCCACCAACGACGAGGGCGAGGAACTCAAACAGGCACGCCTCTGCACAAACGCCGGCTTGGCGGGCGGTCAGGAGTTCTTGTGCCACTACGAGCGCGTCCGGCAAATATGCACCAACGACGCGTATCTTTCGCGGTACTCGGCGCTCTTCGAGCGTGGGTTTGAGGATGCGGACGATCTTCACGAGCAGTTCCAGGAAGCATTTGGCGACAGCTTTGCACACTTTGGGCCCGTGTTTGAGAATGTGATGGAGGGAGCGGTCAACAGCGTCGACTCCGGCCCCGATCTGACCGCACGCAAAGACATTTGCTCCTCACGATCGTTCGCCTCTTCGCTGAGCTTGGATCAGCGCATCCTCTCCTGCGTCTTCGCCGCGATGGAAGGCTTTTGCCCCGACGACGCGGAGGAGGACGGCGATTTCGCCTTCACGTTAGAGACGACGACGTTCAAGCTGCCTTTGGTGCGATTTTCGTATGACGTCAGCCCACCTCCGCCGGAAGCCGACCTCTCGTTTTATCATAGCCTCGTCGAACAAGATCCGGAGGGCTTCTCTCTAACGCGAACGAAACTCGATGCCTTCTTTCCAAAGCTCGCGCACGTCGCCACCAGCTCTCAGGGCGCCTCGATTGGCCGTTTTATTGCCGATGAAATCGTCACGCCGCAGCAGTTGACGCGTGCCGTCTTGGTAATATTATTAATTATTAACCATATTATTAACCATATTATTAATTATTAATGTTTAATAACGAATCCACACCATTTTCTTTAACAATTTCGTTAACAATTTCTTCACCAATTTCGTTAACGTTCTCTTATTTTGCTCTCAGGCGAGCGCCTACCTTCCAAAGGACTCGTTGGCCGCCCGGGTCACCGAATCCAAGTTTACGAATCGATGGGCTCCAGCCTGCATGAGTCTTTTCGAGTTTGCAAACGAACACACTTCGCCCGGGCGGCAAAGTGCGGCCGTGAAAGCAAACGCAGCTTCACAAGTTAGAGGCCACAATGGCCTCTACGATCGCAACGTCCTGCTCTACGCCATGCTCGAGATTTACATCTCCTACCCAAAGAACTTTGGCAGATTCGAAGTCCAAATGCAAAAACACAAGTTTGATGCCTTTGGCATGTATTCGCGCGTCTGTGGCAACGGAGTCGGCAGGAGCGACCACAACGCGTTCGCTGGTCCGGCCGGCTGGCGCACCGCCACCTCACGTGCATACGATCCGAAATTGAGCTCTTACTCTTTAACTGAGAGCCTTCTCGAGCCGAAGAACTTCGGTCCGATCGTCAACTACGGCTCACTCGAGAGCTTGCGCTCCATGCGGTTAGCAACGATGCAGACGTTTAGCAACGATGGCAACGGTCACAACGGTCACAACGCGGACGACACCTTCAATCGCGAAGATCTCCTTTACAACGCCAGACACTTGGCAAATCACAATGACGATTATGAAACCGTTGAACAATTCGAAGCCACCCTCCGACACCAGGCTTTGCACGCACCCTTTTTCATGCAACGCAATATCTGGTGCAATCCAAGAGACACCATCTCCATCGAAGAGGTCGTCGGTGATCCCAACGCCTTTGATGACGACCTCGTCGACACGGACGTGGAGGGTGAATGGGATGAGATGCACGTTCCTTCACATCAACGTGGAGACGAACAATTCCCGACGAGGTCTGAGGGTTCATGCGGCGATGAGCATGGTGGCTCATCGTTCTCATCGTTCTCATCGTTCTCATCGTTGCTCAGTTGGTTCTTCGTCACTAGCTCCGCCGATCCGAACGTGCGACCTGGAATGCATCGTCTTTTGGAATTGCCCGTCTTTCGGTCCACGCCGTGTGTCGATTTGTCAAACGTGCCGTGTGCCGATTCCTCTCCATGCGTTCACCTCAACAGCGGGTTGGATTATGGGTTAGCCGCCGCCGAG
>Ga0163180_10001365_pt1 | contig 13894 bp, 8 predicted proteins | sample AtlANTMetagenome_2_FD_109647 | JGI IMG/M metagenome (GOLD analysis project Ga0163180, IMG submission 109647) | Marine eukaryotic phytoplankton communities from the Atlantic Ocean - Atlantic ANT 4 Metagenome | ecosystem: Environmental > Aquatic > Marine > Oceanic | place: North Atlantic Ocean...
AAATAATACCCACCACCGGTACCGGTGGCAAAGTAAACAGAGCTAATATTTTTACGTGGTTCCCACTTCTCTTCTCTTCTCTTCTCTTCTCTTCTCTTTCCCCTCCTCGTTACTAGTGTTGTTAAAGTACTTGTTTCTAACCTCTAAACCCAACGCCAACCATATAAATCTCTCGACTTCCTTTCCTCACCGCAGCTGGACGAAACATGTGCGCGCCTGCAAACGCCTTCTTCGCCTCCATTTTTAACGCTCTCGTCTCTTCACTTTCAAAAATTTTACATATGAAATGACCATTTTTCGCGAGTAAATCGTTTGTGGCTACCTCAAACGCGCGCAAGGCCAATTCGTGCGAAACGATCGCATCGTTTTGGCCGGTGGTTTTTGCCATCATGTCCGACGTGAGCAAATGGACATTTTTTGATAACTGTAATTCACTCAACAAATCGTCGCTTTCAAATACGTCGCACTGAAACGTTCGCGTGCGATTACTATCCAAAAAATTCAACTCGCGGATATCGACTTGGGTTACATCAAATCCGTATATTTCAGCGTTGGGCATTTTTCGCGACAAGACTTGCAACCACGACCCCGGTGCGCAGCCGAAATCCACGAGAGATACATTTTGTTGTTTTCCCAACACCTCTGGAAATTTTTGAAACAGTTGCTCTAGCTTCATGGCGGCTCGGGAGCAATACCCAAGCCGTTTGGCTTCGCGAGAAGCAAAGTCGAGCAAACCATTCCATCCGCGCGGGGTTTTCGCCATGATTAATACGTCTTCATTATTCGTGTGACGCGTGCAAATAAAATGGGCAAACTCGAGAGTTTTATGAAAAATTTTGTGAAGACGTATAAGCATATGTAGATAATAGTAAACAACACGTGGCTGGCTAATATGTAACGAACACGACGCGAGAGTAAGAACGCCTCGTCACACGCTTACTTCGCTCTTTCTTTATATTCCCCACCGTTGGCGGTGTTCACGACCACCTTATCGCCGATGTTGATAAACAACGGGACAGTCACCGTCAAGCCGGTTTCCAACGTCGCCGGTTTATCGCCGCCAGACCCCGCCGTGTTCCCTTTCAACCCTGGATCCGTCATGGTCACTTCCAACGTCACTTTTTCAGGCGGTTCAACACCGATCACTTTTCCATTCCATTGCAATACCGCGCACGTCATCCCTTCGGTGATAAACTTTTCGAAATCCCCAGGAGGGCATCGGCACTCCTCGAACGTTTCCATGTCCATGAACACGTATTGGTCTTCGTCTTTGTACGTGTATTGCATTTGTAGGTTGGTGATGTCTGGGACCTCAAAGGTGGTCCCGTTTCTGAACGTTTCTTCTTTTGTGTTACCATTTAAGTAGTTGCGTACTTTCGTGCGGCAGAAAGAGGCGCCTCGACCCGGGTGGACGTGTTGGAATTCTGTGCGCGCGAGAGGAAAATTTTTTCTGTCAGTGCTTTCCAAGAGATAAAAAGTGGATAAAGGGACGATGATACAATTTGCGTGCAAAAGTGCGTCTAACACGTAGTGCTAGAGAGCAGGACGTACCAACAACTTTAAACGGCTGCCCGTTGAGCATTATGCTTAATCCGTTTTTAATATCCGCGGTAGTGGCGGTGGCCGCTCGAACCTATATACAATTGAGGAAAGGATTATTAATTAGCACGTAAAATGACGTCGTTTTTGGCGGCTTTTGGAAAACGTACCTGAAGGACACCTCGGGAGACCGGCGCAGATTTGCGAGAAACGTTCGCGAGTTTCTGGTGGACGACTTGAGAAGTCGACGCTAAAGAGGCAAACATAATAGTTTTTGTTATACTGGTGGTGATCTAGTAAATGCTTTGCGTATTACAGTGAAGTGCGTGTACATTATTTCAGTTTTTCTTGTTTTTATACACAGTCCAATTTGCTACTGCTGGACTTTTTCAACGCCGCTTTCGCATCGACGACAATAGTCTTGCTATCGACGATTCGTCTTGCCGGTGTAATTTTGCGAACGATCTTCGTTTGTTCTGGTTCCAATTCCTCCTCCTTCTTGACGATAAAAGCTTGTTCACTCACGATGGCGACTCCGCTGTCTCGTTCGCCGTCGATGTCTTCGAACGAGGCGCGGCGGTGGCGCCCCCCGCGAGGGGAGTCCGTGGAAATTGGCGAGGAAGATGGGTATGAGGGTGGTGTTTGCTGCGCATGGAAAGGAGTGATCGTGTGCATTCCTGCACCTCCTCCTCCTCCTTGTCCACCACCTCGTGGAGAAGGCGGCATATTTGGTTGCATAGCGGACAATGTTCCCTGTGAATTTTGCATCGTTGACGAGTAAAAGCCATAGTAAGACGTCGCCTGTAACGGCGTGTTCTCCATATTATCTTTAATCGCGTTGAATTTGATTTGTTGCCACTTGCGTATGACTCCAGCGGCTTTAAATCGCGCGCGTCGTATTAAATCGTCCGTACGCTTATCGGTTAAACCGGTGTGAAAGGTGAACGGGGGTACGCCCGGTGGACGCAGGTAGACATCAATCTCGCACGATTTTGAAGCTTCCGCAACTTCGCGTCGCGAAGTCGCGCGGAGTAACGCGCCAAGAAGAGTTGCATAACTCGGCGCGGCGTTTGTGGTCGCGACAGATTTTTTCTTGTTTTGCATCTCTGTTGATTTTCCTTTTCGTCTTGCTGTCGAACCTTCTTCGTTACGTTCTTTATCGTCCGAGGAAGAGGAATTCGAATCTGATTCCGAGGACGACGACGTCGAATACTCCTTAAACGATTCCGAAGAAGACTTGCTTCCACCTTTTCCACTCTTAATCGATTGCCAAAGCTTATCGGCATGCGCAAACGGGCTCACGCGTTCCCAGAGCAAACGCCATCCGCCTAATCCACCATCTCGTGCCGTCAATGATCTAAATGCGGCGTAATGTTCATCTTCGACGTCAACGACAATCGTCGACTCGACACGGGACAGTTTACGCAACACGTCCACCGGCACTGGATTCAAATACGCACCGTCAACAAGTAAGTCGCCAGTGATCTCATCCGCGATGGGCGGTAAGAAACCGAGCACAGAGGTGGAAGCTCGAGCGTACCGCCACACTGACCCTGATGTGCACGAGATCAACTTACCGGTGGTCAAATTTGTCGCGCAACAGAAGAACGGAATCCATAAGTCTTCGATTTCCATCTTATCGCCGAACATATCTCTGATAGATTTGTCGATGGTTTCGCCGGTTAAGATAGAAAGGAACGGAGGAGTTAAATCCGTAAGAAGTCGTCTAGGAGAGGCAATCAGAGACGCCAGTTTTTTAACTCGTGCGCTGACGACACTTGAATTTGCCGTTCGAGCGTAGAGTGCAGCAGTTAACGTGCCTTGCGAGGCGCCACCGATGACATCAACCGGGACGCCTTCGTCTTCGAGCGCTTTCAAGGCACCTAAATGCGCTAACCCGTGACCACCACCACCAGCTAAGATGACACCGACGCCACAACCAGCAATATGCCTCGCAATTCGATCGACGTCCGCGTCTGAGTAGGAACTCAAGCGACAGTGATGGTGTCGGCGCAAACCCGGTCGGTTGGCATAAAATCTGCGCGTATTTTTTGGTGTTTCACCTTTTGCATGCAATAAGACCAACTCTATTTGTGCCAGGATCGCGGTATTTTTATTGTCAATCTCGATAAAATTCTCGTCACCGTTTTGTTGCTTGGCATTGCTACTGTAATGGTGGTTTGTTTTCTTGCTGGTCATTTTGTGGTAATTTAAAAACTCTTCCTCGGAGGCTGACGGTACCGGAACAATTCGTTTTTTACGGCGTTTCCAAAGTAACTTGTCTTCGGCTGGGGATGGATCGACGCCGTTACCGATGAGTACCTTTCCAGTATTGTTAGTGTTTTCGCTATTACCACTTCTACCGCCACCTTTTGAAAGCTTCACCGCGGTTGTTGACTTTGAACTGGAAGATCGCGACTCGAGAATAGAAGAAGGCACGAACGCCGCCGCCGCGCCGCCTTCGGCTACTACCAATACCAAATCAGCTTGTGATACGCACACTCTCGACCACCCACTCGAAGTTCGATTGCTAGCATTCCTCTCACTTCTATCGCCAACGAACAAAACAAACCGGTGTTCCTCTTCAATCCTTGTCATCCAGCTCGTCAACTTGGAGCGATAAAACGCCGTCTCCACGCGACGAAAGCCTTCTGGCACAACCTCCTCTGCCGCTTTTTCATCTAAAATGAACGCGGAGCCTTTACCTAACCTCTCTAACGCGTTTCTCAACTTTACGGCAAATTTCGGTAACTTCGTCGTTTGCACGGCATCTGTCGCCGGAACGATGGCGATGGTCACGATTTCCGGACGATACCGTTCACCTGTTTTCAAATCACGCTGGTTGGTCTCTAATTTTCGAGCGACGTGTTCTAACAACCTTCCGGCAACTTCGGGATGCTTGGCAGATATAATTTGCACGCTCGCGCGAGACATTCGCACTAACTCGCAATCGCGAGTGCATATAGCCGTGGACGTATGCGCGGTTTGCGATAACATTGACGCGTCACCGATGGTTTCGCCGCGACTTCGATATCGCATGGCGCCTAAAGCGACGTTGTAGATGGACACGCGTCCAGAGATGACGAGGTACATGGAAGTTGCATCTGCGCCTGATCGAAAAGCTTGGTCACCGGCAGAAAGCCACTGTCGATTTAAGCCAGCCGCAATGAATGCGCGAATAACTCTGTTTAGAGAACACGATGCTGCTAATTGCAACGCAATGAACGCGTCTGGCGCGTGGACACACAACGCGTGTAACACAGTCGGCGTGATTAACAAAATCTCACAATCAGTGCTACACCGAACGGTTTCGTCGAATCTAGCGCCAGTTATTGCGTGCGCCGCACCAACTAAGCGTGGTGCTTTCAACTCCGGACCGACGACACCATCGCCTTCAGGCCACGGCACCGCGTCGCGGCGCATTGTTCCAGATAGAAGAATGAAATATGCGTTCGTTTGACTGTCGCGTTGGGTGATGAACACCTCGTTTGCTAAGAGCGTTTTTCTACCGCCCGCGTATTTTTCTAATTCGTCCTGGTAGTGGACTAAAAGTTTATTCGTCGGATTCGCGTCTTCAGGCGTTTCCTTGGCGCTATTCGCTTTGGTGCTATCGTTCAACGAGTTTGAAGATGCATCTGGATTTTGTTCAAAAAACTTCTCGTGCGAAGTCTGCGCACGCATCGTTGGTTTAGGTTTCAACACCAAACAATCTTCTGCCCCGGGACTTAAATGCTCCGCGCAACCTTCGTCTCTCGGCAACTCGAGAAAATCTCTCAGAGTAAACCTCGCGACTCGCCAGAGGCGAGCGATTGCTTGTTCTAAATACACCTGAATTGTTCTTGGGTACTTTCTAATGAACGCGAACAGAACGTCTTGACGGATGCGAACCAGTTTCGCACCATTCTTCATCGCCACGCACGAGACCGACCGCCTCGCAGAATCTAAAACATCCACGTCACCGACGGATTCGCCTTTATTCAAAACGTTTGTCAAATGCGCTGGACCTATGCTAAACGCTATTGAAGGTAGTGAAGATGATGAACGAACGTTGTCCTGCGAACGCTCATAATCTAACGATGATCTCGCACTCTGCGAGCGCTCATAATCTAACGACGATCTCGCACTCTGCGAGCGCTCATAATCTAACGACGTTCTCGAATTGGACATTGAGCTCATACGATTGGCTTGTTGACTCCTCCCCATACTCGGCAATCCGGGAGAGCCAGCTCTATCGAGTGAACGCCGGATATCTTTCACCGAGTGATGATGATGGTGATGGTGATGAGTGCTCGATTTGGACGAAGATTTCACCAACGACGGCGTGCCTCTCTCCATACCACCACGCTTGTTCGTTGATTGCACGTACACTCCCAACTGACCTTCGACGACGACGTAAATTCCGTCTCGACTTTCATCACCTTGACGAAAGAGCACTTGGTTTGCATCTATCTCAATTTCTTCGCTCATTCCGAACAGTTCTCTCGACTCTTCCAGCTCTAAGCACGCGAAGAACTTAGTCGACGCGAAAAAGTTTGGATCGGTCGTTTGTGCTAAATATTCGCCCGGACCGCTTCGACTTTCGCCTTCCGACCAGGCGTGCGTCTGCGAAGCGTCCGAACTCTCAAAGTCACTGCTACTCTCTTTCCCTTCTTTTCTCCACTCCTCCTTGATCCTATCCATGACTGTCTCTCGTTTCACAAATCTCGGCGTCCCAACAGGCGTTTCGAAATTCTCTTCGTCGCTATTGCCTCCGGGAAATCCTTTCGTCGTCGAGCGCGACGCCAATCGTTTCGGCGCTTTCATCCCGCCGGTATTGACAATACCGACGCCGTCTCCATCTTCTCTCGTCAAAAGCACCTCCTCGTCTTCCCTCGCGCTCGAATACGCCGAGGACAACGCGTCGGAGTCCGACGACTCGTCGTTCGCGGATTTCTCTTCCTCCTCCTCCTCTGAGTCGTCGTCGGTACTACCAGTGCTCATGCTGTTTTCTCGCCTTCGTCGTCGTCGTCGTTTTCGTTGTCCTTTTCTTTTCCTCGTGTTTTGGTGTTGGGTTGTCAGCACCTTTTTCTTTTCCTCGAGACCATCAAATCCGTGGTCGTGGTCGTGGTCGTCGTGTTTCGCGGTCCAGTACCACAGCACCGCCGTTCGGGAGAGCAAGCCGATCGCGACGAGTGCGACTGCAGCTCTCGTCGCGCGTTTGGTCGTCGTTCGACTCGGAAGCATACCACTCGCGAGAGTCTCTCTCTCTGTTGTTCTTACTCTCTCTCTCTCTTCCAACGCGCGCTCTCGTTTCCAATTCGAGAGTCCAAAATGAAACGTTTTGTCTTCTTCGGACTTCGCAAAGCGAGAAGGAAAAGAGAGAGAGAGAGAGAGAGCGCCCAAAAAAAAGAAAAGAGGGGAGAAGAGGAAGAGAAAGAAAAGCGTCGCGTGTCTCTCTCTCGAAGCAAAAGGTGTTGTGTGTCGTCGCGTTAGAGTGTGTGCTCTCTTTTTATAACTGTGGCATTTTGGCAACGGTTTTTTCGTCGCTCTTTTCGAGAGGAGGCTCTTCTTTTAGAGAACGAAGGAAAGCGGGAAAGAAAGCACTTACGGAGGAGGACCCTTTCGTTCGAGACGTTCTCCGAGGACGCACCGAAAAACGTCGTCGTCATGCCGACGACTTTGACGACGAAACCCGCACAGCGCCGACCGGGGAAGAAGGTGAAACTTGGGGTGTGCGCGATGAACAAGAAATCCCACTCGGCGAACATGCAATCCATTCTCCAACGCTTGGACGCGTTTCAGGAGTTTGAAATACTCGTGTTCGCGGACGAAGTCATCCTGAACGACCCGATCGAGTCGTGGCCAGTGGTGGACGCGCTGGTGAGCTTCTTCAGCAGAGATTTCCCGCTGGAAAAAGCGCACGAGTACGTGAAGCTCAGGAAACCGTTCATGGTGAACGACGTGACGAGACAGTGGACGCTTTTAGATAGACGGCTGGTGTATCGGACGCTGATGGAAAACAACATTCCAGGTAGGACTGGCCGTTCTGCAGTTTTAATGACGTCGTCTTTTTCGTCGTCGTCGCGTGTTGTTTTATTCTCGTTGTTTCGTTTTATCGTCGTAGTACGTGTACCGCGGCGCGTGACTTTCGCGTCCTCTCACTCTCTCGCTCGCGCGCTGACGTCTCTTGTCTGCTCTTCCGACGCGCAGTGCCGAATCACATCTTCGTCAATCGGAACGAAATGCCGAGATTACACGACGACGAGGCGCTGATGGTGAAACTGAGAAAAGACCCCGAGGCGATATCTGGTGTGAAATACAAAAACTTAAGCGCGGAGGAATTCGACGAGAAGGAGGATTACGTGGAGTGTAAAGGGAAACGAATATACAAACCGTTCGTGGAGAAACCCGTGGACGCGGAGAATCACAACATTAGCATTTATTATCCGCACACGGTTGGTGGTGGACATAAAGAGTTGTTCCGTAAGGTTGGGAATAAGAGCAGCACGTATTACCCTCCACCGACGGTGCAGAAGAGGAAGAAAGAAGGAGGAAATGGGGTTGGAGGTTCTTCGGAAGAGAGCGACTCTTCTTCGGTTTCGGCGGCGTTGAGCGACGCCAGGTTAAAAGAGGTGGAGAAGAAGATGATGAATATGGAAACGAGTCGTGAGATCAAGAAAATAGACGTAGGAGTACACGCGGCCAAGACGAATCAAGCTAGTGATGGTGAAGAGAATGTAATTTTGGTAGAAGAAGATGACGATAACGGCAATGAAGAGTACATCACGTACTCGCGAGTGCGCAGATCAACTTCGTTCATTTACGAAAATTTCATGTCAACAAACGGCACGGACGTAAAAGTGTATACGTTAGGACCAGATTACGCGCATGCCGAGGCACGAAAGTCCCCAGTCGTAGACGGTCGCGTTTTGAGAGATGCGAACGGGAAGGAGGTGAGGTACCCGGTTTTACTCTCGCCCGAGGAGAAAGAAATTGCGAGACGCGTGTGCATTGCGTTTGGACAAAACGTCTGCGGCTTCGATCTGTTACGAGCGAAAGGTAAGAGCTACGTCTGTGACGTAAATGGATGGAGTTTCGTCAAAGACTCGAAAAAATTTGTCGAAGATGCCGCGTTGTGTCTCCGCGCGATGATTCTAAAAGCCGTGAGACCCGATCACGTCAACATCGAAAGTGCCGAACAACAGAGAGAATCCATCATCACCGGTCGTTCGTTCATCAACGAAGAGTACGAGGAACAAGAAGATGGTACTATCATCTCTCAGACTAGTGGTGGTAAAAACAACAAGAACGCTTTGGCGACCAAACCAGAAGAGTTACGAGCCGTGTTAGCAGTGATTCGCCACGGCGATCGAACGCCGAAACAGAAAATGAAACTTCGGGTGAACCAAAAACCGTTGTTGGACTTACTCGCGCAGTGCACGAACAATAACACGAGAAAACAAGCGAAACTAAAAACGCCGGAACGATTGCAAGAGTTACTGAATATTTGTCGATCGATTTGGGGGCAAGTGAAGAAAGAGTCCGAAGCGATTCTCGGGGATACAGAGAACGATTTGAACTTGGCTGCCATCCAAGGAAATGCGGAAGATCCAAAAAGGTTGGAAGCGAAAGAAAACATGGACGGTTGGCGACAAGTGATTGCTATCTTAGAAGAAGGCGGACATTTTTCCGGGATTAACCGAAAAGCGCAGTTGAAACCTATTTCCTGGGTCCAAACGATCAATCCGCAAACCGGGGAATCCGTCGAGCAAGTCAAATCTGCTTTGCTCATTCTCAAATTCGGCGGTGTTTTGACGCATTTGGGTAAAAATCAAGCCGAAGTGCTCGGGAAGGATTTTCGTCAACGCATGTATCCACGTGGGAGCTATTATCCGACCGATTCTGACGGGCTTTTGCGTTTACACTCGACGTATCGTCACGACTTGAAAATTTACTCTTCCGATGAAGGTCGCGTGCAAATTACCGCGGCGGCATTCGCCAAAGGTTTGTTGGCGCTCGAAACGCATAAAGGTGAGTTGACGCCCATTTTAGCGTCATTGGTAACGAAAGATGCAAAGCTGTTGGATTTTGTGACGCACGAAGTCGAGGCAGAGATTTTACACGCGAAGAATAAGTTGTACAGGATGATGACGAAAGGAAATAATAATGCGTCTGCTATGGACCACGGCAGTACATCTCAAAACCATACTACTGGTGACAATACGAATAGCGCCACTCACGTCAACCCGCGAATTAGTCGTTCGGGTTCGGATGGAACTTATGAAACTGTTAGTCCGACTACTACTGCTCGATCGACGCGTGACGGGCGAGCCTCCTCGATTGACGATATCCACGAAGAAAACGAGTACGACGAAGTTGTCGCGCAAACGCAAGGCTTATTCAACATCGAACGTTCTGGGAATTCATGGCTCATCGCCGATCGTCTTGCCGCAGTCGAACGAGGTAAACTCCTGGACTCGCACTATTTCTCAACATCGGTGGAGGGCGAATATAATCATTTGGAAGATGTTGCGCTCGCTGGCGTTCCATCTTCACCTTCTAAAAAACTTCGCCGAGTCTTCGAGCTCGTGCACGGGATATCTTCGCAGCTCCTTGAAATGGCCTCTCGAATGAACGACAAGTTGAAAGCCCGTAACCGTTGGCGCAAAGTTCTCATTGCGCTCGGCAAAAACCGTGGCTTGAAAGACAACGCGTTACCACCGGACACGTGGGTAGACACGTTGACATACTTCTCTGCTACCGCACCAAGAGGTTCTGCACCTGCAAGCAACGCGCTTGAAATGCCCGGTGGTGGCGAAAGTTTCCTCCTCATGCACACACGATGGAAAAAACTCGAGGAAGATTTATTCCATGGGCGCAAAGAAACGTTTGACATTTCAAAAGTCCCGGATGTTTACGACGCCGCGAAATACGATTCTATTCACAACGCGCACTTAAAACTCAATGGATTAGAAGAGTTGTACATTTTGAGTAAAGAACTCGCGGATTGCGTCGTTCCGAACGAATACGGTACGCACCCAATTTCAAAGCTCAGAATTGGCGCCACCATTGCCGGGGGCTTGTTGGGTAAACTCCTAGCAGATATGAACAACACCAGAGAAGAATCGTACGCAGTCGAGACAAACAAGCAGAAAACCGTCAAGCTATCAAACAAGAGGCCTCTTTTGAACAACACCAACTCGGACGAGAGCAACAACGTCGATGCGAACGACGAAGACGATGACGAAGAGGAAGACGCGCCAACGCGTTTGAACATGCGCTACGCCACGGAGAAGAAAGTGCATTCACCGTATAGACACGTACGAACGCGATTGTATTTCACATCCGAATCGCACTTGCATTCGTTGTTGAACATTTTGAAATACGCGCACTTGGAAGAGAATTTACGCAGAAGAGCGTGTGGCGAAAGAAAACAACAAGTGGTGAGTCCGTCGCCCCCAGCCGCGTCGACGCAAAAGACCGCCACTGGGGCTGGTAGTGGGGGAGCGTCGAAGATGAACGTGTTCGGCGATCTGTTTAGTCCATCAAAACCACCGCGCCCACCGAATACTTCCGCTGACGTCTCTTATGATTCCAAATCCGATTTGGATTCTGATTTTACGTTCGCGAAGAAGAACCCGCTCGTTGTTGAAGGTTTGGACGAAATTCTCGGCGAACGCTCGAAAGAGCTCGATTATTTAACTCACATCGTGTTCCGCATGTACGAGTGTTTTCATGTCCCACCGGATGACCCGCTGCGATTTCGAGTCGAAATTATGTTGTCCAATGGGGTTTGCTTAGACCCGTTTGCGACGGATGTCTGCGAGTCCTTTCGAAGATCAGCGAACGCTTTAGAAAACGAAGGTCTGGTAGAACCGACGCCGGTATTGGATCGGGTGCAGTTGCAAAACGATTCGGTGTGCGAAGATGAACAACCCTATTTGACTTTAGACACGTTAGAAAAGTACTTGAATGGATTTCGACGCGCGAAACCGGAAAAGAAACACAAGAAGGAAAACGTGGAGCAGCAGCAGAGTCGTCGCGGCGGCATAAAAATGTTTCCATAGAAATACTCAGTTCGGGATGAATGTGTTTGATATAGCTGTTCACTAGGCTTTAGTTCTTTTCAGTTGTAATTACATATGAATTTCGAGACTACATAGTTGTAATAACGCTAAAAGCGATCATCGCTGCCGTCGTAACTCTTTTTTTATTAATCTCCGTTCTCCCAGACTAACATCGTCTTCTTCCCCACCATGACATCGACCAATTGCCCGACGCGTTTGAACACGCTCTCTTGTACGTATGGCATTCCGTACTTTTCGCAAATCGCCTTTACTTTCGGCTGCGCTCTTTGGTAGCATCGCATGGACATGTCCGGCCACATGTGGTGCTCGATTTGATAGTTCAACCAGCCATGCATGAAATCATTGACGTCGCCCCCGGTGCGAAAGTTTGCAGAGCCGATAACTGCTCTCATGTAAAAATCATCCGATCTCGGTTTCGTCTCGGTTTCAAATCTGTAAATGTCATCTCCAACGTGGTTCGTCGCGATAACAATGAATGAGTGCAAGTTGGTGAACATATCTGCCAACACCGTCGTCGCCAAGGTCGCGACGGCCATTTGCGTGCCGCCGATGGCATACCCAATCGCCGGCAAGATGCCAAACTGAAACGTCGCGTATGGCGTAAAACACTTGATGGTTTCAAAAAGCGCACCAAAGTTCCCCGCGAAGAGCGCGGATTGGATCGTCGTCAACACCGTCGACGGCATTTCTCCCGTAGTATACGGCTGATACGATTCTTCGCCTCTCTTTTCCGCCTCTCTCGCTCGTCTTGCGAACAACTCCTTCATCGTGTTTGGCGCGTAGTAAAACCACTTCCAAATCATCGACAAAGACGCAACTTGCGCGTACCTCAACCACATCGGCATCGAACCTTCTCTCGTTGTTTTCATGTTTCTCTCAACCAAATCCGGGTCGGCATCCTCTCCCAACTGATAGTGGTGCAAGTGATTGTGCTCCACGTCCCACGCCTCCGGCATCATCCAATCCATCCAGTCGACGATTCTGTTCCACGGCCCTCGCGCAAACTTTCTTCGGTGAAACCTCCCTTTAATCTCGTTCCCTTCCGTCATGGCCGCGTTATACCCGCCGTGGCACACGTGGTGGCCAACCATCGTCCACCTCGCGCAAATCGCCGTGGACATCATAAACGCGCCTAAAACGTTTGCGCCAAACGCTTGCGCGACGCCCAGTTGCGGGAGCAAAAACGTCGCCCCGAGACCGCCGTAGTACAACATGTTCGCCCACGAGAGTATCTTTTTCAAGTGTTTCACGTCTTCCTCGTGGTACTTTTCCGATCGCAGTTCTTTTTCGACCTGTTTTGAGACGGAGAGAGAGAGAGACACACAGTCGGTGAGTCACCGCAACATCGCAAGAGAGAGAGAGAGAGAGGCTTTCAAAAGTAGCCCCCCATTACAAAGGGATTTGCACCCACGAAAAAAAAAAAAGATAAAAATTACTACTAATCTCTTTGGTCTTTGTGTCGCCGGCCGGCGCGTGTCCCCCTCCCCCCGCGTTCGTTTTTGCGCGTCTTTGCGATGCACCCCTCGCGATGCTTTTCTCCGCCGTCGTTGACGGTCTCGTTGACGTCGTCGTCCCAAAGCAGCGGTGCTTCTTCCAAAGTCCCACCAAAGCACAGAAGATTGGTGTTATCTTATCGTTGGGCATCTAATCCAATCCGGGACACAAACGACGACGAAGACACACAAAAAAAAACTATAAGCGCTTCTTTGTTCGTACCTCTCTGATCTCCTTCGCCCATCCGGCCAGATCGAAGCCTTCTCTCCACTTCCCGGTCTCGTTGTATTCCATCGTCGTCGTCGTCGTCCCAACGATCTCGTCGTTATTAATTTCCGGCTCCGGCACCGCGATCGCGTTGTATAGGTTGTGTTGGCGTCCTCCTCCCCGATGTCTCAAAAACGTACACGCCGTCGATGATTTCGACGTCGATGCCGATGCCGATGACGCCGAAAACGATTTCGCTACCCGGGGGACGACGACCATCCGCGATGATGATCGCGCGCCACTTTTGACGACTTTTGGCGCTTTTATCGCGGCGCACCGATGATGATGCTGGAGCCTACTACCACTCGCGGCGACTCTCATCATCTTTGTCTCTCGTCTCTCTTTTTGAGGTCGCAAAGTAGCGCTTTACACGCGCAGATGATGATGTCGACGTTTTAAAGAGGTGGGTTACGTTTTTTTTCCTTTTTTTTTTTTGGATTTTTTTTTGCCCTTTGTCTCCTTAGCCACCAATTTTACTTCTCTTGGTGTTTTTCTTGAAGAAGGAGAAGAAGAAGAAGAAGGGAAAA
>Ga0163180_10001369_pt1 | contig 13867 bp, 5 predicted proteins | sample AtlANTMetagenome_2_FD_109647 | JGI IMG/M metagenome (GOLD analysis project Ga0163180, IMG submission 109647) | Marine eukaryotic phytoplankton communities from the Atlantic Ocean - Atlantic ANT 4 Metagenome | ecosystem: Environmental > Aquatic > Marine > Oceanic | place: North Atlantic Ocean...
CCAGAATGATAAATCCTTAAATCAGGATTAGATGTATCACCAAATCCAACTATTTCATTATCAGGAATATAAACGCTACCAGATATTGTTACACCAGAACTTTGTGTTTCAAACTTTTTAGCATTGTCGTAATATAGCTCTACTGCTCCATCATCTTTTAATTGCATTAAGTTTTCAGATCCATGCTGAAAAATCAAATCGCCAGTAGCATTTTTAACATAACTGTTGCTTCCATCGTGATAAATTTCTATATCTTCGTGTAGTCCTAATTGTAATTTATAAGTATCTGAATTATTAGATAAATTTCCGTTAGAGCCAATTCTCCAAGTAGCAACGTTGTTGGCATAAAAGAATAAAGTATCACTAGAGTTGTTATACCTTAAACCACCCATAAAGCTATCATCAGAATCACCAAGCATCAAGTAAGCACTAGCTGAGGTGTTTTGAGTAAAAGCTCTAAGAACAGCGTCATCAGTATTATTATCTGATTCTGTTCTTACAGTTACGTAAGCATCACCTGATAAAGTCTCAATATATACACCATTTGATACGGTTCTTAGTTTTCGATCATTGTCGTAATATAGCTCTACAGCAGCATCTGGAATACACTTAACACTTTCTTCTCCGAGTTTTGCTTGTAATGCAATATTTCCATTTGTATCTGAAATTATTAAATTACCAGTAGTATTTGCAATCCTAGAGTCTGTACCATCGTGATAAACTTCTAGATCATTACCTGTTCCAAATCTTATCTTCTTATTATCTGCTAGATCTAAGTTAGTAGCTATTTTATCACCAGTAACTGCTAGGTTCTGTATCTTAGCTGTTGATATTGTGTTATCACTTGGTGTACCTATATTTACAGTACTACCCATAACTACAGCAAAGTATTCTGTACCTGATGCTGGAGCTGAAGCAAGTGTAACTGTTGAGCCTGATAATGTAAAGGCTGTACCGGGTTTCTGTATTACACCATTTAAGGATAATATTATTTGTTGTACATTAGCTGGTGCATTAGATATAGTAAACTGTGTTCTACTACCATCAAATGATTCACTAAATGTAGATATAAAGAAGTTACCAATAGACTGAGCTTCTTCCCATGCACTGTTAGTTGAGTTGTAAACCATCAACTTTTGTGTAGATGTGTTGAAGAATAAATCTCCAGCATCTAAAGCAGAAGTAGGGTTAGAAGAACCTACACGGTATCTTGCGTTAAAGTCGTTAATGTCATCAGATAACTGTTTGATGTCATCTTCCTTACCAAGTATCTTATGGTAATTATAAATCTGACTTGATCCAGTAGAGCTAACCATGAGACCCACACCAGCTACCAGTGTCTCACTGTTTAAGCTAGAGGGAGCATTATTGATAGTTACTGTAGATCCACCTACAGTTCTACCTGTAGTACTTGTACCTGATCCGTTAAATACAACACCGCCTGCATCTGATATAGATATAACTACACCAGCACTAGGTTGTGTGTTAGGAAATGCGACTTCTGTTGCTATAACTTCTAGTCCACCAAGAGGTGCTATTTGTGCTGCAACATAATCTACCACAGCCCCGGATGTTGGAAAACTGGCATCACTATTTGAAATAGTAGTCTGTTTTGTAAGTCCGTCAATCTGGTTAAGGTCAGCTAGGTCAGCTGTAAGAGCTGTACTATCTGCAAGTTTAGATGCTGTACCTGATTGCATACCAGCTAGAGTTGTTAACTCTGCATCTGCAATATGTTCAGTACCGATTGCATTATCTGCAATCTTAGCTGAGGTTACTGCGTCTGCTGCTATCTTAGCTGTAGTTACAGCTGAAGCTTGTATCTCAGCAGTTCTTACAGAGTCATCTTGTAGATGCTCATTACCTACTGCATTGTCAACTATCTTAGCACTTGTAACTGCATCATTATTAATCTTTGCAGTTGTAACATTGCTATCAGCTATCTTAGCTGTAGTCACTTGACTGTTAGCTATCTTAACTGTAGTTACAGAATCGTTAACTAATTCAGATGTACCAACAGCGTTGTCTGCCATCTTTGCATTAGTTACAGCATTCGATGCAAGAGCAGCTGTACCTACAGAGGTATCAACTAGCTCTGCAGCTCCAACTGAGTCATCTGCCATCTTAGCGTTCGTGATAGCATTGTTAGCTATATCACCTGTAACAATAGTACCGTCTACGATACTTGCAGATACAACGGAGTTAGATGCTAGTTTAGCAGCTGTGACAGCATCGTCTACAAGTTCTGCAGTATTGACTGAGTTATCAGCCATCTTAGCATTTGTAATCTGACTGTCTGCTATATGTGCAGTATCAATAGATGCATCTACATAATGCTCAGAGTTGATTTGGTCATCAGCTATCTTAGCACCAGTAACAGCATCTGCTCCTAGTTTAGCAGTTGTAACATTACCGTCTGTTATCTTTGCAGTAGTTACAGCATCACTAGCTAAATCAGCTGCGACGATTGTGCCGTCAGCTAACATAGTAGATGTAACTGTACCTGTATCTCCGGTTGTAACTACATTACCAGATACGTTAGGAAATGTAATTGTTCTATCAGCTGTAGGGTCAGCTACTGTTATAGTTGTTTCGTTAGCATTATCTGATGCTCCTTCAAATACTATATCAGCATCTTCTCCTAAGCCGAAGTTACCTACCATAGTACCACCAAGGTTACTTAGATATCTAGTAGATATTTCTTGTGTACTATATAAGTTTTGTGTAAAGTTTTCATTCAGATCTTCAGACTTTATAGCTGAACCAGCATAGAATGTTGCTGTTAAGTTATCGGTGGCTGTTTCTCTAAATATTTTGATTTTAACTCCATTAGCTGGAGCAGTATTAAATTGTAAGGTTGTCGCTGTAGGCAATGTAAAAGCCGTAGTGTCAACCGCATCAAGACTTGCTTTGATGTCTGATGCCTTAAGATATGGAAATGTAAACGAGAAGGTGGTCTGAGATCCCGTACCTGTATAGGAATTTTGTGTAACAGCCATTGCGTGTTATTTACTCATGTTTAATAAATTTTGGGTGTCTAGATCTTTTTTCTGTAATTCTGCTGCACGGTCAATATTACCCTCAGACATAGCTTGATCGACTGCTTGCTGTGTGAGTACCACATTTGCAATATCAGGTCTTTCTCTTAGTAGTCTGATTTCTGCTTGTTTCTGTGCATTTCTTACAATAGTATTTATCTCCTTAAATATAGGAAGTTTTTTAGTTTGTATTTTAATTCTGTCGTTCTTAAAATCTGCATTTGTAGAACGGTGTAGTTTAAGTAATCGTACCTCTTCAGCATATCTCTTAGATTTTCTAAGTCTATCTAGCTGTTTCCACATCTTCTGTTCACCTATGTATTTATTAATAAGCTCACGTTCCTGTGGAGTGTACTCGTATGACCCTGTAGAGTCTTTGTTTAGCATTGCTAGGCCATCCCAGCCTGTTTCCAATAACCACTGTCTCCAAGGCTCTGAAGTGCCACTGACCTGTACTGGGCTAATAGCATTAAGTGCACGTAAGACTGGGTTATCTATATCGTTAACCGGCTCACCTGTCCATATATCTACTTGCTCAGGTAACTGACTTGAGAAGAAAGGTAATCTGTTTTTAATGTACTCATCTACTTCTGCTTCTATATCTTTCTGTGATGATGTAATAGCATTACTCACAACACCAGCTCCACCAGATAGTGGTAAGAAAGATCTAAGTGTGTTTGCAGTAAGTCTAGACCATCCTGTCAAGTCACCGTTAGTAACTGATATAAGTGGTTCTAAACCTTGTAGTGGTGTTTCATTTAAGAATGTAGCAGCGATAGTCCATGTAAGTTTAGATGTCCAGTTTTGGAATAGTGACTCATCCATATCATTCATGTAGTATGCCATGTCACCGAGTATGGTTAACACGTGTTCTACACCAATAATACCTTTGTAGTTTACCCACTGGTTTCCTATCTTAACTGTCTTTGGTTCGTATCCTAACTGTGTACGTTCTTTGTTACGACGTGATGCGTTGTAGTGACCATTACCACGTATGTTACCAGCTACTGCATAGTCCCATAATGATTTAGTTAGTAGTCCACTGAACGCTAATCTACCTGTATACTCAGCTCGTAGGTTTTCCCACAAAACTCTAGCATTCGGTTCTTTTGCCATATCAATGCCATGCTCCATTAAAGCTGCAGCAATGTCATCGTCAGTTCTAGCATATATAGTTTTACTATACTTATTGATTCCCGGTATTACACTTATAGGTGTCCACGATAGAGCATTCTTAATATAGTTGCTGCTAGTACGTGGGAACATCATCAAGAATTTTACAAATGGATATGCGTTAGTACCTTGGTTAATCCAGTTAGCTAGACCATCATCTAGGTTTAACTGTACCTCACCAGCTACGTTACGTAATACATCATTCTTAATTAGTCCATCAGAATCAAAGAAGTTAGCATAATGCTTTTTCTCAGCATCAAAGATCTTAGTCATGTCTGCATAACCAAACTCACTAAAGACATCATCATACGCTTTTACACGTGATAGATTATGTGCTAAGTGTGTGGTAGTAAACACGTCAGGAAATACCATGCCTGTCATACCGTAACGCATGAATGGTGCTTGACCTAATTGTTTCATAAGTCTTGCTCCGTCAAGCTGCATCAGTCTACCCCAGTTACCTTCTTGTTCGTATACTGGTCTCATCTGATCCATAATATCCCATGCTTTCTCACCTTTAAATACAAAGTCTTTACGATATGCTTTAACCATCATGTCAGGATCTTTGTGTGCTTTCTTCATCATTGTAAAAGCATCAGTCAAAGCCCGTCTGTTTGTTTCAAATACAGCACCATTATAATAAAAGGTACGTTTAAGTCCTTCAAAGCCGTCAAGAGGTCCATAGAATCCATGTCCTAATACAGCTGTAATTGGTTTAATAATGAGCTGTGCTCCGTTACCTATACCAGCTCTAAATGCTGATAGTCCACTAAGTACATTATTATATACTACACTCCACGCACTTCTTGCAAACAAGTTAAGTTGTGAAGGGTCAGGACTCTTAATCATACCGAGTGGTGTGATCTGATCTGCAGCCCATTTGTATAACTTAGCTAGTGAATCAACATCTCCATTAGTATGTGAGAATGCATCGACAAGAGGTCGTAATGCAGCTGGGTTTGTTTTCTTAAGATCTTTAAGTGTTTTTGTAAATCTTACATTCTTAGCATGTATCGAGTTTTCTGCTACTTGAAACTCATTCAGTAGTGTTTCGATAGCATCATCTACATTCTTAGGAGGTACTTGGTCAAACCAGTTCTTGTTACGTAACTGCCAACCAGATATATACTTGTTCAAAGCATACTCATCCATTAAAAACTCTAGCTTATCAAGAATCAGATCCATAGTTTTAGCATCATCAATAAATGGACCCATAGTTTGTACAGCTTCTGCCATAGTAGCAGCTTCTCTACCTAATGTATCCATAACTCTTGCTGATGACTCTGCAACTGGACGACCTAAAAATCTATCTGTAAGATCTCTCATTGCAAATGCCGCAGCTCTTGCTTGATCTTCGTTTATAACTTCTACTTTAAACTTACCCATCATGAGATTCTTAACATCTCTGTTATCTAAGAATAACTCTCTAACGTCATCTAAAGTTTGTGCTGCTATAATATCATTATATATACCCCATGCAGCTGCGTTCATTTCTTTCGCACTGATTCTAACACCATCTACAATAGCATTAAATCTACCAGCATCTCTAGCTGACTCTGCTAATCCCATTACAGCACCACGAGAGGTTGGACCTACCATAAGACCTTTCTTTCTCATAGCTTCTGTAATTATAGGAGCAGGGTCTCCTTCAGACACACCTTGTTTGATTGCAGCAGTATCTGCCATGTTACGGGCTACGTTGCCTGCTGGAGGTATCTGTCTAGCTGCTGCTGACTCATCTGCAATACCGGGACTAAGGTCAACATCAGGACCATAGTCTAGTTCCATCTGGTCTGGGTTGTTTAGTTTACGTTCTGCAGCTAGTCTGCTTTCTTCTGCCTGTGATAGATCAGATCTTCTAAACACATCATCAACAGTATCAACGATACCTAGTTCATTCTCTATGTTTAGTTTTTCGTTGATTAGTAAGTTTTCGTTTTGTTTGCTAAGTGCTTTTGTAGCAAGTACTTCGTTGATTTCTTGTAGCTTAATTAGCTTATCATTGTCAGCACCTAATGCTATCTCAAGTTGTTTATAGTTACTCGAAGTGTCATCTAATGTCTCCATCCAATCCATGGTATTCTTACCACCTTTAAGATCTATAAAGGCTCCAAGCATTGTACCCATGAAAGCAAACGGTCCAGCTTCGTACATATTTTTCTGCTTACGTACAGCTGGGCTATCACTATCTAATGTCTTAATTGCATCTGGAATAGGTACACGTCCTTTCGGTCCAAACACTGTTGGGAATGTGTCAGACATAGTACGCATAAGATTATCTTCTTCACCTACATCACTAAGTCCTAATATAGCTGCATCGCTAAGACCGTATGCACCTGTGGATGCAAGTATACGTTGATACCATGGTACTGCTTTACTAAGTAGTCCAGCTTTACCAAGTGCACCTGTAGCTACATTACCTGTGTAGATAGAAGGTATTACAATAGAAAGTACTTTACGTACCTTTTGTTCTACTGGGTTATCAAGTTTAGTAACTTCATCCCATCTGTCATCTACTTTGTTAAATCCGGGTAAAACTGTACCAGCTGCATCCATAGCAAAATCAGCTACGCTTAAGCCGGGTATCGACATTCTTCTGAATGCATTGTCTAATCGTTTAAACGGATTAAACATAGGACTATCTTTCATAGCAGCCTGTTGTTGCTCTGCTACGTCTTCGTATGATAAATTATAATACTTGTTATGAAACTGTTCACGTAAACTATTACGCTCATCACCTTTAGGTGCATTAAACCAAGTTCGATACTCTTCAAGCATCTTATCTTCGTTCTGTTCGTTAGACAAGTCAACAGAGCTCTGACCTATCTTACTACCAAATGGTGCAGAATAGGTCTGAGGTGTTACTTCTCCTAGATTCTTACCATAAGTCTGGTCAAATCTTGTATCTTTAATAGGTGCAGTAGGTTCAACTGTACCAAATTCTTGTTGAGTGTCTTCTTGTTCTTCTTGTAAAAAAGAGTCTGTCATCTTTGTATAAATGTATTTAATCTAGGATCGTAAAATATACCATACTGTCGACCTTCAGTAATCATAGTCCCCATAGTCATCTCACCTTGTGATTCGTCATAGTTAAAACGTATAGCATCTATGCCTGTTAGGTTTTCTCTAAATGCTTTTGTAAAATTTGTTACTGGCATATCTTCACCAAAAAAGTCTTTTGCTAAATTAGCGAAGTCATGTCTTGGTTTAACATAGCTTGGTGTCATAGCAACACTGCTGTAGTCAGCTGGTATTCTTTGTTCATACTTGTTTACTTCAAGTACACGATTCATAATGTCTCGTTTAGGTATACCAGTAAGTTCAGCTAGGTCACGTACACTTTGTGGGTAAATTAGATTATCAGCTCCTGAGTTTATAGCTAATGCAAATCTACCTAAAGACTTTTTATCTACTATTGTACCAGCAGAAATAAGATCGTTAGGAGTTTTATCATTGTAGTATAACTCAGCTTCAATAGCACCACGTCCTAATCCACCACTTTTCTCGCTTACGTTAGAGAACTGTAACCAGACTGTCTTTTCTTGTCCAGATCCAGCTGTACCTTCTGCTGCTGTTTGTGTTCTAAACATACCAGTACGTTCAGTTACAGGCTTTTCAGCAGCTTCCCATGCTAGATCTCTACGTTTTAGTGGATCTTCTTCACCACGTAATCTATTAAAATGATAGTAGTAAGACTGTTCAAGTGCATCTACTGCAGCAAAAGCTGTAGGATGTTTACGATCACTAATAGTTTTTTCACCAGTAGCGTGTGCTATAATCTCGTCAGCTTTCTTACGTACATCTTTAATGTAGTCACCACCGTAGGCTTCTTGTAAGTCTGTTAAATCTTTTCTAAAGACATCAAACTCTCTACGTTGTGCATCAGTTAGAGTTCTATATGTAAACATAAAACCAGTAAAGTCACCATCTCTATGTGCTTTGTTAAGAATTTCACTCTGACCAAAGCTATCCATAATCTTAGGATTGTAACCTAGTAAATCATGTATGTGAGAACTAACTGTACCACTTGCTGTACGAGTTCTAGCTTCTAACTTTTGTCTATCACCACCTTCAGAAAAGTCACTTAAGCTTATGTTACCATTTTCAATATCTAAAGTTATTTGTGTAACTTCATTAACATCGTTAATTTCAGATACTTCTTTTTCTTTATCAAGTCTGATCTTTTGATTCTTATAATACTCTTCATAAGCAAAATCGTATAATGCAGGGTGTCTCTCTAACCAAGTTTGTTTGCTATCTTTTCCGGGTGTAATTTGATTGAGTACTTCGTCTTCAAATTTTGCAAAACCACCGTTGCCTGCAAATCTTTTATTACCAACTAATCGTTGTATAGCAACTTCATAAGTAGCCCTAACATTGATATTTCCAATATTTCTAGAGATGTTTCCATTTCTATCTTTAGAAGGTATAACTCCTAAATCTATTACAAAGTTATTTAGATTATCTCTTGTAGGATCTGATAAAAATAATTTTTCTGATCGGTTTGCATTATCAGTAGCATTTTGATGTGAATGTCTTAATCTTAATGCTTCTTCTTTTGATCTACCACGGTCATCCCATAATTTAATTATGTTCATACCAGCTGGAGATTTAGGATTAAGTCCAAGTTCTTTTACTTGTTCTAATCCACGAAAACGATAGCTACTTCTTACTTTATCTAATGTCAGAAATGATGATCCTTCCTCTCTGCTTTCTAGTATCTGTAACCAGCGTGATTCATGTATATCGTAGTTGCTTTTAACTTCGTCATAAATCATCTTTCCTAGAAAATAACTATTTTTACGACGTGTGTCTCCTAAGAAATTAACTAAATCAAGATCTAATTTTCTTAAAGCTTCAAATCTTTCATCTACACTACCTTCATCTACTAATTTATTTTGCTCATCATATAGACCGTTTAGTATATCAAACTCACCATTGTCTTTCATAGCGGCAAACTCTTTCTCAGCATACCGCATGTCAGCAAAGTTATATATACCTTCAGCTGCAGTAGTTAAGTCCTTAGCAAGTTTTGGTGTAAACTTTTGCCAGAACTCAGATTCTTTCTGATACTCTTTAGCTTGTCCTCTTAAGTTATCTACTTCAGTTTGGGCTCGTTTAGATACTGCATTGTATCTGTTTTCAAATTTTTTATTGTTTAGATTTTGTATAATCTCTCTATTCTTTTGCTCGTTGATGTCGGATTTCTCCATAAACCTAATCTGGTCTGCATCACGTTTGTCACTTTGTTTTTGCTGTAGTCTTAAGCTGTCAATAATTCGTTGCTGCTGAATCTGTTCTTCTTTCAGCCCTGCTTGCAGGTTTGGATTATTGACTTTAAATCTTCCGCCTCTTGAGCGTTCTATTTTAGCCATTGTTTTTAATGTTATCGTTTAGCATATGAACCAGCAAATCCACCTATACTACCAGCTATACTGCTGATGGTACTACCCCATACTCTATTTGCAGCTGCACTTGTTGATGCGTATGCACCGGCCACAGGCTGTGGTCCAAAGTCATACTCTTGTAGTTCTGCTGGTAATACAAAGTCTGATGTAGGTGTAGGTAATGGTTCGATTGGATAAGGTAAAATACCGGGATCTAACATTTTAGCTGCGTAAGCTGACAGGTCTGCTGCCGTTCGGTCTCGTCGTATTTCATCTAAGACTGATCGTGAGTTACGTTCAGCATTAGCTATTGAGAGATTTAACATCTCTACTTTTTGTCCATAGTCAAAGGCAGCTGCTTGTGTAGCTTTATCTACTGATCTTCCTGACTGACCACGTGCTCTCATCTTACCTTCTGTAATCAGAGACTGTACGTATTTGTCGTTTGCGTCAAAAGCTGCCTGTGCTTTGGTTTCTTCTAGTTTATTTAATTCATCAATACTACCAGATCTTGCTGCTAAAGCATTAAGTGATAGTTGATGTCTAAATACATCGTCTGAGCGTCTGTACTGTTGCTCGTTGGTTTGTTGTTGTCGGTTACGTATTTGTAGATCGTACGAATAACTTCGTATATTACGTGCATCTTGAGCTGATGCAAGTCGACCTTCATTACGTGCTTTAGCTTCTATCTCTTGTACGGCAAAGTCACGTGAAGATGCAAGCTGTTGCTTTTTCATCTCCCACATTTCTGTGTCGTACTCTAACTGTCTATCGGTAGCTTCGTTCTGCTTTTCTGCTTGCTGTCTCGCTGCAGATGCTGCTTTACTACCACCGATAAGATTAGTTGCTATAGAAGCTACTCCGAGAATGGCTCCTAACATTAATTTCTCCTATAAAATCTTGGTGAGTATGTTCCTTCCCACATCATAGAGTTTATGGATACCGGGAATGGTGAGTCGTTAAATAGTCTAAGTGTAAAATTATCTGTTCTCTGGTGTATTGGTACACTAAATACTGCGTTAGTTTTAAGTGCAACGTCATTAGCTAGGTAGTCATCTGCCATAGCTACAGGATTTAAGTTATACCATTCATCTGTATAGATAAGTATAGCTGCACCGTTAGCGGGTGCTGAATCCATTGTTAACTGTGTGTTACTATTTACTGTAAAAGCTGTAGTTACCACGTTGTTAATCTTAACCTTAACCTGATTAGAGTCAATATAACTTATGTTTGATGGGTCCCATGTAAATACTGTAGTAGATCCATCACCTGTATATTCTTTTTTACCCTGACGTATACCTTTTGACTTGAGTTTAAAGCCCATCACACCTGATAGACCTACAGCAAACTTCATTCTAGCTATAATTAACTGAGCTGCAAAGTCACTACGTTTCATGCTTTCGTCAACTCTGTAGTATGTGTTAGGTAATATAACATCAAAGTTATACTTCCAACCTACTATAACGTTAGCTGCTTGTGAGGTAAGATCTTTAAATAAAACTTTAAAGTACGCATTACCATCGTTAGTAATTACTTCTGGTGTTACAGTAAATCCTGATTCAATAAACTGTCCCGTAGCTGTCGTACCTTTGATAATCAATACAGGTGTAAGACCTGTTACATTATTCCAAGGTATATAACATTTAGAAAAGTTATTTGTACTATCGTATGCTACAGAACTTGCTGTTGCATATAGATCTATACAAGGATTAATCTTTGAACCATCGTTATTAACAATAATAGCATCTTCTGGACTCTGACTTAAGCTAGCTTTACTCAATGTAAACTGGTTGCCCTGTTTAGTTACAGCAAAAAACTCATCAGAGTCTACAGCCATAGCTTGTACTGTACCGGGTAGTTCCCAGTTAAACCATGCTTCTACAAGGTTAGTTTCTCCGTCACTGTATGTACGAAAGAAGTAAGCATATCTGGACGACTGTCCTGACATAGCTATAAATTGGTTCTGAGCACTGCCTACAAGTGTGTCTACAGTAGAGGGAACCCATTCGTTTACTACTCTTCCTACGTCAATTACCTGTGGGTTTTCGTCTTGACCACGTGTAACCATGGAGAATACACGAGTATAACTTGGTGTCTTACTTAAGAAGTTTATGTTCGTACCTACATCTACAGGGTCTACAAGTGTATCTGTTTCATAGTTAGATATAGAACGTATAATAGTAGAGGTAGGTGTAAGTATACCGTCAGCAGCAAACATCATAAACTGTTGGCTCTGACTAAATAGCACCAAACCCTGTGTGGTAGGTATCACAGCATGTAAAGCTGCTGGTCGTATAGTTGATGTACTTAAATCTATAGGGTCTGCAGCTGTAACTGTCTGTGCAGATGTATGATAAAAGTTAAAGAACTTAGCTGACTGGCTAAGTGATACGTTATCTTCTGATAAAAACCCTAATCTGTTACTGTGGAAGAAGGACTGTTGTATCTTCTTACCTACAAATGAGGGATGACTGTTTGTCTCATCATCACCTACTTCACGTTCTGTCCACGTTACACGACGTAACTGGAAGTTATTAACTGAAGTATTGATGAGTTCGTGTGGCATAGTTGTCTGATCTAGACCAGCGGACTTACTAGGATCTCTTGTTTCTTTCCAGAAACCTGTACCTGATGTTCCGTTGTCTGCAACAAACTTAGCAAAGTATGTATCTTTATCTGATGTAGTATTGATAATCTTAACTACATGGTCTTGGAAAGACTGAGCTGGTAGCTGTGATACATTATCAACTTGGTCTTGAAAGACACCTAGCTTACTGTTATCAAGTCCACCTTTTGCAGATATAGTAAATGCAGTACGTGTACCACTCACAACTCTATCAAGTTCTAGTGAGCCTACATACTTAGTTACTGTTAGTCCTGATATACTGAGTCCGTCTATAGCACTCTTAATACCAGTGAGTACTTCATCGTAGCCATCATTTGTCTGTGCTGTATATGACACTGTACTACCGTTTATAGTAACAGAGTATTCGTCTATATTTACACCACTTGTGATACCTACAACTGCACCTGATAATACAAGTGTAGCTCGTGTGTTAGCTACAAAGGTAGGGTTAGCTAATGCACTTGCTGTGATTAAATTATTTGTTATAATAGATGTATCTTGTACAGTCAGTATATGGTAGTTAGTACGTGCCCCTGTAAGGTACGCCTGTGCCCCTGTACCGTACGTTACGGTAGCAGCTGCCCCAGTTATAGCATTCCATATTGCAATGGCTCCTGTAGAGCCTCCTGATGCTGGTGTGATACATCCTATATATTTTTCTGTTGATGTTCTAGCAATGTAGAACCATTTAGAGCTGTCATATGTAGTGCCAGTACCTAGATTAGATATCCATTGCATACCCGGTCTTTTGGTAAGACCAAAGGTAGGGTCAGGATATCCATTCAGACACTCCTCGACTTGACCGGGAAGTTTCTTGCTGTCTGCTTGTCTAGATACTCCACCAAGATAGTTGTCAACTCGTTGAGTTACTGCTGGCATTATCGTTGTAAAGCGTGAAATGGTTGATAGCTTTGGTAGTAGTTCTGTTGACCTTGAGGATGACCGAACATAGTGAACTGTCCCTGCTGTGTCTCATACTCCATAGCCATAGCTCTGAGTAAAGCTTCTTGTTTCTCAAGTCTGATGTATTGATCGTCGTCTCCTATAATCTTACTAGATACTAAGGTAGCAGCTCGAGCTGTAATATAGTTCTGTATAGGTTCTGGTAAATCTATCCAGTCAAACAACCACACAACATCACACTCTATAGGGTTACTATGAGTCCACTTGTATGTATGGTTCTGTCTGTCATATAACTTACCACTTCTACGAATACCATCATGGGTAGTATTGTTAGAATTTTCTGTTAATTTTATTTGTAGTATGTTGTTTGGTATCTCTATTTCGTTATCTGTATTGACAGCAAACTCATAGTGGTACTCTTTGTTAAATGTCCATCCTTCAGATTGTACCTCTCGTGACACCTGTAACAGTGTGGCATAGGCAATCGCAACGTCCGGGTTGGTTTGATCTAAAGTGGTTACAGGAGCTTGACCACATGACGACAGTATGTTGTTTATAGCTGGTAGCTCTTGTGTAGCGTTTGTGGTTGGAAAAGGCATAATTATTATATAAAGAAAGGGGAGAATAAACTCCCCGTATAAACTCGCATTAGAATGCAGCGTTACCAGAAGATCCAGTAGCAGCACCAGCGATTAGTTCAACAGCAGCAGCTGGGTTAAGATAGTCTGCACCCATAGCTA
>Ga0163180_10001370_pt1 | contig 13849 bp, 10 predicted proteins | sample AtlANTMetagenome_2_FD_109647 | JGI IMG/M metagenome (GOLD analysis project Ga0163180, IMG submission 109647) | Marine eukaryotic phytoplankton communities from the Atlantic Ocean - Atlantic ANT 4 Metagenome | ecosystem: Environmental > Aquatic > Marine > Oceanic | place: North Atlantic Ocean...
CGAAGAACGCGGGTATAGACATCCAGTGGATGATGGGAGAACAAGGCGAGGTCCGCATCCTTGCCGACCTCGATTGTGCCCACTCGCTGGTCCACACCGATCAGCTCCGCAGGCCCCAGCGTGATCGCCCGGAGGGCCTCTGCCTCGGACATCCCATACCGAACCGTCTTTGCCGCTTGAACGTACAGTCGCTGCACTTGGTTAGCGGAATCGGAGTGAATCGCCACAGGCACACCCGCGGACCGCACGAGCGCGGCATTGTAGGGAATCCCGTCGTGGGCCTCCATCTTGAAGCCCCACCAGTCCGCCCAGGTCGCAATGCCCGTCCCATGTGCAGCGAGGAGATCGCGCACCTTGTAGGCCTCCAGTGCATGATGGAAGCTTGAGACCTGAATCTTGTACTTGTCCATCACCCGGTAGATGCCCTCGATGTCATCGTGCCGGTAGCAGTGGATATGGACGCGAATCTTGCCATCCATGACGTCCAGGAGCGTCTCCTTGTCCGCATCGATGGGCGGCTTCTCTCGCCACGTCCGACGCGCCTCACGGTAATCCAGCGCCCCTTGGAACGCCGCCCGCATAGCGGCAAGATTGCCCATGCGGGTGGATGGACCATCCACATCCCCGCCGTAGACGCGCTTTGGATTCTCGCCACAGGCCATCTTGATCCCTCTGGGGGCATCCGAGAACCGAAGACCAGCCAGCGTTCTGGAGGGCCTCAGCTTGAGCGTGACCGACTCTCCACCGATCAGATTGGCGCTGCCAGGAAGCACCATGATCGTGGTGACACCCCCTGCCCGTGCACGGGAGAAGGCCGGATCCGACACGTGAACAGAGTCGCCGGCCCACACGCGAGCCGTCACCGGCATCACCGCCTCGTTGCCGTCCCCGTGCGCACTCGCACTGGGCCATGGGTAGACGCCCATATGAGAGTGGACATCGATGATGCCGGGCATCAAGTACTTTCCGGTTCCATCGATCACAGTGGTTCCGTCAGGGACCTCTACCGTGGACCCAACGGCGGTGATCTTTCCATCCTCGACCAAGACGGTGCCCTGCTCGATTGGCGGAGCATTCACGGGGAGAACGGTTGCACCAACGATCGCAAGATCCGCTGCGAGAGCCGCCTGAAGCAGCAAAAGAAGCATCATCCGAGCAGCCCATCCAGTAGTCGGTGGATGTCCGAAGGCACCCCATTGTTCCGGTGTCGGACCAAGCCGTCTCGATCAATGATCAGAACCAGCGGCACCCCAACCAATTTGAACCGCTTGGCAAGACTGCGATCTCCATCGGAGACGACAGGCCATGTCATTCCCCAGGCCTTCGAAGCGCGCTGCGCAGTCGCCATGTCTTCACCGGCATTGACCCCGAGAATGTTCACCCGATCGCCGTAGCTCTGCGCGAGCTTGACCACCTCAGGTGCCTCCTTCTTGCAGGGGCCACACCACGACGCCCAGAACACCACGACCGTGGGCTTGTCCTTCATTTGGGCAAGTTCGATGGGAACTCCGCTGAGCGAAGTGCCACGAAGTGACGGGGCTTGCTGTCCTTCGTACGGCCCTATCTTTGTCTCGCTACATGCGACCAGCACAGCGATCAGAAGGAAATATCGGAGCATTGAGAGCATCCCAAGAAGCGTAGCACAGCAGAACAGACCTGGCCCTCCCCTGAAACCTGGCTAAAGGCGCCCCGTGCGATGGCTCCTAAACATCACCTGGTGGCTGCTCCGGCCCGTCCTGTTCCTGCTCAACGCTGAGCGGGCACACCGACTCGTGATCGGTGCGATGGGGGCCGCCCCCCAATTGAACCGAGTCGCCCTGCGGATCATCGGCGGTGCTCCTGCGGACTCGGAGTCTGTTCAGCTGGGACCACTGAAGCTACGCGGGCCGGTTGGCCTGGCGGCAGGGCTGGACAAGGATGGCGAGGCCATCTGTGCCTGGCCGGCCCTGGGTTTCGGCTTTGTTGAGGTCGGCACAGTGACCTGGCACCCTCAGCCCGGCAACCCCACGCCCCGCCTCTTTCGCCTGAAGGCCGAGCGAGGACTCATCAACCGGATGGGCTTCAACAACCATGGGGCAGAAGCGCTGGCAGCCAGGATGCGGGCCATTCGGGATGCTGGAAAGTGGCCCGAGATTCCGGTGGGCGCAAATATCGGCAAGTCGAAGATCACGCCGCTTGAGGATGCCGTCGAGGACTACCTCAGCTCGGTGGGGGTTCTCCGGGATGTGGCCGACTACTTCACCGTCAATGTGAGCTCACCGAACACCCCGGGACTTCGCGACCTCCAGCGAGGCGAGCACCTCAAGCGCTTGCTGAGCGAGGTCTGCTCATCGGCAAATGGACTGCCGGTCATGGTCAAGCTCTCTCCGGATCTGAGCGACGAGGACTTGGCGGATGCGGTCCAGACAGCCATCGACGCGGGCTGTACGGGGGTCATCACCACCAACACCACACTGAAGCGGCCGGGCACCACCGGGCGCCTGGAAGAGGCAGGTGGCATGTCTGGGGCACCGCTTTGGCCGATCGCACGGGCCCGAATCGAGCAGACCCTTCAGTGTGCGGGCGGCCGAATCCCCGTAGTCGGCGCTGGAGGCGTTCACTCGGCGACGCAGGCGCAGGAGCTGCTGGATGCGGGCTGTGCGGCGGTGCAGGTCTACTCCGCGATGATCTTTGAGGGACCTGGCCTGATTCACAGGATCAACGATGCCCTCTCGGAGTCCAGATGATCTGGGTGCTGGCGCTGCTCTCCTGCAAGCACGAAATTCCGCCCCACCTGCAAGTTGACCGCCCACAGGCAAGCCTGGAGCACAGCGAGCAGCCCGAAGGCTTGGCAGATCTCGTGCGCTCCGATCCCCTCGCTCGACGCCCCAACCCGAGGCAGCCCGGCTCCTGGCTATCGCTAAAGGATGGTGCCGCCCTCGAGGCATGGGCAGCCATCGCTCGGCGGTCGGCCGCAACACCAAGCGACTGGGCTCAGCTGGAGCAGTCCCACCCGGCGACCCCCGTGGTTGCGCTGTCGCGAGGTGCGCGACTGGCAGCGCTTGAGGTGTCCATGGCGGACAGCATGGATGAGGCCGCACAGCAAAAAGCGGCCGCATGGCTGGGTACCATCCGCGTCGATGTACGCCCCACCACAAGCAAGCCCAAGCAGCCCATGGACTGGATTCCGGGAATCACCGCCGAGGAGAAGCGGCAAGGCGCACTGCGCATCGCCGAGCGCATGGTACTGCTCGGCTGGCTGGAGTCCCCTGAGATCGACATCCTTCCCGCTGCGACGGCCCTGACCGATGCCGCCCACACCCGCCTGAGGGACACGCCCGCAGGCAACCTCGTGGTGACCCGTGCCGCAGACGAGCGCTCCCCATCGGCTGGAGAGGTCGGCCGCTCCGCCCTACTGGAGGGCACACGACTCGCGCTGGCGAGCGTCGCAGCAGACCGAGATGCGGAACAGGATGAATTGAAGCTTGTGCTGCAGGCCGCCAAGAACACGCTCGGTACCCAAGAGGACCCGATCGCCACGTGGCTCAGGCGCGCCCGAATCGGTCTGAGCGCCGATGCATCCAATGATGAGTCCGCCAGCCTAGCGCTCATCGCCCTGACCGCAGAGCGGCTGCTGGGCACCTGCCCAGATGTCCCATGCGAAGGCCTCGATCGCACGCAGACGCTGGAGCAGGCCGCCAGCTGGACCCCCCAGGCAATGCCGCTGGCTCGAGTGTGGCAGGTCATCGCTGTAAAGCAGGCAGCAGACACCTTGGAGTCCAGCTACAAGAAGCCATCCTTCGGCCAAACCCTCCTTGAGATAGCCGACCCACTATCCGGGACTGGCGGAGGCCCCGTGGAGCTCTCCTTGCTGCGCTATCGAGTCGCAGAGCCCACAGCGTTGCTTCAGATCTCCAGACTGGCACAAGGTCCAGCCTCCACCGATGCACTCGAGGTCATCACCTCCGTGCGCGCCCACCTCGTGCGGACATGCGATGCGGCACTGAAGGAGCGACTGCCGGCGGATGTCGCACGCCAGATACGGAAGATTCGAGACCGAGCACGCCGCAGGCCCCGCTAGCCGCCTGTGCACCGGTAGGTCAGCAGGAGCGTGTCCTCCACCACACGGTCGAGGCAGTCGCTCACTCCCAGGGTGACCTCAATGACCGACTCGACAGTCTCTCCCGGCTCCGGCTCAAGTCCCCACACCACCACATAGGGCGTCGAAGAGGTCACATCGTCGATGCCCACCGAACCCCACTCGGTCGAGAGAGACCAGGAGAAGTCAACGGCATCGGGCAGGGTCCCTGCATCTGTCGCCAGAGGGAAGGCCACCGATGGGCACATGTCACACGACGTGGCACCACAGCTCACCGTCTCTTCCTGAGTCTGGTCGGAACCTGCATCCACCATGGAGAGCTCGGGCTCATTGAGGGTCACCGTGAGGTAGCTGGGAAGCGAAGAGAGCGTTCCATCATCTACAGTGAGCGAGAATCGATAGTCACCGGGTGAGTCTGGCGTAAATGTGGGGCGCTCATCTGTGCTGGAGATGATCCAGGACGTATCCGCCAAGGAAGTCTCTGGAGCGGACTCCACCGTCCACAAGAAGGTCAGAGGATCACCGTCGGGATCGTAGGAGCTCGAGCCATCCAGCTGAAGGAGGTCGCAACTGGACATGCTGGAGGCAGAGAGATCGTAGTCGGCCCACGCCACAGGCTGAGATACCGCCACACCATCACAGTCGTTGTCGATGCCGACATCCACCTCAGGCGCGCCCGGGTAGACGTCTGGATCTTCATCATCGCAGTCGCCCTCATCCGCCGTCAGGCCATCTCCATCGTGGTCAATCTGGCCACACAATTCATTGTCCTGACCTGGGCTTCCCAGATCGCTACCCTCGACCCAAGCGATGCCCGACGAGCACCAACTCTCCAGGAAATCATTCTCGATCCAGTCCACTCGATCGGGGTCCAGGCTCAAGGTAGCGCCATCGACAAGCGGCATCTCTGAATCCCAAACGATGTCGTCGAGGATCAGTCCGGCCATGACGATCGATAGCGTGTCGCCGTCTGGGTTGAGGTTGATGCCACTGTAGGCATAATCAACCGGGACGCCGCCATTGTTCGATGGATTCATGCTCAAGCCAAGTACAATCTGCGCACCTGCATCCAGCTGAATCCACTCCGTCTTCTGCACCAGGTGGTTCCCTGTCGATGAGAAGACGCGCAGGCCGTTGAGCACCACGGTTCGGGAAGAAGTGTTGGTCAACTCAATCCACTCGCCACGGGTATCCTCCACCGCCAGCGGACTGATCATCACCTCAGAGATGACCAGGTCACCTGGCCGCCAGGTGGTCTCATCCACGAGGCCATTGCAGTCGTTGTCCTGCAGATCGCCATCGATCTCTGTCCCACCCGGGAAAATTTCTGCATCGGTGTCGTCGCAATCCGGTTCTTCCTCGCAGGTGGTGTAGCCGTCCAGGTCCAGGTCAAAGTCTTCATCGACCAGGCCATCGCCGTCATCGTCTAGTCCGTTGCACTCCTCCACTTCATCGCAGTCCGCGATTCCGTCGGAGTCCGCATCGAAGCCTTCATCAATGTTTCCATCGCCGTCGTTGTCCAGACCGTCGCACTCTTCTTCATCCAGGCAGTCGACCAGACCGTCTTCATCGGTGTCGGCAAAACCCTCGTCTACCCGTTCATCGCAGTCGTCATCCAAGCCATTGCAGTCCTCATCACGTCCAGGAAAGCGCTCCGGATCGGAGTCATCGCAGTCGCCATCCTCTACGGTGACTCCATCCCCATCCGCATCCGTTCCGACGCTGGGAGCAGAGGTGTCTTCCGGGGATGCTGTGTCGTCCCCAGTGGCCTTCTCGCTGCACGCAATGAGTACGGAGAGAACCAAGCAAACCGACAGCTGACGCATGGGAAATCCTCCAGACTGGATCGTACCCGAGTGGGGCCTGTGCGAGCAATGGGCTTGACACGCATATGGGCCCGGTTAGGAAGCGCAGCCTCTACTGCGGGAGTAGCTCAGTTGGTAGAGCACCAGCTTGCCATGCTGGCTGTCGCGAGTTCGAATCTCGTCTCCCGCTCCATTTGACGCCGATCGCATCTGCGGTCGGCGTCTTCTCTTTGGATCTCTAAACCTTCGCACCAGGAGGCGGCTCAGGGCTGTGCCCGACCATCCACAAAGCCACGCCCCTTCCACTTGACCTCCACCGAGAAAATGGAGCGCAGAAGGATGGCGACCAACACCACATTTGCGATGGGGTGGGCCCATGCGATGGCACCACTGCGACCATCTCTTCGCTCCAGCCTCCAGCGGAAGATGACTTGAAGCAGGCACAAGCCAGCACACCATGACAGCCAGTGCCACTCCGGGATCCCCCATCCCAAGCTCAGTCGAGCATAGAGTCCAAAAAACAGCAGAGCAAAGGGCAGCAGAGCACCCACAACGATGAAGAGGACGGCGCCCAGACCAATCACGGGGCTCCGCCCCATGCCTTCATAAAGATTCTTGGCATAGCCAGAGAAGATCTCTCCCAGGCTGGAGTACAGCCGAACGGTGAATGCCCAAGGCGCCACGACCATGGCGCAATTGTTTCCACGGCGCTTGAACTGCTCGGCGAGACGTACATCTTCGAGGACCTGATCGCGAACCACACCGTGGCCTTCCATGGCCTCATAGGCCCCGCGCTCGACCATGATGAGCTGCCCATTGGCGAACGCCTGAGGCCGGCCCGGGTCATTGGCGGCATCCAGGTCCATGGCCCCCCGAATCAACCATCCCACCGCAGGGACAACGGCGCGCTCCCAAAATCCCACGAGGGTCCAGCTTCCGTACGCACTGATGAGCCTGCAGTCCCTTCGGATCATTTCATCGGCCAAGGCCGGGATGGCATCGGGTGCCAGGCGCACATCGGCATCCACAAAACACAACAACTCACCAGTGGCTTCACCTGCAGCTCTTGCGCATGCCCACGGCTTTCCAGCCCAGCCACTCGGCGGCTCCGTCCCCGCGACCACCCGAACCCGATCATCCTCCTGGGCCACCAGCCCAGCAGCATCCGCCGTACCATCCTCAGAACGGTCATCCACGACGATCACTTCCAGGTTCGGCCATCGACTCGCCAGCACGGACTTCAAGCAGGACTGAATATTGTTGGCCTCATCCCGCGCTGGAATGCACACACTGATGCGAGCGCCCTGGGCATGGTTGTCTGCCCGCAGCGCAGGAAGCTTCAGCATCCACCTTCGACCCCAGGAGTTCGTTCCGAGAACCAGTCCCAGCCACAACGTGCTGAGGAGCCCTAAATAGGCCGCGACCAATACCCCGGAGACCGCTGGATCCGCCCAGCTCACACAGGCTCCAGCACGCCATCGCGAACCATCATCACGCCGGTGGCTCCATCCGGGATCCGCGTCAGCGTGGAGTGAGGACCAGGAACCACCTTTACGTCCGCGGGGATCGCACGCCCTGGGGCAACCTGCACACCCGCCCCGACGACACTGCCCTCTCCGACGCAGACCCCGGCAAGTCCCAGTGGAGCCGCAACCCGCTTGCCACCAGCGAAGACCTCTACGCCCTGCCCCAGCGCCATGTCCATGAGCACACCAGTGCGCTTGAGGGCGGCATTTCGGTCGAGTGTTCCCAGCTGCATGAGGCCGCCAACAGCACTATTTGCGCCCAAGAGCGAGAACTTCACCATGGCCTGACGCTGCACCCGCGCACCTGGCCCCAAGACAGAGAACTCCGCCAAAGCCAGGTCCTCGACGACCGCTCCATCCGCGATCACACAGCCGCGAACCACAGCGCCCGCACCGATCTCTACATCATCCCCGATAAAGCACGCCTCCACCACCGCTGAAGAGTGGATCCGGCAGCCAGATCCCTTCCGGCCGAGCTTAGCCCCGACGGTTCGGGGATTGAGCGAGCCCGCACGCAATGCCGCCCACCCCGCACGGGAGGCCACCTGCAAGATGTTGCGCCCCACCAAAGAGCGCCAGAGGAAGGGACCAAGACCGAGCAGATTCGCCCAGAGAAGTTGAAGCCAGTGCCAGGTCGGCAGAACGAGTCGATCCGAGATCGGCAACTCGACGGCCGCCACACCATGGTGGGCCTCCGAGAGAGGGAAGGTGAGCATGCGCTCCTTGAGATCGACCTCAACAGGCAAGGCATTCTGGATGCGTTCCGGCGTGACCTCGCCACCTGGAGCCAGAGCAACCAGCCATGGCCCCGGATCCTTCAAGGCCACCTGCTTGTGAAAGACACCCGCCCGGCCAGCCGGTGCCCACGTCGCATCCTCAGAGCCCAGAGCCTCCAGAAAGGCCGCCACCGCATCTTGGGTCAGGACGACATCCTCCCGCACCAAGAGTCGGATCCGATCGTCGGAAAGCGGGCCCTCCATGGCCACCCCTGCCCCCAAGAATGCCCGCTCCTGCTGCACCGACACCGCCAAGCCCAGCCATGGGCGCCCCCCAACCGGGCCTGCGAGCCCCTCAAGCTCATGTGGGCATGCAAAGGTGCCACCCACGACGTCCTTTCGGATGGGCATCACCACAGCTTGATCACCCGGACCTTACGGGCCTGTGCGGCATCATCGGTCGGAAGAGTCATGGGCAAGTAGGCCCGCTCAAGGGCTCGGATGGCGATGTCGTGCATGTCAGGCTGGGCGTCCGGATCAATGTGGATGAGCACGTACCGTATCCCAAGACGCTGTGCCGATGCAGTTGTCTTCGTCCGAAGCCAGGTGGGGTCCCGGTCCGCGTGCGCGAGGATCTCTTCCCAGAGCTGCTCCGCCGAAGCGCCACGAGGGTCGAGGAGGTCACCGGTAAAAGGTTTTCCGTGGTGGAGCTGCTCATACAGATAGGGGCGCCCAGCGATCACGGGGAAATTGACTACCGCCCCCTGTGGCGCATCCGCCAGAGCCTGCACTGCCGGATCCACAGACAGAGCGGTCGAGCCGGGCAGGCCCGCAGCAGGAGATGCCCACCGTCCCTCCATGAACAGGAGCACGAGAGCGACCCCAAGCCACCGAATGGCACCGCCCGCTACTGCTGCAGATGCCAGCAATGCAAGGGCCAAGGCTGGCCCCTGCGCAAGGGTGTACAGCATGCTCATTGAGTCCAGCCCTGGCAGACCTTCTACCAACAGGTACGGCAGTGGGATCGCTTTTCGTCCAGCCAGGATTACCGGCTCTCCATGACGAACCAAGACGGGCCCAAGGGAGAGCAGCAGCCCAACGCTCCCGCCCAACCAGAGAAAACCCATCCCCCTCCGGCGGCGGCGGAGCGCCAGTACAGACAAGCCGATCAAGGTCCACCCAAGGTAGTGAATGTGCACCCGTCTATCGCCAAAGTCCGACCGCTCGTAGAGGTTGGGCGAGCGATACGGGCCCGGCATCAAGTAGCCAACCGGATCGGCAGCCCCATCGCTGCGACGCTGCATTGCAGCATCCTGTGCGGTCAGGGGCTGAGCCAAGCTGTGCTCCTCCCTGGCGGTGTCCTGCATGGCCATGCCCATCGGGATGGCGACCGTCAGCCCAAGCACGAGCACCAGCACCCGTGAACGGAGGTGAACACGAATCCCCTCACCCGCTCCGAGAAGAGCCAATGCGGCGGCGAAGAAGAATGCTGTAGCGGCTCCCGCCCACCCAGAGAGACAGGCCACAGCCAAGGATGCGACAGCCATCTCGACTCGTCGGTGCCCGCCGTGTGCCGCTGCCCGCCAGCTCATCCAAGCCGCCCAGGCCGCCCAACCACCGCCCATCCCAGCCTGTCCGTTGTGGACTGCCGAGATGAATATGGGTGCACAGCAGTAAGCCAGGCCCGCCACGCAAGCAGCTCCAACCCGCTGCTCAGGCTCGCGGCCCATGCGCCAATTCAGCCACTCCCGCGCAAACCCATGCGCCATCACTCCCGCGAAGGCGATTTGGAACCAGGCCAGCAAGGTGGTGGAAGTCTCCACTCCAAATAGGAGGGTGAACGGTGCTATCAGCACCGCACCCAGCGGATCATCCACGAGCACCGTCCCCCCCACGGGGTGCGCCAACATCTGAGTCACAAAGGGCATCTGTCCCTGCGCGATAGAGTCGGCGACGAAGTCCAGGATCCACATATGGAGCCACAGGTCGGTGCGCTCCGCGCCTGGAACTCGGTGACCGAGGTCAAGTGCAACCGGCCAGGTAAGCGCCATCGCCACAGCAGCGTAGGCCATCAGCAGAGGGAGGAATCGACGCATCGAGCACGAGGCTAACCGACCCACAGACCGGGTGGGCTCACTGCAGTGGACCGGATACGCATTCCACCCAACCGAGGTGACCGATGAAGGCTGCGCTACTAACGATGACTTTCCTTGTGGCATGTGGCGAGAAGGCTGCACCTCCCGCATCCAGCGCGACGGCAAGCGCGCCTGCGAAGGCATCGACTGGCTCGGTGAGCATCCCCGGCGACTCCAAGTCCAAGGCATTCGCCGAAAACCTGCTGAACACCACACTCTCCGAGTTTCAGCCCACCGACACCAGCGGCGCCAAGCTCGTCTACAAGCAGATGCGCTTTGCCAACGACAACACCTGGAAGGCCTCGGCCTATGTTCAGGTCGAGGACATGCAGATGGACTGCAGTGAGTCCGGCACTTGGACGATGGGTGCAGCAGACTCCGCCAGCACGGCCACCGTCAGCTGGAAGCTCGACAACACCGACTGCGCGGGCCGAGATGCAGGCAGCGAGAGCCGTGCGCTGATGACCCTCTCCAACGGCAGCCTCAAGGACTTGAAGTTCCGCTAAGCACGCCGCGGCGCGAACCGCTCAACGAGCACATTGGCGGCGCGCAAGCCGTCGAGCGCCGCACTGATGATTCCCCCTGCGTAGCCTGCCCCCTCCCCTACTGGCATCAAGTCGGCCACGGTGGTGGATGTCAGCTGTTCATCCCGAAGAAACCGAAGCGGTGCCGTGGTCCGCGTCTCCGGGGCGATGAGCACGCCATCGGGTCCAGCGAAGCCAGGAACCTTCCGCTCGAAGTGGCGAATCGCCGCCTTCATGCCCTCGACAATCGGCGTCGGCAACACCTCGCGCAGGTCCGCTGGAGTAGTTCCAAGGATGTAGCTGGTCTTCGGCAGTGCTTGAGATGGTCGGTCCGCAAGGAAGTCACCAACCAGCTGGGCGGGCGCCCGATAGTCTCGGCCAGCCGCCATGAAGGCCTTGGCCTCAATCTCATCTTGGAAGCGCGACCCAGCCAGTGGATCCTCAGCGCCATAATCCTCCGGCCCAACAGGAACGATGATGGCGCTGTTGGCAAAGAAGGCCTGCCGCTTTGAGTAGGACATGCCATTGACGACCACCCGATCCGCGTGGTTGGTGGCAGGCACGACCGTTCCCCCTGGGCACATGCAGAAGGTATGCGCTGGGCGACCACTCTCCGGGTTTGAGCGCAACCTGTAGCTGGCGGGGGGGAGCTCTCCGCGGACCTGCCCATAGCGTGCATGGTCGATCATTCTCTGCGGGTGTTCAATGCGGGCACCGATGTGAATCGGCCGGGCTTCAGCCTCCGCTCCCGCACGAAGCATCCAGTCCCAGGCATCCCGGGCAGAGTGTCCGGTTGCAACGATCACAGGACCGCCACGAAGCTCCTCTCCATCGGCCAAGACGACCCCCGTGCAGGTGCCGGCCTCCACAATGAGGTCGGCGACACAGGCATTGAAGCGGACCTCTACTCCGAGCTCGACCAAGCGGGCGCGAAGGCGCGGAAGGATCTCCCGAATGCGATCGGTGCCCAGGTGAGCCCATCCCTCTGCAAGGATCTCCGGATCCGCACCGTGATGCACCAATCTCCGGAAGATCCAACCCAAGTCACCATCCCTGCGCCGGGTGTAGATCTTTCCATCGGAGAACGCGCCCGCCCCTCCCTCACCAAACACCGCATTGGACTCCGGGTCCAGCCGGCCGTGCCTCCAGAAGTCACGCACAGTGTAGTGACGCCGCTCGACGGGATCCCCTCGCTCAAGCAGCACCGCCGGAGCGCCTGCCTCTCCCAGACGAAGCGCAGCAAATAGGCCCGCGGGCCCTGCGCCGATGACAATGGGACGGGTACCCGATGGCCACGACACTCGTGGCGGCATGGGCGGATCCTCCACAGAGTAGCGCGCCGCATCACGCGGCGTGTAGGCACGGACCCCGTGAATCTTCTTGGCGAGAACCACCGCCTCAGCCACCCGCAAATCCACGCGATAATTTGCACGCCAACGGGGCGGCCGCGATCGCGCATCGACACTGCGCCGAAGCAACTGAACATCAAGCACATCGGAGGGTTCAACCCCGATATGTGCAGCGATTGTCGGTCTGGGATCGACATCAGCACCTGGCCAGAAGACCTCTGCGAGCAGCAAAGCCATGCGCTGGGCTAACCCGGGGAGGGCTTCAGACCTCGCAGTAGGGGCCGCGAAGGGTTACACCGCCTGCCTTCTCCACAGGGGGCAACCCCCCCGAAACTACGAGGTTTTCCAATGGCCACCCGCGTCGCTCTCAATGGCTTTGGCCGCATCGGCCGCAATGTCCTTCGCACCGCCTGGAACGATCCCGGCGTGGAGTTCGTCCACATCAACGATCTCACCAGTGACGAGATGCTGGCCTACCTGCTGAAGAACGACAGCGTTCACGGCACCTGGGACCAAGATGTAGAGGCTGTCGAGGGCGGCATCCGAATCGGCGACAAGGTCGTCTCCACTTCGGCAACTCCCGACCCAAGGGAGCTCCCCTGGGCCGCCAAGAACGTGGATGTGGTGATGGAGTGCACCGGCGTGTTTCGCAGTCGCGACAAGGCCAGCTACCACCTTCAGGCCGGCGCCAAGAAGGTCATCATCTCCGCGCCTGCTGGTGATCCGGACATCACGGTCTGCATGGGTGTCAACGATGAAGACCTTCGTGATGAGCACAAGATCATCTCCAATGCCTCCTGCACCACCAACTGCTTGAGCCCGGTGGCCAAGGTGCTCCACGCCACCTACGGCATCGAGAGCGGAATGATGACCACCGTGCACAGCTACACGATGGATCAATGCCTGCTTGATGCCCCACACAAGGACTTCCGGCGCGCACGCGCCGCTGCCCTGAACATGGTGCCCACGACCACGGGTGCGGCCAAGGCAGTCGGCCTGGTGCTGCCCGAGCTGGACGGCAAGCTTCACGGAATGGCCATCCGGGTGCCAACGCCCAATGTTTCCCTGGTTGATCTGGTCTTCCGTTCGGAGAAGCCCATGACCGCTGAGGGCATCAATGAGGCCCTGGCCATCGCGGCAAATGGCCCAATGGCAGGGGTTCTGGAAGTCTCCTGCGCACCCTTGGTCTCCTGTGACCTGGTCGGCAACCCCCACTCCAGCATCGTAGACGCCCAGTCCACACAGACCAGCGGCACTCACATGGCCAAGGTCCTGAGTTGGTACGACAACGAGTGGGGCTTCTCCAACCGCATGGTCCAACTGGCCAAGCGAATCGGCTGAGGACAGACATGCACGCAACGCTCAAAGATCTCGAACTCGAAGGCGCTGAGGTTCTCCTCCGTGTGGACTTCAATGTCCCCATGAAGGACGGAGAAATCTCCGACGATACCCGCATCAAGCGGGCGCTCCCTACCATCCAGCACCTGGTAGAGAGCAAGTGCAAGATCATCATCTGCTCGCACATGGGCCGCCCACGCGGACGCGCCAACCCACAGCTCAGCCTCGAGCCTGCAGCGGCCCGCCTTGCAGATCTACTCGACACCGAGATCATCTTTGCGCACGGCATCATCGGTGAAGACATCGAGGCCATCGCTCGCGATCTGCAGCCCGGTGGAATCATGGTCATTGAGAACCTTCGATTCGACGCGGGTGAGC
>Ga0163180_10001372_pt1 | contig 13841 bp, 9 predicted proteins | sample AtlANTMetagenome_2_FD_109647 | JGI IMG/M metagenome (GOLD analysis project Ga0163180, IMG submission 109647) | Marine eukaryotic phytoplankton communities from the Atlantic Ocean - Atlantic ANT 4 Metagenome | ecosystem: Environmental > Aquatic > Marine > Oceanic | place: North Atlantic Ocean...
AAAAAAAAAAAAAAGAAAAAAAAAAAAAAAAAAAAAAATTAGGGTATTAAAAAAAAAAAAAAAAAAAAAAAGAGGTTTTTCCCTCTTCGAAAGGTCTTTTTTTTGTTCTCTTTTTTGTGTTGACGTCCAAAGGTATAATATACATCATTCCAAAGAGAGATAGAACGACTCTCTCTCTCTTGAAGTCTCTGCGCGTCGTCCACCGAAAACGAGTAGTAGTATTCGAGATTCTTTTTTCTTTTTTGAAGGCAAAACTCGCGACGGACGACGACGCACTTTACGACTTCGAGAGAGAGAAGGACGATGATGATGATGTCAAAGTGTTGTAACACGACCGCTTTTTTTCCCGAAACGAATTCCAATCTTCTTCTTCGTCGTCGTCGACGGCTGGTGGTGGCGGTGGAGCCGAAAACGACGACGACGACGAGAAGAAGGGCGAGGGAATGTTACCAACAACAACATCAACAGCGGGGGGGAGTTTTGCGACGATGCGGTGTCGTCGTGCCGAAGGCCAACGCGACCGAAAAAGGAGGGGGACACTGCGACGTGGACGAAGGGTACGTCGGTGGGTCCGCGATTCGCACGCCGAAGGACACGACGGTGCGCCTGGGGGACTCGACCATAACCATCGAAACGCAGAAAGTGGGGCTGCAAGCGAACGGCGCGGTCGTCGTCACGGAAGGGGACACGGTGGTGTATTGCACGGTGTGCGCGGGGAGAGAACTCAGCGCGGACGGAGGATGGGTGCCATTAACGGTGAACTACACGGAACGGTTTTCAGCTGCTGGAAAATTTTCCGGCGGGTTTAAAAAGCGCGACGGGTCGCTGAAAGAAGGCGAGACGCTGAAATCGAGAATCGTGGATCGACCAATCAGACCGTTGATTCCAAAAGGATTTGGCTACGACACGCAGATTTTGGAGTGGGTGTTGAGCTACGACAACGAGAGAACGACAGACGCTTTGGCGATTTGCGCGGCGAGCGCGGCGCTGGCGGTGTCGGACGTGCCGTTGAAAACGCCGGTGATGGGATGCCGAGTTGGGTATATCGATGGGAAATTTGTCGCAAACCCAACGAAAGAAGAGATGGAGACATCGAGAATGGATTTAGTCATGGCCGGAACGAAAGAGGCGGTGTTGATGATTGAAGGATTTGGCGATTTTTTGACGACGGAGGAGATGATTGCGGGGATAGCGTGCGGGCAAGAAGAAATCGCGAGAGCCGCGAGAGAGATTGAAGAGTGGGCCAGGGAGGTTGGGAAAGAGAAAATTGGTGGGGACATGTTAATTCAAACGCCAGAAGGGATCGACGAGAAAGTTGAAGCGTTAGTCGGAGAAGATCTAAAAGAGGCGATGTTGATTCCAATTAAGAAAGTCAGAGGGAAGGCGATTGGCGATTTGAGGCAAAAAGCTGTGGATGCGTTGAAGAAAGACACGGGCGAGAGTGATGGGTTTGATAGCGCACAAATCGAGCAAGCGTGCGGAAGGATCGAGTCCGCGGCGTTGAGAGAAGCCATTCGAACGAACGGAAGACGCCAGGATGGGAGGAAATTGACGCACATTCGTCCGATTGTTGCCGAGTGCGGAGTGCTGCCGAGAACGCACGGGAGCGCGTTGTTTACCAGAGGCGAGACGCAGTGTTATTCCGTGACGACGTTAGGCGGTAAATCGGATGAGCAACGAGTCGACGACGCGTTGGAAGATGGCACTGATAAACGGTTCATGTTACATTACTTCTTTCCGCCGAGTTCTGTGGGTGAATGTGGACGAGTCGGCGGCGCCAATCGACGAGAGATTGGACATGGAAATTTAGCCGAAAGAGCATTGTTGCCAATTATTCCAAACGGCGAAGACTTTCCGTTTACGATTAAAATAGAAAGTACAGTGACAGAGAGTAACGGAAGTTCGAGCATGGCGACAGTTTGCGGCGGGTGTTTGGCGTTGCAAGACGCCGGCGTGCCTATTAAAAGGTAAGAGAAATCTCTCATCGTCTTTTTTTGTTTTTTGTTTTTTCTACGAATGCCGAGGTCTTAAGAACGCACTTTTGCTGAAGAAGCTGCGCGCTGAAAAGCGTCGCGTGAAGTGATTTTGAGTCATAACCCGGCGACATTGACGTTATTTTGCGGTTGCGCTTTTGATCGTTGAGTGCTTAAATAATACGCAAGTACCGCGGCTTTCGAGTCGATGGCGTTATTGTTCAATACTCAACTTGCGCCGTCGCATACATTTTTCTTTCGTATATTCTCCTCTCGTCGTCTTTCACTTCCGCTCTTAAATAGTTGAGGAACTAATATCACGATTTTCTTCTTCGTCTCCCTTTTCTTCTTCAAAATTACACAGGAAAGTTGCTGGCGTCGCCATGGGATTAATTCTTGGTGATGAAAAGCATCCAGAGGCTATCATACTCACAGATATCCTCGGGTCCGAAGACGCTTTGGGTGACATGGACTTCAAATGTGCCGGCGATTCAGACGGGTTCACCGCGTTCCAAATGGATATTAAGGTAGAAGGTATTACTTTAGATGTCATGCGCAATGCACTCGAGGAGGCGAGACTAGGAATCGTGCACGTTTTGGGCGAAATGGAGAAATCCAATCCGGCGCCGAGAGGCAAGATAGGCGCATACGCGCCGCAAATTTCTAAAATATCTGTCAACCCGAAGTTTATCGGTAAAGTTATCGGTAAAGGCGGCGAAACGATTAAAAATATCGTAGAAAAGACAGGCGTGTCGTCCATTGACGTCGACGATTCTGGGAACGTGACGATTACCGGGCCCGGTGGATGCGATATGGAAGGCGCTCGAGAAACGATCGAAGGCATTTGCCTCGAACCAGAAGTCGGTAAGATTTATCGCAACTGTGAAGTTAAGAAAATCTTAGAGTTCGGATGTTTCGTTGAAATTTTCCCTGGCGTGGATGGTTTGTGTCACATCTCCGAACTCGAAGTTGGACGCGTCGCGACCGTCAACGACGTGGTCAAAGAGGGCGAGAAAATAGACGTGAAATTGTTAGAGATTAATGGACGAGGACAAATGAAACTTTCCAGACGAGAGGTGTTACTCGAGGAAGATCCCGAACTTGCTGGCGACGATAACCAAGAGAGAGGACGACGTCCAGCGCCGGAACAAGGAAGAGGAAGGGGGAGAGGAGGAAGAGGCAACGGGCGAGGCCCTCGTCGCGACAGTGGAGGCTTCGATATGGTTGATAATTTAAATTAAAGAGAGAAAAAACAGAAAACTGATATGCTTGCTAACAACTAGAGTAGTGTTTTATCTATACAACGTTGAAATAATATTTATAGTGTACCTAGAAGCGTGTTGATGAATCGTCGCACATCACAGCTGATCGTCTTTCGCGCGCTCGCACACCAAATTTAATCGCCACAGCGTCTTCGGTTCCAACTCGGCGACGTCGATGACAATTTCTTCGTCCGCGTCTTCTTCTAAACCGTGCGCGACTTTGCAAATTTTGATAGCTTCCTCCTGATAGGATTCCGGTAACTCTTGCATGGCCACTCGTAAGGCGACTTTTGCCTCCACGGATTTCGTCATTCTCTCCACGCCCACTTTACACGTTTTGCAAAACCAATCGTCGTCACCCTCTGGGATTTTCTTCATCGGCGGTTTTAAGCAATAGATGTGGAATCCGCAATCACAGCCGTCGCATAGGAGCATTTTTTCCCCTTCGTCTTTGCTCTTGCATACTTTGCACGCGATTTCATCGAGCGTCGCGTTCCAGGCTTCCGGAGCCATCTCCTCATCCAGAGTGAGACTCACGACTTCTTTCTTCCTTTTCGAAGCGCTTCCATTTTTCACCTCTCTCGTCGCTTTTCTCTTCTCCGCCGACGCTTTGCGTTTCTTCTCTACCTCGAGTTCTTTCAACATTTGTTGTTGCTCCTTCTTGGCTTTTTTTAAAGCTGCTTCCGCGGCGCGCTCTTCTCTTTTCGCGTCTTGAAGTATCTTCCCCGCCGTATTGAGATCGTGAATTCCGTCTTTGTCGAGTTTCTTTGCACTACCTAAGTTTCTCCTTTTCTCTTTTCGTTCTTGTTCCTCGACCTCGTCCTCCTCGCGCTCTTTTAGCCGCCTCGCGCGTTCCTCCTTCCAACGCGCTTCTTCCGCGGCCTCGCGCTCCGCTTTTTGCCTCGCCTCCTCCACTTTTTGCCTCGCTTCCTCCACTTCTCGTTCTTCTCGTTCTTTTCTCTCGCGCTCTTCTTTTTCTCTTTGCATTTGCTCACGTTTCTCTCGTTCTTCCTTCTCGCGCTTTTCTTTCTTAATCTTTTCGTTTTCAGCCATGGAGCGATGCAGGGGCGCTAAGATGGAATCGAGCGCAGAACCGGCACCAGTGGCAGTTCTCGACACTCCCGCACGCGCTTTCAGTGCCGAAGCTAGTTCTTGCGCTTCTTTTGCCATGATTTCCGGGAGAATTTTATTCAAGGATGGCAGTTCGAGAGACGTATTCTTCTTCTGCGCAGAAGAAGGAAGAAAAGCGCCATCTCCTCCCGCCGTGGCATTCTCTGAAGCGGGCGTTTGTATTTCTTCTTTTTCTGATTCTACTTTATCGTTGTCGTCGCTAGGCGAACTCTCGAACGACTCTTCGAACATTCGCAATCGTTTCTCTTTTCTATACTTTTGAAACTCGTAAAACCATCTCGTTCTCGCGGCGTTGAGCATTCCCAAAGCGGATCCGAGCACCCCTCCTTTCCCGGGAAGCTCGCGCTCGAGAAAGGTTTCTCGTTCTCTTCTTACCACAGCGGCTGGCTTTACAGAATTAGTATTACTATCGTTATTACTATTTGCCGCGTCTGCATTCTTTTCTATGGAATTCGATTCGGGTTCGATGTACCCATTCGGTAAAAATGGATGCACAGTCAACACGTGTGGTTGTTCAGTTTCCGCCCATACGTTCGATCTGTCGTCGATAATCAAAGAAAGCGCGTGTGGCCACTTGTTTGCGTTGCCTTCCCACGCCATCTTGAACGATTTTCGCGCACCAGACCCTAATCCATACAAAGATACCACGCGTCTCCTTACGTCCTGTTCATCGATGAGCGAAAAATCGCCGTCCAATATCCGCCACATTTCCATTGCATACTCCTTCTCCGCCGTCGTGCACACGTACACTTCTGCTAATCGTTTCTTACTCGAGCGATTGATCCCAGACAAGGCTTCTTTTAAACCGTGAGGACCGAACCATCCCGGTCGAACGTGAACTATAATCGAACTGTTCGGATCGTCTGGATCGATTCGAGTAAACATCGTGAAACCGTTCAAACCGCCTCGGTATTTCGAAGCCAATCGAACGACTGGACGTTCAACCATTTTAAGCTCATTCTTTGGGTTGAGTTTATCCACGACCAACGCCTTCTCGTTCTTCGCGTTTAAGAGTGCGCCTTGCCGAACCGCGTTGCCTTCTCGAAACTCTTTTAACATTCGGTAGTCTTCCATGAGAAACCGTCTTCGCTGTTCCGTCTCTTGCCGTTCTCTACGACACTTGGACAGTTCGTCTCTGTTATTTTCATCATTCGCATTGCTCAAAGTTTCAATCTTACCGTCTAGCTCAATCAATTTTCTCCGCTCGTTTTCACTCGCCCGTTCTAAAGTCCCTTCCGACGCCGCTTGGAGCAATGTCTCGTCTAAATCTAAAATAACCACAAACTGCGAGTTTTCCAACAAAAGATTCGCTTCGAAAACTGATTTGCTTGGGATTTCAAAACCCAAAAAGTACGACGACGACGACGACGACGACGACGTCGATGCGGGCGCGTCCTCTTCCTTCTCTTCCTTTTTCTTCGCATCCCTGTCGTTTTCGTCGTCTTCGTAGAACCCGACGTCAATCTTCTTCCCTGCCGCAACACTAGCGTTAATACCTTTCTTTTCCTTCTCCTCTTTATCCCGCATCATATCCTTCCTCACCGCGACGATGTGCAACTCGCGTTCGTTCGGCAAAATAACCACCGCTGATTTATTCCTCGCCAACATTTCCTCATGTAACTTTCTCAACGCTTTCCCGTTCTCTCCCTCTTCCTTCTCCTCCGCGTTCGTCAACGCCACGCTCGCTCCGTTCGGGCACAGCAGTAAAAACACGTCTAACACGTCGCACGTCACCTTCTCGCCTCGCGTCGGGAACCAAAATCCAGCCACGACTAACTCGCCCCCTTCTTTATACGCGCTCGCGAACGTCTCCTCCGCGAACCCACTCGCTCGAGAATCTAATCCCTTCGCGCGCACGCGCATGGAACTTTGTTTATTCTTCGCGCGTTCGGGGTCGTCGAACGCTATGGACGTGTGGAACGCGGGCATGATGGCGTTCGCCGCTTTTCTTCTTCCTCCGAGGAACTCACAAAGTGGTTAAAAAGCTCTTGCCCTTTAAAACCCTAAACCTCGAGTGGTCCAAAAGGAACCCAAATGTAGTACTATAAAGGGGAGAATCGATCAAAATCCAAGACGCCTTAGACGCTCCTCTCCTCTTCGCTTTTTGCGCGTCGTCGTCGTCTCGCGACTCTCTCGGAGGTCGGTTTCTTTTTCTTTCTTCTTCTTCTTCTTCTTCTTCACCAAACGTTTAACGCGAGAAACACGCACCAATCCCGGTCTTAACTTATGGTAGGAGTTCGGGAGCGGTTGTTGTGTCGTCTTGGTGGTAAAAATGTGGCAAAAAAAATGTCAAGAATCGTTTTGTTCCAAGTCAAAAGGTGTTCGAAACGTGTGCTCTTTTTCCCCGAAGGAGGAGGAGGAGGAGGAGGAGGAGGAGGAGGGACCTTCCTTTCCAAAACCATTTATTTCCTTTTGTGTCTCCAAAGGTATTTACAAGGTTAGGGTTTCATTAACTGGGAATTGGAACTTTTCTTCCTTTCGTTCAAAGTGCGCATAATAAAGTCTCGCACACAAACGCCGCGCGATGTATAAGAAGAAGAAGAAGAAGAAGAAGAAGAAGACCACCTCGAGTGCGAGACAACGATGATGATGATGATGATGACGACGACGACGACGACGAGCCCAACTCCCTTTGTTTCTTCGTGCCGCGAGGTAAAAAAGCGGTCTTCAAAAAACGTTCGGAGTCGAACACCTTTTGTAACGGAACGACAAAGCATTCGTTGGCGGCGGTTTTCTTCGACGACGACGAGGACAACGGCGTCTTGTACCACCAAAACGCGATTCGACGTGTACATAGAAGACACGGACCATTACGCCGTCGTGTATTACGCCAACTATTTTCGATTTTGCGCGAAAGCGTTCGAGAACGCGCTGAGAATGCGAGGCGAATTTGGACGAGACGATGATGTCGTCGAGTGCTATCGAATCGAAGAGGCGAAATATCAACAACCGGCGGTGTTAGGAGACGTTTTGACGGTAGAAACCACGATTGTGAACGACAACGGTGACGACGGAATCACTTGGAAACGGTGGATAGTCGAACACACCGTGCGAAAGAGACGGGGAGAGAAGGACGACGCCGACGACGCCCCGGTGTTCACGTGTCGAGTGCGATACGGTCGAGCCGATCAGAGCGGATGTAGGGATAGTGAGGATAGTACGAGTAGCGACACAGATAGAATCCGAGCGACGAACATTCGTTTGTTCGCGTCTGAATTGAACCACCGTTCGGTTTGGCACGCAGACGTTCTTCGGTGGTTCGAACGCAACAGAACGGATTTAATAGGCGGACCGAAAGCTCTCGAGACGTTGAAATCCAAAGACGACTGCGTCGTCGTCGTGTCATCGATACGCGACGTGCGCATATCATCCGATGCCCTCGCGAACGTCCACTCCATGGAATTCACAACACATGTCGACGCGGGTGAACCGATATCCCTCTCTTCCTTCTCGTCCGTCCGCTTCCTTCGAAGAGACGTCCAGTGCGAGTTCGACCAACGCGTGTGTCTCGACGACGCGGTGGTAGCGTCCGGGAAAGTCACGTGTACCGTCTTGAAGAGAGACACCATGCGGCCAAGAGCGAGTCCGGACTCTTTGAAGGCGAGGTTATTACGTGTAGCGTAGATTAGACCGTGTTGTTATCCTTCGAGAGTCGACTCGCCCGCCTTTCTCTTCTTTTTCTCTCCCGTTTGCTAACGGAATTCCTCATTTTTTTGACTCGCGACAAACTCTTCCTTCTTCTTCTGTTGGGCGCAAAAGCTAAGGCGAAAGCCGAAGCCGAAGCGGCAAAAGCGTCTCGAGGCTCTCTCGTTTTCTCCGCAGCGAGTGCGAGTCGCCCGCGATTTCGCGCGTGTCCGTCTCGCGACATGCCTCCCTCTAAATCGTCGAGAGGTCTCTCCGAAGTCGTCGAGATCGGCGGTCAGCAGCTTTTGCGCGTCAAAGACGAGCGGACTGGGGAGTTCGTGTTTCGGCCCGTGGATGCGAAAACTGGGAAAGCGAAGACGAAGGAAACCATCGATAAGGAGAAGCGAGAGGCACACCTCGAGCGGAATAAAGAGCAGTTTTTTGAGAAGGACATGCAACGCTGGGAACGAGAACGGGAGAAAGCGATCGTGGATAAACGGTTTAAAGAGGCATCGAAATTGAGATGGGAAGAGAAGGAGAGGAAAGAGAAGCTCGGGATATCGGCACCGACGCAAACGAAGACGACCACTCGAATGGGGGGAGGAGGCTCGTCGGCAAAGACAACTAAAGGGGAGAAAAAGAAGAAATTGTCTGAGAAGAAGCAGAAGAAAAAGAAAGAGTGGCTCGATAAACACGGACGAGTTCCTTTGCCGAAACCGTCGAAAGAACTCGTCGAACTTCGCGAAGAAATGAAACTGGCGAAGACAAACAACTGGGAGAAGGTCAACGCGGGCAAGTTTTCGTTTTTGAAAATGGCATTGGAGTTGGAAGAAGGGAAGTTTCAGACAGCCACGAGAGAAGCGAGGGAAAGGAATTACGAGTTCGAGAGGAAGGCGAAGAACGTGAGGAACGGGGCGATGGAAGGGACGGATTCAGAGGACGAGAGCGAGCAAGATCGAATGCGACAGCGAGATGCGAATGATCCAGATTTTAGGAGAAATATGGATGCACCCATAGTAAAGAGAGGGTCGGACGTAGATTTGTTAGATCCAGATTACAGGAGAGAGGTAATGCCATCATCGTCGCCGCCGCCGGCAGCAGCGCAGACGCAAAATAAGAAGAAACCACAAAAGAAACCACAACAAAACAAGAAACCGCCGGAGCAGCTGCAGCAACCGCAGCAAAAACAACAACCACAACAAAACGGAATCGCGCCGAAAAAAACTCTTCCCAAACCGAAATTGGAAAATTTGACTTTGAATGGCTGATGTGAATGACGGGCGAGTATTCGAAGACAAAAGTTTAGGTACAACTGTATCTTTTACTTTACAAAACTCTCTCTCTCTCTTTCGTGAGGGGGATTGAAAGAACGACGAGGGATCGTCGAAGAAATTCGATGCACATCCACCGCTCGAGAATAAGAGCGACGTCACGCGCAGAAGCAATTCAGCTTCTTAAGGTGTGTGAAAGAAAAAATTTCGTTTGCGAAAAGCAACAGGATGGAATGCGCGCACACGACATACACAACTTTGTTTCTTTGTAATAAAAGACAACACGCATCGCGCTATATGCTATCACTATTTTTCATCGCAATACTTATCTAACCCATACGTGCGCACTAACGCGTCGTCCCATTGACTTCGTCCTTTTGCTTGTTCCTCTTTGGTGCACTTTGACTCGAAGAGTTTCGATTCATCTTCGACGTTTAGCTTGCGGTCTCCCAAAATGTCATCCACCGATAACCAATTTCTGCCGACAGCCGCCGCGAGAGCCGCACCGTATGCGGTTGTTTCTATATTTGCCGGCCTACGAATGCCTTTGTTTAGGATATCTGCTTGTATTTGCATTAGGGTATCATTTACGCTCGCGCCGCCATCCACGGACAGAAATTTCCCGTTACCATCTCTTTCAGAAGATTCCTTCCTTTTCCTGCTAATGATATTCTCTTCGCAGTCTAAATCCATCGCCTCGAGCACTTCCGCGGACTGGTACGCTATCGCTTCGAGCGCTGCTCGGCAAATGTGCGCCTTTTTAACGTATCTGGTCAATCCAACAATAACGCCTCTACTATCGTCTCGCCAATGCGGGGCGAACAAGCCGCCAAATGCCGGCACGAATGTCACGCCGCCATTATTTTTTACTGTTTTCGCGCACTTTTCAACTTCATCCGCATCTTTTACCAATTCCATCTCATCTCTGAGCCATCGAATACATTCGCCACCAACAGCCACCGCCCCTTCCAGTGCGTATTCCGCTTCCTCCTTCTCCCCTAATTTCCAACACACGGTGGTTAAAATACCTCGTTTGGATCGAGTAATTGTCTTTCCGGTATTTCGCATGGCAAAACACCCAGTTCCGTACGTATTCTTCGAATCACCTTCTCGCAGACGGTGTCCAAGAGAGCTGGCGTGTTGATCCCCTAAAATACCCGTCACGTGTAGTTTTTGAACACCAGAAGGTTCGATTCCCGTAACTCTCTCCGCGCTCGACACGATCCTCGGCAACCACTCTTTCTTAATCCCGAATAAATCCAACATCTCGTCATCCCACTCTAATGTCTTTATATTCATCAACAAATATCTAGACGCGTTCGTCACGTCGGTTATGTGTATACATTTGCCATCACGCCGTGGAGCGCCTAACTTGTATACGATCCAACTATCGATGGTCCCAAATAGCAACGTACCTCGCTCCGCAGCCTGTTGAACATCCTTCGAATTTTCTAGCAACCACCGCATTTTCGTCGCGGAAAAGTACGTCGATATTGGCATTCCTGTTTTTTCGAGTACCAGCTGTTTCTCTTTCTCCGAAAATCTCGACACGATTTCCGCGGTTCTCACGTCGCACCACACGATCGCATTGTGCAACGGTTTCTGCGTCTCCGAATCCCACGCCACGATTGTTTCGCGTTGGTTGGTGATGCCAACGGTAGTTAAGCTCTGTTCCGTCTCGCCCGCGACGTCCTCGTAGCAATTCGCGACGCGTTCGAGGATTTCTTCCGGATCGTGTTCGACCCATCCCGGTTTCGGATGGATCTGTTCGTGCGTCAATTGCGCGGATTTGACCGGAATAACATCGCAACAATCGTCGCTCATTCTGTACGCGATGCACCGCGTGGACGTCGTGCCTTGGTCGATGGCGACGACGCGACGCCCGTTGGTTGTGTGCTGGACATTCGAGTCGTCGTTGTCGTCGTCGTTGTCGCCGCCGCCGCCGCCGCCGCCCATTTTTCTTTGTGCGGCACGCGATACTTTCGAGTAAAATTAGTGTGGTCTTTTCTTGTATTAGTGTTGATACAAGCACAAAAAGAAGGGCGTTTTATTCTCGAGTCGAGACTTTTACGTATTTAACAAAAAGTAAAACGTGGCGAACTTAAAACTGGACGTACAATTCTCTATCTTCATTCATCTCGGCGACTAACTCGGCGGCTTCGATTAAGGCGACTTCACCTAACTTTGTGATGTAGTTGTTGTTGACGGAAACGTTTTCCAAGGCGCCTTCGGCGTTATTTTTTATCGCGGCGGCTAACGCAAACGCGCCTTCATCTTTAATTTCGTTGTAGCCTAAATCTAACGTGCTTAAATGTTCGTTAACCACGGCTAAGGATTTACCCAACGAGCGGACGCCGTCGTCACCTAACTCGTTGCCGCGTAAATCGAGGGTAGAGAGAGATTCGTTGTAGGTGATCGTGTCGGCTAACGAGGCGGCGCCTTCTTTGCCGATTTTGCACCAACCGACGCGAAGCGTTTCAATTTTGGCGTGGAACTTCAGAGCTTCGGCAAGCGCAACGCCACCATCTTTGCCTATCGGATTGTATCCAAGCTCTAAAGTGGTCAACGAGCTATTTTCTTTTAAGGACTTGGAGAGAGCCATTGCACCGAGAGCACCGATGTTGTTTCCGCCGATGTCCAGGTTCTTCAAGGTCATGTTATCTTTTAATGAAGGAGACATTTTGACTGCTCCATCGTCGGAAATTTCGTTCATGTAAAGGTTCAAATGAGTCAACGCGTCGTCGTCTTTGAGGTAATCACACAGCGCAGCGCCAGAATCCGGGCCGATGGCGTTGTTTCCGATGTCCAAGTTGGTTAATTTCGTCTTGCGCTTGGACAAGGCTTCGCACAATTTGACGCACCCTTCGTTTCCAATGTCGTTTCCGTTCAACGTGAGTGATTTTAAGTTGCTATTGTCTACCAAAGCGTTTGCCAAAGCGACCGTGCCTAGCGCACCGACGTAGTTACCTTGTAAAGAGACGTGTTCTAACGTATCGTTCTGCGCCAAAGCTTGCGCCAAGGCAGTTGAACCTTCGTAATCGATGGCGTTGTTGTTCATCTCTAAAGAAGTGATCGCGGTGTTCGATTTTAAAGCCTCCGCCAAGGCTTTGGCACCGTCGTCACCGAAAGAACAAGAATTAATGTTCAACGTCGTGATTTTGGTATCGGTTTTCAAATAGTTTGCCAATGCGACGATACCGTCGTCCAGCAACGGATTAGCGGCGAAGGAAACCATGCGCAGTTTCTTATTTTGCGCCATCGCTTCGGTGATGGCAAGAATAGCAGTTTCGCCAAATCCATTCGATCCAAAATCAACGCATGATGCGGTTTCATTGAACGCGATACCCTCCGCGATGATTTTAGCCCCATCATCTCCAAGTTTACGCCCATTCAAATCGACCGTTTGGAAGCGTCTCAATTCGTCGACGCAGTCTCGACACAAGCGTCTAAACTCTCTGCTCATCGGTTGTACTCTTTGAGGTTGTTTCGGTTGTACTTGTTCTTTATCTTTTGTTTCTTCTGAGGCAGTCGACGTCGCCGCGCCACCATCTTCACCATCTTCGCTGTCCATGGTTGTGAACATGCGCAACCCCGGCGGCAAATTAGATGCGCCGACTGGTGCGTTTTCACCGGTACCTTCAATACCTCCCGATTTAGCCGCTTTGTTCAACGATGCATAAAAATCCGAATCCGACGCCTTACCGATACCATCACTACCAGTTGATCCTGGATCTCGCGCATTTCCGCCGCCGCCGTCCATATCACGCCCCTCTTCGTCTGCGGCAGAAGACGAACTCTTCGCGCGTCGCTTTTGCATCTTCGTCCAAAGAAAATATGCAATCAATCCAATCGCTCCGGCACCGGCGCCGAGTAACGTCGGGTCTATGCTCGTGATATCGGAATGACGCGACGGCGTCGACACGACTCGGGACTTCTTCGTCCCTGTCTTCTTCTTCGGTCTCGGTATTTCCGCCGCTTCCTCCTCCTCTTCGCCTTTTCCTTCTTCCGAATCTTCTCTCATCAAAGACGAGGGTGTCGTCGTCTCGCCTTCTCCGTCCTCTCCGCTCAACTCTGCCCTCGGATCGCCCTCGATCCTCGGCAGCGTTTCCACCGTGGACGTCTCCTCGAGTTCCTCTCCCGCCGTTTGCTCTTCTCGCGTCGAGGACGACGAGCTCTTCTTCGTCTTCTTTTTCGCCGCCATCGCGACGCCGTCTCGTCCTCCCGATGATGAAGATGTCGACGATGTCGTTCCAAAAGGGGAGGGTACGCCTTTCGCGCGCCTTTTTCCCGCGACGACGCCGGGGACAAAAAAAGGCGTTTTTGTCGTCGTCGTCGTCGTCGTCGTCCCGATCATCTTTTTTCCGTCCGTCGTCTTCAGAGTCGTTCCGTTGTTCTCGAGCTCAAGTCGCAGTCGAGTTTTGGGGTGTTTTCAGTCTTTGGCAAAAGTGGGTCCTTTTATCCTTTTTTTCTTTTTTTTTCCAAAACTTCCAAACCCTAAACACATACATTCTTTTTTAGGGTTTAGGGTTTAAGATAAAATTTGGCCAGACACACACGTTCGATAGACCAATTTGTATATC
>Ga0163180_10001373_pt1 | contig 13838 bp, 8 predicted proteins | sample AtlANTMetagenome_2_FD_109647 | JGI IMG/M metagenome (GOLD analysis project Ga0163180, IMG submission 109647) | Marine eukaryotic phytoplankton communities from the Atlantic Ocean - Atlantic ANT 4 Metagenome | ecosystem: Environmental > Aquatic > Marine > Oceanic | place: North Atlantic Ocean...
GTAACCTTGCCACCAGCCTCGACCGTTGCCAATGCCAAATCGCTACTTGAAAAAGCCACCAGTTGGGTGACATCAACGGAAGTGCCATCTTCAAATTCGGCGGACACGACGAGTTGCTGTGTTGTAGCCGGGGCATGCAAGACACGCTCACCAGGGGTAACCGAGAGACTCTTTACCGACGTAGCATCAACATCATTAACAAGCCCTTGTTCCTGCCATGTTCGCAACAACGTTGCCGTCAGGCTTTCTTCTGAAAAACGCTGGCCACCAATGTGGGATACACGAGCCAATGGCTTTTGCAACACGAGGCTGTTATCCGGGTCCACGGCATTGGTTCTGCGTCCGAAGGCATCACGCACTAGTTGTTCGTAATCAAAAGACTCATCTGATCCCCAGAGGCTAAGTCGAAATCCACCTTTTCCACTAGGTGCACCATGACAGCGAATATCGCTGCATCCGTTGAGGCTTAATAACGGAACGATTTCGTGTTTGAAGCTGACCGGTTGCTCGACTTCGGCTAATTCGACATTCACGTCAATGGCCATTCGTCGATGACCAATTCTTACCATTAACGCTCCAGAACCCTGTCCACGAACCTGCACTAAACCAGTTTCTGTAACATCGCATGCACTAGTGTTACTCGAGTACTCGGCTAGATGTGTGAGGTCGATTTCACTGCCGTCCGTCAAGATGCCGGTAACAAGCAACTGTCGTGTGTCGCGCACACTATGTAGATCAATACTGTCCGGAGTCACAACAATCTGAGTTCGTCGTGGTATGCGCGCATTGCGATCTGCAGCGTACGTATCTAACGCGAGCACGCAGGCAAGAGATGCTAACACTATGATTGGACTAAGTAGTCGCACACCAATTGGACGCTGTTTCCAGATCAAGCGAGAATCTCCTCAATAGGTCGGCCATCAAGTGCTACCTTTACAGGCTGGCCGTTCGAGTCCGGTATTTGCATCTCTGGATCGATTCCCAGGCATTTATAGATGGTGGCACAAATATCTGCAGGTGACACCGGTTTGTCCTTAACGTACGCCGCCTGACTATCCGACTTACCGTATAGAGTACCGCCTTGGATTCCAGCACCTGCAAACAAAACTGAATAACAGAATGTCCAATGATCACGACCGGCGTTCTTATTGATCTTTGGTGTTCGCCCCATATCACTCATCACGACAACGAGAGTCTCATCGAGCAATCCTGATTCACTCAAATCAGTCATTAATCCGTTAAATGTGTGATCGTAGACCGGAAGCAGCACTTCTTTGAGAATGCCGAAATTGCGTGAATGCGTATCCCAGATGGCACCATCTAGTTTTGCGGGACGTGTCCAAAATGCATCCCAGGTAACGTTGACGAACTTGGTTCCCTTTTCAACGAGATTTCTGCCAATTAGAGCGCTATTACCAAACAAAGTATCTCCGTAAAGTTCACGCTTAGCTTTTGCGACCTTTTCCAAATCAAAGGCCTCGCGAATTTCATTTGATGTGAGAAGCGCGAGTGCGCCCTTTTGAGCTCGTTCAAATTCACCACCACGTTCCAAATCGCGCAACGCATCGTCAAACTGATCGGTCAATCGGCGTCGTGCCTTTAGGCGATCCAGAGTTACTCCCTTTGGAAGCTTCGCAACCGGCAGTTTAGGTTCACCGTGTACGATTTGAGGCTGATAGGTATCGGGAGAGGGCTTTTCGCTTGTTGGGTAACATTCGGTAAACAGTGGGTCATACTGTCGACCAAGGAATCCTGCGTAAGGGCCAGCTCGTCGAATATGTTGTCCCCAGCCGAGCATACATGGCATATGCACATAAGCCGGGAAATCCGACTCCTGATTCATGTACTCGCAAACCGATCCCATGCTTGGTGGAAGATTATCCTGCACCACGCCAATCGACGGCAATGGCTCAGGATACCCTGTAAGGCTTGGCATAGGATTGTGGCAGCCCGCCTTGTGGTTTACTGTTCTAACAACAGCACACTTGTCCATCCAATTCGTGTGGTTGGGCAACAACTCACATACGTCCATACCCGGCACATTGCTTGCAACAGGTTTAAACTCGCCGCCGACCCCGCCAGGCGCATCGGGCTTCATGTCCCACATATCCTGAGTCGGAGCACCGCCAAGCAGGTAAAGCACTATTACGCTCTTGGCTTTGCCACCGGAATCTGTGTTTACCGAGGCGTTAAGCATGCTTGACGGCATACCAAACAGGCTGCCAAGCGTCGCTAATCCACCGGCCTGTAACGTCTCGCGTCGCGATATTCCATCACAGTTTCGACGTTCGGATCCTAGCATTCGCAACATGGCGATGGGCCTTTCGAAGGTTGTTGAGGAAGGAGTAGGTGAGTGTGTTTATTATAAACGGATAACGACACTAGTCCTAAGTCATTTATTGTTTTGCGACAACGTGTTCCAAGATATTCCATGCCCGCATCGCATTTCTTCGTCGTCTAACGGCAACTGACCTATGGGACACGCATAGCTATAATAAACGCCTATATTCTCTCAACATTGATCAACGAGACCGTGAATAAATGATTCCAGAAGTAACCGAGTTACAAGAACTACGTGAATCCAATGATATTCACGGCAATCCAGCAGCGCTTCAAGAGAGAATCGCAGAAGATGGATACCTGTTTTTCCGTCAATTGCAGGACCCCGATATGCTTTGGGAGCTGCGTCGTCAAATGCTCTCGACGATGCAGGACGGCGGTTGGATCAAGCAGGGCACCGATCCTGTAGATGGTATCGCCGAACCCGGTGTGCAATGTACGGAAGGGGATTTGGAGTACACCGACGTGTATCACGAGGTTTACCGAAACCAGCTATTTCACGAGTCAGCGCACCGTGACATCATGATTAACACTGTCTCCGACATCACTGGACGGGACATGACCCCTCAACCTCAAAAGGTTGCGCGATTGTGGTTCCCGAAATACACGGCGCATACAACCCCGATTCATCAGGACTTCGTGCACTTCCAGGGCACATATGACAATCTGACCTGCTGGGCACCGGTCGGTGACTGCCCAATTGAACTCGGCGGACTGGCAGTCTTGCGTGGTTCGCACAAGGTCGGACATGTTATGGATCATCATTTTTCACTGGGTGCAGGTAGTCTGATGATTAACGCTCAAGACTACGAACCACTCGGGTTACAGTGGCACACAACAAACTACCAGCTCGGCGACACACTTATCTTCCCAGCCTTAACCATTCACATGGCCTTACCAAACGTGACCGAAGATAAGCTGCGAGTTTCACTGGACAACCGATATCAGGCTATTGACGACCCGATCGCTGAACACATGACCGAACCACACCTTGCGAGCTTCAGCCCTTTCAACTGGAAAGAGACGTACACCGATTGGACATCAACGAAATTCCAATACTACTGGAAGGACATAGGAATGGAGATCATTCCCAAGGACAACTCATTCTCCGATCGTGGGTTTCACGAAGCATGTGAGCTGGCAAGAAGTGGAAACGACGAAGCCGTTCATCACCTTCGCCGATTTGCCAAGCGTGCCGCCGGAACAGAGCAGGGCGACGAAGCACAACGCGTGTTAAGTGAATTAACGTAAGTCACTAGCTACACCTGTTTTACTTCAGAACCTTTAGTCGGATGTTCTTGAATTCGACTACCATGCCCGGGTCGTGTAATTGCAATTGAATCATACCTTTATCCAACCGCTTCTCCACAGGCAGATGCTCAGTAAATTCCGACGATAGTTTTCCGTTGATGAACAACTTGAAATTGTTTCCAATCGCGATGATGTGCACGTCGTTCCATTCGCCTTTGCGAATGTCGTCAAAAGACAAAGCCCCGTCAATTGGCGTGATCGTTGGTTCATCATTTTCCGCGATCACCAGACGATCACCACGAAAGCAGCGATGCTCACGGCGTCCTGGTGTATGAAAGTCCCAGGCACCCATGACATTTTTTCCGATTCCTTTATGACCGATATCTGCATGGTAACTCTTGAAGTCACGCTTGCCAGTTTCATCATGAACAGCGCGGATGCTCACACCACTATTCCCGTTTCCAGGGAATCGGTAGCTGAATTTCATTTCTAGGTCGGCAACCTCTTTGTTGACCGAATAGGTTAAGTATCCACGACCTTTATCTCCTGTACCGACGATGGCTCCGTTGCTGACGGTCCATGCAGCTTCCGTACCTTTTGGCGTGGCTTCCCAGCCTTTTAGCGTTTTGCCATCAAAAACAGTGACAAAGCCTTTTTCACGGTTTCTTTCAGCGACGCTCGTGTCACTTACAAGGAAAGTCAATGCCAACAAAGAAATGCAGTAAACGATAAAACGTTGAGACATTTGGATAGTCCTTAAGAGAAGTTCAGCAAGTCATAGCACGATTATAGACCTTTGCGCAACGGTTAGTGCGCCGCGCTGGCTTTACCACTTGATTTCGATGCAAGACAAAACGATTACGAAACTGAATCGACTTGCCATCCCTTGCGGAAGTTTGGTGAGAGATACTGCTCGATGTTATCGTTTCCACTCGCCTTAAATGATTCAGCATCCCAGTCAAAACCACCACCAGCGCGAAACGCCGCATTTGCCAGTAGAACGGACTCCGCTAGCGGGCCCGTGTAATCGACAAAGTCACAAGTGGCTTTTGGTCCACCTTTGCATGCGTTTATCCACTCTTTGTAGAATCCCGGAGACTTTGGAATTGATGCCTTGGGAGCCTCAGGAGTACTTCCGTCGTTTAGCACAGCCTTATAGCCATCAAACCCAGCGGAGATCGTGCCTTTTTCACCTACAAACAAGGTATTGCCATGCTTTTGAGCTTTGTGCTTAGCGAAAACGGCATCAAGTGACCCGTGCCACCAGTGCAGAGTAACGGCGTCGTGTCCATTTTCAGCTGCGAATTCCAATCGAGTCTTCATAGACTTCGGAGTACGCTGCGGATCAATCTCTTCAGGCTTGGGTACGACATCTAAGTCGACACGACGGGGATACTTGAGGCCCAGTGCCCAATAAGGGATGTCAAGAATATGACAACCCCAGTTACCAGTCTCGCCGGTACCGTAATCCCACCAAAATCGCCACTTATATGGACAGTACTCTGGCGAGTATTTTCGTAGCGCAACAGGCCCTTGCCATAACTCCCAATTCAGATGGCTTGGGACAGCTGGAAACGTTTTTGGTACGGCTGGCATACCGCGTGAACCACCAACGGCCGTATAAACTTCTGTGATTTTACCTACCATTCCGGATTGAACCGCTTCGACTGCACGGGCCATTCCTGCGTTTGCATGACGTTGGTTTCCCAATTGAGTAGCGACGCCCATTTTCTCGGCGATCAAAGTCAACTGACGGCATTCCCAGGCTGTGTGTGCAAGCGGCTTCTCACAGTAGACGTGCTTTCCCATCAACATTGCTTGTCTGGCGGGATGGAAGTGGGTGTGATCAGGAGTACTAATGACTACGGCATCAATCTCTTTACCCAACTTATCGAGCATGACTCGATAATCCTGGAATTTACGTGCCTTATCAAATTGTTGGAAACGCGATCCGGCCTTATTCTCATCAACATCACACATCGCGACAATGTTCTCGCCTGACACGCCACCGACATTTGCAGAACCGCGACCTCCAACTCCAATGCAAGCAACGTTTAACTTGTCATTTGGACCGGCTGCTTTGGTCACAGGTGAAGTGCCTAACCAAACGCCTCCGGCAATCGCTCCGGTGTTCTTCACAAATCGTCGTCTGTTGATTCTTCGCTGTGTCATTTTTCTGACCTCGTCTCCAATCGGGAGTAATACTGTCTGCTCTCTTTGTCAGCAGTTCAAGAATTGTATGTTACGCCAGTAGATCCTGCACGACGTTACCGTGGACATCTGTCAGACTGACATTTCGTCCACCGAATTTGTAAGTAAGCCGTTCATGGTCGATACCCAACTGATGAAACACTGTTGCATGGATATCCTGTACCAGGAGTGGATTCTCGACGGATTTATTACCAAATTCATCGGTTCCACCATATGCAGTTCCACCTTTAAAACCACCGCCGGCCATAAATATGGAATATCCATTGACATGGTGATCCCGTCCAACAGTTTCCGTGATACGCGGTGTATGTGGAGTGCGTCCCATTTCGCCCGCCCAGATCACGATGGTTTCATCCAACAATCCGCGTTGTTTCAAATCTTGAATTAACGCGGCAACAGCCTGATCTGTAATCAAGGCGTTCTCATTGTGATACTTAACGAGATTGGCGTGTTGATCCCACGGCGAGTTGTTGTAGTGCGTAAGTGGACAAGTGATTTCAACAAACCGTACTCCCCGTTCCACTAATCGCCTGGCTCTCAGGCACTGCAACGAGTAGTACGACTGCAATTCGTGCTTACTGTCCACACCGTACATTGTTCGGATGTATTCAGGCTCATCCGACACATCTGCAATGGCCGGTACGGATGATTGCATCAAGAATGCTTTTTCGTAATTTTGAATGGCCGCATTGATCTCAATATCGGATGCAGTATTACTGGCAAAGGCCGCATCTTGCTGTTTGAGCAGATCCAATTTACGTCGCTGGATAGCCCGCTCATCAGCCGGCACAATGTTATCCACCGGCTTGCCCTTTGCACGTATCATCATGGCTGCGTTGTTTGCAGGCAGAAATGCGCTGGCAAAGTTCTCATAGCCACCGTTAGGTATCCAGTCATTATTGAGCAGAACATACCCAGGCAGATTCTCATTTTCCGTTCCGAGACCGTACGACACCCACGATCCCCAGCTTGGGGCACGACCGGTTTCACGGCCCGTGTGCATTAGCAATGCCTGCTGACCGTGTAACGGTTGCTTACCAACCATAGATCTCACTACGCAGATATCGTCTGCGTGTCTGGCGATATTTGGCAGCAAATCGCTTACCGGCAGACCACTTTCACCGCGGTTTCTAAATTTCCAGCGTGCACCTAGCCAAACTCGACTGGCTACACTTTGTGACAATACGGATACGTTTTCCGTTCCAATTGCCTTCCCTTCCTGCCGAGCGAGTTCCGGCTTGGGATCAAACGTGTCGACATGGCTTGGCCCACCATCCATAAAACACAGGATGACGTGCTTGGCCTTGGCAGCATGATGAGCTATCTGGCCCGCAGCATTTGGCTTTGCAGCACCTGCGTCCTGGTTTAGCAATGACGTCAGTGCCATCATGCCAAAACCAAGTGATGACTGGTTTAAATATTGCCTTCTATTTATATACATACGCTGATTGGCCATTATCGGACGTAGATGAACTCTTTGCTGTTAAAGATCGCATGAGCAACGTCTGCCCATAGCTTTTGGCTTTCCATTATTTTAGTCGGAGGAATCTCGTGAAGTCGAGCGAGATCCTCGACAGCTGATTTCCACTTTGATACTTCTTCAAGCGAAATATCGCGAGAGTATGCTTCCCGCAACATGTGGTAAAGTCTATCCTCTGGCTGCGAATTCCCGTCTTCCGTTACTTCCGTGCTCCAGTTATTCGCCATCTCTACTACAAATGGATCATTCAGCAATGCAAGTGCCTGAATGGGCGTGTTTGTGAGATCACGTCTTCCGGTCGGTATCTTCGGGTCCGGCTGATTAAACGTGCTGAGGAATTTAGCTGGCTCCATGATGGTAACCTTCGTGTAGATCATACGGCGGCCGTTGTTATCCACTGGTCCGCTAAACAGGTATTTCATATCGTTTTCAGCAGTGCGGTACGGATTGATCGGCTGTCCGAACAATTTGTCGTCTAAACTGCCTGAAACAGCCAGCATCGCATCACCGATACACTCAGCGCTTAACCGCTGTGTCGGAAAATGATGTAAAAGCCTGTTGGTTGGATCTGTATCTAACGCCCGCTTGGAAACCACGCCACTTTGCCGCCAGGTATGCGACATCAAGATTTCTCGCATGAGGTGTTTTGTTGACCAGCCGTTCTCAACAAATTGCGTTGCAAGCCAATCCAACAATTCCGGATGACTTGGTGCACCGCCGAGCTTTCCAAAATTACTCGGTGTGTCCACAATCCCCGCTCCAAACAACCAATGCCAAATGCGATTCACATACACCCTCGCAGTTAGCGGGTTTTCCGGATTGGCAACCAATTCCGCCAACTCCAGCCTGCCACTTTGATTCACATCGAATGCATGAGGTTCACTGTCGCCAGCCAGGACTCTCAGATAGCCCCGCGGTACTGCATCACCCAACTCGTAGTAACTACCGCGAATATTCAAACGGTAATTCACACCGTCATCGAAATCTTCAAGCGTATTGACGGTCTTTGGTGTTTGAATCTTCGACTCAAGTGCTCGGTAATTGGCAACTAACTCTTTGAACTCCGGATGATCCGAGTTCTTTGATATCCACGCGGTGACTAGCAAGTTGTTAAGTAGTTGAATTTCGTCGTCAGTAGATTCTTCATCACGCCAACGTAGAATGACGCCAGATAACCAATCTCGCACATGTTGGGCAGCTTCTGCCTTGTTCTGAGGCACGCTCTGATCAAACAAAGGCAAGAACGCACTGAGCTCTTTTTTGGGAGGACTCGGGCCCACTTGACCAACGATCTTATTTACAGCAAACCAGCTTCGCGGACTCTGCATTTCCTGATCCGTAAGTTTCTTTCCTAGCCCCACCCGCGGTGGAAAATTAGGATTACTGGTCTTGGTCGCCAACTCGTAAAAAATGCGACGATGCTCCATTCCTTTACTGGTAGACATCACTTTCCATTGATAACGCGGATTATCAAAGTACGTTTGTTTCTCGGTTAGGAATGCATTGTCGATTACTCGCCTGAAGGCCGATTGATCCCTGCCTGCCGATAAGACGCTTACATGTACGGTTTCGATCGTACTTAAAAAGGGTGAGCGAAGTGCCCCGTTTAAACGCGAGGATATCGACGCGGTTGCGATACCGGGCAAGTACAGCGACTCGACGAATTGAGGGCCGGTTGGCAGTATCTGAAAATCCCCACGCGGTACGACCTTGGCTAACCCATCGCCATCGGCGTCCCATCCCTCTGGAATTCCATTACTGAAATCAAAAAGTACTTTGTAGTTTGCAGCGTTGAATTCACGTGCCTCTTTGTCGGCAGTGGTCATTGACTCTTTAAGTGCCTGCCAGGCAGCTGGGATTTCTGCATCTTCTAACTTGTACAGTTTTTGCCACGGGTAGTTAATATCGCCGATTGGAAGTGGGCTTTCAGGCAGCATTCCCAAAGACTCGACAGTGATATTATCCTGAATATCCTGTAACCATACTGCTGCCATGCGTTTTTTTAGCAACGGTTTCAGTCGCTCAATTTCTGCAATAGGATTGTCGTTTACACCGGGCAAGTCCACAGTATTTCTGACCCACCGGGAACTCATAAACACACCGGCCAGTGCGTAGTATTCCGACTGGGCAATTGGATCAAGCTTGTGATCGTGGCACCGAGCACAGGCAATCGTAATACCCTGAAATGCTTTGGAAAATGCATCGATCTTGTTATCAAGCATCTCCTGATGGATACCTTCAAACTCGGAACTGTCACCATGTCGGTGTTCACCAAGTTGGTAGAACATCGGACCAATCGCCGATTCATTCACCATGAATTGCTGATTGACCCGAGGTTCCTTGAGCAAATCACCGGCGATTTGTTCGCGAACCATTTGGTCAAACGGTATATCGTCGTTAAATGCACGAATCAGGTAATCTCGATATCGCCATGCCGATGAAGCCGGTATATCCCACTCATATCCGTATGTGTCCGTATAACGAATAACGTCCATCCAGTGTCTGGCAAATCGCTCACCAAAGTGCTGATCCCCGAGGAATTGCTCAATCGCCGTTTCCCATGCTTCTGCAGACCTGTCGTTGAGAAATCTGTCGACTTGCTCAGTCGTCGGCGGCAAGCCGGTTAGCGTATAAGCCAAGCGGCGTATCAGCACCTCTTTCGTTGCCCGTGGCGAGGGCAATAGACGGTTTTTTCTGAGTTGGGCGACAATAAAACGGTCAATGTCGTTCACGCCGGTTTTCGCATGACGCGTGCGTGGTACATCGATCGACTGCACTGGTTGGAAACTCCACCACTGCTTACGTTCGTTGAACGTCTCTTCCCATATACTGCTTGCCAGATCCACTTCCTCGGGTGGATTATTCCTCGGGTCTACGGCACCGTCAGCGATCCATCGCACAAAGTCGTCGATTATCAACTGATCCAACTTCTTCTTCGGTGGCATTTCAAACGACTCATGTCTCATTGCAGAAATCAATAGGCTGGCCGAAACATCACCAGGTACTACTGCCGGACCGGATTCACCACCTTTCCTTGCACCGTCTCGAAAGTCCAATCGTAGTCCACCGCCAGGCTCTTCTTTCGCCGCACTATGGCACTCGTAACATTCCCTTACCAGCACGGGGCGGATTTTCTTTTCAAAGAACTCCACTTCTCCAGTGGAATCACCGCGCACCAACCCCGGCAACCACAACAAGGGAAGCGTCATCATGACTCGGAGCAATAGTTGAAATGGATTTCGCATATGCCAAGTATACCAAACGGATGGTAATTACTATTTCATATCAATACAGCCAGTAATCGGCACGATTACGGCATGGTCAACTCAAATTCCACTGCATTGACAGACAAGTCTCTCGGACTGTCAGCAGTGGCTTGTTTATAAGAAATCTTCACTGTGTTTACACCATGAGATAGATCACCGGTGTCAAGTGTTCCTTTAAACCACTCCCCATCACTTACGAGTTTAACCGTTGAATTACCGACAGAGAGGGTGAGCGTTTCGGATGTGGCCAGGGCAGGTGAGTGCACGCGAACCTCCACATTTGAGAATTTCCTGGTGATGGCCTTGGTAAGAGTGACTCTCACCGGAACATCTAGTGTTCTGCCACTCCTGACCACCGAAGGCAGTACCGCCTTTGACCAGTTATATAGATAAGAAAAATCTCTGACTCCGCGATCAGCCACGAACATGATGGAATCGTCACGACGGACGATATCCGACACCTCTCCGACTTGTTGTAACAATTCCTTTAGATAAGGACCGTGAGCTTCCGTATTTTTCCCAGTGTGCGGAAACCAGTTAAAAGTATAGATGCCATCAGCACCCTGACTGTGATAGTTCAGCGCCATACCGCGAGCGAGTTGTTTCGGGATAGGCATGTATTTTGACGGCCATCCATAAACACATGGATACACGAGTGTCTTTTTGCCTTTGGCAACTTTCTTGAAGTCCTCGACATCGATGTCGATAACTCCGCTTCCAAGAGCAATAAAATCAACTAGGTCCTGTTCCACCCAGGCGGGCACATCCAGACCGTTTTTCTTACAGGCAACCAGTGTCTCATCCACTCGAACGGCCAAATATAAATCCCGCCCCCTTTGGGCTTCAAGACCATCGAGCATCTTTCGCATACGAGCAAGTAACTCGGTTAACAGATGGGCATTGGAATCCACTTCGTCCGGTTTGAAATAAGGCGCGGATCGCATAAAGTCGATTTCGAGCCCATCGAAATCGTGTTTGGTCATTAACTCCTCGGCAATCCGGAACTTCAAATCACGCACGGCATCAACCGCAAAATTCAGCGAAGTCCTGCCACTCTTCAAGCCGTCATAGTCCAGCTCACCGATCAGCCAATCCGGGTTATTCTGTTTGAATGTTGGCATTTCCTCCGGAATAAACCGGTCGTGAATATCGTTAAAACGAAATGAGAAGAAAACATCCAGTCCCCGCGCGTGCGCTTCACGCACAACAATTGCAGGTGGATCCTGCCCTTTTTCCAACATCTGTTTCAGATGGGGATTCACGTTATTGTTTGACGTGCCGGTAACTTCAAGAATCTCACTTTTGTAGTTAGCAGTATTCCCACCGGCACCGTCACACCAAAACAATGCTCCTACCTGGCTACCTTCAAGTGGCCCAAAGACATTGAGTAACCAACGATCCTGATCGCCTTCAGCGTTAATAAACGAAGCATAGCCATCACAATTGAAGATTACCTTGTAACGAGGTGGACCAGCGAATACTGTACCGGTGACCAAAAACAGAATGAGGACAACGGTGCTAAATAGTGATTTCATGAGATGTAGCATGCCCGCCAAGATGTGTATAAATGGAACTATGGATTACTTAAGTACCATGTTACACGTCATTGCTACCTCATTGGGAATACATCTGTGTAAACCCAATGTGTAAGGCTAAAGATAGAACCTCCCAAATGCTCACAAAAATACCCAACACGGACATCGGCGTTTCCAGTATTTGCCTGGGAACAATGACGTTTGGCAATCCTGTAAATGAGCAGGATGCGATCAACATGATTCACTGGAGCTTGGATCATGGCATTAACTTCATCGACACAGCAGACATGTATGAAGGATACGACCGCTTTCCCGGATCACCCGGCGGCGTTGGAGAATCAATTCTTGGTAAGGCATTAGTCGGTCGTCGGGATCATGCTGTCATTACAACGAAAGTGGGAAACTCCGTTGGGAATGAAGCATATCAAGGCAAAGGACTATCGCCCGCACATATATACAACCAGATCGATGAAAGCCTAAGACGCTTGCAAACTGATTTTGTGGACTTTTATGAACTACACAGGCCGGACCCTGACACACCGCTACATGATTCCATCGCAGCGATGGTCAAGCTGATCGAATTAGGGAAAATACGTCATTGGGGATTTTCAAATTATCCAGCGTCTGAAATAGAAACCATGCTTTCTATTTGTGATAGCCAAGGTTGGCCTCGTCCAGTAATTAGCCAACCACCGTTAAGCTGGCTCAAACGCGACCAATTAACTGACAGTGTTGCCCTTTGCGCCTCCAATCAAATCGCTGTCACACCATACCAGCCACTCCAAGGCGGCTTGCTCACCGGCAAATACCAACGCGGATCAGCACTGCCTGCCGACAGCCGTGCAGCGGAATCAAAATGGCTAGACGATCCAGACAATGAAATGCACACCAGGCTAGACGCCTTTGTGGAAGAGGCCGTTGAAAGAGGATTATCGCCAGCTCGCTATGCCATCGAGTGGTTATTGACACAGCCCGGCATTACTTCAGTCGTCGTTGGAGCTAAGCGGATAGACCAAATCAATGAAGTGGCCGGACTTTAACATGCAAAGCTAACATTATGCACGTTACCGCTCGATTTCCGGCCAGTGATGACCTGACGGGTCTAATAATCGTCTCGGGCTGAAGTAGGCTTCAGGATAGTCATCCTGCTCATCCGTCTTCCCAAGGATTCTATTCGCAATGCACCGAGCCCCGTTAAATGAGACTGCCGTTCCGGAGCCCGCCATCCCACCGATGATGAATTTATTATGGCCATCTATCGAGCCGACCACTGGAAACTCATCCGGCGTGTAAGTCACTGTTCCTGACCACTCGTTGGTGATCTTGTACTTTGCCGGCGTAAAGACTTCATTTAGCTCGGTACACAAGTAATGAGTAAGAAATCGTGAAGGCTGGATCTTACCGGCTTGCTTATCCGGCACGCGGGTGGCGTCCGAGCCGATCATCGTCTCCTCGCCATGCCTTCCGAAAAAGGCGCGCGTTCCCGAGATACCAACGTGTGGTTTCATTTCAGATGGACCACCCGGGCCGCTAGCGGCCTGCGTTTGCGTTGGCCGCATCAGGTCGCGAAACTCCGGCATCAGCAGTGGTGTGTATGACTCCGTGCAGAGCACAACAGCACGACATCTAATACTCCCACGATTTGTTCTTACCAGATAGCCGGAGTCCTCATCCGAAACTTCAAGCACCTTGGTTTGTGAAAAGTGAGACACTGATGTTGAGTCCAATGCCGTTTGGAGCAATGACCAACACCAC
>Ga0163180_10001374_pt1 | contig 13838 bp, 11 predicted proteins | sample AtlANTMetagenome_2_FD_109647 | JGI IMG/M metagenome (GOLD analysis project Ga0163180, IMG submission 109647) | Marine eukaryotic phytoplankton communities from the Atlantic Ocean - Atlantic ANT 4 Metagenome | ecosystem: Environmental > Aquatic > Marine > Oceanic | place: North Atlantic Ocean...
AAAGAGCCTTCAATCCAAAAGAGGATAAAACCCACAAAGATCTTTTTTTTCACCACTCGTTTAAGGACTTATAAAACCCTAAATTTGTCCCCCCTCTTCCTCCCCTTTTTTTTCCCTCTTTTATTTCGCGCAGAAAAGAATCTTCGACGCATTCGAGAGACAAAAAGGTTTACGCACCACCGCTGAGACTCATGAGACGCGCGGTCGTCGCGCGCGCGGTGGTGGAGAAAACGACGGCGACGGCGAGACGGTGCGCGTTTTTCGGCGACCGTGGTGACTTTTTGCGGTCAATCCCACGTTTGGAGGGCGCCTTTGTGGACGCGAAGAATGATGATGATGATGATGCGTTCTCTCGTATAGGTGCCGGACTTTTGCGAGTGAGCGCCCCGTGCTCGAACGTCAAAGTCGGTGGGAGTTTTATGAACGTCGGTCGAGGAGTGGTAGGGGAGGACGAGGTCGCGGAACTTCCCGGATACGCGCCGCCCGGAGTCGACGTCGTGCTCATGGCCGTGCCGAAAGCGAAAGTGACCCCGTCGAGGAAAAAACGCCGAAATCAGTTTAAAAAAGTAGAGTTTGTTCGAGACGCGCGAAAGTGTCCGACGTGTAGGAAACCGATGCGATCGTGGCATAACTTTTGCTGCCCTCCGAAAGATGAAAAGGAGGACGTGGTGTATAGCACGACGGAGTAAAGAGAGGGTGTTGCAACGCGAGTATTTTATGTGTAGTCATAGTAGTGGTCTTGTTCGTCTTTGTTTACGCGTCTTTGTTCTTCTTCCATTCTTCGATCCACTTCTTGGCCTCTTCGACGCGGGATTCATCGGTCGGAGAACCGTCAGCTTTCCATTGGTCGATCCATTTTTGCGCAGCTTCTTGTTCCTCGGTGGTACTGCCGACTTGGTCCTTGTTTTTTTCCCAGTCGTCGATCCATTTCTGGGCATCCGTGGCGGCGTCGACGGATGTGGTCGTCGTTTTTTCGTCGACAAGCTCCTTCTTCATCGTCGGCGTTTTCGCTGCATCGTCGCCGCCCCATTTCGCCTTTCCAAACTTTCGTTCCGGAAATTCTACTTTCCCACCCGAAGTTTTCGAAGTATCGATTCGGACGTTTTTGTATTTCGAGGGTTTTTTTGAGGGTTTTTCGCCCTGGGGCTTTTTCGCCCGCGACTGCGAGACCAAGCCGACGCCGCCGACAACAACCGCCGCGGCTAAACTTTGTTCGTCCGTCAGTGATACGACGTTCGAAATCTTGACCCCTTGCTTATCGTTCGGGCCGGAGGCGTACGATGATTTTACTCTCCTCTTGACTTCAATTTTTGGTCTCGGGGCAGCCCCTTTCTTTGGGACGTTTGAAAAGTTCGGCTTGCCGTAATAACCGACATCTGGCGTCGGCACCACAGCCACGTTCCCGATCTCCCCGCCCGATCCAGCAAACGCCGGCTCCGTCGGCATCAGGCATTCTTCGATACCAACGACGCCCACCGCGCTCATCACCACGACGGGAAGCGTCGCGCTGAGCAGCACGTTTTGAACCGACGACGACGATGATTTCGTTGAAGATGATGATGATGATGATGATGATGATGATGATGATGAAAATGTTCCGCTTTTCGTCGCTTTCGCTCGATCGCTCTCGGCGACGCAGCGCAAAAGACCTCTTCTCCCTCGGCGACACACATCCGCCGATCGGCGGAGAGCAAAAAAGGTTCCAGTTTTACGACGACGACGAAAGCTGCTGCTCGTCGAAGCGCCTACTAACCCGCTTTTCGAGGAGGAGGAGGACGAGAGAGGGGGACGACCTTTTGGTGGCAGGTTTGGAGGTGTGCCATCTCGTTGTTCTTTTTTAGTATTATCTACGAGAGTACTTTTTATGGGGTAAAAATGAGAGGGTACAAATGAGGGGGGTAAAAATGAGTGAAAAAAAAGGACACGTAAAATGCTCACACGTAAAATCCAAACTGATGAGAAGAGGACTTTTCAAAACACACAAAATGAATACAAATAATACAAGAACTTACTCCTATGGATGTACTATACGACTACACTCTCTTTCGGACTTTAAACGCTTTTGACGAACACCCAAAATATCATCGCCCGCAACACTTCGAAGAAACGTCGAAGAAGAAGATGACACGCGCATCTGTCCTTCTCTTTCCCGAAAGTCTCTGTCTCCGTCTCTCGCTCCGACGACGGCGTCGCGGTCCACCGACGACCAAAGAGCGAAACCGCCAACGTCGCCCGCTCTCGAGACGCGTCTTCCCGTTTACGTGTTCCACGCGGAGTGGCACACCGACCATGTCACGACGAGGCTGGCGAGTCCCGCGCCGATGCCATCGCTTGCCAGTGCGAATGGGCCTCCCCATTCGATCGATTTCTCCGGCGGATGTTTGAGCCAGTGTTGCGAGAGCACCATCGGTATGGACCCGAGCACTACACCGCCTACGATGAAGTGCGCGAAACCGACGGTTTGCATTTTCGCGTACGCCATCCCGAGGAGCGCCCCGAAGACGATTTTGAGGTACGCGGAGCAGTCGAGGACGGCGTCTTTGGTGTCGTAGAGGGTGTTTGTGCCGTCGCCGCCGCGTCGTCGGAGCGCGTCGAGGTGGACGCCGAACGTGCGATGCTTCGCGCGAAGAAACCGCTCGAATGGCGTTCGAATCTCGTCGGCGATGAAGCGCATCATCTCGTTCGTATCACGGGTCGTCGACGCTTCTTCTTCTTCTTCTCCTTCTCCTTCTTCTTCTTCTCCTTCTCGTTCTTCTTCTTCTCCTTCTCGTTCTTCTTCTTCTTCTTCTTCTTCTTTCTTGTGACGTTTTTTCAATCGAGTTCAAAAGTTGGAAACGTCATCGCCATTTTCCAATCTCGTTCTTCTTCTTCTTCTTCTTCTCTGTTCGAACAACGACGACGACGACGACGATGTTCGCCGCGACGTGTAGAACACCGTCGCTTTTGTCGTCGTCGTCGACGCGCTTCGGAGGACGGGGGTCCCACGCCCGACGACACCGAAGCAACGTCGTCTCTTCATCGACCATCGAATGCGGGAGAAAGAAGAATAGGGCGGCACGACGCGTCGTCGTCGTTCGAGGAGGAGGACACCACGCCGACGAGATAGCGCAGCTCGCGAACGGGTTCGACGGAGAGACGTTAACGACCGTTGTTGCCGCGGTGTTGGGCATCGCCGCCGGGCTTGGCATTCCCATTTTCTTCGTCACGCAAGAACAGAGAGATAAGGAGAGAATCGAGGAGATTCGCGAGTTGAACAGAGCGACGCTGAAAGCGACCGGAGAACAGATGAGCGAGGAGGAAATCAGAGAACTGAGACCGGATCGGTACTTGGACAGAAGAGAATTCAAGGACGACGATTAACAATAACGCGCTGAGTATTGTCGTTTGAGAGAGAGAGAGAGAGAGAGAGAGAGAGGAAAGAAAGAGAGAGGAAAGAAAGAGAGGTTGCGCCGTTTTTATATTCATCTCAAATGTCCTACGCGTACGCAGTAAGTGTAGCATTTAATACATTTGCATTTTATCCCCGGTGTCTTCAAACTCTCTTTTGTCGTGCATTCTATTTTCAAACTCGATTTCGCTGTTTTGGTTCATCGCGTTGTGCTGATGACGTTCGAGTTTCGGGAACATGCGTTTGTACATGGTCGCGCAGACGGTATCGTGTTGTAAAAGGACGCCATTGAAGAGACATTTCATGTGACCGTGCGTACCTAAAGCGTCTGTTATCTTACCGCGCCGACCGTATTTGGTCCATAATTCGAGCGGCGAGAAAAACTTGACGTCTTCGGCGTTGAAAAACATGTACCGAATGACGCCTTTGTGTTTATGCGTACGAAATGGGAATCCCGTGAGCACGACGCGTTTCAAAGCAATGCGGTCCGGGTTTGCCGCGCGGACGTTACCTGAACACACTAAAGCGGTTTGAATGGAGCCACCGGCACCGATTTTCTCGCTGAATCCCAACACTGGCGCGGGACCAAACGTGATGGGCATGAACAAAGAGGCCATGGCGGGGACGCGCGGCGGTAAGAACCGTTCGAATTTATACTTGTCAGCGTTTAGACCATCGTGACTGAATATAGCTTTCGCTTTCTCGCGTCTGAAGCCGACGTGCCACCACATCGAGTGTTTTGATGGAATCGGATCCGTGTATTCTTTTCGTTTTTGCACGCCAAAATGCATGACAGTCATGCGCGATTCGTGGCGGAGTAAACCAGAAACGATTAAAGCGCCGGCACCCCCGGTCCACCCTCGCCACGGTTGACCAACACCTTCTCCGAGCCCTCCAGCATCACCTATCTGTAATTCTTCCGCTGAAGGAATTTTCGAGGAGTAAAACGTGGACGATTGCGGATCTAACAAATTTTCCAGGCAGACCGTCGGTACGCCTTTAATCGTCAATCGTACGTACGAACCGACGTCTAAATCCATAGTCGTTTCCAAATACTCTTTCGAACGTTTCCCGAGTCGCTTATAGCTCGCCAACGCAAATGCCCGCGCGTAATCTCGCGGTAAATTTTCTTTCGGGTCCCACGGAGAAGTTCGAAACGATTTCAATCCCTTATACTTCGCAAACCGCCGGCGCGCTTCGACGTCTTCCGGGAACTCGACTTCGTCCGGATACTCGAAATTTTCATCTTCCAACGCTCGTAATCTCGCGCGTTTCGCGCTGTCTTTAGACGCTTCGAGTAAATTTTTCAAAGTTTCTTCGTCGTCGTCGGAAGATATGTCGCCTTGTAAATCGCCGTCCCAGTGTTCCTGTTCTTCCTCGTCGGAATCGTATTCGATGTCACCTTCGTGGTCATCGTCGTCCATCATCATTTTATCGTCGTTGTCGTTTTGCTTCGTTCCTTCTCCTCTCGGACCAGTTGTGGTGGTAACATCTCTACCATCACCAGTCATTTCCGTATCTTTTTCTCGAATAAAATCGCCTTGGTCGGCATCTTCTTCGCCTTCTTCTTCGAAAAGTGAACCTTCATCGTCGCTTTCGTCTCTCGGGAGCCAAGACGCTTGATAGTCCGACCATCCTTTCGGTTTCAATCGCATCATCATTTTCTTCTTCTCCGCTTCTTCCCATCTCAGGTGTTGTAACCTCGCGTCGTGAGCGTCTTCGTCGTATTCCACGTCGTTCGGCGGTTTGTTTTCTCGAATGACCGGCTCTCTCTTTTTCGGGTCCGAAACAAAGGTTTCTAAAGTCTCCTGTCTCGTTTCCCCCATTTCTAAATCGTTAATAGTATTCACGCTATTCTTGCTATTAGTATGAGTATTTTTCTTCTTGTGCTTTGCAACTCTTTCTTCGATGAGTTCCACCTTCTCTAACGGGAAATCCCCAACCCCGGGCACGTGAAACAACTGGTTCGCGCTCATGCCGCACCCTCGAACGTACCCTTCGACGACTAAATTGGACAAGTGTTCACTCATCGGTGTAATCGTAGACAACTCAGATATAATATACGGTCTCTGCGTTCTCCATGTCGGTGCCTCTGCTCTCTGTTCGCTCACCATTCTCACCAACATTTTCATTTCTTGTTCCGTATCTACCGCTTGCGATTTTACCCGATCTTTTGGCACGCTCAAAATCTCCTCCGTCGCTATCCGCGTCCCAAGTTTTCTTGCAGCATTTCGTTCCGAAGGACTGACTTTGATTGAATTTCTCAACGCCACTACCGTCGGCGGTAATCCTTGCGCCCGTAAAGTCGGCATCGTCACTTCCACCAACTGTTCGTTCGGCGGATCGTACTTCTCCTCTTTCTTCGAGTGCGCCGCCGCGACGCACACTAAAACGTCCGCCGACTTAATCGCCTCCAACGCCGCTAACTTGTGTCCGTGATCTACGATCATGATTTGAAATCTGTGATCGTGTTGTTCCACTCTCACGGTTTGTGGCAAATGTGGATCGTTAAACAACTTCTCCGCCACCATAAACCCCTCGTTCGCCGTCTCCTTCCTCTTTTCGCAACTGTTCACAAACTTCCCCAAGAAATCTCGCAAATCCGACGCGTCGTAATCTCCGCCGTCCAACGTCATCACCGCCACCACTTTCGGTACCATCTTCTCCAGCTTTTTATCCATCGAAACGAGTCTCTTATTCGCGTCTCTCGCTTGTTTTGCTCGCACCAATCGCTCTCGCTTATTCCCGACGCCTAAATTCGTCTTCGCGACGAACGCATTGGACGTCTTCGGTTTGTTCACTTTGTGCAAGGCGTGTTTCGACTGGTGTTTCCCGCGGTTGTGCGCTTTATTCCGCTGCCCGTGGGTCGACGGGCCCGGCATCTCTCTTCTTCTTCTTCTTCTTCTTCTTCTTTTTCTGCGCCCTGTCGCTTTCGGAGAAGAGAAGAGAAGAGAAGACGTACTCCTTCGTCTCCGTGCGTTCCAAATGTAGAAGAAGAAAGAGAGTTCCAGACAGCCGCCAAAAAAAAAACAAATTTGCCCAAACGTTTAGGGTTTGTGTAAGTAGGGTTTAGAATCTTTGTGGGTCTGTTTTCTTTTTTTTTTTTGACTTTTTTTTTGTGGATTTTTGGAGGAGATTTTGGATAAAAGGAGGACAAAAGAACGAGAGATATAATAATCCTCTTCTTCATTATAAAACACACAGAGAATACTATATATACTCTGTACTTTTATTGAAGCGCGCTCAAACCTTTCCTTCGGGGGTCGTCCTTTGTATTTTCGTGCGCGTGCAGGAGAGAGTGTAGTTCTCGGAGCTTTTTGGAGGAGAAGATGATGGCGACGATTCAAAAGACGACGACGACGACTGCGATGCCGCGCGATTGGAAATCGTCGACCGCATCGAGATACGGAAAAAGTCGTCGTCGAGTTTTGTGCGTTCGAGCGGGAGCTTCGAGCCCGTTGAAATCGAAAACGGACGCGTCCGCGCTGAAAAACAGATACCCGCAGAACGATTCGATGATTAAAGCGGCGAAAGGGGAGAAGGTGTCGAAGACGCCGATTTGGTTGTTTCGTCAAGCCGGGAGACATTTGCCGGAATACAATCAGTACAAGAAAGATACCGGGAAGAATTTTTTACAATTGTTGGAAGATCCGGAGGACGTGTGCGAGGTGACGATGCAACCAGTGAGAAGATATAAGTTGGACGCGGCTATTCTTTTCTCGGATATTTTAGTCATCGCGGAAGCTATGAACGTGGACGTGGAAATGCCGGGCGGGAAAGGTATCGTCGTCCCGAGGCCGTTGCAAACGCCGGAAGATTTGGAGACGAAAGTACCGAAAACGATTGACGTCGAGGAGAGATTAGCGCACGTGTTAAAATCGGTCAGGAGAATCAACGAGCAAATTGAGGCAGAAAACTTACAGATTCCCTTGATTGGATTTAGCGCGGCGCCGTGGACGTTGATGTATTACATGGTTGGCGGAAGCTCGAGAAAAAACACGGATTCCGGGATGAACTGGTTGAAGAACCACCCAGAGGCGTCGAGAGAGTTGTTGGGACGATTGACGACGGTCGTTATCGATTATTTAGATTTGCAAATTCAAAACGGCGCGCACATGGTGCAAGTATTCGAGGCGATGTGCGAACACATCGAGGAGAAGGAGTTTTACGAGTTTGCATTGCCGGAGATGGAAAAGATTGCCAAAGAGTTGAAGAAGAGACACCCGGACGTCCCATTGCTCGGTTTCGCGAGAGATGCGCCGTACGCAATTTCTGATTTGCAGAGAGTTGGGTATGATTGCATCACTTTGGATACGGTTATGGATAGAAAGTACGCGAGAAATACGCTGGCCGGCGCGGCGGGCGGCGAAGCGAATATGTCCAGCGTCCAAGGGAACTTTGACCCAAATCTCTTAGTCGACGGGTCGTTCGAAGAAATTGAAAAGGAGGCAAAGAAAATGTTGGAAGACTTTGGACCTCAAAAGTACATCGCGAATTTAGGTGCAGGCTTAGGCGGTAAAGAGGATTGCGCGAAGGTTGATTATTTCGTCAACGCCATTCATAGATTGAGCGAAGAGATGATCAATTAAATTAATCCATTCTTTTGTCACGTGATCATAATAATCAAAAGCTGTTCATTATCGTATTTCCGATGCCATACGCGGTCTGCGCACTAATCCCATTTATCTCTTGCACCACTCCGGCGTTCGTCATGCAACTGAAGAAATCCCCACCGAAACAAACGACCGGGTACAAGCAAAAATACGGACCACCGCTCGCGACGAAATAATCAAAGCAAAGGTTCTGCGTGAAGAGTATAGCCGCGTAATCTTTCAGCGTTCTTCTTCGCAACGGCGTCCCACTCGTCCTCCTCTCCTTCTCTCTCATCTTCGCCCTCACTCTCCTCGTTTCCTCGACGAACCCCCGAAAGTCTTCACTCTCTTTGATGGTTTCGAGGTTTTCGGTTTCCGTGAACCAAAAAGATATGGACAAAAACACAAAAAAAGCGACCATCGACACGACGGCGATTTTCTTTCCCTCGCCTCGGCGTCTCGCTCTCGTTTCTCGTCGCACCATCGGTCGGTCGACGATACACAACGCCCGCGTTGTTGGTCGCTGGAAGAAGACGACTTTGTTGTCTCTCGCCGCCGTTTACGGCGAGTTCGCTGTTGGTGAAAGACAAAAAAATCCAAGCGTTTTTTCTCATTTTTTTTTTATTCTCGTTCGATCGATTTTATATCTCAAACGACTCGATTAAAATCTTCCCCAAAACACCTTTAGACAAAAGCAGACCCAAGAAGTGCGCGCGAGAGAGAAAGAGAAACCGCACAAACAACGAAGAAGAAGAAGAAGAAGAAGAAGAAGAAGAAGACGAACGATGATGAAGACGGCGTTCGTCGCGCGCGCGTGGTTGTTCTTTTCGCTCGCGGTGTTCGTCGCGAACGAATTCAAACCGTTTCCGCTCGCAACGATCCTGGGAGTTCCCGAGGACCACGCGAGAGACGCGTGGATTACTTTTTGTGCGATTTTACTGCCGATTGCAGTCATCGGGAACGAACGGAGAAAAGGGGGAGAGCAGATGGAGTCGAAGTCGAAGACGCGGATATCGAAAGTCAAAGTGTTCGTCGTGTTGCAGGCGATGAAATTTTGGTACGTGTTTCGGAAAGTGCACGAAAGCATGCCGTGGGTGTTATACAGGCAAAGAAAGTTGGAGATAGAGGCGGAACTAGAATCGGAAATGCGTTCGTTCGTGGCGAAAGCGTTCGATGGGAAGAACATGGGAGTGTGGTCGAAACAGAAGCACAAAAATGCGAGACGAACGATGCTCATTTGGCGTCGGTCGCGAGAGGTGGTCAACGGGTACGAGGAAAACGCGAAGAAGTTAAGAAAGGAAGTGGAAGACGTGAAGTTTCCGGAAGATATGATGATTGCCGGCGATAGAGAGAATTGTTTGAGGAGGTATTTGTCGAGTACGAAAAATAGCTCGGATGTGGGTGCAGCGAAGAGGATGATTTTGAACTCAATGGAGTGGAGAAAGAAGATGAAGCCGAGAGAGTGTTTGAGGAGGTGGACAATGAAGGAGAAGGATGGGGGGATGAGTGAGTCAGAGAAGAAGTTACACATGGCGCATCCGCGCATGACTGTGTACACGACGCACACGCCGTTAGGGATTCCAGTGTGCTGTTTCCGCGTGGGGGATGCGACGAAGACGATGATGTCGATGTCCACCACCGCATACAATAGCGAGAGCAAAAGTAGTAACAATGACAACAGAATTAGCAGCAGCGAACGATTGTCCAGTGACAGTCGAACAATCATCATGAAAAATTACGGGATGTTCTTCACGTATCTAACGAACATCGTCTTTCCGAATTTAAAAAACCGAGACGCGGTTATCGTCCACGACAAATGCGTGATCATCATAGACGCCTCGAGAGACAGCGCGATGAAACTCAGAGATGGAAAGCAGATGAAAGCAAGACAACGCGTGGAAATGTTCAAGGACACGATGCTCTTTCTTCGAAGACAGTACCCGGATTTAATTTATAAGATATATGTCGTTAACGCCAGTTTAAACGTCAGAGTCTTTTGGCACGCCCTCAGCGGTTTCTTAGACAGTCAAATGAGCAAAAAAGTCACCATGTTTGGACGCATAACCGGTGAGAAGGGTTTCCAAGCCGCGTTCCAGGAAATCGTGGACGTTTTTGGTGGCATCGAGCGAACCCCAATTTTTCTTGGCGGCACGTGCGAACGTAAGCTGAGCGAATGCGGCCCGTGGGCAGTGCAAGATTTACACTCGGACAATTCATTTAGAGGATGGGAAAGAGAAGACGAAGAGGACGAGACACAGAAGAATAAGAACGCAAACGTTTCGCCGTTACGCGTAACTGGCAGTGTCATCTACCGTAGCGCGAAAAGAGTGACGAGCTTTGTGGAGAGCCCCAACTACGAAAGAAGAAAGAGTTACGTCCGCGAATACACGTAGGATTATTTGAAAACGATACATGATGATGTCTGAGAAGAAACGAAATGATTAGAAGTATACACGCGCATGCGCCAGCAATTAGATGCACCGAAATAGCCTTTTTATGAGAGACATTTTATGGCGTTGTTGTAATACGCACGCACACGCGCACATAGGCACATAGGCACATAGGCATACACACACACCACCGCGTTCAATTGAATTTTAACGAGGGAAGGAAAAAGACAACACACATTTTTTCCCCATTTTTATACCAAAAACACCACCAAAAACAACTATAACTATGCTTCTTCGACGGGTAATTATCCTTCATCTTTGCTTCGCGCTCGCTTCAGCCGTTCGGGTTGCATTCATTGCAGATACTGGCGTGGGCAATGACAACCCCTCGAGCTCTTGGGTGGACTATCTCGGGTAAGAAATACACTTAACCATTATCTATTTTCCCGTATATTTTTGTGATCTGAATGAAACTCTCGCTGTTTAGGAACGTGCAAGGCTCGCCGTATAAGATCAACGGACAAACCTGTTACGATCACGCCGGCCAACCGTGTAAACTGTACTCGCGCGCGCGAGATGTTGTGCGTTTGGCTAAAGAGTCTGGGGCAGATTTGGTGCGTAACTACTTATTTATTTATTTATTTATTTATTTATTGTCTTTCTTGGACTTTACGATCGACGTGTATTTCTCACCGTGTCTTCACATCTAGATTGTTCACGCCGGCGATTTGGATTACGAATCCGCGCCGAAGATGTGGGTAGAGTTTTTGAAAGAAACCATGCGCGGTCAAATTGAATTTTTAGCAGCTAAAGGTAACCACGATGCAGACGGGTGGGATGGAGTCAGCTATCTTTGGAGCGGGAGCGAAGGGTACCAAAAGCTTTTGGAAAACTACGGCGTTCCGAGAGGCGCGAAGTGTAAAGGGCAGTACGGAGTAGACATGAGTTGCGAATATAAAGGTATCTTGTTCGTTATCTCTTCGGTCGGTGTTGAAAGAGCCGGGGAAAGCAACCAAATCAACCAGGATCACTATTGGCACTTAGAAAACAACTTGAAAAACTCCAACGCTCGATGGAAGATTTGTGTGTGGCACATGACTATGGAGAAGATGCAGGTGTCTTACAAAGGTGATTCAACTGGATGGGCCGCGTATGAGATTTGCAGAAAATATGGCGCATTTATCGTCGGCGGCCACGCGCACGTGTATTCGCGAACTCGCGAAATGTCGCGGTTTGGAACGAAAAATTATGGCTTCACCCGAGAAGATTTGAGGTGGTGGAACGCACCTGATGACGATCAAATTTATCTATCAAGTGGCGAAAACGGAACAACTGGTGTTGCAATCGTCGGTATCGGCGGATACAAGAATGAGGCGTGCTTGAGGAGCGGCAATTTTTGGAGCAAAATATACTCCACCAGGTGCGACCGTTGCTCTGGGTGCCATAGGGCTCCAAATGCGAATAAGTTTGGCACTCTAATTTGCGATTTCCCCGAGTTTGGCCCATATGCGCGTGCAATGTGCTGGTTAGCGACTACGCCTCGCCAGGGCGCATCCAACGCCGAATTTCAAGCCGCCGTCCGCAACCGCAATCCAATTGACAGATTCACCTTAATTGCTGGCAAACGTCCGAATGATAAAGGTGTCTCATCCAGGGCTTCATCGGACGACAAAAAAAACGATAGCCGTCAGTTTCTAAAGCGTCATGGATTGCGCATTATGATGGATTGTTTTGACAAAGAGCCGCGCGACGAATACAGCTGTAACGACCGCGCCAACTGGAACCAATGTAACGACGCTTGGATTGTCAGAGATAACTATTGCGCGAAAAGCTGCAAACGGTGCGGCCCGGAAAGCCCGGAACAACCTACTCCTCCAAGATCTGCGCAAGAAGAATTCGCTTTAGATCGAGCATTTGAGCAATTTGACACGAATCGCGACAGTTTCATCGATTTCGATGAGTGGGAACAACTGTACTATATCACAAGACCAGGCGCTAAGGACGACGAAGTCGAAAGAGTGGAACGAGTGGAAGGGCAGTTTATCAACGCCGACTCGAACGGTGATGGGAAGGTTTCCAGAGGACGCTTTGCAGTCTTGTTGGAAGAAGATATCAAACCGTAGGAGACTCGAATCGCTGTGCAGTCTTGTTGGAAGAACACAGGAAGCAACAGAGTCCATCGTGCGTATTTTGAAGTAACTTTCCTTAAATATTTTTTCATCCCTTTATCTTTTTTTCTCTCTGTTCTCCATTTTCCCCTATTTTAAGAGTGCGCGTCATATGCGTGTGTGTATATATATGCATAGCAGTTGAGGAATATAATCATGACACACTCGTATTCTATATCTGCATTTTGTCGCACGTTTAACCATCGGCAGAATAATAGTTTCATGAATACGACGCCACCATCTTCGTCGTCTTCTACATCTAATTTGCACCGCCGCCGGCATGGGAGACCTTTTGGGAAAGCATTGAAAAAGTCAGCGGCGGCATCAGCTGCGTCCAATGGCAACGACGTGTTCCTGGTTAACTTTGACGACGACGAATTAATGCACTTGCAAGATTTGCTGAAAGACATGAAAGAAGAGTACGGGTTAAACTCGGACGTTTCCGCGGTTTTAGTTGACGAGAGCAATTGTTTTTTAACGGTCGATGGCAAAGAAACGAACGAAAAGAGGCGAACGCCGTACCCGGAAAATTGCCGTTGCGTTCTACTGAACGGCGATAACACGAAACGATTGATGCCTGAATTAAAAGAAGCGATGATTGATATGGGGTTTCTGCCGTCCATTTTTGGCACGTTTACGGAGAAGAATAAGGACAAATCGATCGCGAATTGTGCGAGGCAAGTCATCGCGGCGCACGAGAGGTATTGGAAGTTGAGAGGGACAGAGGATGATTTGATTGTATCGGATGAAGACATAGGCGCAGAGAATGACGATGGTAGTGAAGACACGACGGATGATATGATAAGCACGTCATGGCCGGATGGAGAGGATGGAATATCGATATTCAATCCAGGGAGCGTCTCGATCGCCATGAGTTTGGCATTGGATCGAGCCGACGTTGGGTCATCCACCAGTGCAGGTGGAATCCGAAGCGATGCCTCCAAGATTGTCGTTTTAGACAACGTGGTATGCGAACCGTTGAGAAGAGACTTGCTTAAGGAAATGTGTGGCGATCAAGAAACGAACGGTTTTGATGCCATGGTCGCATCCGAACCTCCGGAGGGATTGTGGTCGAGAGATACGTACGATACGTTGGACACCGATTCGCCGTCGACGTCAGAGTCTTCGTTAGATAGCCCCGACGCGCGGAATACATCATCCTGGGGCTTAACTGAATATCATCTCGCAAAAGTTGCACGTTCGTTCGCTGTAAAAACGCTTCGTGCGAGAATTCAACGCTTATATCCAGAGTACGACGTACTCCCAATGTCCGCCGATAGTCTCGAACCCGAAGGTATAC
>Ga0163180_10001375_pt1 | contig 13834 bp, 7 predicted proteins | sample AtlANTMetagenome_2_FD_109647 | JGI IMG/M metagenome (GOLD analysis project Ga0163180, IMG submission 109647) | Marine eukaryotic phytoplankton communities from the Atlantic Ocean - Atlantic ANT 4 Metagenome | ecosystem: Environmental > Aquatic > Marine > Oceanic | place: North Atlantic Ocean...
GGCGTTACCCGCCAGCCCACCCAAGAAGAACCCATGATTCTGAAGCGACGAACTCTTTCCCGCCGTGCCGTCCTCCGCGGGGCCGGGGCCACCCTCGCCCTCCCGCTGCTCGAGATCATGCAGGCCCGTGGTTATGCCGCCGACACCTCCAAGGTCAGGCCCCCCGTGCGCGCCGGCTTCTTTTATATTCCCAACGGGGTGGTGCAGAGGGCGTGGCATCCGGTGGACGAGGGAAAGAATTTCACTCTCTCTCCCAGCCTGCAGCCTCTCGACCCGGTCCGCGAACACATCTCGCTCTACACGAAGCTCGACCGGGTAAAGGTGGCAGGGACCGATGGACACGCCCAGGCCGGGGCCTGCTGGCTCAGTAGCGCCGCGCCTGACGAACTCTCTCCCGCCGGATATCCCCTCAAGAAGACCGTTGACCAGGTCATGGCTGAGGAGGCTGGCAAGCATACCGCATTCCGCTCCCTGGAACTGAGCTGCAACCCCTACGAGGACAATCGTGAGTCGGTCTATTTCGACAATATCTCCTGGTATGGTCACGGGCATGTAGCGCGCTCCCTGCGCGACCCCCAAGCCGTCTTCAACCGGCTTTTTGCCGTGAAGGAGCATCAGGAACACGGAAGCGTCCTCGACCTTGTGATGGATGACGCCAGGTCTCTCGACCGTGATCTCGGCGTGACCGACCGGGGGAAGCTCGACGAGTATATGGAATCCGTGCGGACCGTTGAAAAGCAGATCGAACGCGTGACCAAGCGCCAGGCCGAGATCGACAAACTGAAGGTGGCCCCTCCTTCCAAGCCATGGCAGGCCATGACCAGGGACGAGTTCATCCAGATCATGGGCGACCTGATGATCCTTGCCTTCCGCACCGATCTTACCCGCGTCTGCTCCATCATGAGCAGCCCGGAAAGATGGGGTTCCCCTCTCACGGTGCACGGACTCTTTGACAAGCCGGTTGACCACCATGGAATGACCCACGGGCAGGGCCACGATCATGTCCGGACCAAGCTTGAGGCCCTCGATCAGTTCCACGTCCAGCAGTTCGCAACCCTTGTGTCCAAGATGGCCGAGGTGAAGGAGGGAGAAGGGACGCTCCTCGACAATTCCATGTTCCTGCTCGGCTCGGGAATCAGCGACGGCTCCCTCCACGTCTACACTGACCTGCCCACCATCATTGCCGGACGCGGAGGGGGTGCCATTACAACAGACCACCATCTCAAGTCCCCGCAGGGCACGCCCATTGCCAACCTGTGGCTTTCCATGATCCAGGTCATGGGCGTGAAAACCAGCAAGATCGGGGACAGTACCGGCGCCCTCAAGCTGGCCTGAGAAACACCATTCTGCCATCCTGTCCGGTCTTTCCTTGGAAAAGCCCCGCTTCCTGACCCACCTGATGCCCCTCAAGATCAAGTTCGGCGACTACGGGATGGTACTCGTGCTCCTCGTTCTCGTCCTGCTTTTCAGCCTGCTTACCGTCAAGGAGGTGGCCCCCTCCGGTAAACGCAGCGTCCGGGATGTCGCCGAGCGCATCATGAAGGAGATTCCGTCCGACAAGGCCGTGGTAGTCTACGGAAAGGACAAAACTGACTTTGAGACCTTCGCAAGGAGCCTGGTCCGCCGACTCAAAGCAGAAGGTCGTGATAACGTCCGCCTTGCCATTGGAGCTCCCCGCAACCTGCGGGTAAGGCTCAACGAACTGCGCGATGAGGGCCGTCCACTCGGGGCAATTGCCACCGCGGGCCCTGCAGGGATGGAGGTGATTCAGGCTGTGCCTGAGAAATATCCGGAGTTCCAAGAGTTCGCGGTCCTTACTCCTCAACCTCGCAAGAAATCCACCTTCTTCACCCTCGACAACTTCAAGAATGTCACCCAGCGCGTGGTGGTTATTGCCATCGTGGCAATTGGAATGACGATGGTAATCATCACCGCCGGAATCGATCTCTCGGTCGGCAGCCTGGTGGGCCTCTCCGCCATGATGGGGGCCTGGTTCATCAAGGAGCGGGTCATCGCAGCCGGCGGTGATCCCGCCGCCGCGGGAGACTTCACGGTCTACTCCGGCTTTGCGGTCGCAATTCTCTGCGCGGGCTTGATCGGCCTTTTCTCAGGGGCCCTTGTGGCCTACTGCAAGGTGGCTCCCTTCATTGTCACCCTTGGGGTCATGATGATTGCCCGGGGCATGGCCGAACAGGCCAATGGAGGTTTTACGGTCTCCGACACCCAGCTTCCCGCCGCCTTCCGGGAACTCAATCACGGAACCCTGATCGGGATTCCAAACACGGTGGCCCTCCTCGTCCTCTTCTACATTGCCGCTCATATCTTCATGTCGAAAACCAAGTATGGCCGCTACATCTACGCGGTTGGGGGCAACATGGAGGCAGCGCGCCTGAGTGGAGTACCCGTGGCAGGTATCATTCTACTCGTTTATACCGTCTGCGGGCTCCTCGCCGGCCTCGGAGGCTGTCTGGAGGCCTCCCGGGTTAATGCCGCGACCACCGTAATGGGAACCGGTCTCGAACTGGAGGTCATCGCAGCCGTGGTAGTGGGAGGAACGAGCCTCTTCGGGGGAACTGGCCGGGTCTTTGGCACCCTCATCGGAGCCTTTATAATCGGGGTGATGCGTAGTGGAATGAACCAGCTCAATTTCAAAGACCCTGTCCAGGACATGGTCCTCGGAGCCATCATCATTATCGCCGTACTTCTCGACCGCGCTCGCCAGGTAGGATTCTGGGAGCGGATATTCAAGCGGTCCACTACCCTTAATGCTACCAGTCGCATAGACGAGTAGTCCGCACAGGTGAGAAGAACGATAGTTCTTAATTCCGAACTATCATGATCTCCCGTGAATCACGCCGTGATTTGAGATTCACAGAGCCCCCCCGCGGATTCAAGCTGGGCGCAGCAGCAACTGACCAATCATGAAACGAACAAGCCTCTTTCTCTCTCTCGTTCTCTCCGTCCTTTTCCTCGGACTGGTTTCCTGCGGCGGCGGCAATGACAACGCCGACGACGGATCCGGAAAAACGAATTCTAGTGGCCCCAGTGAGGGCACTTCTTCCGAACAGCCCCTGGCCGATAAACCCGGCGGCGACAGCAAGGGCACGATCGGAATGACCTGCATGAACCTCAATAATCCGTTTTTTCAGCTCATCGCCCAAGAGATGGAAAAAGCCGCCAACGCAGCCGGATACACCTTGAAAGCCATGGACGGCAAGGGTGACGCCGCCCTGCAGAATACCCAGATCGATGAATTCATTACCCAGAAGTGCGACGCGATTTTCCTGAATCCTGCCGACTCCAAGGCCACTGGCTCAGGGGTCCGGGCCGCCCATGACGCGGGCATCCCGGTCTTCACCTTCGACATCCAGATGGAAGATCCCGAAGTCCAGAAACTGGTGACCTATCATGTTGGCAGCGACAACTACCAGGGCGGCCGCCTTGCCGGGGAGTCCATGATGAAAGCTACCGGGGGCGCCGGCAAGATTGGCATTATCAACCTGCCCGAGGCCAACTCCTGCAAGAAGCGGGTTGATGGGTTCAAGGACTATCTCAAGGAGAACAACAGCAAGCTGGAGATTGTAACCGAGTTGAACGGTAAAGGAGACCGGGTGAAAGGTGCCGAGGTCGCTGCGGACATGCTTGCGGCCCATGGCGATCTGGTCGGAATCTTCGGCATTAACGACCCCTGTGCCCTCGGGGCCTGGGCCTCGGTCAAGGAGGCCGGAAAACTGGATCAGATCACCATCATCGGCTTCGATGGCTCACCAGACGGTAAAATCGGGGTCTTCGAGAAAAAGCTTTATGACACCCCCATGCAGTTCCCCGGGCAAATGGCCACCAAGACCGTGGAGACCTTTCTCAGGTATGTCGCCGGGGACGAGTTCGAGAACATCGAGTTTATTCCCTGCGAGCACTACTTCTTCGCCGATGCCGAGAAGGATCCTAACAGGGACAAGTTCTAGGCCACGGCAGAAGCCATGATCTGCCTAACCAAATCCCGGTTGACACAACGGCGAGTGGGGTGGCCTCTGAGGGCCTTTTGCGATCGGTCCTTATTCATCTTCAGCCTCCTCCTTCTCTCCAGTAGCGCCGGAGGAGCACCCGTATCGGGCATCCTCGCCGCGGGAACAAAATGGGAGACCCCCTATCATGTCATCAAGGGCCCCGGGGCCGGGCCCACTGTTTTCCTGACTGGTGGGCTCCACGGGAACGAACCGGCCGGGGCCCAGGCCGCGGAACAAATCCGCCATTGGCCCATTCTCCGGGGCCGCCTCGTGGTGCTGCCTCGCGCCAACCAGCCCGGACTCAGGGCCGGAACCCGCCACCTGCCGGAACTTCCCCGGGAAAAGGCCGACCTGAACCGCAACTTTCCCAGGACCGGTGCTGAGAACGAGGCCTCTTCCCTGATAGGCAGGGAAATCTGGAGGCTCGCACAGGAATTCAAGCCGGACTGGGTGATCGATCTCCACGAGGGATATCACTTTCACCAGATCCAGTCCAAGTCCGTCGGCTCTACCATTCTCGCGTCCCGCCCGGGAGACCAGCGCACTCGCCCTGTCGTGACCCGGATGCTGTCTGCCATCAACGCTACCGTTGAAGATCCTCGGAAGCACTTTGTCCCCCTGCGGGGAACCGCCAATGGCAGCCTCACCCGTGCCGCTGCAGAACGCCTCGGGTCTAACTGCCTGCTCCTCGAGACCACCACCCGGGAGCAACCACTTTCCCTGCGCACCCGCCAGCACCGGGTGATGGTGCGAACCCTTTTCCAGCACATCGGAATACTTGGGGCGGACGCTTCCACCATGACCCGGCCCCGGGAAGAGTTGAGCCTCCGGGTCGCCCTCTACGACGGCGGAGGAGTCGGGGGCAGCGGACCCCGCAACCTGCAGGAGGTCATGAAGGCGATTCCGCGAAGCCTCACCTGGCGAGTCGGGCCCTCTGATATCCGCGAGGGAGTTCTCTCTCATTTTGACGCCGTGATCTTCCCCGGGGGTAGTGGAAGCAAACAGGCTGCCGCGCTGGGAATTGAAGGACGCAGGCAAGTCTCCACGTTTGTCGAGCGAGGCGGCGGCTTCGTGGGTATCTGCGCAGGAGCGTATCTTGCGGCAGCAAATTACAAATGGTCCCTCAAGATCGGCGATTACAAGACCTTCTGCGAAGCCCGCGACATCCCGGGGATAGGCCGCAAGAGCATGTGGTACCGGGGACCTTCCTCAACAGTCAGGATGGAGCTGACCAGCGAGGGCCGCCGGATCCTCGGGGACCGGGTCGGTTCCTTCCCGGTCCGTTACCATAATGGCCCGATTGTCTCTCCTGCCGGTTTTGATGGAATCCCGGACTACCGGGTTCTGGCCTGGTTCCGCAGCGAGGTCGCACACTACGAACCCCAGAAAGGAACCATGGTCAATACCCCGGCCATCATCACGGGATCCTTCGGTCAGGGCAGGGTTCTCTCCATCAGCCCGCACCCGGAATCGTCCCGTGATCTCCGTCCCATGGTAGCTCGCGGCATTCAATGGGTCTGCGGGAAATAACCGCGCCCCCGCCAGCACTATTTCATGACGCGGAGCAGCTTCAACTCCTCCAGTCTGAACCGGGCCTCTCCCAGCCCCGCCACCCTCAGAACAAGCTGTTCCTCCTGTAAGCTCACGCCCTGGGCCAGCAGAACCGATCCGGAATGGGTTTCCACCCGATAGCGGGCTGGCACGGGTGCACCCCGACGCAGGACCAGACAATCGGCCTCATCAAGGATGGAGTGCTCCCGGGAACCCAGGAGAACGGACCCGATCCTGAGTTTCCCATCCCTCAGGGATTCAAAAGCCCCTTCCGAGAAATCCCCCGAACGCAGGAGGAGTCCCGGGCGATCCCCCACCACCAACGATCCGGCCTCGGCAGGAAGAGGATGAAAAAACTCCACCCGGGCTACCTGCGGAGCCGTGATCGTACGGCCCTCCCAGCGTCCCCCCAGGTAAAACGCGGTGCGGTTGGCCCGAAGAACTTCCGCCGCCAGCCGCGAACCACCGCGGAGAACCACATGCGGCAACATCGGTTCGACCTCCGCACTTCCTTCCCCATTGATGCTCACCCTGTCGATCACTGCCTCACTCAGCCCGTTGGACTTTGCCACCCCGACCGCGAGGCCCACATAAACCTGCTCATCCCGCATCCTGCCCGCTGAAACCTTGAGCATTCTCCATCGCCGCCCATCCGGGGAATGGTAGGCAGTTACGTCATACCCCTCGCGCACCAGCTTGACCCAGTAAGGCAGTTTCAGAGCGGGAAGTTCCTTTCCCGTCGAGCTTCCCCCCTGGTAACCCCAACGACGGAAATTCACCCCTTTTTCCCCATGAGGGTGCACTCCAAGCACCGCCTTGCGATTCTCCGGCGTGGTCCCGTCACAGATGACGATCCCGGCATAGGACCCTTCGTCCTCGTTGTCGATGCTCACTACCCGGGCCTGAATTTCACAGTCTCCCTTCAACGGCAGATAAACCAGATGAAAGGCCTCGAAACGCTCATCTGCAGCCTTTGGAGAAACCGATACGGCAAACGCCCCATCACGCCAGCGAACCTTGCCCGGCACAAGGGTCCTGCCCAGATCCCGGTTCCGCCAGGGAGCCGGCAGGGCTCCCGTCACCGGAGCCTCTCCTTCCCGGTTTCCACTGACCTTCTGCTCTACGGTGAGGCTGACAATATCCTCAGGAACCGTAACAAGCGGGGGTGCCCCCGGCGCCGCAATCCTGAACGAATTATCTACGATGGAAACAAGGCCCTTCCGCCTGACTCCCTCCCTGGTTTCAACAAACCCCACCAGGCCCGCGTCCTCAAGCTGGCGTTTCCCGGTATCGGCCGGTTCAGCCTGCGCAAACCCCTTTCCCGCCACCAGCAAGAAGCCGGTGAGGATTGCCATCCAGATCCTCATTGTTACCGCTGGTATAACGGGACGTACTGGTAAGGCATGGCCAGGATCATGACGTTGATAGCCGTCTCATAGGTCGGCCCTACCGAGGTATTTTCAAACCAGAGTGAGGTCTCCCCATCATTATGCACCCGTGACATGATGACTCCCTTGATCTTGCCGTACCAGTTCCGCCACGTCTCTCCCCCAATCATATACTGGGCCGGGGCAGCATAAAAGTTGCCATAGGTAAACCACCTCTGACGTTCTCCGAAATTATCAAAAAGGTATTTCGATCCTTCCCGGACCAGGGGGTCATCATAGTGGCCACAAACCTGCAGGGAATAGATCGCCGCCGCGGTACGGGCAAACCCAGGTCCACTCCCCGGTTGATAGGAGAACCCTCCCTTGGCCTTGTTATAGCAGCTTCTCACATAATTCACCGCATCATCGATCGTGCCCTGGGGCACTTTCAAACCTCCATTTTTTGCTGCCCGCAGGGCCACCACCTGGAGAACTGTCACCGAAACATCCGCATCGGTAGCAGTGGGCTTATAACGCCACCCTCCATCCTCGTTCTGGCTTGAGACGATAATCCTTACCAGGCGCTCCAGCTTGGTCCGGATCGATGGGTTGCTGGTTTGCCCATATAATTCCGCCAGCGCGATGGAGGAAACCCCATGAAAGTACATATACTGTCCGTTATTCTTGTCCCCGATCAGGCCCTCGGGAGAAACGGAATTCAGCAGATACTGCACTCCAAGGGAGACTTCCCTGCCATATTCGCCTTCTCCCGGCAGATGCCCCGCAGCCTGAAAGGCCATCAGCGCGTATGCGGTCATTGCAATTGGATAATGACGCTCCTTCTCGTTCCGCCCCTGCCATGACCCATTGGGAGCCTGATACTTTGCAAGATACTTGAGCCCCCGGTTAATGATGCGTTCCGTCTCGGCATCCACCTTGACCTGGTCTTCCCCCTGTGCCCAAGCCGACCCCAGCACCGGAGCTACGACAAATAAAAACAGGATCAGGGAGCGCATGACAGATGGCTACTTCCCGCGGGGTGAATCCGCGAGGTTCTTCAAATACTGCTCAATCATCCGGCCATACTCCGGCGAATAACGCTCTCCCTGAGACTGGCGCAAGGTCCCTCGCTCTCTCTCCGGCAGCCCGATATGCCTGCTGCCTCCTGTCCTGCTTCTTCGAGGGCCATCCGCCCCTCCCTTGCCGGTCCAATTTCCTTCGTTCCCCTCTCCCTTGCCTTTCTCCTCGCCCTGGCCCTGTCCTTCGCCCTGGCCCTGTCCTTCGCCCTGGCCCTGTCCTTCGCCCTGACCCTGTCCTTCGCCCTGGCCCTGTCCTTCGCCCTGACCCTGTCCTTCGCCCTGACCCTGTCCTTCGCCCTGACCCTGTCCTTCGCCCTCGCCCTCGCCCTCTCCTTCGCCCTGACACAGCCCGGCACCCAGACTCAGTCCGGCCAGAGCCAAGGAGAGCGCGGCCGCCGCCTGAGAAAGGGACTCCTGAGCGGATTGCGATTCCGACTGGGAACTGGAAGGGTTCCCGGCATTCGCCTGGGCAGCGGCATTCGCGAGGGATTGCTGGGCCTCCTGCAGGGCAGCTTGGGCTCCCAGGGGCAATGAGCCTTCCGCCCCGGAAGCCAGGGGGCTGATCTCGCTATTTGCAGCCTGCAGCGGGCTGGCAGATGACTGCGCCTCCGCCCCCAGCGCCTCCGCCAGTTCCTGGATCTCCCCCTGTTCCTGGGCCTGGGCCGCAGTGGCCTGCTCCCCTCCCAGGGCGTCCTGTGCTTTCTGCATCTCTCCAATCGCGCCTGCCACATTTCCTTCTGCCAATTGCTGGGCGGCCTGGGCCGCTGCCGGTTGCGCCTCAGCTGCTGCTTCCGCCGCGGCGGCATCTCCAGGAGCCTGTGCAGCCTCCTGCAGGGCATCTGCCAGTGCTTCCTGCCGACCCTGAAGTTCCTCAAGAGCACCCGCTGCTGGCTCCAACTGGGCCTGCGCCTCGGAAACCTGCTCCTGCGCTTCCTCGATGGCGGCCAGAGCTTCATCCAGCGAAGCCTGCTCCGAGCCCGGGGACTCTCCAAGCTGCTCCTGCAGCTCCGCGATCTTTTCATCGATTTTCTCCCTCGCAGCCTGAAGTGACTCCAGCGCCTGCCCCTGCTCCGGCTGGGCTGCCAGAGGATTGGTCTGCTCGAGATTTCCCTGGGCGGCCTCCATTTCTTCCGCTGCTTTTCCAAGGTCCCCGGCTGCCTCGGGCGCCGGACTCTGCGCCTGGCTCTCCAACTGTTCCGTCTGCTCCCCAAGCTCATCCTGTCGCTCCGCCAGCTTGGCGGATGTTCCTTCCGCCGGCTCAGCCACTTCATCAATGGTGTCCTTCTGGACTTCCTGCTGCCCTGCAATGACCTCATCGAGCTTTTCCCTGATCTCCTGCAGGGCCTCAAGGTCTTCCCTCGCCTGTTCCAGCGCCTCAATCTGCTCCTGCAGGTGCTGCTTTGCCTGATCAAGGGCATCAAGGGACGCCTGCTGGGCGAGGGGATCGTTCTGTCCGTTAGCGAGGGACTGCTGTGACGCCTCCATCTGCTCAGCTGCTTCGCCAATGGCCTCCGCTGCTTCCGGAGATGCAGACTGAGCCTCGCGCGCGACCTTTTCCGCCCGCTCCTGCAATGCCTCCTGTGCCGTGGCCTGCTCCTCCTTCAACTGGTCGGCATCTCCTGCCTCCTCCGCCCGGGCACTCTCCGCCTTGATCGTTTCCTCTGCCTCCTCAAGCTCCTGCACCTTGTCGAGGAGCTCCTTGAGGTGCTCCAGCCTGTCGAGGGGAACCTCCTCCACGAATTCAGCCTTCTCAATCTCCTCAAGCAGTTCCTCGCGGGCTTTTTCCAGTAAGGCCAGGGCCCTTTGCTCGGGCGGAAGGGCCGCCGCCCGGCGCTGCTCCGGGGTAGCAGACTCGCCCAATGCGGCCCGGGCCTCCTGCATCGGCGCAATTGATTCGCCCAGGGACTCTGCAACCCCGGGAACAAGGTCTGAAAGTTCCTGCTCCAGGAAATCGGCACGATCCACCAACTCGGCCTGCTCCCGCTGCAACTGCTCCGCTCTCCGTTCGTCGCTGAGCTCCGGACCTCCAAGTCCCATCTGCTCCCGTACCTTTTCGATCTCCCGGCTGAGCCGACGCTTCGTATTCTCCAGCTGATTTGTCAGCGCCACCTGCTGCTCGGGCCGTGCATTTTCAAAACGCCGTTCCAGGTCAGACACCTGCTTGTCAAGGGCCTGCACCCGCTCGTTTTTCAGCACCAGTTCCTCGGCCTCGACCCGGTCCTGGTTATCAAGGTCTTCCGTCTGTTCGATCAGGTCCTTCTCGCCAGCGATCATCCCGTCAAGCTTCTCCAGGCTACGGAGAAGCTTATCGAGCGGGTCGCGATCCGGTTGCAGGATCATGACCAGGCGCCACAGGGTATCACGCGCGCTTTTCTCGTAACCAACTGCACTCATCAGCCGGTCGCTCTTGAGATCAAGAAAAGCAGATTGAAGGGCAGAGGTCAGCTTCTGCTCTGCCACGAAAGCGAGGGCTTCCCCGGGGCGGTTTTCAAGAGAACCCGCAAAGGACCGCTCCATTTTCTCCAGCGTGGAGAGAACAAGGCCTACCTCCTTCTGAAGGGCTTCCTGTTCCGTTTCCTGCAACCTTCGGGAGATCGCAAAGTCGTTCTTCCGGCGAACTGCCGAGGGCTTCCGTGAAGCCATGATCAGGGCCACCGCCTCATGCAGGTTGGTCGACTGGCGGTCCCCGAGAGCCTGCAACCGTTCGGCCAGTTGGTAGAGCGCAAGCTGACGCTGATATTCGAGAAGGACCTGACGCATCTGATAGGAAGCCGACTTCTGGCCCGCATAAGCATTGAGGGCCTGGGCTCTCCTCCCCGGCGCGTCCCCGCCGGTACGAGCGGCATGAAGCTGCCCCACAATCTGAGGCATGAGCTCACCGGAGACATTGCCCATGACCTTCTGGATTCCCCCCAGGATCTCAACGTCGGTTCCTTCCAGCCCGTTGCGCCCGAACTCGTCTACCAGCTCCGCAAGCAGGGCTGCGCTGTTCGCGGTCGAGCTGCCGATCCGCTGCTGTCCCTGCTCCTGCTTGAGCAGAGAAGTCTCCGCCACGAGCGTAAGGGGAACGAGAAAAAGGCAGCATCCCGCAATCCTGCTCCTGGTTCGACTGGCCAATCTCGTCGTCATCACTCCGGCTTCTTTTCTATTGCTTCCTGCTGTTTCCCGGGGGCACCCGCCTCCGGCAGTTCCCGCTGGGAACGAATCCACTCAGCCAGGGTAGTATTGAGGCGGTCCTGATCATCGGTGACTCGATCGATCCGCCCTAGCGAATCTCCCACCCGACTTAGCAGATCATCGCGTTTTTCGCGAGGGGTAACCACCTTGAGAATCCGGGAAGCACTCTTTCCCTCTTTTGTGCTGTGATTCTGGTCATAAGCCTCGAGCCAGAATTCAATTTCGTCCCCTACCTGAAGAGGGGGCTCAAGCTGGCTCAGCTCCCAGTCGAACAATTCCTCCAGCTTGGTGCTTCCTCGCTTTGGAATCGGCAATTCCAGAGTCCCCTCGGCACCTTCCGCGCCTACTTGATAACTTAAAACCATTCTCTCTATCCCGAAGCGATCTTCCGCCTCATAGCCTACCAGCACCCGGGCCTGGGCCGTCACCAGCTCACGCTGGCGCGATGGCTTTACCAGGCGGACCTTTGGCGGTTCATCAGTGAGGACGTCAACCCGGTATACCGCGGTATCCCTTGAGTCCATGCCTTCGGCATCCAGCAGATCAACGGTGAATCCCGTCAACCCCTGCTTGACTCCCACGACAACCTCGGCAACCCGTGGATCCCGGGGGTCCACCTTGCCCACGAGCGAAACCTGCTCCCCTTCTCCAAGAAGCCGGAGCGTTGCCTGACGTAGCGACTGACTGGCCGTGATCCTGAGAAGGAGCTGGCTGTCAGGATAGAGCAGAAACTCCCCCGGTTGGTGCAGGCTGGGTGGCAAATTCATGTATTCGGGATATCGCTGCTCGCCTGCCAGTGCCTCCACGGAGGGACGCGGCAGGGCAACAACTGACTCCCGGCTGCTTCGCCCATCCTTGATGACAACCCGAAAGGTAAAAGACTCCTGCACATTCTCCAGAGTCGCCCTGTAAAGGCTCCCCTCGCTGCCTCGCTCCATGCGGACCTTCTGCCGGCGACCCGATGCATAGCGGATCCGGAGGCTGCCCTGCTCCGGCTCGTACCCCTCCACCCGAGCTTCCACGATAACGGTGTCCCCGATCCCGATCCGGAGATCGCGTGACGTCCAGACCACCCGGGTCGCCCTCGGCACGGGCACATCAGAGAGGAAGGCCCGTTTCAGCAGATCCTCCGTGATTGAGCCCCCGAGATAATAGCCTCCTCCTGCCAGTCCCCCCAGGAGAAGAAGAACCAGGAGGGTGCGCCGGAGAGGGCGGGTATTTACCACCTCAGCAAGCTTCAAGGGCCGGGCGAAGGATTCGGTTTCCTCCACCATGCGCTCGACGATGAGCCGGGCTCCTCCATCCGGCACGGTTGCCTTGCCCAGCGCAAACTGGACCGAGGCGATGAGTCGGCTCCGGAACCCGGGCTCCCGCTCCTCCACCATGAGTGCAAGGGTCTCCTCATCCCGACGCTGGGTCACCAGCGCCACCAGGGCCCGGAGGAGAAATACCAAGACCAGTCCGCCCAATCCGATGATCACTCCCGTTCTGACGTCGAGAGGGAGATCTACCAGCCAGTCCAGGGTAAGAACGAATACGAGTCCGACTACCGCCACGCTCATGGCAACCGCAATCCGGCGGACGAATTCCACCCGCACCAGCTTCCGGCGTACCGTGGCCAGTTTCCGGCGCAACCGGAATCCCAGTTCACCGGGAAGAGCACTTGAGGATGGTGTCGGCAGATCGCTCATTTACTTCAGCTCTGAGAATTTGCGAACAATCCATTCGGCCGTCAGGACGAGGACAATCAGCCCAAAAAACAGAGGGGAACACCATAGTTCCACCTCCTTGAGACTGGTAAGGCGGGCGCTCCGTTCTGTGAGGGCTGCCGGCAACTGCTCCAATCCGGCCAGTGAAAAATAGGCCCCCCCGGTTTCCCGGGAAAAATCGCGAAGAAGAGGCTCGTTCAGGGCCGCCCGGGCATATTCACGATTATTGTCAGAAACCGTGAAATCCAAGGTTGCGATCTCTTCCCCGGGCAGAGCCAGGCGATAGTTTCCGGGTGGGCCTGCAGCCAGTTCGGCCCGGTAGATCCCAGGCTGCCCTGGAACGGCACGGAGAGATACCTCCTGCCGACGGTTTGAATCATCTCCCACTGCCAGCACGGCTTCGACCAGTTCATCTTCGCGGGGTTCCCAACTGGCATTAAAGAGTCTCGCATAGATCCGGACCCGGTCTCCCTGCCCGAAACGGCGGCCGTTGGCACGCAGGGTAACCCGGGGCGCCTCGGTCAACAGCCGGGCCCCTGCCATCCGCTGGATAATCTGCCCCCAGAGGACCGTATGATAACGATCCCCCGCATTACGTCGGAAACGCCAGAAGTTGTCGGTTCCGACGAAGAGGACTTCCCCTGCCCCATAACGGTGAAGAGCCACCACGGGGGCATTCTTCCCCCCGGAGTCCGAATCCGGACGCGTGAGCAGGACTTCCGCCGCTGGCTTGGCCCGCCCCACTCGCGCGGCCCAGTAAATGGGTGGCAGCCGACTCCAGAGTGCCTCACTCGCCCCGGGATCATCACCAAGGCGTAACATCACACTTTCCCGCCCCTTGGCAGTGAGTTTGAGACGTAGAGGTCGTACCGCCGGGGCATTCGCAGAGCCGATCGAGGACCCCGCCAGCTCTACCGGCAGCAATTGCTCGAGCTCCGTCCGCA
>Ga0163180_10001378_pt1 | contig 13817 bp, 8 predicted proteins | sample AtlANTMetagenome_2_FD_109647 | JGI IMG/M metagenome (GOLD analysis project Ga0163180, IMG submission 109647) | Marine eukaryotic phytoplankton communities from the Atlantic Ocean - Atlantic ANT 4 Metagenome | ecosystem: Environmental > Aquatic > Marine > Oceanic | place: North Atlantic Ocean...
GGTATAGATCAGTATTTACAGGGTGTTTTGAACGCTAAAGTAGATTTAACAACAACGGGTGCAACAACCTTATATACCGCACCGTCTGCTTCTTTGTTCAACGTATCCATTGTAAGTTCTATAATTGTATCAAATGACCAAGGTAGCTCAAGCACTTTGACAGTAACAATTACAGACACTGCAAGTGCCGAGTTTAACATATTTAACGTAAAAGCCGTAGCCGCAAATACGTCGATAGAACTATTAACAAGAGATTTGGTAATAAAATCGGGAGAGATAATTAAAGTTACTGCAGCAGATGCAAACAGACTGCATGTCGTAGCAAGCATACAGGAATTTACAAAGGTTAAGAACTAAGATCGTAGACTCTTTATAAAAAATTAGATAGAATAAGTAAATTTGGAGGCATTATGGGCAAACCCTTATTAAAGGAAAACGAAGTACCTAACGGTGGTATTGCCGATTTCATTATGACTTCGGATGAAATTAAAAGGATTGAGGCTCTTGAGGCGAGAGAGCAGTTCGGCGATTCTGGTATAGCAAACTTTGAAGAAATTGCCTCCAGAATGTCTTCATACGGGCGTTTCGGGGACGATACAGTAGCTCATTTACAAAAGGGAGAGATTATTGTACCCAAGGCGCTTATCGAGCAGAACCCCGTACTAAAAGAATCTATCTTTAATCATTTAAAAGAACTGGGCATAGAAGATCCAGAACGATACGTTGTGGGTTCGAGCGCGAATAGTATCAATCCTGACACAGGAATGCCAGAGTTTTTTTTAAAAGGTCTATTTAAAGGTTTGAAAAAAGGTGTTAGCGGAATTGCTAAAGGTATAGGAAAAATATTTAAGGGCGTTGGAAAAGTTCTTAAAAAAGTTGCTCCAGTCATTTTACCTTTTGTTTTAACGGCAGTAGGAATACCCCCTATTTTAGCGCAATCTCTTGGTGCGGGCATAGGAACTTTAGCAGCAGGGGGAGATGCTAAGTCTGCTTTAAAATCTGCTTTGTTCGGGGCATTTACGGGAGCGGTTACAGCGGGATTTAGAGGTCCCGATACGTTTTTTAAAAATGTAGGCAAAGGTTTTACTGTTGGTAAGCCAGCATCCTTTTTACAAAACAAATTTTCTAGTACTTTTGGACCTGAAGGAACTTATACAACTTTGGGAAAATCAGGGTTAAAAACGGGACAACTTGCCAACGTTCCGTATGGAGTAGACAAAAGTTTAGACAATCTGTTAACAGATGGTAAACTAGACCCTTCAAAAATAACTTCTAGTGGCAAAGACGTCGGTTTTTTTAGTCAAAATCCAGAACAACAAAGAAGCACTTTTATGGATTATCTTACTAGAGGAGGTAAATCCAAAGCAGAATTAGCTGACTTGGCTACTAAAGCGGGAGATGATTATCTTGCAGAAATGGCTAAATTAAAAATTACTCCTACGGAAGCGGGTTTAAAAGCTGCTAAAGCATCAGTTCAACCCGGTTTTTTAGCTACATATGGTCCTTCTGCGGCGCTTGCAACAGGAGCAACCGTAGCTTTAGGGGGTTTTGAAACTAAAAAAGATGAAGAAATACCTTATATGACTACGGAAGAACAATATGCGGCTAACGAGCCTCTTTACGCTATTAATTCACAAAATTTTCAACCGCAATATATTAATCCAAACATGTATGCCGCAAATGATCCCTATTACTCTGCTGGTTTAAGCGGACTCAATCCCTACTTATCTCCTCAGTTTCAGCAGGTACAAACGGTCAAAGATGGTGGGGAAATATTCCCCAGACGGACAGGAGGCATAGCACCTGATGAGGGTGTAGCAGGTAAGGATAGTGTACGAGCTATGTTGATGCCGGGCGAGTTCGTGATGACAACCAATGCAGTCAAAGGTGCGGGAAACGGGAACTTAAATCAAGGTATAAATAACATGTACGACATGATGCGAAACCTTGAAAATCGTGGAAGGATGATGGCGTAATGGCAATAGAGACAACAAAAGTTATATCTGGAGAAGATCCGGCCATAGCCGCCTATAAGTTGGGGCTATTGAAAGCGGGTAAAACTCTTACAGACACGCCACTTACTTTGCCTCAACAACAGATCGCGGGCCTCAGCCCACAGGAAAAAGCGGCAATGGGTTTGGCAACGTCAGGTATTGGCGCGTATATGCCTTATATACAAGATGCGTTAACCGCGTACCGTGGTAGTGGAGAAGCGATTACTCCTGAAATGATATCTCAGTATCAAAATCCTTATCAGGAAGCTTTACGAGCGCAAATAGACAGGTCTTTTGACCGACAATTAGCGCAGTCTAATCGTGGTACAGCAAATCCTTTTGGAGGTTCTGCGGGCGCGATAAACCAAAGAATGATCGGTGAGCAAAGAGCCCAACAGCAAGCTCTTGCAGAAGCGCAAGCGTATCAGGCGGCACAAGGTATGGCTCAAAACGAAATGGCTAGACGGGCACAAGCCGCAGGAGGAATAGCTAGTCTAGGTGGACAGTTACAAAGCCAGAATTTGCAAGACATTAACGCTTTAACACAATTAGGTGGACTTGAAAGAAGCAACTTGCAGTCTATGTACGATGCCGCATATAAGGGTCAAATGGCACAGCTTTACGAGCCATACCAAAGACTATCTTATCTTTCGGACATATATAGTGGCGCACCGTCCTCTCAACAAACAATTACAACCACCTCCACGCCTAACGTATCGCCCCTTCAAACCGCTCTTGGTTTAGGTATTTCTGGGTTGAGCGCTTTTGCGGGAGCTAAAGAAGCGGGGTTATTCGGCTAATGTTTTATGGTAACAATCCTTTTCAAAGACCAATGTTTGGCAATCAGCATGGCTCTCTTGGCGGTTTTGGTAGAAATATTATGGACCAGATTGGTCGTAAAGAACAAGGTAATATAGGTAGTTTTCTTGGTGAAGTTCAAGACATGGCAGAAGACCGTTTTGAAATAGACTTTGGTGGTCAGGGCGGAATAGGCGGAATAGGAGGACCTGTATTTGCTTATGGTCAGAAAACACAAAATACTCCAAACATGCAAATGTTTAAAGAGGGTGGGGCCGCGTTCCCCGATCTTAGTGGAGATGGTAAAGTAACGCGAAAGGATATTCTTATGGGTAGAGGCGTGTTGCCAATGCAAGAGGGTGGCGCCCCGATGTACGCGGACCAAGGTTCACAGTTCATGCCAGCTGCTGGAAGACCCCCTGTTCCTGCTAGTGTTCAGATGGCGAATGAATTAGATCAGATAGACAGAATGAAACAACAACGAGAATCCACTATAGTCCAAAAGATAGCGGAGCAAAGAGGTGTTCCTGTACAAGAAGTGCTTCGTTTGTTAGCTTTGGCTAATGCGGCGGGAGCAACACCGACTAATCCACCGACGGGAGCGCCTGTACAAGAAATGGCCCCAACAAATATACCTTACCCCGATGCGCCTAGCGCAACTGTAATGCAACAGGGTGGCCCTAATCCTAGCGAATGGGATAATCTTACCGAAGGGGAAAAAATGCGTATTATGAATAATCTTGAAATGGGCAACGTGCCACGACCAGAGGTTGCAGTACCTATGCAGGAAGGTGGAAACGTTGGTATAGCTGCTCTACCACAGATGGGTGCGGGGCAACCCTCCCCACCAATGCCCGCGGCCCCGATGGCTGGAATAGATCCTGCTATGGTAGAGCAGACTCTATCTCAAATGGAAGGACAGGTCCCTCAAATAGACGATGCTGAGGACTACGAACAGATGATGAATACAATTCGAGGTGATGAACAGCCTATGGCGGCAAGATATGATGAACTTGCTGGGGTTGTTGGAGAAGAGGACGCGGCTCAAACACCTGAATCCGTTCTTGCTTTGGTACAGCCTGTAATGGTAATGGCCTCGGTAGATCAAGGTATAGGCGGTCTGGCTCAGGAAGAAATGACCCAACCTATTGAAGGAGAAATGGCGGGCGGTATTATGTCTATGGCGGGTCAACCACAGGGGGTATAAATGGCGGAAGAGATAGATCTCAGTCAGTTCGGTTTAGGCACAGAAGACGAGGCAAATTTAGCTCAAACACGAGCTTTGTTTAGTCAGTTTGGTTTGGGTTCCCCCGAACAACGTGCATCGAAACTTGAAGAACAGAAGAGCATGACGCGAGCCAACATCCTGTTTGATCTGGCACAGGCTGGATTGATTATTGCGTCTACGCCTCCTGTTAGAGGAGAAAGCCCTGCGGCCACTTTGGCAAGAGCGGCAGCTGCAAGCGAGTTTTTCCCGAAAGTCGGCGCACGGTCCGCGGAACTACAAAAGACAAAGACCGCTATGGATGCACAACAACGTCAGATGGATATGGCGGCTGTGCAGAGAATGTTACAACAGAAAGAAAAAAGAGAGGATCAAGCCTTTCAGTTAGAGTTGGCTAAAGCAAAAAAGACAGCTAGAGACCCACTAATAAAGACTTTGTATACTATTACTGAAAATGGAGTTCAACCCAGAGTTTTTGATATTAATAACCCGGCAGATTTAGCTTTATTTCAAGCTTACGCCAAAGAAAAAAACGTATTTGACGAAAAAACGGTTACCCCTTATATAAATTCATTAACTGCGGAATCAAAATTATATAGGATTGTTGGGGACCATCAGTTAGGAGCAGGTGTTTCATATAAAAATAATCAACTTATAAATTTAACTGATCTTATGAAAAACCAACTTTCAGCAGCCAACATTACTGTAATTCCTTCAGAATTAAAGGCTGAAGATATTACAACCTTGTATAAGGTTACCAAAGACAAAGACTTTCAGTTTTCTAAACCTGAAAGAATTGATATTAGCACAATCCTTTACGATAAGGATAAGGAAAAACTTGAAGCAGATGGTTGGGGTCTTGATTCTACGCCGTACGATAATGCGCTAGAATTAGAAAAACAGTATCAATTAAAATTAATTGAAAAGAATTTAGATCCAACAACTTTTGTGCTTACTAAAGAACTGGAAGATGGTGAATTTGACCTTCAGGTAATTCCAACTTTTGGTAATTTTTCACAAGCTATGACAAAAGCTGAGAAGTTAATTGCTGACGGTTATTCTTATCAAGACCCAAGATATGAAGAGTGGGCCGCGCTAAATCTCAGAGCAAAAGAATTAGACGTTGAAATTGAAAAGAAAGGTCTCCCGTCACAATCATTTAGACTTACTCAAGACGTTACGATTGAAGGAACTTTATTTCCAAAAGACACCATCATGCAACTTACCGATTTGCAACAAAATAGTGCAGAATTTAGGGGTAAAATTGTTGCTTCTGAAGGGGCAGTTGAAACTATTGAGTTTTTCAAAGATGGGAAACTTTTTAAGGAATTAATTAATTCTCCAGAAAATAGGGCTGAAATTGAAGCTTTAATTGAAAATCCAGATGTTACTGTTAATGATGCTGAGTTCCAAGCTGGTTTGGATATGCAAACCTATATAGATAAAGCAAATTTAGATTTTAAAATTGATCTTAAAAAGAAGAAAATAGATTTAGCTAATCAGGTATTTTTACAAAATGAACAAGAAGAACTTAAAAGAGGACGTCCTGTTTATAAAGTAATTGAAAACCGTCTTCTTAGATTTGACCCAGTCTCCAAAAAGATGTCGGAACTTGCACATTATCCAGAGGACAAAGGACCTGATTATCAAATTGTTACAAATCTAGAGACAGGAGAAGTTGAATATGTAGATATGAACACTTCTGCGGGACAGAAACGAGTTGAACAAATAAATAAAATAAATTCTGACGCTGGAAAAGAAGTATTTAGTCTTGATAAGATAGGCACAGAACAAAAAATAAAAGCAACAGCCTTTCTCATTCCTGATGTGGGTGTTAGACTTAGCTACGATGGCGGTAGGTCTTACGTTGATGATGCGGGTGTAAAACAAGCCATACCTAACAATGCTCAACCGTTAAGCGATACGATAGCTGCTAATATTGCAGCTTCACAAAGAATAAGACTTAACGCAATACAACAGTTAAAAGAATTTGATAGTAAACTTGAGTTTTCTTCTAAGTCGGGAACTAGGGACAATCCAATATCTTTAAGTGATACAGAAAAAACATCTTTAAGAAATGCAATGGAAGCAGCAAGACAGGGCACAGGTCCTTATGCAAATTTTGTAGCCTTTTTAGATGGCGTATTAGGTTTAGTGCCAAGCGACGCTTTAAGAGACACTTTTAAAGACACACAATCAAATCGTCAATTTTTGCGAGGTTTAGTTATTCTTGGAAGATCTGCTTTGGTTATAAACCCAAGATTTCCTGTTGCTGAAATGGAAAGAGTTGGTCAATTATTTCCAGATCCAGACGCTTTTTGGAGAAATCCAGAGGCCGAGGCAGGAAAGTTAGTAGAACTTAAAAGTTTAGCCGAACAGCAACTAGTACGAAATCTTGAAAATTTAGCTGGGGGAAATATTCTTGATGACAAAGTAAAACAACAAGTTCTTGCAAATAATTATGAACTAAATAGATTATTAAGTTTGTTAGAAGGTGTGGGAGGCAGATCAGACGAGGCAAGTAGTGAAGTAGTAAAGGATTTAAGTAGTTTTATTAGTTCACAACAAGGAGATTGATTTATGACAGTTGAACCCGAAAATCTAGGTCCTTTACCTGAATATCCTATTGACAGTTTACCTCCGCTTCCAGAAATTAAACGGTCTTCTTTTACAAAAGAAGAATTTGATTATTTTGTTCGTGCAATTAGAACAGACGAAGACCAAGGAAATAAAAATGTTTCTCAGGTTATTGCTCAAACGCTTGCAGGAGAACTATCTCAGGACATGCCTGACTATGCAGGAAAAAAATTGTTTGATTACAATTCTTTACGAGATGGAACAGCTTTATTTTTTGAATACGGGTCCAAAACAAAAAATCTTGCTCCAGAACAACGTCGTTTAAGTGATTCACAAATTATTCAATTATTTGCAGAAGACGATCAAGGAAGAAATATTGAACCCGGTAGTTTTTTGCAAGGGTTTGGAAGAGATTTTATACCACAGACGTTGTCTTTAGCGGGTTTTATTCAAGGAGGTAGGACTGGATTTTCTTTAAACCCAATGAAACACCCTGTTTCTTTGGCGGTTAGTTCTACGATTGGCGCTATTTTGGGCGCAGGTGGAATGAAATATACTGGTGATGAACTAATGAACGCTATTATAGGCGACGAAAAAATAATTTTACCAGAACATAGAGCTTCTTATGAAGCAGGAAAATCCACGGCTGGAGCAATGGCTTGGTTACCTTTACCGTTTATGATTAGTAAAGATTTTAGCCTTAATACGGCTAACTATATGAGATATCTTAATTCAAGAATAAATGGAATAGGTCCCACAACAGGGGGCGCAACAACACCCAATTCTATAAAATATACCGAGGCTATTGAAAGACTTATAACTGGGGTTGGAACATCCGCAAGAAAAAATAAGTTACAAACTTTAGCCGTTGAAAGTGGAGCTACTCTAGGCGTAGGAACAGGAGCTTACATAGCAGAGACCGAGTTTCCTGAAAATGCGTTGGCTAGAGTTGGATTTGAAGCAGGGTTAGGTTTTAAATTTGGTCTAGCTACGCAACCCGTGGCTGCTTTACTTACTAATCTACCCGGTATTAAAAATACTTTACGCTCTATAGTTTCAACAGTAAGAGAAAAAGGAATTAAAGAATCTTTAAATCCACTTAAAATGAGCAGACAAAACGCTGCTGTACAACGTCTTCTTAACGCCCTTGAAGACGCGGAAAACGCTGGAGGCGATACAGTAGAAAACGTCATAAAAGCTTTAGAGTCTGACGATTTATTAACACAATTAACAGATGAAACGGGCGAGTTAATTAAATTAACCGCTGGAACAAAAACAGGAAACCCAACGCTATTAGCCGTTGAAGCGGCCTTAGACAATTTAGGGGGTGGTTTAAAAGGTAATAGAGTAAGCGGTGCTGAAAAAGCTACACAAGCGCTAAAAGCATTAATTTTTGCATTGGCGGATACTGGGGATCAAAGAGCTTTGCAACATGTTGCGGATCTTTCTGAAAGTATATTTGAAGCAGAAATAACAGGTGAAATAGGAAAAGCTACGGAACAAGTTTTAAATGCTTTTAACCAAGTTAATAAAAATCTATCTCCTGAAACGCAAGGAACAAATGTTGAGTTAGGCGAAAAAATAGCTAACATGGTAGTAAATGGTTTGTTACCAAATTTACGAACAAAAGAAAAAAGTTTATGGAATAAAATTAGTTTAAACATACCGATTGGTAATTTTAGAGACAGTAAAGGGGATGTTTCAGAAATACCTAATTATATTAGAGTATGGAACGATTTAAAAGCGGATTTACCTGAAGAACTTAGAAAAGTTCTCGAAAAAGAAATGTTTACTATTGACGGATTTGTAAGAAGAACCACTAAAGAAATGGGTCTTGATGAAGTGGCGACAGAAACAGCGGGGCTTAGGCCCCCAGAAGGATTGCTTGCAGAGGCTCAAGCTTTTCAAAGAGCCCAAGTGGGAGATGCAACAGAAGAAATTATATTTCCTACAGCAAATAATTTAGTAAAAATGAGAGGGGAAGCTCTTAGACTTGTTAGAAAGTATGGAGAGGGTAGAGAGCCTGATCCAAATTTAAAAAGAATTGCAAGCGCTATGGAAAGAGCTTTTTTACAAGATCTCGACAATGCAACAGTAGGATTAAATTTTAGACAAGATTATGACAATGCAAGAGCATATAGTAGGGCTTTAAATGACTCTTTTAGGAGAGCTTTTGCTGGAGAAATGGAATATTTAAGTCCAGAATTAGTAGCAAAAAAATTTCTTACTGGAGGCAATGATGTTACTTATTTAAGGGCTAAACAGTTAGAGGATTTAGCAAACTTTACGTTAAACAGTGCTAAAAACTTTGGTGGAGACGCAATTAAAGATGCTGATGACACAATAGGAACTATCAATCAAATTCAAGAACAAATAATAAGAAATGCAAGAGCGCTTTCTTTTGATGAGACTACGGGAAAAGTAAATATCAATGCTTTAAATAAATATATAAAAGAAAATGAAGACCTTGTAAAACTTTTTCCAAAAGTGTTTGACGATTTAAAAGACGCCAAAACAGCCAATATTTTATTTGACAATACCTCTGCCGCTACAAAACGGCGCAGAGCCACCGTTAATAATCAAATGTCTTTTTACAATGTTATGAATCCAAAAATAGATTTGCAAACAGGAAGAAGAGTGGGAACGGAAAGCCCTACTTCTGCAATTTCTTTACTTATGGCTGGTGGAAACAGATTTAAAACAGATGATTTAAACAATCTACTTAAACTTGTAAATGCTGTAGAAGATCCTGAATTAAGAAAAAGCGCCATGAATGGTTTAAAATCTTCAATTCTTGAATGGGCAACGATGTTTGGAGGAGGAACCAGTAGGGATACTTTTAGTTCTACCGCAATGTTTGAAGCTTTATACGCTCCAATGAAAAATGTTAAAGAAAAACAATCTTTAATGAATTGGATGACAAGTAACGGCGTTATTGATAAAGCTGAAACACAAAGACTAGAAACCTTACTTAGAGAAATGGTTAGATTAGAAAGAGCCTCTGCTAAAGGCGAAATAGGAGAATTAGTAGAACAAACGGGGCCTGTTTTAGATTATATGACTGCTATGATAGGTTCCGCAATAGGAACTAGAACACAAAGGATTTTTACGGGAGGATCGGCTGGTCCCGGTTCTATTGTTGCGGCAGGTAAAGGTGTAGAGGCAGCAAGAAATATTTTTCAAGAAATTCCTGCCGCTCTTCGTGTAGACGTTATGTCTGAAATTATGGAAAATCCTAAATTATTAGCAGCAATGTTAAGAAAGCCTAGTACCAAAAAAGAAAAAATAAGAATTGGTAAATATGTTAAACAGCTTCTTTTTAATCTTGGTTATGTTTCTGGTACAAGACCAACACCCACTGTTATTAGGGAACTTGAAGAAGATCTTACAGAGGAAAAGTTTGACCCAAGCACTTTACGAGATGACACAGAAGAAAAAATAGAAACAAGCGCCGTGGGCCCCGAACCACGGGTCTCGCCCGTGCAAACGCCCAACCCGTTACTTATTTCGCAGAACTTACCTCAAGCACAGCCAGCCGCGGCTAGTGGCCCTGTAGACAGGACCAAGTACGCAGCGTTGTTTCCAAACGATATGGCAAGTAGCATGATTAAAGGTGGTATCGGCGGATTAATGGGCTAACCAGTCCCGCGGATCTTCTCCCAAAACTTTACCCGCCAAATCAGACTTCTTCCGTAACGCTTTAATTATCTTTTCGTCTATAGTTTTAGAAGAAATAAGATCAACATACGTCACGTTGCTCGTCTGACCTATACGATGGGCTCTGTCTTCTGACTGTAATCGTATCTCCAGATCAAAACTATTACTGTAATACACCACGGTATTTGCGGCATGCAAAGTAATACCATATCCACCAGTTCGAGGCTGACCTACAAAAAACCGCAATGGACTTTCCCTATCCTGAAAGGTTTTTACAATATCCTGTCGATCATCCTGTGGTGTGTCACCATGATACGCGGCCACCGAATCATCGCCGTAAACCTTCTTGATCTCGTCTACAATCCGTAAGATATCATGGGTAAACGTAGCCCATATAATAACTTTACTGTTCGTCTCAGATAGAACGTTCATCAGTTCTTCCAGTCGATTATTCCTAATCTCCTGTATTTCACCTTCGTCAGTCTTGAGAAACCCACAACAAATCTGTTGAAGTCGCATGAGTTGGGTCAACACACTTGCTGTTGTAGCCAGTTCTCCATTGTCAAACTGGGCTAAAGCAAGCTTCTTCATCTGTAAATATAAACGCTCCTGTTCATCGCTCAAAGCCACAGTCCGTGTTACATACATCTTTTCAGGCAGATCCAGACAGTCCTCTTTCAATATTCTATTAGATATATTATCCAGTCTTTCGTTTAATTCGTCCAACCTTCGATAGCCTGTTATCTCTTGAAAACTGTGGTGTCCCATCGTCCGTTGCTGTATAATCGCGTACCGATTCTGAAAAGCATAGTAACTATTAAAACCTAAAGCTTTTTCATCTAAAAAATTGCACTGGCTAAACAAATCCATAGGCGATTTGGTAATAGGGGAACCCGTTAAAATGCGACGATAAGAAGAATATTTATTGTCACCCAAGGCTATAATGTTCTTGGTACGAATCGCTTTTCTGTTTTTTATTGACGTAGATTCATCTACAATCGTAATCAAATTTTGCCCTGAACTTTTTATTGACTCTAGAAAATCGTATGCGGCCTTAGCCCCTTTTCGGGAACTAAACGCCTCTGTATTTATAACCAATATCTTGAGTTCCGTGCGTAGGACATTACTCATTTGTTCTAGCTCTTTGTAATATTTTTTACTCTTGGAAGGTTCCCAACGAAGCACTATACGTTGGATTTCGTCAGGCAAGTGCGTAGGTATTTCTCCCTCTACCCAGTTATCATATACACCCTTCGGAGCGATTATTATAGCCCCCGCAATCTTACCTTCCATATACAAAGCGCCCATAGTATCTATAGCCACCTTTGACTTACCTGTTCCCATCTCCATAAATAAACCGTAGAATGGTCTGTCCCATGATTCGTCAAACGCTGTACGTTGATGGTCAAAGGGTTTGGTCTTGAATTTATATTTTCTTGACATTTTTTCTCTCAGTTGTGATTTTTTTGTTGACTTATATAATAATATACTACACTATACGATTTTACAAGACACAAAAAATGTCTCTAACAACGAACGACGAACAAAGAAAGACGAAACATGAACGATCTTATAAGCGAAATGGAGAAAGAGTTTGAAAAAACTGTCTCTTCAAAACTCGAAAAGGTAGACAGCGGTGAACTAAAGAATGTTGCTTCTATCGCGAGACAAATCCGAGACGAGGAAGAATATATTTCTGGTCTTGAGAAAGATCTCAAAAACGCAAAGAAAAAACTTTTGCAACTTACTGACGAGGACTTGCCTTCAATTCTTCAGGAAATGGGGATGTCCGAGTTTAAACTTGATGACGGTTCACAAGTAACTATCAAGCAACTTTACGGGGCTTCTATCCTCGTAGATAATCGCCCAATGGCTTACCAATGGCTTCGTGACAACGGTTACGGTGATCTTATAAAGAACACTGTTAGCTGTGAATTTGGTATGGGTGAGGACCAGAAAGCGGAGGATTTTAAAGATACCGCTAGTCGTAATGGTTTTCAAGTCGAACAAAATACGTCCGTACATGCTTCAACTCTTAAAGCATTCGTTAAGGAGCGGTGTGAAAAAGGTGATGAGTTTCCAATGGATCTGTTTGGAGCCTATGTCGGACAAAGAGCCATCATTAAAAAAGGGAGTAAGTAAACTATGGCAAATAACGTAACTGAAAAAAAATCTACTGAGGTAGCAGACGCAATCGACATGAGTTGGTTTGAGGCTGATGCGGGTAAAGGAAACGAGAGTATTGGGCAAGATGATCTGGCACTACCGTTTCTGAAAATCCTGTCAGGTTTAGACCCGATTCTTGATTCATTGGAGACCGCTCGCAAAGGAGACATATATAATACCGTCTCAGGTGCGGTTTATAAGGGCAAGGAAGGCATAAGGGTCATTCCATGTGCCTATCAAAGGCGTTTCATACAATGGGCCCCCAGAGGCTCAGGAACGGGCGCTCCTATCGCAATCTTCGGTCCAAGTGAAACTAGACCAAAGACTGAGCGGAGTTCTGAAGACAACAAAGACTATGTTGTTGGAGGTGATGGATCTTATCTTGAGGAGACAGCGCAACACTTTGTTGTGATCCTTAACGCAGACGGATCTGCCGAGACCGCTTTGATATCTATGAAATCGACGCAGTTAAAAAAATCACGAAAGTGGAACAGCATGATTGCGGGTGTCACGATGCAAGGAGCTAACGGTCCTTTTAACCCACCACGTTATAGCACTATCTTTAAATTAGTGTCTAAAGAAGAGCAGAATAGCAAAGGTTCTTGGCACGGTTGGGAGATGAGTATGGAAGGTACTGTTGCTGACAAAACAATCTTCTCTCGTTGCAAAGCATTCTGTGAAAGTGTGGAAGATGGGGATATAGTCGCCAAGCATTCTGAGGAGGACGTTCCTTCTTCGAATAAAAATTCAGACGACATTCCATTTTAATCTAACGGTGGCCTTCGGGCCACCAACCACTTTCGGGAGGCAAAATGTCAGCAACAAAATTTGCCGAAATCTTTGATGGACTCGCTGAAGCGTATGGTGTGTTCAAGATAGAAAAGACGGCGGCTAACGGTAAAAGCACAGGCAAGGCAGCAATACTTCGCGAACCACGGACCATGGAACTATGGGAAGGGCACTTGTCAGGGAAAGGTACGGCTATCGGTATCATTCCAATCAACGAACAAAATATGTGTAAGTGGGGCTGTATCGACGTAGATCAGTATCCTCTTGACCACAAAGCGCTTGTAGAGCGCATCAGAAAATTAAAACTACCTTTAGTAGTATGCCGATCTAAATCGGGAGGAGCGCATTGTTTCCTTTTTACTGCGGACTGGGTAGAAGCAAAGGACTTACAGACCACACTACAAAGTGTGTCGGCGGCATTAGGTTATGGCGGAAGCGAGATATTCCCAAAGCAAGTCAAGTTACATCTTGACCGAGGAGATGTAGGAAACTTTCTAAACCTTCCTTACTATGACGCTGAAGAAGGCTTACGGTATGCAATTAAGGATGACGGAACCTCTGCTACCTTGGAGGAGTTCTTCAAATTAGTAGAAACACATGTCCAGACGCCA
>Ga0163180_10001379_pt1 | contig 13810 bp, 11 predicted proteins | sample AtlANTMetagenome_2_FD_109647 | JGI IMG/M metagenome (GOLD analysis project Ga0163180, IMG submission 109647) | Marine eukaryotic phytoplankton communities from the Atlantic Ocean - Atlantic ANT 4 Metagenome | ecosystem: Environmental > Aquatic > Marine > Oceanic | place: North Atlantic Ocean...
CGTTCTCCCGTCCACCAGTACAGAGTGACCGGCTCGACGGGCTGGCCGGGCTCGGCGTGGCCAAACACGCTCGCGATGACATCCAGGTCACCGTCGCCATCCAGGTCGTCGACGGCGAGGTATGTCTCCGAAGCCAACCGGCCGTCGTCGGGGCGGTCGGGTAGACCAAGCTCTACCCCGCGTTCTCGCCACGCGGGCGCAGCCATGGGCGCGTCGCACGATTGGATGGGTCCCAGGCTGGGATGGGCCTCTTGCTCAGGAGGTGAGCCACTGTCCTGAGGAGAATCACCACTGTCTTGCTGAGGGACTCCACTGTCGATGCTGCTGTCGGCGGCGGCGGCGGGCTCCTTGGCCGTCTTCACCCCGTTCGTGCAAGCGCAGAAAAGGAACACGCTCAGCACGGAGATGGGGAGACTGGAAGAGTGTTCAGACACGGGCGCATTATAGCTTCGTGGACCCAGTTTCGTTTGTGGTAGCGTGAGGTCCACCTTATCTCTGGATGTGCTCATGGTACTAGCGCCTTTATTGTTATTCCTCGGGTGCAGTAGCCCCAGCGTCAACGTGTCGACGAGCGCTCACCCTGAAGCGCCCCATCCCAGCAAGCTGGCCGGGGTACTGGACCTGAAATTCAAACGGCCGATTAATGGCTGCTACCAAAAGGCGCTGGAGTCCGATCCGAAGTTGTCGGGGACGGTGAGCTACCAAGTGATGGGTTCTCATGGTGTCTTGAAGGCCAACGTCACCGTGTCCGGCCCCGAGGCCCTGGAGGACTGCGCGCTAAAGCCGATGTCGGACCAACGCCTTCTCCGCGATCTGGGTGATGGCGATGACATGGTGGGATGGACGCTAAACGTGACATTCAACCCGGGCTGATTCCGGAAGGGTTGAGTGAGAACGAGGCCGTGGAATAGAGTCTGGGAGCCTCCAAGATGTAGTACAGTTCACATCCTCAATAACGAGCCCCTTAAACCCAAGATCAGAGACGTAAGATGACGACCTTGATGTCCGGAACCGTACAAGTAAAAGACCCTGAAAAATTGAAAGTCTATGTGTCACAGGTGGGTGCCACCATGGCGCCTTACGGCGGCAAAATGCTGGCGCGCGGCAAAGTCGTCAAGCAGTTCAGTGGCGAAGTGAAACACCACATCGAAGCCATTTTTGAGTTTCCCAGTCCCGAAGAGGCCACCGCTTGGTACGAATCGGATGCGTATCAAGCACTCATCCCAAACCGGGACGAGGCCGCGAACGTGACTCTGGTCATGCTGGACAGCTTCTAAGAAGAAGGGCCAGTCTGGCCATCCTGGAGCAGTGCGGGGTTTATGTGTAGACTCGTCCGATGAGTCCACCCAAACACTGGGCCCGCCTGGGTATGATTTTGGTGTCGCTGATCACCGCGCTGGTGGTGGGTGAGGGGGTCTATCGCTGGATGATTTTTGGCGATGCGGAGTGGTGTGCAGATCTGCGACATCCCGGTCAATACGCGGACTTCTTCTCCGACGATGACTACTGGAAGCTCTACCATCGATTTGACGGCCGCTATCAGCCTCCAGGAGAAACCCACCCCGAACTGGGCTGGGTCCACCGCTTCGACCGCGAGACATTTCGTCATGATCGGGCCGACGCCATTGGCACGCATCGTCCCGTACTCCTGTATGGAGACTCTTTCGCAACATGCGTGGACACCGTGCTTTGCTTTGAGCGACTCCTTGAGGATGAGCCCGAATTCGCCAGCGGTCACAGGTTGTTGAACTACGGAGTGGGTGGCTACGGTCTCGATCAGATCATGATGCTGTATGAGCGTTCCATCGGACTCTACGACAACCCGTTCGTGGTGGTCATGGTGATGCCCTTCGATTTAGACCGCAGCGCTTTGAGCGTTCGGGTGGGTCAGAAGCCCTTCTTCACGCTGGAGGATGGGGCTCTACAGCTTCAGGGGGTGCCCATCGATCCCGACCCGTATGCTTACCTTGCCAACAACCCGCCTCAGATACAGTCCTATGTGTATCGAAAGCTCTTGTTCAGCAGCTATGCACCCAAGGCTCTTCGGGGGTGGATTCGAGACGCCGACGGTGTCATCTCACACAAAAAACGGCTGGCAAGCGCCATGATTAAAAATATAATTAACGACCTTCGTAGTAGGGAATTTGAATTTTTGTTTGTGGTTTTTCACCCGCACTGGCCCGGTATCAGCCCGCTCGACCAGGAGATCGACTGGCGGGATCCTTTTCTGCGTTCGCTACTGGAGGCTGAGCAGGTGCCCTACATCTGGTCGAAGGACTTGTTCGAGACCGAGATGGCGGGTGAGAGACCCGACTTTAGCGAATGGATAATTCCGGAGAATGGTCATCCCACCACTCGCTTCAATCGATTGGTGGCCGATGCGATCCAGAGCCATGTGATGCGCGGTAAGACCGATCCATGACTCCTCAAATGTTCCGGAGTGTTCTGACGCGTGGGGCTGGTCCGACGCTTTTAACCCGTGGTTCGGTCACTCTGTGGTTTGAGATTCAAGTCTGGGTTGTTCCTCGGTTCGTTCGAGCCCTATAATGAAAATCAGTTGAGCTATTCTTCTGTCGAGAGGTTCCATGAAGGCCATCCTGCTGCTGTCCTTGACCCTGAGTTGTACGAGCACGAAGTCCGAAGAATCGGCGTCGTGCGCGGAAGGCTTTGAGAGCAATGAGGACGGGAATTGCATACCCGCCCCAGAGGGCGACGCGGATGCGGATGCGGATGCCGATGCGGATGCCGATGCGGACGCGGACGCGGATGCCGATGCAGACACTGATGCGGACGCAGACGCCGATGATATCGAAGGCGATGAGTCTGGCGAGTGTAGCGATGGCGCCGACAACGACAGAGATACGCTGTTTGATTGCGACGATCCGGACTGTGCGGATTCACCCGAATGTCCGGACGCCGATGCGGATGCCGACGTGGACGCCGATGCCGATGCCGATGCCGATGCCGATGGCGATGCGGATGCCGATGCGGATGCCGATGCGGACATAAACCCCTGCGAAGGCCGAACCACAGGCTACGAAGTGGGGGACTGCGCCGAGGACTTTAGTTTCGTCGACCATACGGGCACCGAGCGGAGCCTCTACGGGTACAGTGGCGACGTTATCTGGATCGACCTCTCTGGCTTCACCTGAAGCGCCTGTCGAGAGCTGGCTCCAGTTCTCCAAGAATTCTACGAAACGCACGCGCCATCGGGCTTCTTGGCACTCACCATTCTGAAAGACTGTTCCGGTATGGACGCGGCCGTAGAATGGGTGTCGATGTTCGACCTCACCATGCCCGTTCATTGCGATGCGGACGAGTTGATTTGGAACACCTTCAATCCAGACATCACATTCCCCGCCAAGCCGCAGGCCATCGTGGTCGATCGCGACATGACCGTGCTCGCCAACGAGTGGGAAATTGATGCGACAGATCAGGCCGAAGCGGCTGTGTTGGACGCTCTGGAGTAAGCGCGCTTTAGGCGCTATTCTCGAACGTAGGCCCACATCCGCCCACCGGAGGATTGCGTGTTGGTAAGGCCTGCGCAGCCCCACTGAACGGTGAAGTCGACATACATATCGTAGCTCACACTGAAGTCGAGGCAGCCCGGATTGGAACTGTCGATAGAGAGGATCAAATCACTGCCATAGGGCGTGTTGGATGCGCCCGGCCAGTTGTCACATACGCTATCGGTGAGGCTGATCCCACTGAGCGAGAAAGCAGACGAAGTGTACTCGGGTGTCAGGTCACTGGCGGTCGAGCAGGCGAATACGATCTCGGAATACCCCTCGCAGAGTGAGTAGAACTCGGTGCCGCTGACGGTCATATAGTCAACCGCTGCGATTCCTCCACATTGAGCAAGCCCTTCAGCCGACAGGTCTGGACCCGGCTCGCCCGCGAAGCCAGGGACGGTGCTAGGGTCAAAAACGGCTTCAACCTCGACTAAAACGGTTGTCACATCCATGGAGCAGCCGTCCGTGGCGATGACGGCAAAGGAGGATGTACCTACTTCATCGAATGTGGCCACGAAGGTGGTGCCGCTCTCGTAGGTGAAGCTGTCGAGGTCCATGAACGCGAGTTCCACCTCTAGGCTGGTGTCGTTGAGATTTGCGGTAAACGTTTGCGGCTCACCCGCATAAATGATGTCTTCAGTCGAGACGGCCGGACTCAAAAATTCGATCGCGTCGACGCCTGCGCAGAGCGCGTCTTCGCCGTCTTCCCCGTCCGTTCCTGGAGCACCGTCTTCGCCGTCTTCCCCGTCCGTTCCTGGAGCACCGTCTTCGCCGTCTTCCCCGTCCGTTCCTGGAGCACCGTCTTCGCCGTCTTCACCATCCGTTCCTGGAGCACCGTCTTCGCCGTCTTCCCCGTCTGCGCCTGGAGCACCGTCTTCGCCGTCTTCCCCGTCTGCGCCTGGAGCACCGTCCTCGCCATCTTCCCCGTCGGCACCTGGATCAGCGTCTTCACCATCTTCCCCGTCTGCGCCTGGAGCACCGTCTTCGCCGTCTTCTCCGGCCGAACCCGGGTCACCGTCTTCTCCATGGGTTCCATCCGTGCCGGCTGGACCAGTCTCCCCGTCTTCCCCGGCAAGCCCGGTTTCACCCGCTGCCCCGTCCTCACCACTGGGACCGGCATCTCCTTTTTCACCTTTGCAGGCCACCAAAAGGGCAATCGAGAGGGAGAAGGTCAAATGGCTGAGTCTCATGGATAGCTCCGGTAAGGAGCCCATCCTACACCATCGTTTCTCCAAGTTGAACCTCGCGTTCGGAGCCCATAGCACCCGTACAGAGTCCGACCTGCTACATTCCTCACGTGGAACTTCGAATTGGCAGCACCGTTGGCCCCTACGTGGTGGAGAGTTTTGTCGCAGAAGGCGGCATGTCACTCATTTATAAGGTGCGACATCGCGAAGAGGACACCCTTCACGCGCTGAAAGTGTTGGCTGTTCACACCCGCAGTGTTCGAGAGCGTATGCAGCAAGAAGGACAGCTGCAGCGCTTGCTTCATCATCCCAACATTGTGTCTGTCACCGACGTGCTGCAATTGCCTCACGCGCCCGCTCTGGTGATGGACTTTGTGGCGGGCCCCGACTTGGCTGATCTCCTGGCACGCTGCTCGCTCACCGATACTCAGACCGACCATCTCGCCCGCGGGATTCTCCACGGGCTGATTGCCGCCCACGCCAACGGCATGGTTCATCGTGATTTAAAGCCATCGAACATCATGATCGAGATCGGTGACGGCGTGCTCACACCGAGAATTACCGACTTCGGGCTTGCAAAGATGTGGAGCACCGACGACGACCGCCCATTGACCCATAGCGGCACAGCCATGGGAACACCCAGCTACATGGCACCGGAGCAGATCTGGGACGCCAGTGGCGTGGACGAGCGGGCGGATGTGTTTTCGCTGGGTGCCGTTTTATACGAAATGCTGTCGGGAAAACGCGCTTTTGCAGGTGCTAATAATGTAGATGTCTGGTCGCGAATTACCTCTGGAACGCGCGAACTATTGGACGCCTTACGACCCGACCTGCCCGCTAAGGTGGTTCGAGCCGTGCATTGGGCCATGGCCACCGACCCCGACCAACGCGCCCCCGACATGCAAAGCCTACTGAAGAAGTGGGAGGAGGCATGGGCATCCGCATCCGAAGAGAGCCCACTCGAAGACGTTTGGCGAGGCACTGTTCTCGATGAAGCCCAGAAACTGGCCGCAGAACGCAGTCAGAACGGTATGGAGACACCATCGTCATCCGTCTATTCGGATGAGGCTTCGACCACGCTGTATGGCTATGTGGACGACGAAAGTCCGAACAGTGCGGTCGCCACGGACATTGTGGAAATTTCGACCCCGATACAGCAATCCACATTGAGCTTTTCGACCCCCCGTCCAGGCAATCTGCCCGAGCAAGGGGACCGGTTTATCGGGCGCAGTGTTGAACTCAAGGAGGTGGAGAGTCGAGTGCAGAGCGGCTGTTCAGTGCTCACGCTGGCGGGTCCTGGAGGGATGGGTAAGACCCGATTGAGCCTGAAATTCGGAGAGCAAAACCGAGCCCAGTATCCGGGTGGAGTCTGGTTCTGCGATCTGACTGCCGCTCAGAACGAGTCGGACATCATCCACGCCGTAGCTCAGTCTCTGGGTGTACCGCTGCGCGAGAAGAATCCAGAATTGCAACTGGCCCACGCTATCCACGGTCGCGGCCGAGTGCTCATCATCCTCGACAACTTGGAACAAGTCGTGGTTCACGCAGCGACCACCGTGGGTCTATGGGCTCAACAGGCACCTCAGGCCCATTTTATCGTCACCAGTCGGATTCAAATGGGCTTGCAAGCTGAGCAGGTTTACGAGCTGGGCCCCATCAATACAGAGGAAGGCATCGAACTTTTCGTCGAGCGGGCGAGCCACCTCCGCTCAGGCTACGCGCTCGCCCCAGACGAGCGTGCTGTGGTGGCAGAGATCGTTGAGCGAGTAGACGGTATGTCTTTGGCCATCGAACTTGCGGCCGCCCGCACACAGATGCTGCGCCCCCACCAGATTCTGGAGAGACTCGATCAGCGATTCCGCTTGCTGAGTAGCGGTCGTCGGGACCAGACTGGTCGGCAGTCGACCCTGTCTGGTGCCATCGATTGGTCTTGGGATTTACTGAGTGATGTCGAACGCTCAGCCCTCGCACAGTGCAGTGTTTTCAGGGGCGGATTCACGTTGCAAGCTGCAGAAGAAGTGATCGATTTACAGCCTTGGACCGAGTGGCCGATGGACGTGGTTCAGCGCTTGGTCCAGCAGAGCCTCATCCGTTCTACAGAACCGACTCCAGGCCACATCCGCTTTCAGTTGTACGCGTCCATTCGGGAGTACGCTCAGGACAAGCTTTCGACATCTGGTGCCGTCACCACTGAAGCGGGCGAAGAGGTGACCGGGCCGGGAGCGGTGGCAGCCATCGGCCGTAGACACTGTGCTTTCTATGCCCAACTGGGCACTGAAGACGTCTTAGAAAAGCGCTTTTGGGGTGCCCTTCCAGACGTCCGTGAAGCTTTCTGCTTGGAGAGAGACAACTTGGCCCAAGCCATCGCATTTGGCCCCCATTCCCCCCCGGCTCATCACGCCCAAGTCACGGTGGCCTGGGCAGCCATATACCGGTGGGGGGGGCCCTTTTTACCCGCTCTCGCTGTGGTCAAAGACACGATGAAGCGTACGGATTTCGATCCGCGTAGCCAGCTCCAACTCGCTGAGGCTGCTGGTCAGCTGCACCATCATGTGAATCAGCATCAACAAGCCGCCGACTATGCGAAGGAGTGTATCGAGCTCGCCCGTATACTCAGAGACCCAGGAGCTCAGGGTCGGGCCTTGAGTCGCTCTGTAAACAATCGTGGCCCCCTGTTGAGCGTCGAACAGGTACTCGCTGCTCATGAAGAAGCGTTGGTCCTTCTGAGAGATGCAGAAGACATACGAGGCGAGTTGAACACCTTGTGGCTACTCGGTAATTTCTACACCACCCAAGACAACGCCGATGCAGCCGAAAGTATGGCGGATGAGATGCTCGAGAAGAGCCTCACGGCAGGATGTCTGTGGCTGGAAGCCAGGAGTCTTCGGTTCCGCGCCAACTGGTATATGGATGCAGGGCACCTGGACCTGGCGGAGCAAGATTTGAAGCGGGCCGCGGAGCTTGCTCAGCGAATCAAGAAGCCCATGTTGTCGATGGAGGTCAATGGCTCCCTGGGTACGCTCTACAAAGACCTGGGCCGTCTGGATGAGTCCGTGGAGCGACACGAGGTGGGCATACAGATCTGTCGGGAGGTGGGCGACAAAAAGGTGGAAAGCATCCTGATGAACAATCTCGCCCTGGTCCTGCAACTTCAGGGCAAGGATGAAGATGCAGTACAGATGTACAAAGACACCTTGCTCCTGACCCAGAACGGTGGGCTGGGCATTATCGGGCATATTGCCAGGGGCAATATGGGGGATGTCTTTTTGACGCGCGGCAAGCTTGAAGAGAGCATTGAGCACCTCAGCGCAGCTGTCAAAAATCTGGATTCTATGCAGCCCAGTATGGCGGGTGCCTTTCGGGGAAGCCTCGCCTGGGCACAGGCGCAGCGGGGTCATATCGATGTGGCTCGCGAACTCCTGGAAGAAGGGGATGCGCAACTCCGGGGAGTCTGGGTGGTCGAGCTTGGTCGACTCTTGTGCCGGCGCGCTCAGGTCGAGTGGGTCGCGGACTGTCCGGAGAAAGCCCAAGCCGCGCTCGCCGAAGCCAAGGAGATCGCGGCCACGCTCGGTGGGAGTGAAGACTCCGACTTGGGTCAGATGCTCAGCGAGGCTGAGCGCATGTTGCAGGGTTGAGTCGCCGGCCTCGTCAAGTTCCAGAGCGTTTTCAGAATAGCGGCCGTCAGGGTCCGGGCGACAATCCTGGAGTGGTGTGGGATTTAGGTGTAGACTCGGCCCCCTTAGGGAGATGGGTTTGTCTGAACAATATGCCAAAGGTTCGACTGTTACTGGGCGCGTGAAGGCAGTCGATGATTTTGGGTTTCTCGTCGTACTGGATGCGGGAGGGCAGGGCCATATCCATTGGTCAGACCTCTCTTGGGAGAGACCGCAGGAGGGGGCCGAACAGCCGTTCAAGGAGGGCGACTCCATCACCGCCCAAGTGTTGGACTTCAACTCAGAGACCCAACAGTTTACCTTAGGGGTCAAGCAACTGACGTCCGATCCGTGGGCTTCGATAGAACAGAGCTTTCCCGTCGGTAGCGTGGTGAACGGCGAGGTGGTCAAGGTCTTTGAGTTTGGTGTGTTCGTTGAACTTGTGCCGGGTGTCGAGGGGTTGATTCATGTGACGGATCTCTCCTGGAGTAAGCGAACAAAAGACGGTTCAGAAGCCTATAAAATAGGCGATCCGCTGACCGTTCAAGTCGACAAGATCGACACGGATAACAAGCGGTTGTCCTTGACCATAAAAGACATGACGGAAGACCCTTGGCTCAGTGCCGAGGATCGGTATGGTCCTGGGCAAACGGCCCATGGAAAAGTGGTCTCTCACACCACCTTCGGTCTGTTCGTTGAACTGGAGCCGGGTATCGAGGGGCTGGTTCACAAATCCGACCTCGTCACATCATCCGCGCCTATGGAAGCAGCGTACCCAGAAGGGCGAGAGCTTCAGGTACAGATCCAGAGCATCGACTCCGAACTTCAGAAGATGTCGCTGGCCGAAGTCGCACCCAAGGCGAAGGACAAACAAGAGGTCGAGCAAGAAACAACAGAATCACCGGATGTGCCCGGTCGCGACCACGATGCGGACCTGGTCTCGCCATCCAATTGGCAGACACCCACGTCGCTCATCGTCAGCATCATTGTGCTGGGCGCATTGGCATGGCTGAGCCGAATGATTCAATGATACACACGGGGCTGGGAGGTATTTTGACTCGAGCGTTTTGGCCCATGCTGTGGGCTGTCGTGATGACCATGCCCCCGACGAATGCTGAGGCCAACCGCATGAAGAGCAAAGCGCATGCGTTGTCAAAAGGGGAGCAGCTACCCGATATTAACGATGTGCTCACGGGAGCAGGCTGGACCATCACGCCGGAGATGTCGGCCGCTTTCTCAAAGCCCGGCGATATTCTCGATGCTGATCACGGCCTTATGGCTGTAGGAAAGGACTGTTTTGATATTCAGCCGCGGGAAGGGGCCTACACCAGTATGGAGGTCACTCGAAGTCTTACCGCCGGCGTTCGAATGCGTGTTGTGGTAGCGGGGGCTCGGTTGGGCCTAAATGTTGAGAAGAAGCTTATTTTCGACACGCCCACCTACCGACAGATTCCTAAGCTGGATCTCGTGCCGAACGATGCTTGTTTGGAAAAGCTGGAGCGCGCCTTACTCCGGGGATCCGATTTGTCAGGTTGGTACGTGATTACCGAAGCGCTCTCTGCAGTCATACAAAAGCAAGAATGCGGTAGCTACAGTGCGGAAACGGGAGGCTTTGTCCTTTCGGGTGATGCAGAAGTCCAGCAGATCTGTGCGCAGACCAGCTTAGAACCTGTGGCCGTGGCCTACAAAATTGTGCCGGTTTTGGATGTTATGGCGATGGGTGAGGTTGGGGTTGCAGAGGTCCCGATACCATCGGTCCAGCCTGCTGAACCCGCTGAACCCGCTGAACCCGCTGAACCCGCTGAACCCGCTGAACTCAATAAGCCCACGAAGCGCGCTGATGATCAGTGGGTAAGCGTGATGACTGAGGCTGATGCATTCATGTACGGCCAAGGTGTACCGATGGACCGGAGTCAGGCCGAGCCACTCTACAAGCAGGCCTGTGACTCGGGTCTAACGGAGGCCTGCGCTGAGCTGGCTGTGATCTTGTATTTCGGTCAGGGTGTGAGCGGAAAGAATGAGACGACGGCAAACGACTTGATGCGTGCGGCCCTACCAGAACTTGAGGTCGGGTGTCAGCAGGGTGATATGCGGGCTTGTTTCCGGCACGGATCTGCGTTGACTAACGGTATTGGTACCGAAATGAACGCTACCCGGGGATCCGAAAAGATTGATCAGGCCTGCACGGGCGGAAATACCTTTGGTTGCTTCATGTTGGGTTTCTTATACGAGGCCGGTGATGGTGTGTCCAAGGACCCGTCGCGCGCTGCGGAGCTGTATGAGCAGGCGTGTGCGGGAGGGAATGCCAATGGCTGCGTAAACCTGGGTTTGTTGTACTCGGAAGGTACAGGTGTGGGCAAGAACTTGTCTCGTGCAGCGGAGCTTTATGGGCAGGCCTGCACGGGTGGAAATATCAACGGCTGCTTCAACCTCGGATTGTCGTACTTCAAAGGAGAAGGTGTGCCTTGGGACGATTCGCGCGCCGCTGAGTTTTATGAGCAGGCGTGTACGGGGGGGAATGCCTATGGCTGCTACAACTTAGGTGTGCTGTACCGCAACGGCGGCGAACGTGTCCGAAAGCGTGCCGCTTGGGCCAAGGGATACTTCAAAAAGGCCTGCGAGATCGGGCTCTCAGAGGCATGTGATGCTGCTTATCCGGTGGGAAGGCGGGGATATAGGTAATCCCCGAGCTTTCAGCCATCCCAACACTCCTCATAGACCTCGAAGTCTTCGTTTTCTCTGGGGAGTAGTCTGTAGGTTCCATCGGGATCGTTCCGAAGAACACCCCACAACCAATCATAGTGGTCTCCCGTCTCTACGCTGTAATCATATAGGTCGTCGTCCAAGATAACGGGTCCTGATGTATCCGTTTCGCCGTATTCGTTTGTCTCGGATGTAATCGTCAGTTCGTAAAGTCCTATCACTGAGCCCACATACCGACGCCAAGCTCCGATGGACTCAGGGGCGTGATATTTGGTCCCTATGCCTTCTAGGGCCGTGTCAAAGATATCTACGGCACGATCAACCGTGATTTGTAAATTGCTGTCTACTTCAGCCAGTATCCCTGTGATGTTGATCAGGTCCCTTTTTTGGAGGTCCGCAATCGCATCCGAGGCATCGGGCTCCACCGCGACGTATATGCCTGCCGGCTCACCATCGTCCGTATCAAGGTCTTGGACGTAAAGGCCCGTCGAAGTTTTGTTTATAGCGGTCACGATAACGCGGTCGAGTCGAACTTTTGTGCCCATCTCGACATCGCCACCTCGACGGAGCTCTTGAATGGTCGCCTGGGTCGCATCGTTCTCGGGGCCGATGGTGTAATCACCGAGTTCTACGGGTAGGAATGTATACAGGCCGTTGTGGCGCGTGACGATGCCTTTTCCTTCAGAATAGGATGCACCATTTTCCGCTTCGAAGTTGAGTATAAGCGATGCCATGGCGAGGCCGTTGTCCAGCATGATGTGATCGGCATCGGGCCATGAAGATGCGTCGGAAATTTGGATTCCATTCAACTCAACGTATCTACTTTCCCAGATACTCCAGTCCTCTGGAACATCCTCGATCGGCTCCGCAAAAAAATCTCCTTCACAATCGCCATCATCGCAAATGGCGGTGAAATCACTGGACTGTTCGAGCCACAACTCGGCGCGTCCATCGATCACCTGATACTCGGCGCTGACATCGAAAGCATGGCCCATGATGAGACGATCGAGGTCTCCATAGGTGGATCGGAGAAGCATCCCTGCTCTACTGTAATCGCTGATCGAAGGGCCGCCGTTCGAGTCGTCGGAGATGAAGAGATACGGCTCATCTTCTTCAATAGGAGGAGTCGTCACCGTGACGAAATCCACCCGAACGAAAGTCCCTTCCGGGAATTCTCCTCGTTGTAGCTCGGCCAATGTGGCCTCAACCGCTACCCGGCTGTCGTCATCGTCATCGTCATCGTCATCGTCATCGTCATCGTCATCGTCATCGTCATCGTCATCGTCATCGTCACCTCCGTCTATTCCCGCATCTTCATCGGTGGACGAGTCGGTATGAGTGCCCGTTTTATCCTCGGAATCGCAACCGAATAAGAGGGCCATAAAGAGAGGTAGGGTCAACGTGCTGAGTCGCATTGCGGGCTCCATAAAGGGATCCGATTGTACACGATGGAGTCACTTAGGGCGTGAAATTCATACCCGGCGTATTGAGGGCCTCAATACATGAAGGTGTGAACTGTAGCTCAGCCCGTTGGGCGTGTTCGATAAAGTGTGCAGTTCAGTCGTCTTAGGCGCTCTCGGCACCACCGTTCTGCGCTTTCATGGCCGTTACAAAGGCCACGATCGTCAATACGGTCATCAACAGCAGCAGAGGCAGAGGAGGTTCCACCTCTGTCGTGAACATGTTGTAGAAGCCGTGTCCCGTTGTAATCGTGAGTCCAATCGCGGCTGCCTTCAGAATCTTGGCACCATCCACCGGGTTGAGGTCCCGAGCTGAGAACAAAACGATGGCAACCATCAGGCAAATGGTGGCCATGGCCTGATGCATCATGCTTCCGATTTTGATCCCTGTGGCGTCGGGCTGCCAGACCGCAAAGGCTTGCGTTGTGATGGTCTCGGCGCCAATAAAGATTCCAATTCCTTGCAGTCCAAGGAGGACACCAATCACCGTCAGTATATTCTTCGTCGTCATCTCAACCTCCAAAACTGTTCAGGCGGCGGGATTTCAACCGTTCCGCACACAGACTCTATCAGTCTTTGGGCCGGAATTGTGATTTGAAATTGTGCAGTGCAAAGGCTGCGAATGAAATGGATGGTGGGATTCGGGAATAGGGCAGTCCTTCAGCGATAGCCGATCAATATGAGCATGCGTTTGGCTTTGCTTCTGAGCGGTTCATTCCACGGTCAGATCAAAGTCGATTTGGACATCATTTGCACCCGGAATTGCAGAGAACCCGTCTTCCGCTACATCAGAAGCCAAGCCCGCAGTCTTTGTCGCATGTCCATCCTCGTATGGCAGATGGCGCAGGGTCACCGTCAGTGTTTCCGTACCCGTCGCTATCGTTGTGAACGTGTTTACCAGACCGATCGGCAAAGCGCTGGCATCTTGGTCTGCATACGCGTGCTGGACGAGGGCGCTTGAACTGTCGCTGGCCGGGCCGGACACCCCGGAGCCCGTGAAGAAGAGTTGGTGCTCATCCTCTTCGTCGACGATTTTTGAGGTGAGATCTTCAACGGGGCTTTCCAATTCGTTTAGGAATTGGACCGACACGTCATAAACCGTGCCATTGGAAAGCAGGATGTCATCGATGTTTGGCGATCCGTCCATTTCGAGGTCCGCCCAGCTGGCTTCGATACCCTCACCCGTAGTGCGTGATTCGAAGGTCAATACAACGGTGGTGATGACCTCGTGATCGTGATGGTGTTCGTGACTGGACTCACCACTGCTGTCATCGTCACCGTAACAAGAGGCAGTA
>Ga0163180_10001380_pt1 | contig 13807 bp, 3 predicted proteins | sample AtlANTMetagenome_2_FD_109647 | JGI IMG/M metagenome (GOLD analysis project Ga0163180, IMG submission 109647) | Marine eukaryotic phytoplankton communities from the Atlantic Ocean - Atlantic ANT 4 Metagenome | ecosystem: Environmental > Aquatic > Marine > Oceanic | place: North Atlantic Ocean...
CATCAGACCTGCAACCATCAGACCTGCAACCATCAGACCTGCAACAAACAGAGTTGTAATATATTTTTTATAAAATGGATTTTTATTTTATAAAAATATTTAATTTCCTTTAGCTACGCCACAACCGTTATTCGCAGGATTGCCATGCTCATGCCATGCCCAACCACCTCCAGACCAATCAGAACATTTATTACATATAAAGACCCTACCATCTGATTTCTGATAACATCTTGCATAATCATCAACACCATGATCACAACGCCATTTTCCGCCAGGACATTCCATCATACCAAAGCCCTCTGGGCCTGCATCACCCTCTACACAACCATCTGCACCAGTCTGACCATCATCTGCTAACCAGGCTTTCTTTTCATTGGAACATTTATGACATATATATGTATTTTTACCACTGTAATAATTAAGTTTAATATCCCCGATATTTAATTGTTTCTCTCCATCACATTTAGTTCCTATATTGCTCTTTCCACAGCCCCATCCAGATCCAAGGGGACATGCCTTAACACCATAATCATTTTCAAGAACAGACTTGCTTGTAACTATATCGAAACAACCATTATATTGATTTGCACCATCTTCATGCCAAGACCAACGATCATTTGTACATCTAATACATTTAAATAATGCACCATCAAGTGTTTGACAAGTATCAGTAGAAGTTTTTCCCATACAACCACCACCACCAGTATAAGTTCTACCATCTATTGTTGTACCCTTCGGATGATGAGCATCAGATGCAAGTTTTGGACCACCTACCTTATGACAATATTCTATACCACCACAATTTGCTTCGGTTACTGTTGTATGACCACATTGAGTTGATCTGCACATATCAACATGTACACCTGGTTCAATTGCCTCTTCTGGATTTGGATTATAACCTCTTGAAGCATCAAATACCCATCTTCCAGTACCATTTGGACATTGTCGACAATGTGTATACGAGGTACATTTAGAATTTTTACAACATCTTTCTTCATTTTTCCATCCTGCATTACAACCTTTGTGGAAGTTATTATTATTTTCTGGTGCTGGACATGTTTTGACACCAAAACCAAGAGGTCCTGCTCTGTTTTTGCTTCCAAATGATCCATCTGTTTCATAACAACCATGTTTAACAGGGTCATTAAATACTTCCCATGCTTTTCGGGTATTACCACATTCTTTACATCTAAAGACCTTGCCATCAGTTTTTCGTTGACATTTAGATCCCACACCCCAATCTGCACAACCCCACCAACCACGTTTTTCACCTTCACCGAGGGCTTCATCCATAGGTCCGTCAACATTTTCGGGATTCCACCACTCATCAACAGTTGATGGACAAAATGGTATCATATCATTATTTTCAAAACTTGGCTCAGATTTTTTATTTTGGCCTGTATATGACATTCCTAGGTAGGCTGAGGGAATCGTAGCATCTACAAAACAACCTGGATGAGAACCTGCAATTTGTCCTTGTTCATACCAAGCAGAACGTTGATTGTCAGTACATCTACCGCAATGGAATGTTTTACCACCATGCCATGCGCTCGAATCTTCTTGTAAACAAGTGTCACCTCTATTTTTCTCACTTTCGACATTATCAGTCCAATCAATAGATTGTCCATCTCCAGTTTTTCCATCTTTTCCACAGCCCCAACCAGATGGACATTTTTGAAAATATTTATAACGTCCTTGTGGAAATTCTTCGCCATTTCCATTTTTTGTTCTATTTAGAGTGGTACAAGATGAATCATCCATGTTTATACAAGCACCAGATGCAAAATCACCACAAGCGGGTGCATCAGCACCTTTTTGCCATGACCATGCAGATGGACCTAAACCAGTTAAAAGACCACATTGTCCACAACTATATGAATACTGGCCTGTATTGGAACTAATATCATCATACCAGCATTTTTCGTCTTTCCATTCTGGTAAGGGATCATCTGGATTTTCTTTATGATCTTCTGTCCAACGGACACAACCACCACCACCATTAATTTCAGCATCTCTTACGTTTTGTTGGGTCGTTGAATTTGGATTTTGTACAAATGAAATTTTAGCGTCTTTTAGTTTTTGTGAACCTACACCAAAAGCGGTTGTTCCTTTACCATCAGTGTTAAAACTTGGTTTGTTACATTGTTTTAAACCAAACATAGCAGGACCTTGTTGTGAGAATGGCATTCTGCAAGATTTTTCAGCACCCGAATATTCAACACCATTAATATCTTCTAGTCTGTTATCTTGGGGTGAAACCCATACAAGTTTGTCTGATTGGTTTGCACAAGCTTCACAATTATAAACAGTACCACCTCCTTCTTCACCTGAATTACCCCAATCATCAAGGCATTTTGCACCAACACCAAGCTTCGCACAACCCCATCCAGCCGGACAATCATTAATTTCACAACCTGAGTTATAAGTGTAAGTTTTCCAATTATCAGTCTTATTACCAGTTTCTGGATTTCCACAAAATGTAGCAGAACCTGCTTGACTTTTTAATTTTCTGCAACCATTAACCCCATTAGGATCAGATTTTTTATGCCATGTCCATCTTTTATTATAGTCGCATTTTCTACATTGATATATATCTGTACCATCCCAACATAAATCATTATTTTTCCAGCCCAAACCACAGCCCCATCCACTAGGACATCTTGGAATGCATTTTTTCCAATTATTATCTTCGTCAGTTATTGATAAACAAACACCTTGAGCACAATCATCATCTGTGTCACAATATGCATAATCATGCACTTTTTCATTAGAAGTTCTTTCTCTTGTCGGGGTTCCGGATCCGTCATTTAAATTTATTGGCATCCAACGACTTATGGGATCATTATTTGCAGGTTTTGCATCTATTGGTAAAGGTGGGACAGTTTGTTGGAAAGTTTGATTTCCTGAACAATAATAGTCAGCTGTATGTGATTGTTTATCAACTCCTCGTAAATCTTTTGTAATAGTTGCTTTTTGACCGAGGTAGCCATATTCATTATCAGTTCTGCAACGACCATATCCTGATGTGGATGACCAAGTTGTTTGACCTGTTGGTTCACTAATTACAATAGCATTATTTTTTTGTGGATATAAACATGTACCGGCTGATCTATTTGAAATATCAACTTTAAATAGTCCATTATCATCTTCTTTCAAAATAGCCTGATTACGTGCTAAACACCAAAGTTGGCGTGATTGATCGCACATATTATGTTTGGAACAATCACCACCTTCAAGACGTTTTTTCTCGCATCTGAAACCTTCATTACAAAATAAATAACTTTTACAATCCTGATCTGACATACATTTTTTACCTTCATCACAAGGATTATTTAAACAAGATTCTGTAACATTTTCACCAAGATGTCTTGCACAAGCTGTTACTGATAATTCAATTGATTTTTGAAAATTATTATATGGACTTTTAAACTCACCTGTGCATGATTCTCTATACTTAAACATATTAGAACCACATGATTCACCAGTAGTTAAGGAAGAACAACTACTAAAATCTGATAGCTTAATATTCACAACATCTTGAGTTACACATGTACCAACATTATTGCTACTAATAGTACCACCAGGTTGATTTTCTTTGTCAACATTGCAAAATCCATTATTACATGCAGCATCTGCTTTACAATAATTACCAAATGTACCTTTACTTGTTACAATCCAAGGTGTACCGCATGGTACTGCATCACCATATAAATGTTCACCAGACCATTTAGGTCCTCCACATACATATTCTTTACCGCCTGTGGTACATGTTTGACCATAAAAACTCATACCACTTGATTGTGTCCATTCATATTTTTTACCATCAACTTCACAGAATTTACCTCTCCAACCAAGTTTTATTTGTTCTGCAGTATCCAATACTGTAACTAAATCACTTGGCAAATCTCTATCGGCTTCACCAACCGAAGCATATTGTTGACCATCTTGTCCAATTCTTGGTGTATTACAGTAAGTACCACTACATTTATCAATATTTGGATGGGCACAAATTCCCATATCTTTATCTGGATGTTTAGCACATATCATATCATCAGCACATTGTTCATCAGCTGTGCAGCCGGTTCCTGCAATTCTGCTAGCTGCTCTACATGTATTGGTTCCTGTATAACAATAATTAGCATAGGCACACCAATCATTTGATTCGCAATGTTCACCACCACCACATTTTTTTTCTGGACATTCTCTGTTATGAGCATTTTGCCAATATGATCCTGTTCTTTTAGAAATATTACCTCTATCAGCAGCTCTTCTACATGTTCCTGAATTTAATCTATTATTGTAACATTGTGCATCTGCAGGAATCTTACCGTCTTCATACCAAGTTCCTGAACAACATGTGTAAGATTTTCCACCACTATTACAAGCCTGTCCATTAATCAAACATTGCGTTCCAGGACATGAAGTTGTTGTACCAATATCAAGTGTGCATACTCTGTTTTCATGTCTTGTTCCGGCACCACATGTTTGATCTGGGTCTTTATCTAGTTGACAATAGTCATCACCTTGCCATTGTCTGGACCATTTTATTTTTAAATCTTTATCAGTACCTGGTCCTGAACCAATACATTTACCGATTTCACTACCATTTTCATACTCAACGTCACAAAATCCACTTTTGCATGCGGAATCTTTATTACATGGTTCATCATTAGTACCATCTTTAGATACTACCCATTCACCAATTCGATCACAACCGGCAGCTGTACCATCAGTGTTTCCTTTACGGCTAGTACATGTATATTCTTTACCTCCTTGTGAACATATTTGACCAATATAACTAAACATACTACCACCATGATTATTATAATCTATTTCCGAAGCAAAACCTTTACCATTGCCAGTACTTATTGCTTTTTTTATATCGGCACCTGCAATACTGTTAAATGTAGGAAAACCTCCAGTTGCAACTCTTCGCTCACCATCATTACATATCTGAAGTCTACCACGATTTGGAACACCCGTTGGATCATTATCATTATTATTATCTGGTGGTGTTGGTGTACTACAATAATAGCCTTTACAATTTATTCTGGTATCACCCTGGTCTCCAATTTTTTTTGGTAAACATATACCATGGCCCCAACCATCTGGTTTAATACATTTATATCCACCATTGTCATTATTACAATCTGCATCTTCGGTGCAAAATTCATTTAAACCATGTTTTAATATACTGGTTCCGGGTGACATATATATTGGTCCGGGCAGCACAAGAGGATTTTTACAAAACAAGTTAGTCTTAACATCATCATTATTAAAACAGCCTACTTCGCCAGCATCGCACAAATTCTTTGGATTTGCTTTGTCTTTTCTATTATCACATTGTTGCATATTAGTTTCGGATTTTGTATTATAATTACCTGCACCATCATCTTGTTCATATTTTTTTGCATATCGTAAACAAGCAAATCGATTTCCAGTTTCGTGTGATTTACCCTGTACTTCGCAGTCTCTTCTTTTGACCAAATTTTTACCACATTTAGCTTCGGAAGGAAATGACCAAGGATTCAATGCATTATAACAATCATTTGACCATTCTTTCCAACCTTGCCATTTAACACATTCACCGATACCATCACCTTCAGTAGCAATATTACAAAAATGTCGATCTGATTCTTCACTTTCATGACCATTACATGCAGAATCATATTGACATCTGTCACCTCTTTTGCCACCGTTTTTTACAATCCATAATGCAGGTGAATCTTCATTTTTTGGACCTTCTTTTTCTGAATCACAATCAATCTTTGTACCAATTTTATCTGAATTTAGGTTAGCAGTACCACATACCCATGTTTTTCCACTGCTTGGCTTGCAATTTTGTCCATAAAAACTTTTTTGACTTGCTCCTTCAACTCCACATGATCCACCTCCACCACACATACCACCACAATCTTGTCTGTCAGCTTCAGAAGGACCTTTTGGTGTACTACAATAATCACCTGGACAAAAAGCTGTATTTTTATACAAACACATATTCAAACTAACACCTTTTATACATTTACCCAAACCTGTTACTTTTTTAATTAGGTATCTTTGTGAGGTACTATCCCATTCACCACGTTCATAACCAGGATGACATTGTCTGTCGCGATCACATCCAGCAAGTTCATCTTGTTGTGCTCTACATGTTTTTTTCTGTCTACCTTCTGTTGGATTCATTTCACACCAAAGTCCTTCATTACAATCACCATCATTTTCACACTTATCGCCTGCATCACAATAATCACTAAGTGTACAATCAACTACTATTGATTCCCAACCATAAGCTAATGCACATTTTGTAAGACTAATATCACCATCAAAAGTATTTACACCCTCTTCAGAAGTATATTGACCACATTTGACAACTTTTTTTCCTGCGCTACCAGGTTCACCACATTCACCTCCTTCAGGATTTTTACATATACCATCACCTGGTATTAATACTGGTTTATTTTCACAAACACCATTACAAAAACCTGATAAGCAATCTTGATGTATTTCACATGCATAACCTGTTGATTTAAAATTAGTACCATCTTGTTTACAATATCCTAGATCTTCATACCTGGCAGTACAATCTTTATCACTACTATAATCTTCTGCAAGTTCTTCATGAACTTGTGGTTTATTTGTTAATAATTCTTTTGATTTAGTTTTGTCAATTTTATCAAAACCTTCAGAACCAACTACATACCATTTATTTTTTGTAGCACCGCAACCAGCATTATTACCATATTTTGCTGAACTTGGACCACATCTAAATGTTAATCCTCCAATAGTTATTGTTTTTCCTTGCCAATCGTGATGACTTGTAACAGGGTCTGTATTACCTTCATAATTTTTATTCCACTTTGAAATCGCACAATCACCATGTGAACAATATGTATCTTTCAATGTCCATGGTCCATCTTCGTAAGCGTGTTTTTTACATGAATTTTCTTTGAGTCTTTCCTCTCTTGACATACTCAAACACCAATTGACTTGTTCTTTGTCAAATATAAATTCCCAGCTTTCAAGTGGGGTTTTACCATAACTATAATCATCAAGAAAGCTAGATTCAAACAGACCATCAGGTAGACGATGTATTGTACTTTGTTCTTCTCGGGCAGCCCATTCCCAACTTTCACAAGCTTGATTAAATTCATTAATACCTTTCCATGCTCCTACTGGCTTGTTACTTGAATATGTCTCTTCAAATGGCCACCCGACTATACCATCTTTGTTTACCGATTTAGGAGCATTTACGTCACAATCACAATTAGTAAAATTGGCTAAATCGCATTTTTTTCGATTCATTTTAAAATTCGCCCAATCGTTTTCAGAACCACCACGAGATCCTGAAGTCCATCTACATCTTTTTGTATTTACATCTTCATATAATGACATACATAGTGAATTTTCACACATACGATTACGATTACACTCAGCTCCTATTCTATATTTCATTGCACCAGGTCCGCCATTGACATTTTCCGTTACTGGAATAATTTTTTGTGTACATACTTTATCTGTATCATGACAATAATCATGTCCGTAACAATCATCATCTTGACTACATTTTTCTCCTCTATGACATAATTCACTATGTTGACATGTTTTTGTATTATTAGTACTTCCATTAAGACCTTCTGGCCATTTTGATTTGCATATTTGGACAGGAACAGTATAAGGAATTGAACTAGCACTTGACATTGCATCTCGCATTTTACAATTTCTGTGATGTTCGCCGTTGGAGCCAACCTTTCCACATGTACCTCCTTCAGAATTTTTGCAAGGACTCCAGTCAACTTGTCTAATTGGCATTCCACCTGTCATAATATCTTGACCACTAACTGTTTCAGAATATGACCAAGTTGGTTCATATTGACATTTTCTTTCATTATAATATACTTCGTGGGTTTCTGTTGTATCGCGTGCTTTAAGTGAACTACAAACACCTGATGCACAATTACTACTTTGTTCACATAGGTGTCCTGGAGGTGCATTACTATCTGCATACCATCTTTCATCACAATTTGATATAACTTTATTTTCTTGTTTTGCTTTTGAACTTGGACCACATCTATATGTTGCACCGGTGGTATTACATTTTTGTCCATAATAATTATTTGTTGTATGATTATCATTTGCAGCACAACTAAACATAAAAGCTCCACCGCAATATCCTGGATTTCCTGGACAATATGTTATTGCTTTTGGTACACATGTTTCATTTATACATGTATCATTTGGATCCATACAAGAACTATTATCACCATTTACACAAGCTTTTTCATTTGTTTCAATTCTTTTAAAACATAGTCTTAAACCATTTGATGCAGCACAATATGCGTTTGCCTCACAATCTGCAGATATTTTACATTGGTGTTTCCTATTTGTCTCCCATGCAGCTTTTACATCTTCTCGTTTACCTGCATATGTAAGGCAATATTTTTTTGCGATATTATCATTTTTCCATACTTCATCCCATGTTGCCGTTTCTGATCTACATGAAACATTTTTAGAACCACCATGAAACTTTGCGCAATGGTCTGCATTACCTGGATTACGAGGATTATTACATTCAGGTGTATACATAAGACAGTCTCTTTCATATGTTGCACTACTACCACATCTACCACCTTGTTCATTTTTACAAATGGAACCAGATTTTCTAGGACCCCAGTCAGGGGCTTTTTGACATTTTAATTTAAAACCTGGACTACCACATGCCCATCCACTTTCACAATGTTCCATAAATTGACATTCACATACACCTAACACACCACCTGATATTATGTCACCATTTTCACATTTTTTACATAATTTTTCTTCAACACAATTTTCACTTGCATCACTGTTTGCAGGACATGATGTATATATACCATCTTCTTTTTTACAATTTTGGTGACCTCCTGTATTTATTGTTGATTGTTTTAAAGTTTCACAATATCTTCTTTTATATCTTAAACATTGTATTTCTGTTGTTGATGTTGATACATTTTGACACGCTCTCCAACCATCAGGTCCTGTTACATCTGGTATTGTTTGCCATTTTCTATTTTGTGCATTTACACATGTAAGAAATGATCCAAATAGTGTTGCAGGAGGTACTATTTGTTCACTTTCTGGTAATGGAATACCATTTGTATCTGTCTGCCCACGCACAGCCCATCCATCTTGACCATCAGGTCCTGTTGTTTCACAATCTCCATATTCTCCATATGCAGTTGCCAAACCAGGATTTATAAATATTCGGCTACCTTCTGGTAATGGTCTAACACAACGTTTACCACTTTGTGCACTTGATATCCAAGCACCTGTTGCATCCCATGCATTTCTTACTTTACATTTATATCCTGATGAACAATCACTATCAGTAACGCAAACATCATTTTGTCCACCAGATGGTTGGCATGTCTTTCCCCAAGCATATGCTCTACATGTTTTGTATCCTTCTTCTCTGCAATAATACCTTTTATTATCACCATCACATGCATTACCTGCCATTAAAGTAGTTCTTGTTTGTCTTTCGTTTGGTTTACATACTTTTGAACCATAAGTACCAAATCTTTCTCCTGTTATATAACCGTTTATACATGCATAATTTTTATCTCTTACACCACCAACATCTCCAGGCTGTATTCCTGCCCAATTTACCAAACTGGCTTCCTGTCCGGTAAAATTTAAATCTTTTTCAGGTAGTGTATTTAAAGGTCCATATGCATCATTTGGTGCACATCCAAAAGAGGACCAACAAAATGGATCACCTGGATTATGTCTTAAACAATGTGATTTATCACCACCAAAACCTTCTTGATCTTGTGCACATTGAGTTAAAGATCCACCAGGTCTTATACACCAAGCACCTTCACGATTACTTCCAATACCACCATAACCATTTGATTTAACAGCATTGCTAATTCCTAAACCTGCTGCACTACCACCTATACCAAGAGCCGCACCAGCAAGAGGCATTATATATGATGATTTAGAACCACCACAATGATTTGTAGAACAATCTGTTTCAGGTTCATTCATGGTTGAATGACAAACACCCATTGCTGTACCACTCACACCAGGTAATGATCCAAATACTGGAAGCTCAGGTGCGCCTGCTGGTATATCAGCTGGATCTTGAAATTTAGGACTCATATTAGTTGATCTAATTACTGCATAATCATACCATGAAGGATTAACTGTTTTACCTTCAGAACCATATGCAAAACTAATACCAGGACTAACCGTATTTCCATCTGGATTATTACCATTACGTGGCATTTTTGGTATACATGCACCTTTTGCGCATAATCTGGTAGTATTTGTTGGATCACATGCATAACCAAATGGTATACCTTTATCTTGATAACAATTATTTGTCTGTACATTGCATTTCCAATCAGTTGAACCAAAAGTAATTGCACATGCATTATCAAATAATGTTTTTTCTTCTTCCGAATGTCCACTTGATTGACCATCTCCACAACCACATATTCCATTACCTTTGCAATACAATCCAGTTCCACAAGGATTATGACTGTCAAATGCAGCAGATCCTTCAATTGGTGAACCATCAAGATCATAATTGTATGTACCTTTGTCATTTGAATCATTTCTTCTGCAAGTTGCACCATATGGTTGAAATTGACATTCTCCATTTAAATTTAATGGAATCTTATCAACATCACATAGTTTTAATCCTTGGTATATTCTTGTAGTATTTTGTCGATCGTCTTCATATGCAAGTGCCAATCCTAATTTGTTCCAAATATGTGTTCTTCTTCCATTAATAATTTCTGTTAATGATACATCTCCTAATTTTTCTGCATTTTGAGAAATATTATTAATGTTAGTAATTTTACTTCTACATGATCGATATTCAGTATCTTCCATTGCCTTTTTTAATGCATCATATGTATCACCCCATTTATCCCATAGTTCTTTGACTGTAGTATATGCACTTCCTCCTTTTTCATCTGTTATTTTTTTATAATTAAGATTATATTTATGTAACTGTTTAATTGCTTCACTTTTTACATTCGCTGATATTATACCAACATTTTCAGTTTCAAAATTATCATTGTTGGAACAATCTTCATTTAATAATGTTTTACGTAAATTGACAGAATCATAACGAACTTTTCCACCAGCAATAATAAACGGATCATAACAACATTTCTTACTGTCTCCCATCAAACCACATGTTCCTGTTTTAGGTATCATAAGATTTTTATAATCTTCATTTGATTCCTTCCAATACCACGAATTTGGTCCAGGATGTCTTGAACACATCGCACCTAAATCTTGATATTTTTGATTTTGATTGTTACCTTGTCCAGATGTTGACTCACAATTACGTTCTTGTGGATAATCACCATTTGTTTTATTAACACAAAAAGAAGGATCCGTAGTATTTGCATAATTTTCTGTTACATCCCATGCTGTTTTACAATATTCTGTTTTTTTACAAGGTGGTCCATCTGTTTTATCATAATTTGCATTATCTGAATTAAGAAATATAGATTGCCAATTTTCCATCCTATCAATACCAGCTCTATAAAATGGTATAAATTGCCTATCATGTGTATCTGAACCTTGATCTACTGTATCATCAATTGATATTGCTTTCGCAACTAATTCATTATTTGCAATACATGCACGTTTTTTAAATTTATTAGAATCATCTGTTATTTGTGGTTGACACGCATTTATATGTAAATTTCCTACTTTTATTGATCTTGAACTAACAGAATATCCTGGTAAACATTTTAATTCACATGTTTTTCTCGCTGCAGAATATTGTACTTTATCAGCATTTAAGGATTGCATTAAATCTCTGTAAGTTGAATTTGGTTCACTAAAAGGTATTAATCTTAAACAATAGTTTTCTAAATTATCACATCTACTTGACCACCAATTATTTTTAAAATCCATACTAAATAATGGGTATTCTTTTGGACAATTTAAATTAAATGTCTGTTGATCTGAACTAAGTGTTGGTTGTAATTTTATATCTGGTGTTTCATATAATAATATTGAATAACCAACCTCTTGCATAGTTGGTAAATTATTATCATCAACCCATTCATTAATGATTTCAGGTGGTCCTTCCATAACACCTCTAACTCCTAAATCATAAAAAAATTTAGATATTAATCCTTTTTTCCAATTATTATGTATTATTTTATCAGTTCCATTCATTTGATAAAAAGGTCCTTTCATATCTATCCATAATGGTACTTCTTGACCATTACGTCCTCTATTAAATAATCTTTCCACCCATTTTTTATATTCATCAGGATTTTCTTCTGGATTTGGTATATTAGATATGTCTTCCCTTTTAAACGCTGATACACATCCACAAAAATCTTTTGGTGAAAATTTTCCAGGTTTATATCTCGAACCATCTCCTTTATAATCAGAACAATATGTTAATGCATTGTTTGTTGCTATACCGTTATTATCCAGATCAGATCCCCAAATCCAACCATGTTCTGAACATGAACGACATGACATTTTTGGTGTAAATGACGTTATACCTGTATCAGCACCAAAAAAACTCAAATTATTGATAATTTCTCCATTAACATTACAAAAATCAATATCCTGATCACCATATTTTCCTGATTCATTACCTGTCAAACTTAATATCTTACATTCATTTGTACCTTTTGAACACGGCTGCGCTGCATTATATAAACAACATGCTTTATTTTCTTCACGCTCTGTTTCAGGATCTGTTTCAGGATCTGTTTCAGGATCTGTTCCCGGATCTGTTGATTCAGGGTCTGTTCCAGGGTCTGTTTCAGGATCTGTTCCGGGATCTTGATATTTTTCTAAATCAATGTGTTTATAATTTTCTATTAAGTGTGTTTTTTCATTTAAAATTATCATAATGAGAATTATACTTGTTAATATTGTTATTATATTTATCATTATTTATAATATTATAACATAATATTAAATAATTATTTTTTTTATCAAAATAAGATTTTGATAAAAATTTTGATAAAATTAGCTTGCTAAACATTCACAATATTTTTCTATAAAACCATACACTCCATTCTCTAATTCATTAACAAAATATACATCTTCGTTCTTTTCATATTTTTCATAATTTATTTTAATCAACTCTTCTATATAACTTTCCTCAAATATTGTATCCCACACCGTTTCATTATCACATGTAAAACCCTTTTGCAACAATGATAAAATCTGGGTATCTGGTTTCATCAAAAATGAATCCACTACAATTTTTACCTTATTTAAAATTTTATATATAATTACTCCTTCTGGTTTATTTGATTTCAATTTTTTAAAATTTAAAGTGTATAACATTTTATATAATCTTATATTTATCTTTTCTTTATTTTTATTTTCATTTTTTATATTTTGTTTATATAAAAAATGCCGTTAACTAAAAAATCAATCGCAAACATTCAAGCAAAAGTCGCCAAAGATGAAGAAACCATGAAAAAATTATACAAAGATGTCCCTGTTACATGGTTAAAACCTAAAGATATTATAAAAATTATTAAGATGCGCACTTGCAAGGGATGCGATCCAAACGAAGATTGCAAAGAATGTATCAAAAGATGCAAGAAAATATTTGTCAGTCATTCCTACAGAAAAGGTACCGAACGTTTATGCAAAAAATACTTCAAAGTTGGTTTGTATAAACCTCGTGCACGTGACTTAAAATCTCGCAAATCAGGTGCGAAGCGCTCTCGTAAATCTGGTGTGAAGCGCTCTCGTAAATCTGGCGCGAAGCGCTCTCGTAAATCACGAAAAGCAAAACGTAAATCACGAAAAGCAAAACGTA
>Ga0163180_10001381_pt1 | contig 13802 bp, 9 predicted proteins | sample AtlANTMetagenome_2_FD_109647 | JGI IMG/M metagenome (GOLD analysis project Ga0163180, IMG submission 109647) | Marine eukaryotic phytoplankton communities from the Atlantic Ocean - Atlantic ANT 4 Metagenome | ecosystem: Environmental > Aquatic > Marine > Oceanic | place: North Atlantic Ocean...
AAGCGGCAGTGTCGAAGGGAAGCCAGGTGGAGGCAAGTTTGCCTACATGAGTCCGGAGCAGGCAAAAGGCCAGGCGGTGGATCACCGAACCGATATTTTTGCCTGTGGCATCGTCTTGTATGAGTTGTTGGTCAATCATCGATTGTTCCAACATCCGGACCTTGAAGAGAAGCTGCGGCGTGTTGTTGAGGCTGAGGTCCCCGATGTGCGGGAGGAGGCGCCGGAGGTCTCTGAGCGTTTGTGGACTATCCTGCAGAAGTCGCTGGCTCGAGAGCCTGCTGATCGCTATCAAGAGGCCTCTGAGTTTGAAGAGGATTTGAGAGCAATGCTCTTTGCCGAGGGCTTTCGAGCGGATGATGCACTCTTGGGCCAATTCCTGCGCGGTCTTTTTGCGGACGAGGTTGTCAATGACAGCGCGGCGACGCAGATGGGCGACTTATTGCGCGGTTTGTGGATGGACGATTCGCGAACGGTCAGTGATGCAGGGAGTGGGACGAGTCTCGAATCCATTGAGGTCCTCACTGGCGGCACGCCTCATCATGTTGCGGAACGCAAGCAGGTAAGCACCCTTTGTTTGGAATTGATTGGTCTCACTCAGGCATGGGGTGAGCTTGAGCCAGAACGCGTGTTGAAAAAGCACAACCAACTCTTCCGTATTGTTGAAAAAGTTGTGGAACGCTATGGCGGCTGGATCGAAAGTCATTCCGATGAAGGGTTTTCGATTCTGTTTGGGGTCCCTAAGACTCGCGAAGATGATCTGGATAGAGCCGTCAATTGTTCTCGTCATTTGCTGCGGACCATGGAGCGATTGCAGAAGGAGGGCTCCAGTCTTTCATTTGCGATGGGAATCCACGGTGGTGAAGTGGTTTGGATTGAAGAGTCTGCTTCTTGGCGGTGCCTTGCCCGTGGGGATGCGATCAAATTGGCGAAACGATTGGCCGCCGCAGCGGGCCCCGGAGAAATCCGTGTATCGGAGTGGGTCAGTAGTCGGGCTGACGGTTGGCGCTTCGAGCAGGAACAGCCCTTGCCGAAACGCGGAAGAAAGGGCTCTCACTTGGTTTGGAGTCTCGCTGGGCGCTGGATGAAAGAGCGTGGACACGGGCCAGGCCGATGGGAGACGCGATCGGGTGAGATTGAACTGCTGATGGAGGCGCTGGAGGGGCTTGCGCGAGGCCAAGGTGGCTTGCTGTCTGTCTATGGAGAAGCCGGTTCCGGCAAAAGTCGACTGATTCGTGAACTAGAGCTTTTGGCGCTTAAGTCGGGACTTCCCTTTTTCGGTGGTCGTTCGCTCCCCTATGGGGTTGCACCTCCACTCGCTGTGATTCGAGACATCGTGGCTGCGTTCTTGGGTATTAGCAATCGGGATGGGCCTGATGTGATTCGTGAGCGGTTGGGCCATTTGGAGCAGATTCAATTGACTCCGGAGGAAATCGCTACATTGTCTGCATTGTTCGCGATTGAAATTGGGAAGACCCACGCTCCGACGAAAGCTGATGTCTACAAGGCGGGACTCTCATTCGTGCGCGGTGTGGCTCGGGATCGCTCGGTTCTTTTTGTGTTGGAAGACATCCATCACCTGACAGCTGTTGAACAAGAACTGTTGGCTCATTTACTCCAAAATCAGGGTTCGATTCCACTTCTTTGGATTGTGACGCATCGTGGGCCTTGGTTGGAATCGCTTCCAAAGCCGGACACCCAGATTCACCTGGGTCCGTTGGCGAAGGGGCATCAATCTCACATGATTGCGGAACGTTTCGGAGCGAAACACGTTTCTCCGGCACTGCTTGAATTGGTGACGAGTGCTGCAGAGGGCAATCCGCTGTATGTGATGGAGATCCTCAAGGCGTTGGAAAGGCAGCAGGGTGTTGAAACGGTGGATGGGGTTGTTCAATTGGTCAGCGCAGATGCGCCTCCCCAGCTTCCGGCGAGTCTTGAGGCGCTCGTCTCATCGAGGGTGGATGCGTTGGATAGTGACGCAAAGATGGCCCTCCAGGTCGCCTCCGTCATTGCACCAACCTTTCGTGTGGAGCTGTTGCAGTTGTGTGTTCCACAAATTGATCTCTCGTCGGTTTTACAGATCTTGGTGCAGCGGGGTTTGTTGATTCGCGAAAACGAGGATCGTTGTGCTTTTGCCACCCAGTTGATTTGGGAAGTAGTTCGCGGGTCGATCTTGGGCTCTCAGCTACGAGAACAGCATCAGCGTGTGTCGGAGGGGATCGAACAACTCTATGAGGGACACTTAGAGTCACAATACGAGGTCCTATCTGATCATTGTTCATCGGGAGGGCGGCTTATGGATGCCGCTCGCTATGCCGAGTTGGCTGGAGATCGTCATCGTTTGATGGGGCTGATAGAGCGTTCTGCTGCGTGCTATCAGCATGGGATCGATGTGCTGGAGAAAGTAGTTGATGATTCGTCGGAAGACCTACGCTTAGAGGGCTTGGCGACTTTGTATCTCAAATTGGGTCGCATGACGGCGCTGATGGGTATGCAGGATAAGGCAGCAAAACACCTTCAGGTGGCACAAGAAATCAGTGCCGATATCCTTGTGCCCGAACTGGAAATTGGTTGCATTGTCGAGTTGGGAAAGCTCTACGTTCAGCAAGGAAAGATGAGCTTGGCTCGCGTTCTGCTGGAGCAGGGGCTTTCCGAGGCGCGGGTGGCGGGCTTACAGCGCCCGTTGGTCGACTTGCATATATCCATGGGCCATATGGCATTGGAGGAAGGGCAGGCCAAAGAGGCGAAGGAGCATTTTGTGGCTGCGTTGGAGGTTGCAGCAGGACAGAATGATTTGGCAGCATCTGCTTTTTCTGGCCTTGCCAATGTCCACAATCGATTGGGGGAGTTGGATTTGGCGATGGCTGCTTTGGGGCAAGCCAGAGTGTTGGCTGAAGAATCCGGTGATGCGCTTCTACAGTCTCGGATCGTGAACAATATGGGCACGACGTTCTTTGCCAATGGAGACTACATGGCGGCATTGGCGAGCTTTCGTGAAGCCCTTGAGGTGAACCGGGGCGCAGGATATCGCCGAGGTGTTGTGTACAACCTGCACAATATTGGCGATGTGCTTTTTCGGCAGGAGGAGTTTGCGCGGGCCTACACGGCGTTCGAGCAGGCCCGACAGATTGCCAAGGAATATGGCCTTCGCCGAGAAGTGGCCTTTAATGAAGTCTTCTTGGGGTATTTGCTCGCACAGCGTGGTGAGTGGGAAGAAGGGCTTGAATTGCTCGAGCGAGGCATCGAGATTGCCGGCAAGCACAGTGATGTCGAGAGCGTGTTGATGGGGCGATGGTTAGAGGGCAAGTTGATGAGTCAGGCGGGTCGTTCTTCGGAGGGGCGCACCATTCTTGAAGGGGCGCTTGGCCAGGCGAAAACAACCGAGATCGCTTGGCTTGTTCGCGACATCGAGTTGGAGTTGGAACAGCTGTGAAGGTCTTTGTATCGTCGAGTCAGCGGATTGTTTCTCCTTGGAATGAACCGGTTTCAGAGGTTCAAGTCTTGGGGCGTTCTCTCTCTGTTTTAATGTCGGAAGAGTTTGAGCGAGCTGGACTTACACTGGTCAACTCGCCTCCGAAGGATGAGGTTTATCTCCTTGTTTCGGATAGAACATGGATTACCAGTGCAGCGATGGAGGCCTTCTTGGGTTGTGCGCAACCTGGTCAGCAGCTTCAAGTCACTCATCCGCTATGGTTGGAAATGACGGGTGCTCTTCAGGACTGGAAGTCGGAAGGGCTCTATGAAGTTGCCTTGATGCCCTCGGGAGTTGAGCCGACTTTTGAGGGACTGAACCCTGTGGTTGTGGATCTCAACATCGACGAGCGGGACGCACCTGCTGAGCATCCGGCGCTGGCTCACGCGATGCCCGAAAAACTGCCATTTACCGATGCATGTGTGCACCAGATTGATCACTGGACCCATGTCTTGCGGGCCAACTGGATGGCGATTTCATCGACCTTCGCTCGGGAAGGACGGGCTTTTGCCAGGAAAAATCTTTTTTCGAAGGCCATCGGTTTTCTGTGGTTGTTGCTCAAGACACGCTCTTTCTCACGTTGGAAGTTTGCAAGAACGCTGAGCCAGGTTCCGAAATCGGCAAACATCCATCCCACCGCTGTGGTGGAACTCTCGGTAATTGGCGAAGGGGCAGAGATTGGTCCGTACGCGGTGATTCGGGGTTCTGTGATTGGAGATGGGGTGAAAATCGAGGAACACGCCGTGGTCAACGCATCGGTGCTCGGTTCCAAGGCGCGGGTGGGTAAACGGGGTACTGCGAATCTAAGTGTGCTTTACCCGGAAGCCTTTATTAGTGCGGGCGCAGGCCATCAGGCCTGTGTTTTTGGGCGGAAGTGCTTTGTGGCGTGGGGTGTGACGACTTTTGATTTGTCCTTTGGCGACCCCATTAAAGTTCGACAGCACGGACAGCGAGTATCTTCTAATACTCATTTTTTGGGATCTGCAGTGGGACACCGCGCACGCATCGGGGGAGAAGTGTCGCTTGGCTATGGTGTGGAGGTTCCCAATGATGCGACGTTGGTCGGACATGCGGATCGCGTGATGCGGCATTGGGAGGATGGTGCTTCACCACATCGTGTGGTCGACGGAGTGGCGCGGAGCGTACCGAAGAAGGATTAGCTGCTTCTTGCCACCTGAGCGATTCCCTCGGGTGTTGCCTCGATGATGCCTTTTTCGGTAATGATGCCACTGATAAGCTCAGCGGGTGTCACATCGAATGCAGGGTTGCGAGCCGGTGAGTGGGTCGGTGCTGTTCGCACGCGTTGGAAACATCCATCATCGGACCAGCCCCACGTATAGAGGACTTCATCTTCACTGCGCTCTTCAATTGGAATGTGTGAACCATCTGGGCATTTGGGATCGATTGTGGTCGTTGGTGCCGCGACGTAGAAAGGGATTTTGTTGGCTCTTGCTACGACTGCGGAGGAGTAAGTGCCGATTTTGTTGGCAACGTCACCATTTGCGGCGATGCGGTCGGAACCTACAATCACAAGGTCGATTTTTCCCCGTTGCATGTAGTGGCCTGCGGCATTGTCGGGGATGATTGCGTGAGCCACTCCTTCTTGGTCCAATTCCCAGGCAGTGAGTCGAGCCCCTTGGCTGCGTGGACGAGTTTCGTCCACCCATACAAAAGGAGACAGTCCAGCGCGTTGCGCTGCATAGACGGGAGACAATGCACTGCCCCAGTCCACGAAAGCGAGCCAGCCAGCGTTGCAGTGGGTATTGATGCGGCTGTTGGGGGCGATGAGTTTTAAGCCATGCTGTCCAATGGTTTCACAGCAATTGGCATCATCGTCTGCGATGGATTGGGCACATGCTAATGCGGCTTTACGGGCCCTTTCGGGATTATCGCCTTCAGCTTGGATAGCCTGGAGTACTTGATCGATGGCGTAGAAGAGATTTTGGGCAGTCGGTCGAGTGTTTGCGACCACATCTGCCGCTTCGGCCATGTATTGATGGAACCCTTGGTTGGGTGCTGAGAGAGCGGCTTGGGCCATCGCAAAGCCACCCGTCGCTCCAATGGCGCCTGCTCCACGTACTACCATCGTACGAATTGCATCCGCTGTCTGATGGTGGTCTCTAAGCACGATTGTTTCGAAGCGATGTGGTAGCAGCGGTTGGTTAATCAAATGCAGTTGGTTCTTGTCCCACCAGACTGTTCTTGTAGGCTGCCCATTGACGTTCATTGTGTGTTTCCTGTGTGCCGCTAGGGTTCCGGAATGGGGTGTTTAGAGAAGGTTTCTGCTACAAGAATTTGGAGAAAGGCTTCGGCGAATTTTTCTGTGACACCGTCGATGGCTTGCTCTATAGCGACGGAGCGATGCGCATCTTCATGGGCTTCGCCGACTTGAAACCCGCGGCCTTTTGATCCGCGGGCTTTGAATCGGACGGAATTGGTTTTGAGTTTGATCCCAATGTTGTGGAGTCGACCATGTTTGCTGTCGGTGTTGCTGGGTTTAAGTTCCTCGAAAAACGGACTAACCTGGACGATGATTTCTGCGCCGGATGCGTCTTGGCTATCCGATGCCGGAGTTTTTAGGCCTAAGTCTCCTAGCTCGCGACGGAGATGATCTTCAAGTTGGGTCTTTGTATCGTCGTCGATGGATGCATCCGGGAGCATTCGGACCGAAATGGAACGAATGTTGGACATGTTGGCTCGCGTACTTGTGTCATCCATCAGGATTACCCAGGCATCTCGCAGTCGCTCGAGAGGAATGCGTGTCTTGGGTGTTTGTGCTGAGGACGCAACGATCACTTTGGCGTAGTCCACAGGCTTGGTTTTCTTCAGGTCTGCGTAATGGATGTCGAGTTCTTTGATGAGGATGATTCCGTTGAGTTTGGGAATCAGGCGGTTGAGAGACTCAGTGACGGCTTTTTCGCGACATGCTTTCCAGGCTTCAATTTCTGCCTTGGGGCCGTTTTTGGCGAGCTCTTCTTCAGCAGTGGGGCGACAATTCGCGAGATGGAGTTCCTCTGGCGATAAGCTGGAGATGACGCCAGCTTGGGCGCTTACGAGTATTAATAAATAGGACAGCATATTCGGTTACCCTCGTATGGATTCTGACACAACCCCTGCCAATGGCATATTCTGCCACAGCATTTGGTGAGAGGAGATAAAAGCCAACTGAGGATTCATCTTGTCGCAGATTAAAAAAAAGCTTTTGGCCGGAAGCCGTCTCGCCTTCCTGGGTAGCTACATGGAGAACCCGCCGCGACTTCGCCTGCCGGAGATCGCTTTTGCAGGGCGTTCAAATGTAGGGAAATCCTCCGCGATAAATCGGATTTTAGATTCCACCAAAGCGGCTCGTGTTTCAAAGACTCCGGGGCGGACGCAAGCCATCAACCTCTTCGAGGTGGAAGAGCGCTGTGTTTTTGCTGATTTGCCAGGCTACGGCTTTGCAAAGGTGCCTGAGGAGGTCAAAAAGGGTTGGCATGCCCTGATTGAAGGCTACCTCTCCGAGCGAGAAGACTTGAGGTTGGTGGTGGTCTTGGTGGATATTCGTCGGAAACCCCAACAATTGGATGCAGACATGATTTGGTGGGTACGGCAGGCCAGGATTCCCTTGCTGTGTTTGCCGACCAAGATGGATAAATTGACTCGAAATCAGGCCATGTCAGCAGTCTCTAAGATTCGAAAGAACTTTGGTCTCAGCAATGAGGAATGCATCCCGTTTTCCGCGCAGGATGGTCGAGGAGTTCCAGAGGTGTGGGATTGCTTAAATCGAGCGATTGCTGGAGAGTTGGAAGGATGACTTACAGGCGCGGTGACCATTACAGCAAGCGTGCGCAGCAAGAAGGTTATGCGGCGCGTTCAGTCTACAAGCTGCAAGAAATCCAGAAGAAATGGCGTGTTTTGGCCAAAGGTCAGCGAGTGGTGGACCTGGGCTGCGCACCTGGGAGTTGGTCGCGCTACGCCCACGAACAAATTGGCCACCAAGGTGTTTTGGTAGGGATCGATATCCAGGAGGTCGCTGGTTTTCCTGGTGTGTTTTTACAGACCTCGATTGAAGAAATCGGGATTGAAGAAATGCAGATGCATCTCGGTGGCGACGCCGATTTGATCATCTCGGATATGGCACCGTCTACCACGGGGAATCGGTTTACAGATCATGTTCGCCAGATTGCGTTGATAGAGGCAGGTCGGGATCTCGCATTAGCTGTTCTCAAGCCCGGTGGGCATTTTGTAGCCAAAGTCTTTGAAGGCCAAGATGCCCATGCTTTCGTTCAGTCGCTACGGTCTGATTTTGAGACGGTCAAGCGTCTTAAGCCGAAAGCGACTCGCGGCCGTTCGGTGGAGTTTTTTGTTGTAGCCATGGGAAAGAAATGACGGACTACGATGCATTGGGAGGGCATAGCGCTGTTGCAGCATTGATGGAGCAGTTCGTGCGTCGCGCTGCAGATGACTTTATCATTGGGTTCTTTTTTGAGGGGCGCGACTTGGAGCGCATCATCCTGCATGAAACGGAGCTTGCTTGCCTGCATTTAGGAGGTCAGAGTCGCTATAGTGGGCGCGACTTGAGCGCAGTGCACCGCCCTTTGAAAATCAATCGTGGTCAGTTTCGTCGCAGGCTAGCCATACTTCGAACTACACTGACAGAATCCGGAGTGCAGGAGGACATTGTGGAGCGCTGGATTGCCCACAACCAGGCCTTGCACGATCAGGTTGTCATCGATCGAGACTGCGTAGAGTAGCGTTACTCGCTGCTACCGGTGTCTTCACCACCGCCTTGCTGGCCGCCACCTTGCTGGCCGCCGCCTTGCTGGCCACCGCCTTGCTGGCCACCGCCTTGCTGGCCACCGCCTCCGCTTGCGAGTGGATAACCGGAGCTTTGGGTATTGTTCTTCACGCTGTCATAGTCTGCGTCTTCGGGAAACTGATAGTAGACGGCTCTTACTTTTCGGGAAGGGGTTGTGCAGCTTTCATTCGCGTCGATAGTGCATTCGGACGCGGCGCATTCACTGTTCGGTCGGGTGTTGGTCGCCGGGGTAATGGTGACGTTTCCGCTTTCGTCAGTGCCTCGAACTTTGAGGTAGTTGCCTACAGGCATTTGGCCACCGGGTACACCCACTGCCTGGGCCCACATGTCACTTTCGATATAGCTATCAATGGTAGCGCGTTCCGAGTCGAGGTTTCCGGAACCAGAAGAGCCTGACATGTCGAGGCTGATGGTGGTTGAGACCTTGTGATCGTAGGTGTGCGAGTAGGTGTAGCCAAGCGCATGCGTTTCGCTGCTTGATCCCACTTCAGAGGAATCCCAGGTGAACTCCCAACTGGACCCTTTACAAGTACCTGGAAGGATGCGGTTGTCCCACAGCATGACGCACATATCTCCGGCGCCAACTTCGATTTGGACAAATGCCAATTCAGGACTTTCTGAACCACTTTCTTCCGTGGTCCAGTTGGCGTCCTCTTCTTCTTCTGTCGCAGGTTCGAGGACGTTCACAAAGTTGTGGGTGAGCGATTCCTCGCATTCCAAGGTGCCCTCTGGATCGATTTCCAGAAGCCATATGCCTAAATCAGGTGAACAGGCGGCCAAGGGCCACAGCGCAAGGAACAGAAGTTTTCGCATCGTTGTCTCCGGGTACTACTTCGACTCGAGCCAGCTTAGAACAGTCCGGACCATTGCACCAGTACCTCCTTTGCGAAGGTGGTCTGTTTTTGCGGAAACAAAGGCCGGTCCAGCAATGTCGATGTGTGCCCATGTCGGGCCATCCACAAACTCGGAGAGGAACAGCGCCGCCGTAATGGAGCCAGCGTCTCTTCCGCCCACGTTCTTTAAATCAGCCCATTCGGCTTTGAGTTTTTCTTTGTATTTGCTCTCTAGTGGTAGACGCCAGAGTCCATCGCCGGTTTTTCCAGCGGTCTTCAGCAGCGCAGAAGCCAATTTTTCATGCTCGGTAAAGAGGGCTGAGTAGCGTTCACCAAGAGCAACTACAGCAGCTCCAGTCAGTGTTGCAAAGTCTAAACATTCGTCCACACCGAGTTCACTGGCGTAGGAGAGGCAATCTGCAAGCACCAATCGACCTTCGGCATCGGTGTTGTGGATCTCCACGCTTTTGCCGTTGCGCATCTTCAACACATCGCCAAGCTTGAAAGCATAGCCGCCGAGCATATTCTCAGCTGCGCCGATGATGCCCTCTACTTTGACGTTGGGTTGGAGGCGATCAAGTGCAGCCATGACGCCGACAACTACAGCCGAGCCACCCATGTCACAGCGCATCGTTTGCATGCCGCCGGAGGGTTTGATGGACAATCCGCCCGCATCGAATGTGATTCCCTTACCTACGAGTCCAATATGTCCTTTGGATTTGCCTTTGGGTGTCCAGCTCATGTGGATAAAACGGGGTGGGCGATCGCTTCCCTGGCCGACACCAGTCAGTCCGCCCATGCCTTCTTTGCGAATACGTTTTTCGTCCCAAATCTCTACTTTCATTTGGGAACTTGCCAGGCCCTTGCAGATTTCGGCCAAGGATTCTGGATAGATCGCCTCAGCGGGCTCGTTGACGAGGTCGCGAGCCAGGTTTTGTCCCGCAGCGAACGCCTCGCCCAATTTGGTATCTTTTATTTTGCCTGTCAGTCCCATCAGGTGGACCTGGGCCAAGGGGGCTTTTTGGCTCTTCTTTGCCTTGTATTTATCGAAGCAGTAGTTGCCCTCGTAGAGCCCCACTGTCACCGCCCGCATCTGCTCTGCCGATTCTTTGTCAGACAACTTGTCCGAGAACGCCAAAGTCATTTTTTTCAGGCCTTTCTTTCGCGCGAAAAAAGCGGTTTCACCAGCAGCTCGTCGCAATGCGTTTGGACTTCCATCGCCGCCGCCCACGAGCGCGATCCACTTCGATGGAAGAAGACCCAATGAACGGATGAGGATAATTCTGCCTTCTTTGGCGCTGAACTTTTCGTCCTTCAGTATTGAAGCCAGGCTCGCCTTGGTTTTGGAGGGCAGACCTTCTGGGAGAGATTTTGGCGCTCTCTTAGAGAGAACGAGGGCAAAAATGTCAGTTTCGGTGCCGAAGGAAGTCTTGGCACTTGCTTTGAGTTTCATGGAATCAACCGCCGACGACGAATATTGTAATGAGGAGTATCAAAACCAGAACGATTGAGGCTCCCATGAATGCCACATAGGGGTCCTCGCGCATGATTTCCACCAATCTCTCAAGCTTGTTTGGCTCGGTATTGATGGGTTGTTGTCTTTCAACCTTTGCTTTCGGTATTTCGCGACCGCCATCTTTTGGTGCGGGCAATGGCAGCTCGGTCCATGACTGGATGCCCAAATGGTCGGTTCGAGGATCGGCTTTTGGAACCTGTGTGGGTTCTCTAAAAGCTGGATCGGTTCCCGAGTCGATACCGAGTTCGCTTTCCGAAAAGCTCTCCAAGCCAAGGTCTGGTGAGCTTGGAATGGAGTCTTCGAAGTTGTGCAAGGATGCCGGCGAAGGTGAGATCGGCATTGGATCTGCACTGTCGGCTGGAAATTCCGATATTTCCGGTCCTGGATCCCAATCTATGATTGGACTTTCGTCCGCAGGCGAGGGCGCAACAGGAGTGGGGGCCTGCTCTCGATCGACAGCAGTATCTCCTTCATCGTGCACCTCGGGTGCATTGAAGGGCAGTGCTTGGGGTTCAGGCTCTTTCGGTGGCGGAACGTATCCAGGTGCGGCGCGGACATCGAAAGGTGCTTGCGAGGTGACGGGTGGATGCCCAGACCCTTTGATGGCGAAGGCCACTTTGATCATGTACCGCGAAGGGGGCAATTCCTGCAGTGTAAATGCGAAACGGAAACGCCCGCTTGGATGTCGGTTCGCTTCGTAACCGGAGTCCGCTAGGCGAATCTGCTCTCCTGTTTCTTGATCGAAAAGCGCAATACCCGGCGCGAGTTCTTCGTGGGTTTCCACGCCTGCAGAAGCTTCTACCGATACCGAAAACTGGATAGGTTCGTCGGTTGAGAAGCCTTGGTCTGCAGTCGGGCGATTCACGATGACCTTACCGACGGAGACCACTTCAGGGCGTATCAGAGACTGGACTTCCTGAAGGCGTGGTAGCAAGTCGGTGACCCGATTGAAGCGGAATGGTGGCGAGGGGGCTGTTTCTAAGGAGATGCCACGATTGAGCACAGCAGCGATTCTATCGGCTACGCGTCGATGAAAGCGGTCGTTGGATTCCTCGGAACGCAGTCGCTCATCGACACGGTCTTTCACCGTGAGGATTTCCGCTTTGTCCAGTCCTCGCGTGGGTACTTCGGCGAGGTCTTCGGGGCTCATTGTCCCGTGCGATGGGGTCATTGTCCCGCGATATAGGATCGCCGAGATAGCATAGGTGTCGACCACGGAACTAAATGCGCTCTCGTCTAACGACGCTGCGATTTCGGGAGCCAGGTATCGGTTGGGCTCGTTCGAAATCGCGTGGAGTCGGCCTACGAGATTTTTGTAGGAACGCGTGGCAATGTCGGCGAGGAATACGTCGCCGCGATCATTAAGAAGGATGTTGGAGGGGCGAAGATTGCCGTGTACTCCGGGACCTTCGCCAAGCAAACGGAGGTGCTGAAGCACCGTGCAGAGTGTATGCACCAACTCGGAGAGAGAACATCCGTTTTGGAGACGTTTCTCAAGTGTCGTCGTGTATTTGGGCAACAGAAGAACCGGTGTTCCATCTGTTGTGGTGAACCGGCCATTGAGGCGTGGAAGAAAAGGCCATCGGCCCTCGTCCAATAGGCGGCCTTGTTCGAGAAGGATGTTGCGGCAGCCTGTGATGAGGTCATCTGGAGCGGGTACATCGCCCCGAAAATCATCTCGGCTCAACGGGCATTTGAGGACGTACTCCTCCCCCGTTTCTTCCTGGCGCACCATGTAGGACTTACCCCAGAGCCCTCGCCCCAGTAGTTGTCCCACCTGGTATACATGCCCTTTTGCGTCTCGGACTACGTCTCCGGTCTTCATCTGTGGCTGCTGTTTCCTAAGGGTGGTGTCAGAAAACGGTATCGGGTGGCATGATCTGTGTCAAAGCCTATTCTGTGTTTGTTGATGACTACGATGTTGCTACCCCCTGATGGAAATGGTCCTTATCGCGTCCTTAGAGCCCTCTCTGGTTCTGCGGTGAAGACCTTGCATGCTAGTGTTTTGGACCCAAGAAATCCTCAGCTTCGTTGTTTAGAAGCGGTCTTGGATTCGGCGCGTGGGACGGATTTCGGTCACGCACATAATTTATCGGATCAAATGGATTTGGAGGCGTATCGGGATGCGGTTCCCATACGAACCTATGATGAATTGCAATCTTTCTTCACACGCACGGCGGAAGGGGAGGCGAACGTTCTGACGCGGCACGCCGTCAAACAGTTGTTGGTGACATCCGGTACAACCGGTCCTTCCAAATACCTGCCGGTCACGACTATCTGGGAGAAGCGCGTGGCTGAGGCACAGGCTCTCTGGCGACTGGGCTTGGTCAAGGATCGGGAAGAGGTTTCGCGTGGAAAAGTGCTGACGCTTGTCTCTCCCCCCGTGGAGGGAGTGCTGCCCTCTGGATTACCCTACGGCTCAAACACAGGTCGTATGCATGCGCGTCAACCCTGGATTGTACGCATGCGCTACCCCACACCGAAGGACGTGGTGGCCTTTCAGGACCCCATGGTCCGGTTGTATTGCACACTCCGTTTTGCGCTACAGCACGATGTCACCTCGATTACCACTGCGAATCCATCCACGATTCTCTTGATGGCGCGACGTCTCGAAGAATGGGCAGACGAACTCTCTGCGGACTTACGGGAGGGAACCGTGGAACGAGGACCGGCCGCTGCGCTTTCGTCGGAGGTGAAGAAGCGCTTGCGGCGGAAGGCCAAGAAGTCCGCGGTGCCATCCTCTTGGAAGATGGCTCAGATATGGGATTTGGTGAGCATTCATTGCTGGAAAGGTGGGTCGGCTTCCTTTTTCCTCGACCAGTTTTCAGAGGCGCTGGGAGGAGAAGTACCCATCCGGGAAGTCGGGATTACTGCATCGGAGGGCTATTTTGCACTTCCGCTTTCCGATGATGATCCTGGAGGAGTGGCTTGGTTAGGCGCTCATCTCATGGAGTTTGTTGATGAGGATGGTCAGCCGCGGTGGGCTTGGGAATTGGAAGTCGGAAAAGTGTACCGACTGATCATTAGTACGACCGCCGGGCTGTATCGTTACGACTTAGGTGACTTGGTCGAGGTGGTAGGAAAAGTCGGAGAGCTCCCAGCACTGCGTTTTGTGAGAAAGTCTGCCGCGATGTTGAATGTGACCGGTGAGAAGGTCAGTGAGGATCAGGTGCTTCAAGCGGCAAC
>Ga0163180_10001383_pt1 | contig 13792 bp, 5 predicted proteins | sample AtlANTMetagenome_2_FD_109647 | JGI IMG/M metagenome (GOLD analysis project Ga0163180, IMG submission 109647) | Marine eukaryotic phytoplankton communities from the Atlantic Ocean - Atlantic ANT 4 Metagenome | ecosystem: Environmental > Aquatic > Marine > Oceanic | place: North Atlantic Ocean...
GGGCCACCCTTCTTCTCTTTGCCGTTCTTCCCCCCTATCTCAAGGTCCTGGCCATCTTCTGCAATGGACTGCCCCTCGGCATGGTGTGGGGCATGGTGGTCCGCTACCTTGAGGGCCGCCACACCTCCGAGCTTCTGCTCGCCGGGCTCTCCTGCTCCTACATCCTTGCCAGTGGAGAGGTGAAGAGCGTGGGGGCATGGCTGATGAACGATGTCGGAGTGGCAGAGTTCTGGATGCCTTTCGCCACTGGCGCGATATTCCTTATCCCCTTTTTCCTCGCGGTCTTCCTCCTCTCCCAGCTCCCTCCGCCCACCAGCGACGATATCCGACTTCGCTCGGAACGCAGCACCATGGGGCGCGGGGAACGATGGAAATTCCTCCGGACTTTCCTCCCGGGCATGATCCTGCTCTGCCTCGCCTATTTCTTCCTCACTGCCTACCGGGACTTCCGTGATATTTACCAGAATGAACTGTTTCTCGAGATGGGGGTAACAGACTCCTCGGCATTTTCCCGTACTGAGCGACCCATCGCCTTCGGGGTCATCGCCTGCCTCGTGGTCCTCTACTTCATTCGCAACAATCGCCTCGGCCTGATCGGAGCCTACGTCATCATGCTCGGGGGGCTCGCTCTCATGGGAGGGTCCACCTTCCTTTTCCAGCTGGGGCAGATCAAGGGAGAGACCTGGATGATCCTTTCGGGTCTTGGGGCCTACCTCGCCTACGTCCCCTATGGCAGTGTCCTCTTCGACCGTACCATTGCCTACACCCATTTCGCCGGCACTGCCGTCTTTGCCATCTATCTTACCGATGCCATCGGCTACACTGGTTCCGTAGGAATTCAGCTTTTCAAGGACCTCTTCCAAGGGGGCTCCTCCCGCCTCGGGTTCATGCTCGGCTTTACCAACTTCATGGCAATCCTGGGCTTCATTCTCCTCTTCCTCTCCCTGCTCTATTTCCTGCGGATCAAGCCAGCCTCCGCCCCGCCAGCGCCGTCGCAGGAACCGGGTTCCTCCACCTGATCCTGCAGATCCCGCCGGATCAGCAGTCCTCCCGCGGACGGACCGCTACCCGGAAGTGCTTTCCGGGCAGAGCACTCTCAATAGCATCCTCGATCCTGGTCAGGGGATAACTCGCTCCCACCAACGAGCGGAAGGGAAACTGTTCATGAACCTCCCCCAGAAAGGTAAATGCTGTCAGGAGGTCTTCCGGGGTGTAATTATGAACCCCTTCAATCCGCAGCAGCCGGCGCACCAATTCATCGGCCCGCACCGAGAGGGCCCGGGTCGGAAACACTGAGCCGACGAGAATCACCCGCCCTCCGATCCTGGCCTGGCCCAGGGCCTCCTCAACAGCCTCAGGTGCTCCCGAGAGATCAATGACGAGATCCGCTCCACGACCTTCCGTCAATTCCAGGAGGTCGGCAGGAGTCACCGCATCAGCTCCGAACTGTTCCGCCTGCCGCCGCCGGTCCTCCCGGGGATCGCTCACAATCACGTGGCGCGCACCCTCGAACCTGGCCATCGCGGCCGCCGTAAGCCCAAGCATCCCGGCCCCGTGAATCACAACAGTCTGGCCGCTGCATGGACCCGCTACCCGGAAGGCGGCCGCCACCGTCGCGGTCGCACAGTTCGCCGGACTGGCTACCTCATCCGGCAACAAGGGCGGAACCTGGACGATACTCGTTCCCCTGGCGAGGAGGCAATGAGTCGCCAGTCCCCCGCTGAGGGGGTGATCGGCATCCAACGCCTCGTGACCATACTTAAAGAGGGATTCACATTTCTGGGGCAGGGAATTCTGACAGTAAAAGCAGGTTCCGCAGGATGCGGCCAGGGACCAGCTCACCCGGTCTCCCACCTCCAGCTTACTCCCCGCTTGATCCCGCAACTCCCCTCCCAACGAACTGATTCGTCCCACCATTTCGTGCCCGAGGATGGTGGGAACCGGAACAGCCCGTTCCCCCCGGATGGAATGCAGGTCACTCCCACAAAGCGTCGCACAGGAAATCTCCACCACGGCCTGTCCCGCTCCGGGGGAGGGATCCTCGAACGGACGCAGGCTCAGCGGTTGACCCGGACCCTCAAAAACGGCTGCTAGGGGAGGCATGACGGTATTACGGATTCGGATGATATCTGATTCGCCAGCCCCATTGAACCGGAAGCGGCCACGGCCTGGAAAGAGGACCGGATGAATACCACCTCAAATAATGGAACCGAACTCTATTCGAAATCCGACCCCGAAGGGCATGTTCCCATGACAATCCTCCGCAGCCACCTCCCACACCCTTCGGGAGACCCCCTGGCATTTTTCCTTTAATCAGCTTTTTATCAATGACTTGCATTCATCTGCCTCAGAAAGACCCCACCGCATAGCTACTTGGATGACCCAAGTCTAGCCCCTCAAACCGTCCCCGGGCGTATCCAAGTTGGTGACGGTGTCGACTCGCCTCCGACGCATCATGCACCTAACCTGCCTGCCATGCCCAGAAACCCATGGCTCCGTGCATTGATGCTCGCCCTCATAGTAGTCCCGATCGTCAGCACCGCCAAACCCGTTTCCATTGATAATCCAACCAAGCCATTCGAACTCGTTAATGGCGACACCGTAGTATTCATCGGTTCCGAGTTCACCGAGCAGCGCATCAGGGACAACTATCTCGAGGCGGCCCTGACCGCACGTTGGCCCGATCGGGGACTGCGGTTCTACAACCTGGGGTGGTCCGGAGATACGCCTGCGGCCGCCTCGCGTGGATATTTCGGTGGCGCCGCTGAGGGCTACCGGCGCCTCCTCGAGGAACTCAAGCGAATCAAGCCGACCATCGTATTTCTCGAATACGGAACCATCGCATCTTACGATGGACCCGACGGCGTGCAACCGTTCCTCGCCCAGCTCAACAAGCTCGTAGCCGATGTCCGGAAAATCACGAGCCGCATCGTGATTGTTACTCCGACACCGGTCGAAACAAAGCCGCGGATCGAGGAAGCCATCACCACCCTGCGATCAAATCGCGCCGCTACCGTCAGGGCCCTCGTAGGGTATGGCCACGATCGAGGCTTCCACGTCGTCGACCTCTTCACGGCAGGGTTCCCTGAGAAGAACAACACCGGGCACACCCACGACGGCATCCGACTCACCGGGAAGTCCTACGCGATGATGGCAACCCGGACCCTCGAGGCACTGAAAGTGGAAACACCCGAGCTCTCTCCGGGCAAGTCCGCCAGGCTTCGCGATCTCATCGCGCGTAAGAATGAACTCTACTTCCACCGTTACCGACCGCAGAACGAAACCTACCTCCGGGGGTTTCGTAAGCACGAACAGGGGAAGAACGCCCGGGAGATTCCTCTCTTTGATGCCATGATCGCCCAGGCCGAATCCCGTATCGCCGCATTCATCCAGGGTAAGGCTCTGCCTCCGGCACCCGAGGCGATTCCTCCGGCACCACGCACGGTGAATGCCCTCGACCCCGAGGACGAGCGCAGGGAATTGAAGGCTCCCCCGGGATTCGCCATCTCATTGTTCGCCTCCGAACCAATGATCAAGAACCCGATCCACATGAACTGGGATGCGCGGGGACGACTGTGGGTCGCGACGAGCCCGATTTATCCGCACATCATGCCGGGTGCGAGGCCAAGCGATGAAATCATCGTCCTTGAGGACACCAACGGAGATGGTCGAGCGGACAAGCGAACCGTCTTCGCCGACGACCTCCTGATTCCCACCGCGGTACTGCCGGACGATCGCGGCGGAGCCTATGTGGCCAACTCCACCGAGGTGCTGCACCTCAGCGATACCGACGGGGACGGCAGGGCCGATGAGCGGCGGGTTGTTCTTGCGGGGTTTGGCACGGAGGACACCCACCATATCCTGCACACCTTCATGTGGGGGCCGGACGGGGCCCTCTACTTCAATCAGTCCATCTACATCCACACTCACACGGAAACCCCCCACGGGGTCGAGCGCCTGATGGGATCGGGGATCTGGCGACTGCAGACCGACACGCACAAGGCTGAAATCGTATCCCGTGGAATGGTGAATCCGTGGGGACTCGGATTCAACCGCTGGGGCCAGTCCTTTGCTACTGATGGCGCGGGTGGTAACGGCATCAACTACGCCTTCCGTGGATCGGCATTTGCAACCGCCAACGGTTATCGCCGCGTCCTGCCGGGCCTGAACCCCGGACGACCCAAGTATTGTGGTCTCACCGTGATCAGTGGTCGCGGCTTTCCTGAGGACTGGCAGGACACCCTCGTCGCCAACGATTTCCGGGGGAACCGGACACACCGGTTCGCGCTTGAGCAGCAGGACTCCGGATATATCTCCAAACAGCAGGCAGACGTCATCACCAGTGGACACCGCGCGTTCCGACCCGTCGACCTCAAGATGGGCCCCGACGGGGCTCTTTACATCGCCGACTGGTACAATCCGATTATCAATCACGGTGAAGTTGACTTCCGTGATCCCCGCCGGGATACCGAACACGGACGTATCTGGCGTCTCATCCAAAACGATGCTCCCAGGATCGAACGCCCTGATTTCATTGGATCATCTGTCGCGCAACTGGTGGCCATGCTCGGCTCAGCCGAACAATACACCCGCAATACGGCCCGCCGGCAGCTCGTCCTCCGTGACTCCACGAAGGTCACCCATTCCCTGCGGGAGAGACTCACATCACTCAAACCTGCGTCCCCATCCTTCGAACAGGACCGCCTCGAGGTCCTGTGGGCATTCCAGGCCATCGGGGTGGTGAATCTACCTCTCTGGGACACGGTCGCTTCATCACCCGATTCCCGGGCCCGGGCCGCCGCAATGCGAGTACTTGACGACTGGGGCCCCCAATCGGACGGAGGCCTCGAACGACTCAGGCAGGGAATAGCCGACGAGCATCCACAGGTTAGACTCGAGACGGTTAATACTGCCCGGTATTTCGACTCGGACGAGGCCGCGGCGGCCGCTCTCGAAGCGCTTGATCATCCGATGGACCCGTATCTCGACTTTGCCCTTTGGGAGACCATGCGACGACTTGAACCTCACTGGCTTCCAAAGTTCCTCGCGGGCCAACAGACCTTCGAAGGAAATCCGAGGCACGTTGCGTTCGCGATCAAGGCCGTCGAGAAACCGCAGGCGCTGAACCCCCTCGTGGATCTTCTGTCCGCCGGAAAACTCGATGCAAGGGCAACCCGCGACACCATCTCCCTCGTTGGTAAAATGGGCTCGCCCGCTCAACTGAACGCCATCTACGAACAGGCCTTGACCAATCCCGCCACACGGACGGCGGCGCTATCCGCCCTGGTCACCGCCGGCCCCCGTGCAAAGCCCACCGGCGATCTCTCGCGTGTCGCCAGGTTGCTTGACCAACCTGAGGGCGCGCACCTCGTGGGAATCTGGCGAGTTGAGGAAACCAAGCCTGCCCTGATTACCCTTGCAAAGGCACCGGGAACGGATGGAGCACTCCGACTTGGTTCGCTCATGGGACTCGCCGCCTTCGGTGACCGTAAGACGTTGTCAGATATCGCCGGGAGCAACCAACCGGCCAGACAGCGCCGACAGGCCATCCAGTCACTTGTCCCCCTCGATCCTGCGGCCGCCGCCGAACCCGCTGCCGGGCTATTGACGGATCCCGCCGCCGAGGCCGAGGCCGAGGCAGTCGTGGGTGCCTTTCTCCTGCACAAAAACGGTCCCTCCGCCCTCACCGCTGCCCTGAAAGGCCAATCGATTCCTCCCACCGTCGCTACCCTCGGGCTCCGTCAGGCCACAACCGCGGGAAAACGTGGAGAAGCCCTCGCCTCGCTCTTCTCCGCCTCTGCCTCACCTGCAAAAATGCCCCAGAGCCTGACGGAAAAGGAGCTTGCTCAACTTGTGAGGGACGTCGCTGCTTCAGGTGACCCAGCACGAGGCGAAGCGATCTACCGTCGTCCTGCGCTGGCATGCATGGCCTGTCACGCGATCGCCGGGGGCGGCGGGAAGGTTGGTCCCGACATGGTTTCGCTCGGGGCCAGCTCGCCGGTCGATTACATTATCGATTCTCTGCTCTCTCCTTCGGCGAAGATCAAGGAGGGCTACCACACCATCGCGGTCACCATGAAAAACGGCACCACGATCTCCGGAACGCTCCTCCGTGAGGGCGGCGGCAGTATCGTCGTCCGTGACGGCACGGGCCGGGAGGTTGAGATCGCGGATGCCCGGGTTCAATCAAAGACGGTTGCCCCTGTTTCCCTGATGCCCCCGGGCCTGACCGCTTCACTCGACCGCGGCGAGTTCCGCGACCTCGTCGCCTACCTCTCGTCCCTCGGACGAGACGGTGCCTACAAGGCCCCCTCGAATGCCTTTGTCCGGCGATGGAAGATTGAGGACAAGATAACATACAGCCGCGTCGATGGGTCGCTGCCTCCCGATGAAGTGAAAAGCAGGGCCCTCCACTACACGATCGAGGTCACAAAAGCTGGAAGGATCGCAATGCTGCTGGTCGATCCAGCCAGCGTAACCGTCACACATTCCGACAAGAAAATTCCAATCGAAGCCAGTTCGGGATTGAAGCGCAGAACCGATCTCTCACCCGCTACTTCCCAGGAGTCGATCCAGATGGGCCGCATGATCCTCGACCTGCCAAAAGGTCGTCACCACTTTGGCGTGCAGGTAAGCCCCCATCGAAAGGCTCCACTCCGGATTGAGGTGGCCGAAGTTCCCGGATCCCCTGGTCGGGCGAGACCGTTGAACGAATAATCCCATACCAGGGCCTGCTCGGTCCCCGGGATATCCACGGAAGCATTTTGAATCCGGGCTGGTGCTTAGTTCGACAATCAAGCTGTGGCCGCTATTCTTAGCCTTAACCAGTGGTGAACATGACCCCCGACCCGGCACGCGAAGTTGAACTTATCCTGCAGCTGTTCCGGGAGCACGGTGACTCGCAGTATGGGTTCGAGGCTGTCAGCCAGCTGGAGCACGGCCTGCAAACCGCCGCCCTCGCGCTGCAAGCTGGTGCCAGCGAGGAGCTGGTAGCTGCCGCCCTCCTCCACGATATCGGCCACCTGCTCCACAATCTTCCTGAGGATGCTCCCGATCAGGGAATTGATGACCGCCATGAAGACATGGGCGGGAACTGGCTTGCCGGACGTTTCTGCAACGAGGCCGTGACAGCCGTGCGCCTGCATGTTCCGGCCAAACGCTACCTCTGCACCATCGACTCCTCCTATCATGACGAACTGAGCGCACCCTCCCGACAAAGCCTCATTCTCCAGGGAGGGCCCATGACCCCCACGGAGGTTGCCAAGTTCGAGGCTCATCCCTGTCACCGTCAAAGCGTGCAACTGCGCCGCTGGGATGACCTTGCCAAGGAACCCGGTGCCACCACCCCCACCCTCGAGTTCTTCCGCCCCCATCTCCTCTCTGCCCTGAAGTGACAACCGGAACCCACCCGGCAAGGCCATAATATCGGAGAAACTTTCGAAGCCTGCCGGAGTTCAATACTTCTATGAAGCGCCGTCTGACATGGACCCCTGTTGTCTTCACCATGCTTTTATGGGTTTTCTGTGAGCCGGGGATTCAGGCCCAGGAAGGCCCGCCTCCATTCGATCGAATAGCCCAGGCGCTTGATGCCGACCGCGACGGAGAATTGTCTGCGAAGGAAATAGAAAATGCGCCCCGGGTCCTGCAGACATTGGACCGCAATAAGGACGGTGAGTTAAGCCCCGATGAAATACGACCGCGCTTTCCTGAGGGGCCAGGAGGCCCGGGAGGGCGTGGCGGTGGCATGGGCCCAAATCGACCGGAAATTAAATTAGCCGAAAAATACGATGCTGACGGTAACGGCTACCTTGATCCGGACGAACGAAAGGCTGCACGTGAGGAATTAACGAAGATCAATGCCAATAATCCAAGGCGGGGTGGTGGTCCCCGGGGCCCGGCCCGCGAACCCGGCAGGCCTGGCCCCACAGTGCTGCCCGAGCAGGTTGAAAACTATCCCGGACATACTCTCTATGACCCCTCCGTCCTGCGAACCGTCTTCATTCAGTTCGACACTGAAAACTGGGAGGAGGAAATGGCCGCGTTCAAGGAGACCGACGTGGAAATGCCGGCCACGGTTCTCGTTGATGGGAAAAAATACGATCTCGTGGGCCTGAAATTCCGTGGGCAGTCGTCCTTTGGCCATGTCCCCGCCGGATCAAAGCGCTCGCTTAACCTTTCAATGAATCTTGTTGAAAGCGGGCAGCGACTCTACGGCTACAAGACGCTGAACCTGCTCAACTGCAACGGCGATGCCTCGATGATGAGCAGTGCGCTCTATGCCTTCATCGCGCAGGATTTCCTTCCCGCCCCCAAGGCAAATTTCGTCAAGGTCGTGATCAACGGCGAAAGTTGGGGGATTTTCAGTAACGTCCAGCAGTTCAACAAGGACTTCATCAAGGAACACTTTCGGACTACTGCAGGAGCTCGCTGGAAAGTACCCGGCAGCCCGAACGCCGATGGCGGATTGCGATACCTTGGCGAGCAATTGGACGGCTATAAGGAGAGATTCGAGATCAAGTCTAAGGACAAGGAGGAATCCTGGCGCGCCCTCGTCAACTTGTGCAAGGGTCTGAACGAAACCAGCAGTGAAGATCTCCCTGGCGAGATCGAATCGGTCCTCGATGTCGACAGTCTGCTGCGGTTCCTGGCTCTTGATGTTGTGGCGGTCAATAGCGATGGCTATTGGGCACGCGCAAGCGACTACAGCCTGTATATGGACCCCACCGGGATTTTTCATGTAATTCCACACGACATGAACGAGGCTTTCATGACACGTGGCCCTCGCGGCAGACCGGGGGGTCAACGACCGGGGGGGGCTGGCCTTCCGCCCGGGCCTGAGGGCCCGCGTCCCGGTTTTGACCGCGGACCACCTCGGAATAACGGCGATAGACGACCAGAAGGACGACCAGAAGGACGACCAGAAGGACGACCAGGCAGGCGGCCAGGCGGAAGACCGGGCAGGCGACCAGGTAGAAGGCCGGGTGGAGGCGGGGGCCACGGTGGTGATGCGTCGCTTGATCCCTTGATCGGTCTCGATAGTGATCGTATGCCGTTACGCAGCAAGATTCTGGCCGTGCCAGCTTACCGCCAGAAATACCTGCAGTATGTCAAGACGATCGCCGAGCTCAGGATGGCTCCGGAAAACATTGGTCCGGTCATCAAGAAATTTCGAAGCCTCCTGCTTGAGGAAATGAAGTTGGACACTCGATCAGGCACCAGTTTCGACGCCTTCAACTCCATGACTTCCGCCCCGAGTGGCGAAGAGCCGGCTTCAGGTCTCTACAAGTTCATGAAGGATCGAAGGGATTTCCTGCTGGCTCACGATGAGATCAAGGTGGTCTCGAGCATCGAAAACGTATCAAGGAAAGTGGAAGCTCCCTCCGTGACAACCAGTGGCCCAAAGCCCTCGATTGCGATTAACGAGATTCTGGCCTCCAACAAGAATAGCAACAGGGATCCACAGGGCGAGGTGGAAGATTGGATCGAGTTATTCAATCACGGCGATACCGACGTTGATTTGTCCGGGATGTATCTCAGCGATGACCCGGAGGACATGTTCAAGTGGCAAATTCCTTCTGGGACAGTCCTCGAAGCTGGCGGCTATCTCGTGATCTGGGCTGATGAGGATGGTGGTGAAACCGGACTTCATGCGAATTTCAAATTATCGCAAAAGGGTGAGTCTGTTACGCTTGTTCACCGAAACGTGCTTGTGGACAAGGTGGAGTTCGGCATCCAGAAATCCGATGTCTCCTCAGGGCTTCTCGGAAGCGCAGAAGGCCCTTGGAAGGAACTGACTCCGACTCCCGGCGCAGCGAACCGCCCCCCGGAATAGTCCCGCTGTGCCTGACCCGGCAACCACAGCCCAACCAGGTGGGACAGAATCGGGGGCTCTTCCGGTGGAGGGCGCGCCGCTGCGCTGTTGTAACAGTCTCACCCATACTCCTGAGTCCATTATTCCCACCCTTGAATTCTTTCCGACCTCGACTAGCTTGCCGCCGGTTTTCCCCTCCCGGATAATTTCTGCCCCGGGATACGCCACAACCCCTTTCCATGCAATTATCCATGCGCCCCTTTCCGTGGATTATCGCCCTGCTGGTGACAACTACTCCTGCTCCCGCTGAAATCAGCCGGAACTACAGTTACTCCTACTTTGAAAACGGTCACCCCCCGACCCTGGGGCCCAAACGCCGGCAATTCACCCCAGCCTACACCGAGACCCGTGCCCACCCGGATATCATCGTCGAAACCGGCCACTACAGTCTCCGCCTGGAATGCGACACCGTCCAGCTGAGTGGATTCGATGCCCTCGAGGGCTCCGACTACCTCTCCGCCCTCACCACTGATGTCACTACCTTCACCGGTGCAGCCTTCGATCTCTCGGCCTTCGTTGGAGACAAAAAGTATACCTGCAACTCCGCGGACCTTCAGGATAACGAGAACCAATACTTCCGTTTCATCGAGGGAGGCCAGTATATCCAGCGTTTCGATCTCACCCGGCTCAAGTTCTTGTCCGCGACCGGGGGCGAACTCATCGGACGCCTCGAAGTCACCGCCTGGCCCGACCATGTCACCTTCACCCTCGACTGCAGCGGAGAACCATCCGTAACCCGGACCTCCATCCGCCTGACTCCCCCGGGAAAGGAGGCTCTCATCAGTGAACGTGCGGGACGGATGAACCACCTATCCACCAGGCCCCATCACGGGGACTCCTATCAGAGTTACGCGGATCCCGGTTTTGTCACCGAGGCTCGGAGAAGTAATGGAACCGCCCTCGCCCAGGCTTGGGACGAAGACATCTCCGGGATCCGGTTGGAACTACCCACTCCCAATTTCAGTTTCACCAATCCAAACACGCGGAACACCGTCCACGAATACACTTTCCGGGCAGGCAATCCCACCGGCACGGCCTTGCAGCTTCCCCTCGTTTTTGCTCCCAGCCACGCCCGCCACGTCACCGGCACCTCAATGATCCTCTGCCATCCGGACGGAAGTCCCAGTGGTATTCCCGTCCAACTCTCCAAGAACTGGCACGGCACCGCCGGCAGCACTCCGCACGCCGGACGGTGGATGCGCGGCTACACCATGATTCCCCTCGCTCCCGGCGAAACAAGGGACTTCCGCCTCCGAATCGTCTACGGATACTGGGGCAACGGAACGGTCTCAGCCGTTTCACACTCCTCCCTGTCGCTGATCGGCTGGTCCACCCGCAACACCTGGAAGTGGGATGAAGCGGCCCTCGGAGCCTGGGGAGAATCGATGACCTACGATATCTCCCAGCACGCCGGGGGAGCAGTGATTGGCGATGTTCGGCCCACCTTCACCACTCCCTTCAACGGGGGTACAGAGCACAACTGGACCGAGAACGTCGGAGGGGGAGACTTCCTCAACTACACCAACAGCTCAAACCTCTACATCCCAGGGAAGAGACTCAAGACCTGCTACCGCTGGACCGGACCCAACATCACCGAGGTTCATTACTCAGGTGTGACTGCTGATGATAAAATCAGGTTCATCTGCACAACACGCGGGGTCGCGACTCTCGATTACCACCGAAGGTTTCACAGCTATCGCTACGAATTCCTCGAGGATGTGATCAATCCTCGACGCCTGACCTTCTTTCAGACTGCGGCCGATTACTACATGACCACCAGTTTCGCGAACTACTACCTCGGGGACGCCGGGGGCAAGACAACAGACCGGACAGCCGATCCCGGCGGAAATTCCTACAAGGAACCCTCCCTTCCCTTTTCCTCCGGGTGGCTCGCCATCAACGACCTGACGACCTCCACCGGGCACTCGGCCAATGGCTACCGTGGCCTCATTGCAATAACCTCTACCCTGAACGGTCAATCACTGGAAACCCACCTCCACCCCTACGGTCGGACCTGGGGCCAGAGCACGACCCTGTTCGACCTGAGCAGCGACTCCGTACGCCGCTCGTATGCGTCCGGGGACGTGGTCGAGGGCAAGCTCGCCTTCATCCTCCCAGCCAAGTCGCCGGCAGTTTACTGGGGTGAGGACAGTGAGTTTTCCAACCGGATCGCGAATCACACCGCGCCCTGGCAGTCCATCCATGATGAGTACCGCTACAACCGCGAACTCGACCTTACCGTCGAACGAGGCACCTTGAACCAGAACTACCCCCTCGACCTGACCGCCACAGGCAAGCACGTCCTCGCTCAGTTCTCCATCAACAGCGGAGGCATCGGCCATCTTCCTGTCATCCTCAGGGAGGTCAACCCACGAACTACCGTGGAAGTCCAGCGCCTCCTCGGGAAATCATGGCAACCCCTTGAGGAAGTAGACATCCCGGGCCATGACTACTATCAGGGCTACTACAATGCTTCCGGCACGATTGATTACGCCTTCAGTCTGAAACGCCCTACCCCAGATCTCTCGCAACCCTGGAAGATCCGGATAGTAGCTCCCGGGCTCCAGAGCTCCTACGAACTCTGGCGCCTCAACTACTTCGGGAGCACCGACAACTCCGGGGATGCGGCAGACGGCCACGACGCCAACGGAAATGGCCTCTCCAACCTGCTGGACTTCGCCTATGGATTCAATCCAGTCAACTCCAACAGTGCCCACACACCCCTTGAGGTCAGTAATCCGGGATCAACTGGCATCATCACAAGGCATGGAGGTATGAGATTCTGGTCTGATCCCGACACCGGTCATGTCTTCATGCGCTACACCCGCCGTGCTGACCACGAGACCGCAGGACTGACCTTTACTCATCAGTTCAGCAGGAATCTCGAATCCTTCGAAACCTCGACCGGGGCAGCTGAAGTGATCGCCACCGGCACTGGAGATGACGGAATCCCGATAGAAGCGGTTCAGGTTCGGCTACCACTCGTTCTTCCCGAGAGTAATGGCAAGGCGCGCTTTGGGAGAAACGAGGTCTCTCTCAGCCTCTGAGCCCAGCTACAGCTATCCGCAATTACCTGTTTTTCAACAGCTCAACCATGGATTCGCCCATCGCCAGACCAACGTCCATGTATGTCTGGGCATTCCCATCGTAGTGGCTGTTGGAGGCCCCACCCTGGCTCAGCGGGTGCGTGTAGACGGTCGCAACATTCCCCTTGAATTCAGGATACCTGCCGGAAGATCCATCCACTGCAAGCTGGGCATCGAGGATTCGCTTGTCGTTACCGGGTGCAGCATCCCTCGCGGTCTGTCCGAGAGTTGCCACCACGAACTTCGCACCGGGGACCCTGAATTCCTCACGCAGGGTCTTGATCAGACGCACAAGGTTCTTCTCATACTGAACCGCATGGGCCTCAACGTAGCGGTCCTTGTCACCCTGCCACCACGCAAATCCCTCGATATGATATCCTCTGCCCTTCCAGTGGGGGAATTCCTTGTCGAAGTTGGCCAGCACCTCGTGAGCGGCCCCAAAGCAATCGTCGTATTGCTTGCCAGCATACCAGTTGATGGGATCGGGCTCGGTTCCCTTCTCCCAGGAGAGAGGGGACTCCTTGTAGCCGGCATAAATTCTGCCCCCATACTCGAAACGCTTGCTACCCGGGGTAAGGAAGTCCCACGAAAGGGAACGGTTGCCCTGCGAAGTCTTGAGAATCAGAACCGGACCCTCCACATGGTTTCCAACCGCGTGACCGAACCCCAGCTCCGGACCGATCCGACCTCCGGCGACTCCAAGAGGCCTGTTTCCCACCGCAGTCACCACGCCCCGGTACCAGACATCATCCCGGGCCTTCCACTGCCTGCGCTCGTCGAGCAGAAAGGGATACAAGCCCTTAACCCTGACCATGGTTGAAAGGGCCCCGGGAAC